>JAAUYD010255401.1_pt1 | contig 18364 bp, 13 predicted proteins | sample 7278101 | NCBI WGS metagenome assembly JAAUYD01 (sample SAMN14350128, study PRJNA611818) | marine sediment metagenome | isolation source: surface marine sediment (0.6m) | place: French Polynesia: Moorea | collected 2018-08
AAAAATAAATACTACAAAAGATCCTGAAATGCCACACATTAAACCCGACAAAGCCATCAATACTAAAGCTACTAATAATAACCCTATCATCCAGCGTTTTTGTAACCCTGCCGTTACTCCTTCAAAATCTGCCCCTATAAGGGTTGCCCCTTTAAAGTTTGCGCCTCGGATATCACAGTGGCTAAAGTTTGCTCCTGATAAATTTTGTCCTGCAAAGTTCCCTCCTCTCAGTTTTTGCCCTGAGAAGTCCCGTCTTCCATTTTTATAACTGTTTATAACTGTTGATGCTTTCATTTGGAGGCAGGGGGGAACCCTTCGGGAAGGCAGAGGGAGCAGGGGAGGCAGGGGGAGCAGAGGAAGATAGTTTAAAAAATTATGACTTGATTATAAACAATAATTTTGTTGTAATCTGAACTTCGATGAACGAACAGGTTTCAAGTCTCCAACTTCAGGGGTCAATAATTCTAAATTCTAAATTCTAAATTCTAAATTCTCATTGACTTGGCAAAGGACTCCTTACAGGGGACAATAGATAAAAGAAAAATATTGAAAATTACTTTAAGTCTACTTCGTGGATAATATTCGTACTGTTTCTGATACCAAGCGTAAATTTTATGGCTATCACACCCGGCCCATAAATTCCATTTATCGGCGGTTTGTGGAAGAATTGTTAGTAGAAATGCACCTACTGTCGGTTAACGTCGATTTTGGCTACGATCCTATCTATGCTTTGGGCGTTGTCACCTCATTTGAACGGTTTATGCAGGGATATAAGCCTGAAGGGGATAAAACATCTATTTTCAACGCCTTATGTCAAGCAGTAGAGGGAAATAGCCAACAGTATCATCAAGACGCTGAAGCCATCTTAAATGAAGCCAAAGGGTTGTCTATTGGAGATTTCAAAGACAAACTAACCCATGTTACCGATAACCAAGGGGGAGAAGGCATCCTATGGGGAACGTTTGGGGCGATCGCAGCCAATCCTAAATTTAAGTATAGTCGTTTATTTGCCGTCGGGTTATATACTTTATTAATGGAAATTGACGCTGATCTCGTCAAAGACGAAGAAAAACGCACCGAAACCATCCAGCAAGTCTCCGAAGCCCTCCAATTTTCCCCAGAAAAACTACAAAAGGATCTCGACCTCTATCGCAGTAACTTAGATAAAATGCAGCAATTATTGACAGTGATTGAAGATACCTTAGAAGCCGATCGCAAAAAACGCGCTTCTCAAGAAGCCGAAAAACCAGCCGAAGTGGTGGATGAAAAAGGAACTCCAGAAAATCAAGAATCCGAAAGTAACGGATGATTGCAAGTAATTGGGTCTAAAACCCCAGTTTTAAAGATTGAGTATAAATCTCTATCTCAAAAACAAGTTCTGTGCGATAGCGCATGGTAGTAGTGAGGAACTTCTGTGCGATAGCGCCGGAACGGAGTGAGGAACTTCTGACTTCACGATGAGTCCCAACCCTCGAAAATCTGCCATAATAACGATGACCCACTAGATACCCTTAGAGTCATCTGTGAAATTGCCCTTTCGCTCCCAGCCTCCCACTCCCAAATCTCCCATAGAGGACAATCCATCAGGGTTAGGAACCTTCGGGGGCGTTTATACCCCTTCCATTCTCACCATCCTGGGCGTAATCATGTATTTGCGCTTCGGTTGGGTTGTGGGGAATGCGGGGTTAATTGGGACGATTGTAATCGTTGTCTTAGCCAACAGTATTACCTTTTTAACCGCCCTTTCCGTGTGTGCGATCGCCACAGATCGGGTGGTGAGAACCGGAGGGGCTTATTATATGATTAGTCGTTCTCTGGGAGTTGAAACAGGGGGCGCAGTGGGTATTCCCCTTTATTTTGCTCAAGCCCTTTCAGTAGCTTTGTATACCATCGGTTTTGCCGAAAGTGTGGTCACAGCCTTTCCTAACTTAAATCTTAGTCAACTCTACATCGCCTTAATTGTCACTGTTGGGGTAGGAATACTGGCTTTTACCTCGGCTGATATTGCCATTAAAGCTCAATACTTTATCATGGCGGCCATTGTCTTATCTTTATTGTCTTTTTTCTTGGGTCATTCTGTCGAAGAAACCCAGATTGAACTTTGGGTTAATAATAAAGAACCTTTTTGGACTGTGTTTGCTGTATTCTTTCCGGCGGTAACTGGGATCATGGCGGGGGTCAATATGTCAGGAGACTTACGTGATCCCATTAAAGCCCTACCCATCGGAACTTTAGCGGCGGTGGGAAGTGGATTTTTAATCTATATGATTTTACCCATTTTTCTGGCCATGCGGGCTAATAGTAGCACCTTAATCGCAGAACCCTTGATTATGCAACGAATGGCTTTATGGGGACCGGCCATTTCTTTGGGGGTTTGGGGGGCAACTCTCAGTAGTGCCATTGGGAGTATTTTAGGGGCCCCGCGCATTCTCCAAGCCTTGGCCAGAGACGGCATTTTACCCCCTTGGATGCGCTTTTTAGGCCAAGGTAGCGGGCCCAATGACGAACCCAAAATAGGGACGTTGGTTACCTTTGCTGTAGCGATCGCTGCTGTTTGTATTGGGGACTTAAATTTAATTGCCCCAGTGTTAACCATGTTTTTCTTAACTACCTATCTTGTCTTAAATATTTCGGCCGGTTTAGAAGGATTGTTAAATAGTCCTTCTTTTCGTCCCTCTTTTAAGGTTCATTGGGCTTTATCCTGGTTAGGGGCCATTGGCTGTTTAGGGGTGATGTTTCTCATTGATGGAGTAGCCACCTGTGTTGCTGGTATGGTGGTGATTGGCATCTATTTTTGGGTGCGTCAACGGGAATTAATTGTCACTTGGGGAGATGTGAGACGGGGTATTTGGATGGCTTTATTAAGGATGGCCATTTTACAAACCGATCATCATACCGACGATATGAAAAATTGGCGGCCACAATTTTTGGTCTTGTCTGGGGCCCCAACCAAACGTTGGCCGTTGATCCAATTGGCGCAAGCGTTAACCCATAATCGAGGGTTAATTACAGTGTCTAGTGTCTTACCTCAAGGATCACGAGATGTTGCCCGTCAAGCTGTCTTAGAAAGGCGTATTCGGGACTATTTACACCGTCGTGGGGTGCAAGCTTTAGTGAGATTAATTACTGCTCCTGATCCTTTTGATGGGGCCGAAAGACTGGTGGAAACCTACGGGTTAGGATCGATTGTTCCCAATACTATCTTACTGGGAGATTCTCAACAAAGCACTCACCGCGATCGCTATTGTCAAATGATCGCTAATCTTTATAAGGCCCAACGCAATGTAATTGTTTTACGAGAAAACCCCAATTTATCTTATGATCCCTGGTATGAGTCAAAAAATCGTCGTTTTCGTATTGATGTTTGGTGGGGTGGCGGAATACAAGGCAATGGTAGTTTAATGTTAATTTTGGCTTATTTGCTTCATTCTAATCCTAAATTTCAAAAAGGACAGATTCATCTCAAGTTAGTGGTGACGGATGAAAGTGCAGTCATCGAGGCACAATCTAATTTAGATAAATTAGTACAAGATTTACGCATTGATGCGATATCTGAGATCATTTTAGCCGATGGTCGTACCTTTGCGACCATTCTTAAACAGTCGTCCCAAGGGACTGATTTTATCTTTTTAGGAATGCCTTCTCCTACTGATAATAAGTTATTTGTTTCTAATTATGAAAGACTACAACAATGGACTCAAGATTTACCAACGACTGTGTTTGTTTTAGCAGCACCTGAGTTTAATTTTCAGGAAGTATTGGGGGAAAATTGAATCAGTTATCAGTTATTAATTAATTAATGATTTGACAATGTTCTTTGAGTAAAGATAAAGCTAATTCAAAACTATTAGGTTGGGTTTGCACGGTATAAGCTTCTCTTTCTAAATCTTTCCGATGAATATCAGTATAACCTTGAAAAAAAGGGCGCGCTTGATTGATGGGTTCTAGGGTTAATCCTAATGCTCTTATTTCTCCTTTTCCGGCACACACTTGGGACGCATGAACCGATTCATGGATGATAGTTGGTAGGGCAATATGAAGATCAAAAACCACAGGATTGATCCATATTTTTTTAGTGCTGACTTGTAATAATCCATAAGCTCCTCTTTTCGGCGGTAAGGCAATAATAACCTCAAATCCTGCTTTTTCTAATTCTTGTTTTAAGTGATTAAATTGTTTGTTTTTCTCACTATTTTGAGCCATTATTCTGTTATTTTCAATCAGTTTTTCATGACTCATTAATCGATAATTTGATAATTGATTGTGAAAGTTTAAAGGAAGTAATAAAAAAGAAGTTAAAAATAATTGAAACATGGATAGTTAAACTCTCTTTAAATTATATTGCCCTGAATAAGATTGAAAATATTGAAACAAAAAAAATTTCTTATTTTTGCTTCTGATTCCTGCATTCTGACTCCTGAATTTTGACTTCCCGAAAATAATAATGATTAACAAGATTTTCAATCCTATTTAATAGCTTTTCTTGTGTCCAAGCAAAGGATAAAGAAGCAGCGATCGCAGATCCCCCAGCCCCCACTCCTTCTTTAACATAGCCTTGTTCATACATTTTTAATTGTTCATAAGAAGAAGAAGAAAAATTCAATTGAGTCGCCAACAAAGGAACATTACCAATAGACTCAGCTAAAGCCACTGTATCTCCTGTTAAATCTTCTGCTACCCAGCGCGTTGTCCCCACAATAATATTCTCTAAATTGGTTTGATATTGAGATGTATTCATAATAGCTTTAATTAAAGCATAAACCGCTAACATTTGGGTTCCTCCAGCTAAAATTACCCCTGTTTTGATACTAGCACTAATGGCCATTCCTGCTACTACAATTTGCATGGGATCACCCATAGCAGCTATTAATTGAAAAGGATTAATGGGGTGAAAATTAGAAGAATATCCAGAATTTTTTAGCCCTTCTTTAACCACTAATTCTTTTTGTTCGTGGTTACAATTAGGATGGCTACTATTAACTTTTCCTCTGGCATCAATGCCTAATCCTGTTAAAATAGCTAAGGCAGTTGTTGTGCCACCCACAACACATTCACTAAGAATTAAATAGTTTTTTATTGTATTTTTAGCTAATTTTTTTCCCCAATTTAATCCTTGTTGAAACAACTCATAAACTAAAGGTAAAGGCAAGGCTTTTCCTGTGGTTAAACAGTTAGCTGGTTTTCCTACTAAATCAATAGAAGGAACAGAAGGAGGGATAGGTAAACCCGCATTAAATAAATAGATAGGAAGGTCACAAGCTTCTATCACAGCACGGGTAATAAACACAGGAGAAATCCCTTGCGTTAAAGGGGGTAAAGGATATTGATAAGAAGATTGTACTCCGTTAATTAAAAATTCTGCATCGGCGATCGCAGTATATTTTCTCGATTCTGGAGTCGAGCCGGCTGCTGAAATCCCCTGAATTAAACCTGTTTCAGTAAAGCCTAAAATACAAGCAAAAATTGGTGAAAATCCTTGATAGTTTTCAACCCATTTTTGTCCTAATGATTGAGAAGTATAAATGCGAAACATCAGTTTTTTCAGTTATCAGTTATCGAGATAATCGGGTCTAAAACCTGGCTTTTAAAAGACGTTCGGCGAAGACTTCGGCGTGAGCTCAGTCGAACGCTCAGTCGAGCCGCGAAACGTTTTTGAGGTGGGGCTTAAATTCTCGTCTCAAAAACAACTTCTGTGCAATAGCGCCGGAACGGAGTGAGGAACTTCTGACTTCGTTAACAGTTATCAGTGATCAGTTTTTCTGTTATAAGATTGCAATGGTAGCACTGTTAGAACTATGATGTCTATGGGCTAGTTTATCTATGATTAAAGCGTGAAAGTCTTAGTTGTTGGAAATGGAGGGCGAGAACACGCCCTAGCTTGGAAACTACTTCAGTCCCCTCAAGTAGAACAATGTTTTTGTACTCCTGGTAATGGGGGAACCGCTTTATTGGAAGGGTGCGAAAATCTCCCTTATGCAGTAGATGACTTTGCTAACATTGCTGAGTTTGTGCAGAAAAACAACATTGATCTGGTGGTGGTTGGGCCAGAAGCTCCCTTAGCCAAAGGGATTACCGATTATCTCCAACGCTACAATATTAAGGTATTTGGACCCACTCAAGCCGGAGCGCAAATCGAGTCGAGTAAGTCTTGGGCTAAAAAATTGATGGCCGGTGCAGGTATTGCGATCGCCCAAGGAGAAACATTCAACAATGCAGACGCAGCTAAAGCTTATATTGCTCAACAAGGAGCGCCGATTGTGGTTAAAGCGGATACTTTAGCGGCCGGAAAAGGGGTGATTGTGGCTCAAACCATTCAAGAGGCACAAGCTGCAGTAGATGAATTGATGGAAACGGGATTTTCTTCAATTGTAGTAGAAGAATGTTTACAAGGAGAAGAGGTGTCAATTTTAGCCCTCACTGATGGGAAAACGGTACGGCCTTTATTGCCAGCACAAGATCATAAACGTATTGGGGAAGGAGACACCGGACTCAATACCGGGGGAATGGGGGCCTATGCGCCGGCACCCATCGCTACTCCTGACCTATTAGAAAGGGTACAAACAGAGATTTTAGAACCAACAGTTTCTGCTTTGCGCCAACAAGGTATTGATTATTGTGGGGTACTTTATGCAGGGTTAATGGTGACAGCAGAAGGCGATCCCAAGGTCTTAGAATATAATTGTCGTTTTGGTGATCCTGAAACCCAAGCGGTGTTACCTCTGTTAGAAACGTCTTTAGATGAGCTACTGATGGCTTGTATCGAAGGTCGTTTGGAGGCGTTTCCTCCGTTACAATGGTACGAAGGTAGTGCCGTGTGTGTGGTGGCCGCGTCTGAGGGGTATCCTGGGAACTATGAGAAGGGAAACGTCATTACAGGAATCAAAGAAGCAGAAAAGCTAGGAGCAACGGTATTTCAAGCTGGAACCCAGTTGCAAGGCGATCGCCTCTTGACAGACGGAGGAAGAGTTTTAGGAGTTACCTCTAGGGGTAAAGATTTTAATACAGCGATTGAAACAGTTTACAGTTGCATGGAAGCTATTAATTTTCCTGGTCAATATTATCGTCGCGATATTGGTCATCGGGTTCGTTAATATTGATAATTTTACTCTTATGCTAGGTATTAAACCTTCTGCCTACTGCCTTTCAACTCCTGCCTCCTTCAGTATTGTACAGGTAAAGGATCAAGACTACGCCACAAATACCAGGTGGCAACGGTACGGTAAGGTTTCCAACGTTGTGAAAGTTCTTTAATTTGTCCTTTCGTTAAGGCTTTTTCCCTACCGTAATGCCGTTGAATGGCATTAATTAAACCCAGATCAGCCATTGGGAAAATATCTTTTCGATGCAAATGAAAAATCAAAAACATTTGTGCCGTCCACGGACCAATCCCTTTAATAGAAGTTAATTGTTCCATGACCGCTTGATCACTCATTTTTGCCCAAGTTTGGGGGGTTAAAATCCCATCTTGAAATCCTTGGGCGATATTAGCAATATAGCTGATTTTTTGCCGAGATAAGCCACACTGACGCAACAATTGAGGATCGGTTTCTAGATAATTTTCAAGGGTAATTCTTCCTAATAACGATTTTAATCTTTGACCGATGGCACTGGCTGCACTGACAGAAATTTGCTGGCCAATAATCGCTTTAACGAGAGTCAAGAAGGCATCATGATAATTAATCATGGTTTCTGAAGGATATAAAGCCATGAGATTAGCCAAAATATCATCATTTGACCTTAAATATTTCTTAGCTTCCTGCCAATAACTCGGACAACTCATAAAAACATCACCAATAAGACTTTAACTTGACACTCTTGGAATCGTCATAATTATAACTTTTGTGTTAATGTTTCCATAAATCCTTATATTAAAGTTCATTGATAATACATATCTGGTGATCATGACCTATGCCCATCAGCCCTTTACAACAAGCAATACGCAAACTTTCTCCCAAACAGCGAAAATGGTCAATGGTTGGCCAACGAACTCCAAAACGGGTTAATCGTTGGTTTAAGTGGCTATCCCCCGGTCTGTTTGTCAAACGTTGGTTACTGATTAGTGCCACAGGTCTATTATTATCAGTATTAGGCTTAGCCATTTGGGTGAAATTGACTCCTGTTAACCGTTTTCTGGAATTAACCTCCCAACTCCTCGAAAGCATTACCACCCACGTTCCTAGCTATATTTCTGGTCCAGTGGCTCTATTATTAGGACTATTTCTACTATTATGGGGACAAAGTCGCACCGTGGGTTCCATTACCGATGCGTTTCCCCATAGCGATCAAGAATTGGTTGATCGCCTCTTAACCCATCGTCGTCTCCATCGCGGTCCGAAAATCGTGGCCATCGGGGGAGGAACGGGACTATCGACGCTATTACGGGGGTTAAAGCAGTATAGTGCTAATATTACCGCCATTGTAACGGTAGCGGACGATGGAGGGTCTTCAGGACGACTCAGAGAAGAAATTGGGGTCTTACCTCCTGGGGATATTCGTAACTGTATGTCCGCTTTAGCAGATGAAGAAAAGTTATTGACGGAATTGTTTCAATATCGCTTTCAAGCAGGAGAAGGACTCACCGGCCATAGTTTTGGTAACTTGTTCTTAACGGCCATGACGGCCATTACGGGACGGGATTTTGAAAAGGCGATCGCAGCGAGTTCAAAAGTTCTGGCGATTCGGGGTAAAGTGTTACCTGCAACCCTGAGTGATGTCCGTTTATGGGCTAGATTAGATGATGGTCGCTTTGTAGAAGGCGAATCCCATATCACCGAAGCTGGAGGAAAAATTACTCAAATTGGTTGTTTTCCTGCCAATCCCCCCGGTTTACCCGCAGCTTTACAAGCGATTGCTGAAGCTGACTATATTATTATGGGGCCAGGTAGTCTGTATACCAGTATCATTCCTAATCTTTTGGTAGCAGATATTAGGGACGCTTTGGCTAAGGTTAAGGTTCCTCGCATTTATGTGTGCAATATTATGACTCAACCAGGGGAAACGGACGGTTATACGGTATCTGATCATATTAAAGCCATTGATCGTGTTTGCGGTCAACGGATATTTGATGCTGTTTTAGTACAACGACAGTCTCCTTCTGCGATCGCCTTAAAACATTATGCTAAAGAACAATCCCATCCTGTATTTTTAGACCGACAAGATGTGACCAATTTAGGATGTCGTATTGTTTTAGCTAATATTATGGATGAAGATTCTATGACGGCAAAAGTAAGTCACCATCCCCAACGATTAGCTAGAGTCTTGTTACGTTGGTACAGCAAAAATTAAGTCGTCTAAGTACCTGGACAAAAATCAACGTTACTCGTTTAAGTTAAGTAGAGGGTGCAGAGGAGGAGAGGCTATGGAGTAATTTACATTTCTTAAGACAGTTCACTTTATTTCTATCCGACTACTTAAAAATCGCTATTAACGGAAGATAATGAAATTCCTGAAAGAATATGATTTAATTTTAGCTCAACACAGCAAATCTATCTTAATAGGAATTTTATTGATGGGTTTAGTTTTGCGTCTTTATGGGATCAATTTTGGCTTACCTTATTTATATAATCCCGACGAACCTAATCGGGTTAGAGTTGTGTTTCGTATTCTATCGAGTCAAGATTTAAACCCTCATTGGTTTGGTCATCCAGCAACAACGGTTATTTATCTTTTAGTATTATCCTATGGCTTGATATTTGTGGGAAGTCGAATTTTAGGTATTTTTAATAGTTCTGAAGAATTTTTAGAGTTTTATCGTCAAGATCCTAGTATTTTTTATTTAACAGGCCGCTTATGGAGTGCATTTTTTGGATTTATAACAATTTGGGTTGTCTATCTGATTGCTACCAAGATATTTAATAAAACTGTGGGTTTAATCTCAGCTTTTTTAGTTGCTATTATTCCTCTCCATGTTAAATTTTCAAAATTCGCTCGCATGGATAGCTTAATGCCTTTTTTGCTTCTTATTTCTTTTTACTATTGTTTAAAAATTCTCGAAGAAGATACTCTATTAAACTATATTATAGCTAGTTTTTTTCTTGGTTTAGCCATAGCAACAAAATACCCAGCTATTGTTTTTGTATTAACTATTATTTTAGCCTATATTTTAACCAAAGGATGGAACTTTCAAAGATATTTAAAACCAGTTAGTAGTGTCTTAGCTTGTACAGGGGGTGTGTTTATTGCTTCTCCTTTTTTGTTCTTAGATTTTAATCAAGTTTTAATGGATCTTAGCCAAGAAAATAGGTCATCTCATTTAGGAGCAACCGGAGAAGGATTTATTAATAATTTAATCTGGTATTTTCAAAATTCCTTAACAAATTCTTTTACAATTCTTGGTATATTTTTGATGGGTTTAGGCATTTTTTTTGTGTTAATTTTCAAACAAGAAAGATTACTTTTATTAATTAGTTTTCCTAGTATATTTTTATTGTTTATTTCTTCACTTAGTTTGCGATGGGAACGATGGATAATTCCTATTATTCCTTTCCTCTGTATTCTTCTTGCTTACACTATTTATAAAACCTCTCAGTTGATTGAGTTGCGCTTTAAGTACCCATTAGGATTACTCTTAATGTTGGCAGTATTAACATTAATTTCCACTCCATTATTACACAAAGATATAGAACAAGGTTATAGGATGTCTGGAGTAGATACCAGGACTTTTACAGGGGAATGGATGCTAAAAAATATTCCTAAAACTTCTTCTATTCTTGTAGAAGCGTCTACTCCACAACTCCCTAAAACATCATTTCAGTTCTTTGAAGTTAACAGTCAGAAAAATGGTACCATAAGTAAGTTTAACCCTGAAAGATCATCCCATGCAACTTTTTATCCTTCTGGAGAACTTGGACATCTCAAAAATCTTGAAGAAATTCAGATTAACCAAATACAATATATTGTTATGAGTAATTTTTATGATCGTTATATCCGTAAAAAAAATAGGTATCCTAATATTGTTGATCGTTACGAAGATATGATAGCATCTGGAGAATTGCTTTATGAAGCAAAAAGAAATAATAAAGTGCGTCAAGGACCAACTATTCGTATTTATAAAGTTTCAGAAAAATAGATAAAGTAATTAAAAAATGTTTATTACCACTGAATCTTTTAATGATAGAGGAACAAGGGGAGAAAGAATAGTATGGAAGAAAATTAAACAAGTATTTTATCAGAGAAAATGTTTAATTTATTGGCGTTATCCTATCTTTCCTATACGGGAAAAAATGCGGAAAGAAGCTGATATTTTAATTGCTGACTTTAAATTAGGATTAATAATTATCGAAGTCAAATCTTTAGTTATTGAGCAAATTGTTAGTATTCAAGGACATTGCTGGAATTATCAAAATTTTTATACTGGTTCAGGAAGTCCTTATCAACAAGCAGAAACTCAGTTATTTTCTTTATTAGAATATTTCAACCAAGAACCAAGTTTATCTAATCAAATTACAGCAAAAGTATTAATTGCTTTACCTTTTATTACTTCAAAACAATGGCAAGTAAAAGGATTTCATAAATTAGCTAGTAATCCTCCTATTCTTTTTCAAGATCATTTGCTTTCATTAGAAACCATTGATAAAATTATTCAGAAAACACCAGCAATTATTATAGGAAAAAAAATCAATAATTATCAATGGAATTTACTGCTTAATATCTTATCAGGAACCCCTGTTTTACGTCGAACTTCTCATCAAGTTTTAAGTCAAGAAAATAGTAGAGGTAAGATTTTACAACATCTTAGAAATCATCTTTTTCAATTTGATTTACAACAGGAAAAAATTGCTAAACAAATTCCCCCAGGATTTCAAAGAATACGAGGAATTGCTGGTTCAGGAAAAACCGTATTACTGTGTCAAAAAGCAGCAATTATGCACCTGAAATATCCTCATTGGAAAATTGCATTTGTTTTCTTTTCTCGTAGTCTTTATCAAGAAATTATACAACAGATTGATCAATGGGTTAGATATTTTAGTCATCAACAACAAACCTACAATAAAAATAATCAACAATTACAAGTGTTTCATGGTTGGGGTTCTAGGGAACAATTAGGATTTTATCGCTTTTTATGTCAAGTGACAGGAGTGGTTCCTTTAGGGGTTGGTCAAACGACTTTTCAACAACCATCAGAAGCATTAGGAGAAGTCTGTGTTAACCTTTTAAATCAAACTGCTATTCCTCAGATTTTTGATGCTATTTTAATCGATGAAGGACAAGATTTCATGGTTAAAAATTGGCTTTATCAAGGAAAACAGCCTTTTTATTGGTTAGCTTATCAAGCATTACGTCCCATTGATGCTGTTACTACTCAACAAAAAAGATTGATTTGGACTTACGATGAATTACAAAGTTTAGACAGTTTACAAGTTCCTTCTCCTAGTGAAATTTTTGGAGAAGAATTAGGTAATATTGTTACCGGAAAATATGAAAATGAAATTAATAAAACAGAGATCATGTCTTGTTGTTATCGTACACCTCATTTACTCATTATAGCTGCTCATGCTATGGCAATGGGATGGTTACGTCCTCAAGGAATGTTAACAGGAATTACTGACAAAAAAGACTGGCAAAGTTTAGGTTATGAAGTTGAAGGAAAGTTAATAGAAGAACAAACAATAACCATTACAAGACCGCTTAATAATTCCCCCAATCCTTTATATAAAGCTTGGAAAGATTCATTAATCCAATTCAATCTATACTTATCAAGACAGCAGGAAATTACGGCTTTATCTCAACAGATTTATAATAATTTGCGTAACGATGGATTACGACCAAGTAAAGAAATTTTAGTTTTAGTTTTGGGTAATTATTTTGAGTCCTTTAGATTACAACAAACCATTGCTAATTTTCTCATTAGACAAGGGATTGATATTTATATTCCAGGAAGTAAAAATTGTAATGATTTAAGCCAAGAAAATAATGATAATCCTAATCAATTTTGGTATGATGGTGCAATTACAATTTCTCGTATTCATCGCGCTAAAGGACAAGAAGCAGATATGGTTTATATTGTTGGATTAGATCAGATTGCTAAAGCAGAATATGACTTATTATTACGAAATCAATTATTTGTCGCTATGACGCGATCGCGAGGATGGTTAACTATCAGTGGAATTGGTCATTATTCCCTCTATCAAGAGTTAGAAAATGTCCTTAAACAAAAAGATACGTTTACCCTAACTTATCGGACTCCTAAACAACGAGAAATCATGGTGACAGAAGCAGCAGAATTATTACAACGGTATCGTTTAGGAGAAAGAAACTTTCAACAAGCTGAACTCTCTAAAATGAATTTACAACACCTTAATTTAGAAAAAATCAACCTGATCGGTGCTAATTTATCAGGAACTAATTTACAATATAGTAACCTTAATCGTGCTAAACTAATTGCAGCTAATTTAACCGATGCTAATTTAACAGGAGTCAGTTTAGTTAAAGCTAAATTAATCGGTGCAAATTTAACCAATGCAAATTTAACCAATGCAAATTTAACCAATGCAGACTTAACCGATGTTATTCTCAATAATACCCAAGGAATTATGAATAATAGCTGATAAATTAAAAGGATAAATCAAGATAAAGGTACAATTAAAACAGTGAGTAGTCCATAATGATAACTGATCACTGATCACTGATAACTGAAATAACTCTATGAATTTAAACGGAGATAATCCTTTTCTCAATCTTAATTACGAACCTGCTTTAGAAAATTTAGGAGAAGATTACTATGATCAAGTGCTGGCAGCAGAATTTCCTCAACATATTTTAAGGTTTCGTAACGATGATTTATTACCCCAATTAGGGTTATCATCTAATGGTGTAGATGACGTGCATTTTATCGAAGCTTTTGGCAAATTTCAAGGCATAAGACCCTTTCTAGCCCTACGATATCATGGTTATCAATTTGGGGAATATAACCCTTTCCTCGGAGACGGTAGAGGATTCCTCTATGGACAAGTTAGAGGGGTAAATGGGGAATTATACGATTTTGGTACAAAAGGGTCCGGACAAACCCCTTATTCGAGGGGTGGTGATGGTAGATTAACCTTAAAAGGAGGCGTTAGAGAAGTCCTTGCAGCCGAAACTTTACACAGAATGGGAGTCAAAACCTCCCGTTGTTTAAGTTTAGTAGAAACTGGGGAAGCTTTATGGAGAGGAGACGAACCCTCTCCCACTCGTTCTTCTGTGATGATTCGGATGAGTCGTTCTCACATTCGCTTTGGAACCTTTGAACGTTTATACTATATGAAACGGCCAGATTTAATCAAAAAATTATTGGATTTTGTTATTGATATTTATTATCCAGAAATTGATTCAAGTTCTCCTGATCGTTATAGTTTATTCTATTACGAATTAATCAAGCGTCATGCTCAATTAGTAGCACAATGGATGGCAGCAGGATTTTGTCATGGGGTATTAAATACGGATAATATGTCCATTACAGGGGAGAGTTTTGATTATGGACCTTATGCTTTTATTCCTACTTATGATTCTGCTTTTACTGCTGCTTATTTTGATTATGGAAAACGATATTCTTATGGCAATCAACCTTTAATTGTTCGCATTAATTTGGAGATGTTACAGTTACCGTTAATGACCATTATTTCTCCTCGTATTTTAGAAACAGCCTTAAATGATTTTAATGATTATTATCAAACTGCTTATACTCAAGAAATGTTAAAAAAAATGGGCTTATCTGGCTTCATTAAAGAAGGAAAAGAGTTGATTGATTTAACGGTAGATACTTTGAAAAAAAGTCAAGTAGGTTATCATCAATTTTTTGTCGATTTAATGACTGAAATTAATCAAGGTTGGTGGCAGGATGAATCAACTATCTTAGAAAATAGCAATTTATTAGAAATTCATGGGAAAAATTGGCGACAACTCTATTTTAAAACCCTGAGTCAAATATCTCCTGAACAGATAGATAAAATAAGTGAAACGATGAATCAATTTAATAGTAAAATCCCCCTACTTAGACCCCAAATTGAATCAGTATGGGAAGCGATCGCTAATGAAGATGATTGGCAACTTTTTAATGAATTAGTTAGCCAAATTAAAGCAAAATAAAGAGTTAACCATGAGATTAGTTATGTTAGAAGTAGTTATAATAATGATGATTCTCAGTCTAATTAGTCTTCATTAATAATCGTTATGACATTATCTTATAGCGTTAGCTGGGAATTGGTTTCAAAGTTAGTGTCAATCAAACAAGGAGGATTATCATGTTTCTCGATGAATTACAACCCATTTTTAAAGAATTGATACAGCAACCCCTTGCCTTTGCTGGCGGACTGGTTTCCGGCGCACTCAAGCTCAAACTGTCTGAAGATCCCCTAAAAAGTTGGCTACAAGACCAAGGAATGACCGACTTTACCTATACTGATAATACCAAAGATAATGGTAGCGGTCCTCAAACTATATCCATTGATTAGGTTGATTCACTCAGGATATAAAAGTTGAAATTCTCCCGTTACATCTCTTATTTAACGGGAGATTCTTGTTTCTTTCAGGTTACCTCTTAACTAGATGTTAACCGCTTAACACCTCAGTTCAGTTGACTTTAGCTGTTACTTTTCAGACTATATTCGGGAATATTAAAAGTGAATGACCCAAACAAGGTGATCTTGACCCCTTTTTGCATCCGATTGGTCAAAGTCCATAATGTGACATCGGTAAGAGTGAATGAGCTACTGTGTAAACCCATCTTGCGCCCAACCCAAAAACCCCAATAATGTGGCAGTTTGTCAATCTTGCGGTTCCCAACTGCGATTAAACAAACGTTATCAACCCCTAGGTATTCTAGGAAAAGGTGGCTTTGGGGCTACTTTTGGGGCGGCGGATCTTGCCCTTCCAGGAAACCCTATCTGCGTGGTCAAACAGTTACGACCGGCGACTGATGATCCCCAAGTCTATAAAATGGCCAAAGAATTGTTTGAACGAGAAGCACAAACCTTAGGAAAAGTGGGAAACCATCCCCAAGTCCCCAAATTATTAGACTATTTTGAACAAAATCAAGAATTTTATCTGGTTCAAGAATACGTCAAAGGGTATAACCTTCATCAAGAGGTTAAGAAAAAAGGGCCGTTTACCGAGGCGGGGGTGAAACAGTTTTTGACGGAACTCCTACCCATTCTGGAATATATCCATTCTCAGAAAGTTATTCACCGTGACATCAAACCAGCTAACGTGATCCGTTCTCAAAAAGACCGTAAACTGGTGTTAATTGACTTTGGGGCGGTGAAAAATCAAGTCAATTCTATGGTAGCCAACAATAGCCAAACCGCTTTTACCGCCTTTGCTGTGGGAACAGCCGGTTTTGCTCCCCCCGAACAAATGGCCATGCGTCCTGTTTACGCCAGTGATATCTATGCAGTGGGGGTTACTTGTGTGTACTTATTGACCGCTAAAACCCCCAAAGATATTGGTTGTGACCCCGAAACAGGGGAAATTGCTTGGGAACCCTATGTCGATATTAGTGACTCTTTGGCCAAAGTTCTCAAAAAGATGTTAGAAGTATCCGTCAAACATCGCTATAAGTCTTCTGAACAAGTCTTGGAGGCTATGGCTATGGCCCCTTATGAACAAGGGATGCAAGATAGCATGACTACCATGATCACAGGGTTCAAGACTTCGGGTAGCTCATCAAGTCCGAACTCTTCCGTCACTACAGGGTTAATCAGTTCATCACCCCCGACGGAAAATATGGGCAGTTCTAATACCTATATTTCTAGGGGCAGTCCCATTTCTTCCGTTTCTACTGAACTTAACCAGCCTATCTCTACTAGCGTTAAGGGTGGAGGTGGAGGCGCGGCTGTAGGAGCCGGAAGTGCTTATAATATAGCTCAAGGACAAGGTTCGAGCCGTCGTCGTGGTGGAAAAACAGCCTCTTCCTCTGATGCCACACAAGCGAAGAAAAAGAAGAAAAAATGGCGGGAAAAAACTTTATTAGAAGCTTATGACAAAGGCCGTCGAGATTTTACTCATCAGGAATTAAACGAACTCAATTTATCTAAAGCTTTTTTACCAGGAATTAATTGTTACGATTCCAAATTAAGCCGTATTAATTTACAAGGGGCTGAGTTATCTCGTGCGGATCTCGGAAGAGCAGATTTAACCCAAGCTGTTATGAAAAATGCTAATCTGACTGAAGCTTATTTAGGTTATGCTAACTTAAATGGAGCGGATTTAAGGGGAGCTAATTTGTGTGGAGCAAATTTGACTTATGCTAACTTACAAGGGGCCAATCTTTGTGGGGTTGATTTAAGTTCTGCTCGAATTACTGAGGCTCAATTATCAGTGGCAAAAACTAATTGGCGAACAGTAATGCCCAGTGGAAAAAGAGGTTTTTGGTAACATTTTTCTGGATAATTTTGATGCTTTATTCGGTTAACTGATACCAAATACGCTTTAGATACCCCCCCTTTAAAACTTGATAGGTTAACACTTGAAAACCCTCCTAAATCCTGCCTCGGAGCCTCCTGCCCCCTGCCTTTTCTAGAAGATAAGATGGGTTTGACAAACGAATTTGGTATGACTGTGGTTAATGTGAAGGATGTGGAAAGAATTTTTACTTTACTTTATAAAATAAAAATGAAAAATCTTTGCTCTTGACAGTTTTAGGATTCCTATGTTAACTTGAATTCCCAACTATTAAAAGCTTGAAATCAAAATCAGGCGTTTTGTTGTTCTCTATCTGTTATAAATATTAGTCGAGTTGTAACTTATATTGGTTTTGCCATTGCAGAACAAACTTATTTCTTATTAGAGGAAACAATTATGCCTGTTCTTACCTATTATGTCCCCAATAACATCTATCCTGTAATTGTCATAGGGACGGATGACGATGATAGTCTTACAGGAACATACCTAAATGATGCCATTGATGGCCGTCGTGGTAATGATCAAATATCAGGAGTGGGTGGCCATGATGCTATCTCTGGAAATGAAGGACGCGACAGGATTAATGGCGATGGAGGTTATGATTTTCTTATTGGTCATCAAGGGGATGATACCATCTCTGGAGGCAGTGGAAACGATGTTATCGTTGGAGTTGATCCCACATCAGATTTTGGCACATATGAGCAAGATAGGTTAAGGGGAGACGAAGGAGCGGATACCTTCGTTTTAGGGGATAAAAATCACGTTTACTATGTTGATGATGATCCCATTTCTCCAGGAGAATACAACTATGGGTTAATTGTTGATTTTACTGTCGGTGAAGATACTATTGAACTCAATGGAACCCCAGAAAATTATTATTTAGCTTCTTCCGCAATTCATCCCACGCCATAAATACGCTCAAAAAAGCAACATTTTGGCGTGGGATGAATTGCGGGCAATAATTTTGATATAATACAAATAAGCGGTA
>JAAUYD010165885.1_pt1 | contig 18359 bp, 15 predicted proteins | sample 7278101 | NCBI WGS metagenome assembly JAAUYD01 (sample SAMN14350128, study PRJNA611818) | marine sediment metagenome | isolation source: surface marine sediment (0.6m) | place: French Polynesia: Moorea | collected 2018-08
CTTCCTGAGTCGCGACGAACGGGTCACCTTCCAGACGCTCATCGGCACCCACGGCGTCGGTCCGGCTCTGGCCATGGCCGTGATCGCGACGCATCCTCCGACGGCGCTCGTCGACATCGTCGCCAACCAGGACGTCGCGTCGCTGACGCTCGTCCCGGGCGTCGGCAAGAAGACCGCCGAGCGGCTGCTGATCGAGCTGAAGTCGCGCCTGAGCGTGCCGGTGCTCGAAGGCGCCGGTGGCACCGAGCCGGGCGGTTCGGCGATGGCCGACGTGCGCGAGGCCCTGGCGGGCCTCGGATACGGCGACGCCGAGATCCGCGACACGCTGCGCGAGCTCGAATCGACCGACGACGCGGCGTCGCTGCTGCGCGATGCGCTCAAGGCGCTGGGGGCGCGCCGTGCGTGACGAGTTCACCGACCCGGGTGTGGCCTCCGACAACGAAGAGGTGGTCGAGGCGGGCCTCCGGCCGCGAGCGCTCGACGAGTTCGTCGGCCAGCGCGAGCTGAAAGAGCATCTCTCGATCGTCCTCGAGGCGGCCCGCAACCGCGGCCAATCGGTCGACCACCTGCTCTTCGCGGGCCCGCCCGGGCTGGGCAAGACCACCCTCGCCGGCATCGTGGCGACCGAGATGCAGTCGCACCTGCACGTCACGTCGGGACCGGCGCTCGAGCGCGCCGGCGACCTGGCGGCGATCCTCACCAAGCTCGAAGAGGGCGACGTGCTCTTCGTCGACGAGATCCATCGCCTCTCGCGGGCGGTCGAGGAGATCCTCTACCCGGCGATGGAGGACTTCCAGCTCGACATCGTCGTCGGCAAGGGTCCTGCGGCGTCGAGCATCCGGCTCACGATGCCGCCCTTCACGCTGGTCGGCGCCACCACACGGACCGGCATGATCACGGGCCCCCTCCGCGACCGATTCGGCCTCGTCGCGCGGCTCGACTACTACGAGGACGAGGAGCTCCAGGCGATCGTCGTCCGTGCGGCCGGCATCCTCGACGTCTCGATCGACACCGACGGCGCATGGGAGATCGCTCGTCGTTCGCGCGGTACACCGCGCATCGCCAACCGCCTCTTGCGCCGGGTCCGCGACTTCGCCGAGGTCCGCCACGACGGTTCGATCACGGCCGACGTCGCCCGCGAGGGCCTCAAGCTGTTCGGCGTCGACGACCTCGGGCTCGACAAGGTCGACCGGGCGATCCTGAGCGCGATGTGCCAGCAGTTCAACGGCGGTCCCGTTGGTCTGTCGACCGTGGCGATCAGCGTCGGCGAGCAGCCCGACACGGTCGAGGACGTCTACGAGCCGTTCCTCATCCAGCAAGGCATGATCGCCCGCACGCCACGAGGCCGCGTCGCCATGCCGTCGGCCTACGCGCACCTCGGTCTGGCAGCGCCGTCACCGAGGCCCGGCCAACCCGGCCTGTTCGACGGCTGACGCAGCCGCCGCCGCTCAGCGGACAGGTAGGTGCTCCGCGAGGAACGCCCTCGTCTTGGCCCACGCGGCGTTCGCGGCCGACTCGTCGTAGAACGTCTCGTTGTCGTGGTTGTCGAAGGCGTGCCCCGCATTCTCGACGTTGAGCACGAAGCCGGGGCGCCCATCGATCGCAACGTTCACGGCTTCGACGTGCTCGTTGGGGATGTACGCGTCGGCGTTGCCGAAGTGGAACAGCGTGGGACACCCGACCTCGTCGATCGAGTCGAGCATCTCGTGGACGCCCGATCCGTAGTAGCTGACGCACACGGCCGGCTCCGCAGCGATCGCGACGGCGAACGCCAGGCTGCCGCCCAGGCAGAAGCCGATGGCACCCACATGGCCGGTGGTGGCGTCGTGGCCCCGCAGGGCGTCGAGCGCTGCGACGCAGTCGAGAACCGCCTGCTCGCGATCGAGCTGGGCGACCTGGCCGCGGGAGGCGGCGAGCCCGCCCGCGTCGTGTGCGGCCTCCCAGCCCGGCGCGAAGCGCCAGAACACGTCGGGAGCGCCGACGACGTACCCGGCGTCGGCGAGGCGCTGGCCGACGGCGCGGATGTACGGCCCGACACCGAAGATCTCCTGGATCAGCAACAGGCCGGGTCCGCCGCCGGACGGCGGCGTCCAGACGTGCATCGTCATCTCGTCGCCCTCGCAGCCCACCATCACCGTGTCGCTCATGGCCGCATGCTCGCACACGACCGCGACGTCGAACCGACCCCGGCCCACCCGTAGCCTGACTGGGCCATGCACGTCGACGACTTCGACTACGAGTTGCCGAGCGAGCTGATCGCGCAGACACCGATCGAGCCTCGCGATGCGGCGCGACTGCTGGTCGATCGGGGGAGTGCACCCGCCGAGCACCGGCACGTGCGCGATCTGCCCGATCTGTTCGGGCCGGGCGACCTGCTCGTGGTCAACGAGACGAAGGTGCTCCCGGCGCGGCTGGCGGTGCGCCGCGCCACCGGGGGAGCGGCCGAGGTGCTGTTGCTCGAGCCGCTCGACGCAGAGCGGAAGGTCTGGGAGGCCCTGGTCCGCCCGGCTCGCAAGCTCAAGCCAGGCGAGGTCCTCGAAGCGGCCGATGGCAGCCCGCTGGTCGAGATCGGGCGCCGAACCGAGGCCGGCGACACCTTCACGGTGACGCTCCTCGGCCCGGTCGAGTCGATGCGCCTCCTCGACGAGCACGGCGAGATGCCGCTGCCGCCGTACATCACGGAGCGGCTATTCGAACCCGACCGCTACCAGACCGTCTACGCCCGCGAGCCGGGGAGCGCCGCTGCGCCGACGGCCGGTCTGCACTTCACGCCGGAACTCCTGCGCGAGCTCGCCGCACGCGGTGTCGAGCAGGCCACCGTCGAGCTCGTCGTCGGCCTCGACACGTTCCAGCCGATCACCGTCGACGACCCGCGCGAACATCACATCCACACCGAGCGGTATCGCGTCTCCGAGGACACGCTCGAACGCTGCCGCCGGGCGGAACGCGTCGTCGCGGTGGGGACGACGACGGTACGGGCTCTGGAGTCGGCAGTTGCCCGAGGCGAGTTGGAGGGCCGCACCGACCTGTTCATCCACCGCGGGTTCGACTGGCAGGTCGTCGACGTGCTGATGACCAACTTCCACCTGCCCCGCACCACGCTGCTGATGATGATCGACGCATTCGTCGGCAACCGATGGCGGCGTCTGTACGAGGAGGCGATCCGCGAGCGATACCGCTTCCTCAGCTTCGGCGACGCGATGCTGCTCGACCGGCGCGCCGTCTGAGGAGCGGCTGCGCTGGGTAGCCCACCTTCGCTACGGTCGCACCGTGTCGAAGGAGGCGCTCGAGGCAGCGGTGCAGCGATATGTGCGCGCCGTCGGACCGTTTGGGCTGGTGCCCGAGCGCTCCGACCCTGACGCTGCTGACTCGCTGATCGCGCCCATCGTCGATCGCATCGCGCCGGCCGGCCTCCCGGCCGACATCGAGTGGTTCTGGCGCCACTGGATGCCGTCGTCGTTCGGGCACCTGACCGGCTACCCACACTTCACGGAACTGGAATTCGTTCTCCACGTGCTGAACGATGACGAGACATGGCCTGCCAGCCTCGTCCCGGTCGCGTATGAGAGTCACGGCTTCCTCGGCGTCGAGCTGGAGTATCCGGACTCGTCGGCAGGGCGCGTGTACTACTACGCGTACGCGGACGACGGTCATCGGCTCCGCGCCAGGTCGCTCGCCGAGATGCTCGATGTCGTCGTCGATGCCATCGAGGACGGTGAGATCGACGAGCGCGGTGGCTTCGTGCTGCTCGACGCCGACGTCGATGAGCTGTGCCGTGCCCGCCTCGACGCGGCGGGGGTCCCGGCCGCAGATCGGGGCCCGTTCGACCCCTCTGACTCCCTGACGTGGCCGCCGGCATGGCGGCGACTGGCGGGCATCGACGATGCGGCCCGCTCGCCTGTTGGCGCGAGCCACTCGGTCGCCTCACTGATCGCCGCGGTTCACGCCAGTCGGGGCGCAGTGACGGCCACGATCAGCGGCCGCGTGGTTCGGAGCGGCGGGTCGGCAGACGGTGACGTGTTGGCGATCGATGATGGCACCGGCGTCGTCGATGTCTACGTGCCACGAGCCGTGCCTCGGTTCGGGCAGTCAGCCGACGCACGCTATGAGTTCGACGTCGTGGCGACAGCAGGAGCCGGCGGCACCGGGCTCATGGACGTCGACGGTGATCACGCCGCTGCGAGCGAAGCGGCGCTCGCGGGCGATGTCGACGCGGCCGCTCGAGCTGTGCTCCCGATCGCTGCGGTGATCCACGGCGACCATCCCGTGGTGGCAACGGCAATTCGACCGCTGTGACCGACAACCCGGCTGCCGCCGGAACTGACGTACGCCCCTAGGGCCGGCGCTCGCCTGGGCCGATGATGGTGGTATGGCGAGTCAGTCGTTGCACGCGATCGCGCTCGTCAAGCAGGTGCCGGACCTCCGGGTGGGCAGCGTCGGGGTGCGTGCGGACGGCACGATCGACCGGTCGGCGGCAACGCCGATCACCAACCCTGCGGACATGCACGCCGTCGAAGCGGCTGTCGAGGTGGCTGACGACGTGGTCGCGCTCTCGATGGGACCGCCCCAGGCCGAGTCCACACTCCGGGAGGCGATCGCCGCCGGCGCGTCGCGCGGCGTGCTGCTGTGCGATCGGGCGCTCGCCGGCTCGGACACCTGGGCGACCGCGAACGCGCTCGCGGCTGCCGTGGAGCACCTCGACGGCGTCCGGCTCGTCGTGGCCGGCATCTCGGCCATCGACGGCGAGACGGGTCAGGTCGGCCCATCCGTCGCGCAGCGGCTGGGATGGCCCCAGGCCACCGCCTGTGAATCGATGACCGTCGACGGCGACCAGCTCGTCGTGCGACGGATCATCGAAGGTGGCTACGAGCGGCTGAGGCTGCCGCTGCCCGCGGTCGTGACGGTGGCCGAGACGGGCTTCGCGCCGCGATATCCCACGCTGCCCGATCGTCGTCGTGCTCGTGCGGCGCCGATCGAACGGCTCGGCGCGTCGGACATCGGCGTCGACGGTTCGGTGGTGGGGCTGGCCGCATCGCCCACCAAGGTCGCCAAGATGAACCCTGCGGCACTGCCGGACCGCGGTTGTCGACTCGTGGATTCGGACGGCTTCCGGTACGACGACCTCGTCGAGGCGCTGACCGGGCGGGGCGCGTTCACCGGCGGTCGGATCGAGGAGGCCCAGTGGCTGGAGCAGCCGCGGGTCGATCACGACGGCGGTTCACGCCACGACGGCGACGCCGGGTTGTGGGTGCTGTGCCACTGCGACGGCTCGACGCTCGACCGGGCGAGCATCGAGCTCCTCAGCCGCTCCGTGTCTCTCGCACCAGATCTCGGTGGCGGGGTGGGCGCCGTGCTGCTCACGTCCGAGCCGGCAGACGAGGCAGTCGCCGCGGCGGCGTGGCACGGCGCGGACGTGGTGTACCTCGCCGTCGACCCCGAGCTCGCCGAGTACCGCACCGAGCCCTACGCGCGGGTCATCGTCGACGCCGTCACGCAGCATCGACCGGCAGCGCTGCTGTTCGCCGCTACTACAACGGGGCGCGATCTCGCGCCGCGCATCGCCTCGATGCTCGACACCGGCCTGGCCGCGGACTGCACCGACCTGCGGGTCGGTTCGTGGACGAGCCGCGGCGCCACCCACGACCACTTGCTCCACATGGTGCGGCCGGCGATGGCCGGTGGTGTCCTGGCGACGTGCCTGTGTCCCGAGGCCCGCCCCCAGATGGCGACGGTTCGACCTGGCGTGTTCGCTCCCCGTGTGACGCCGCGCAACGCCCGGGTCGTGCAACTCGACGTGCGGCTCACTCCGTCCGACCTCCGAGTGACCGTGCTCGATCAGCAGATCAGCGAGGCCGACGTCGACTTGCGGGACGCCGACGTGATCGTCGCCGGCGGCGCCGGCTGCGATGCCACCAGCTGGCATCTCATCGAAGACCTGTCGTCGGCGATCGGCGGTCGGGTGGCGGCCTCGCGAGGAGCCGTCGAGGCCGGATTGGCCGAGCGCGACCAGCAGATCGGTCAGACCGGCGCCACCGTGCATCCGCGTCTGTACGTCGCGTGCGGCATCTCCGGGGCGCTCCAGCACGCCGTCGGGATGCAGGAGTCCGACACGATCGTGGCGATCAACCGCAATCCGGATGCCGTGATCTTCCGGCTCGCCCACTTCGGCATCGTCGGCGACGTCGCCGAGGTCGTGCCGCAGCTCGTCGCTGCGATCGAGCGGCGACGGGCCTCGTAGCCGGCGGTGGCCTGGATAGCCTCGCCCGGCGTGCATCGCGTGCAATTCGAGACCGTGGCAACCGACGGCTCGGCCCGCGCCGGCGAGGCGACCACGGCCAACGGCACGTACAGCACGCCGCTCTTCATGCCGGTCGGGACCCGTGGCGCGATCAAGTACCTGAGTGCCGCCGACTACGACGCGCTCGGCGCCCAGATCGTGCTCGGCAACACGTACCACCTGATGTTGCGGCCCGGCGCCGAGACGATCGCCCGATTCGGCGGCCTCGCCTCGTTCGCTGGGTGGGACGGGCTCACGCTCACCGACTCGGGCGGCTTCCAGGTCTTCTCGCTCGACCCCAAGGTCGACGACGGCGGTGTCACGTTCAAGAGCACCTACGACGGCACGACGTACCGCTTCACCCCCGAACAGGCCATCGAGACCCAGCAGCTGCTGGGCGCCGACATCCAGATGGTGCTCGACGTGTGCCCGCCGCTGCCCAGTCCGCCCGACGTGATCCGGCGGGCCGTCGACCGGACCGCCCTATGGGCCGAACGCGCACAGGCGCATCACAGCCGCACCGACCAGGCGTTGTTCGGCATCGTCCAGGGCGGCACCAGCGAGTCGATGCGGGCGGAGAGCGCGCAGCGCACGGTGGCGCTCGGCTTCGACGGGTACGGGATCGGCGGGCTGTCGGTCGGGGAGACCCGCGAGGAGATGCTGCCGGCGCTCGCCGCCGCGATCGCACATCTGCCGGCCGACCGCCCGCGGTACCTCATGGGCGTGGGCGACCCGGCGTCGCTCGTCGAGGCGGTCGGCCTCGGTGTCGACCAGTTCGATTGCGTGATGCAGACCCGGTTGGGCCGGCACGGCACCGCGCTGACCGCTCGCGGCCGGGTCAACGTCAAGCGCAACGAGTTCGCCCTCACCGACGATCCGATCGACCCCGCCTGCGCGTGCTCGGTCTGCGCACGGCACTCGCTGGGCTACATCCGGCATCTGTTCAAGGTCGGCGAGCCGACCGCATCGCGGCTGGTCAGCCTGCACAACGTCGCGTGGACGATCGACCTGATGGCCAGGATGCGGGTGGCGATCCTCGACGGTCGCTTCGACGCGCTCCGCGCCGACGTCCTGTCGGTCTGGGGATGACCGGGCGTCACGCCCGGCCGGCCTGACGCCGGTGTCTGACCGTCGGCATCGATGACTGGATAGGCTTGCCCGCCGCTATGCACATGCTCTCTCTTCTCGCCCAGGACAGCGAATCGTCAGGCGGCGGGTTCATCCAGCTCGGCATCCTCCTGCTGATCCCGGTGGCGATGTACTTCCTGCTGATCCGCCCGCAACGCAAGCGGATGCGCGAGCAGGCCGCGATGCAGTCGTCGATCGAGATCGGCGACGAGATCGTCACCACCTCCGGCCTCTACGGGTTCATCACCGGCGAGGAGGAGGACCGGTTCTGGCTCGAGATCGACGACGACGTCCAGATCCGCATCGCCAAGGCCGCCGTGCAGGCGAAGGTCGACACGTCGGGCCAGGCGGTCGAGCCCGACGCCGCCGACGACGACGATTCGTGAACGGACGCCGGTGAACAAGTCCGCCCTGTGGGCATCGCTCGTCGGCTTCGTCGCATTGGCCGGCGGCCTGCTGGCGCTCAACCTCGGCCTCGGCAACACGCCGGTGCTCGGGCTCGACCTGCGAGGCGGCGTCTCCGTCATCCTCGCCCCCGACGAGGCCGAGGCAACCGCCGACGACCTCGGGGTGATCCGCGACCTGGTGCGCGACCAGCTCGAGGCGACCGGCATCGCCGAACCGGACGTGCGGGTGGAAGGCGAGAACGTCATCGTCGACCTACCGGGTGTGAACGACCAGGAAGAGGCGCTCGAACAGGTCTCGGTCTCCGGCATCGTCACGCTCCGCCCCGTGCTGACCTGCAACCCGGGGGCGACCGCCGACCCGTCGATCGGCCAGACGGCGCTCCCGCTGCTGGCGGGCGGCTCGTGCGTCGTCGGCCCCTCCGACACGACGGGTGAGGTCTTCGAACGGAAGAGTGCTGGTGTCGACCTCGATCCGCAGGGTCGCTGGGTCGTCAACGTCGACCTCTCGGGCCCCGGCGAGCCGCAGTGGAACGCGCTGGCCCAGCAGTGCTTCGGCGGCGGCCCAACGTGCCCGAGCGCGCAGCTGGCGATCGTGCTCGACGACGTGATCCAGTCCGCGCCGGTGGTCCAGACCGCCGACTTCCGGGGCTCCGTGCAGATCTCCGGGAGCTTCACCGAGGATCAGGCGCGATCACTCGCCGACGTCCTGAACCGCGGCGCCTTCCCCTTCCAGATGCGCCAGGAGCGCGTCGAGACGGTCTCGCCCACCGCAGGCCAGGACTCGCTCGACGCGGCGATCATCGCCGGCCTCGTGGGTGTCGCAGCCGTGCTCGTCTTCATGGTCGCCTACTACCGCCGGCTCGCGGTCATCATCGTCTCCGGCCTGATCGTGTGGGGCGCAACGGTGTTCTCCATCGCCACCTTGGTCTCCCAGGCGACGAACTACGCCCTGACACTCGCCGGCGCGACCGGCATCATCGTCGCCGTCGGCGTCACCGTCGACACGTACGTCGTGTTGTTCGAGCGGCTCCGCGACGAGATCAGGCACGGCCGCTCCGTCCGCAACGCGGCACCGCGCAGCTTCCAGGCGACGTGGCGCACGATCGTCTCCGCCGACCTCGTCTCGCTGATGGCATCGCTGATCCTGTTCTGGCTGAGCGTCGGTTCCGTGAAGGGCTTCGCGCTCTACCTGGGCCTCACGACCATCTGCGATCTGCTCGTCTGCTTCTTCTACACGCGGCCCGCGATCTTCCTGCTGTCGATGACCGGCTGGCTCGACCGCGGCGGCCGCCGTACCGAGCCGATCGGCGCACCTGCGGGGGCCACACCATGACCGACGTGACGGCCCTCGACCGGCCGCCGATCAAGCCGACCCCCGTCGGCCGCCTGTTCGAGGGGCAGACGTCGATCGACTTCATCGGCCGCCGCCGCGTCGGGGTGATCATCTCGGTCGGCCTGCTGGCGGCCACCGTCCTGTCGCTGCTGACGCAAGGACTCAACCTCGGCATCGACTTCGAGGGAGGCGTCTCGTGGGACGTGCCGGCGAACGAGTTCGACGTCGACGACGCGGCTGGCGTGCTCGGCGACAACGGCCTGTCGACCGAGGGCGCTCGTCTGCAGCGCCGCTCGTCGGACTCGGGCGACTTCATCAAGGTGCAGGTGGGTGACCAGACCGAAGAGGTCGGAGCCGAGCTGCGCGCCGCGTTCGCCGAGGCGGCCAACGTGCCGATCGACGACGTCAACGTCAACCTGGTCAGCTCGTCCTGGGGCGCGGAGATCACCGACAAGGCGATCAGGGCGCTGCTGATCTTCATCGTCGTCGTCGCGGCCTTCATCTCGATCCGGTTCGAGTGGCGGATGGCGATCGCTGCGATCGTCGCCATGGTGCACGACGTCGTCATCAGCGTCGGCATCTACTCGATCTTCCAGTTCGTCGTCACGCCGCCGACCGTCATCGCGTTCCTGACGATCCTCGGCTACTCGCTGTACGACACGATCGTCGTGTTCGACCGCGTGAAGGAGAACGAGGCCCGGTACGCCGGTCAGAAGCCGCCGTACGACGACATCATCAACGTGTCGATGAACCAGGTGCTGATGCGCTCGCTGAGCACGAGCTTCTCCTCGATCGTGCCCGTGGTCTCGATGCTGCTCATCGGGTCCGGGCTGCTCGGCCAGACCACGCTCGCCGAATTCGCGCTCGCCCTGCTCGTCGGCATGGTGACGGGTGCGTACTCCTCGATCTTCGTGGCGGCGCCGCTGCTGGCGATGCTCAAGCGCACCGACTCGACGTGGGAGGAGCGCAACATCCACCGCGCGGTCGGCGATGCGCTGCGCGACATGGTGATGGGCGGCAACGTCGGCAGCCGGCGCACCCGCGAGACCGCAGCCGCCGCGCCGACCAGTGGCGGTCGGAGGGCCAGGGGCGCCGATGGCGGCAAGGCCGGCAAGGCCGGCAAGGGCGGCGAGGGCGGCACGGCCGCGACGTCGCCCAAGGCCGGCGCGAAAGCCGCGGCGGCGGCGTCGTCGGAGGACGCCAAGCCGGCGCTGTCGCACCCGCCGCGGCCCCGCAAGAAGAAGCGCCGCTAGGCGGGATCCCGCGGGTTCACCCGAGTCCCTCGGTAACCTCCCACCATGGCAGCCGATGCGACGTGGGTCCGCGATCACATTCGCGCAATCGACGACTACCCCCAGGAAGGCGTCACGTTCCGGGACATCACCCCACTGCTCGGCAACGAGGCGGCGTTCGGCCGGGCGGTCGACGACCTCGTGACCTGCTTCCACGACGTGTCGGTCGACCGTGTGGTCGGGGTCGAGTCGCGCGGGTTCATCCTGGCCGCGCCGGTCGCCTACCGCCTGCGGGCCGGGTTCGTACCGGTTCGCAAGCCCGGCAAGCTGCCATGGGCCGTCGCTCGTGAGGAGTACGAGCTCGAGTACGGCACCGACAAGCTCGAGATCCATCGCGACGCCATCCACCCCGGCGAGAAGATCCTGGTCGTCGACGACGTGCTCGCCACCGGCGGTACCGCCGCCGCCACCGGGCGCCTCGTCGAGACGCTGGGCGGTGTGATCGTCGGGTTCGGGTTCCTGATCGAACTGGCGTCACTGCAGGGGCGCGGCAAGCTCGGTGAGCACCGGGCAGAGAGCCTGACCGTCTACTGAGCCATGGCGACCGTCGACCGCGTCCTTCCCTGGCGACGGCATCACGAGTCGGCCGCGGCCAGTGAGCTGACCCCGCTCCTCGCCAGCTACCGCAGCCACCATCCCAAGTCCCGCGTCGACACCATCAACCGCGCCTACCACATGGCGGCCGAGGCGCATCGCTCGCAGACCCGCTCGAGCGGCGAGAGCTACATCAACCATCCACTGGCGGTGGCCAAGATCGTCGCCGACATCGGCCTCGACGAGACGTCGGTCGCCGCCGCACTCCTGCACGACGCGGTCGAAGACACCGAGATCACGCTGACCGACGTCGAGGAGGGCTTCGGCAACGAGGTCAAGGACATCGTCGACGGTGTGACGAAGCTCGAGCGGATCCAGTTCGACTCGCGCGAGGCGCAGCAGGCCGCGACGATGCGGAAGATGCTGGTGGCGATGGCGCGCGACCTGCGGGTCCTCGTGATCAAGCTGGCCGATCGTCTGCACAACATGCGAACGCTGGCCGGCATGCCGCTCGAGAAGCAGCGCCGCATCGCGCAGGAGACGCTCGACATCTACGCCCCGCTGGCGCACCGGCTCGGCATCCAGGAGATCAAGCAGCAGCTCGAGGATCTCTCCTTCGCCGCACTGCACCCCAAGCGGTACGCCGAGCTCGACCACCTCGTCGCGACACGTACGCCCGAGCGCGAGGTGTTCCTCGCCCAGGCCGTCGCCGAGGTCCGAGCCCGGCTGAAGGAGCTCGGCATCGAAGCCGAGATCACCGGACGCGGCAAGCACCTCTGGAGCGTCTACGAGAAGATGGTCGTCAAGGACCGCGAGTTCGACGAGATCTTCGACATCGTGGCCGTGCGCGTGATCGTCGAGTCGATCAAGGACTGCTACGCGGCGCTGGGCAGCATCCACGGCCGGTGGCGGCCGGTCGTCGGCCGCTTCAAGGACTACATCGCGATGCCGAAGTTCAACCTCTACCAGAGCTTGCACACGACGGTCATCGGGCCGGCAGGACGGCCGATCGAGGTGCAGATCCGAACCCGCGAGATGCACCACCGCGCCGAATGGGGCGTCGCGGCGCACTGGGCGTACAAGGACGAGGTCAACAAGACCACCGACATCGACTGGTTGAACCGCATCATCGACTGGCAGGCCGAGGTCAGCGACCCGAACCAGTTCATGGAGAACCTGAAGACCGATCTCGAGCAGGACGAGGTCTTCGTGTTCACCCCCAAGGGCAAGGTCATCACGTTGCCCGTCGGGTCGACGCCCGTCGACTTCGCATACGCAGTGCACACCGAGGTGGGCCATGCCTGCATCGGCAGCAAGGTCAACGGGCGACTCGTCTCGCTCGATCACACGCTGACCAGCGGTGACACCTGCGAGATCTTCACGTCCAAGGTCGAGACGGCCGGCCCGTCACAGGACTGGCTGGGCTTCGTCGCCTCGCATCGGGCGCAGAACAAGATCCGGCAGTGGTTCAGCCGCGAGCGGCGCGTCGACATGATCGAGGCCGGTCGCGACGACCTGGCCGACGAGTTCCGGCGCGAGGGCCTCCCGGTCCAGAAGATCTGGCAGTCCGACCAGCTGGCCGAGGTGGTCGCGGAGATCGGCTACAGCGATCACGACACGCTGCTCGCCGCGATCGGCGAGCACCACGTGTCGGCTCGTAGCGTCGCCCAGAAGGTCGCCAGGTCCTTCCGCGACGGCGGCGACCGCGAGCAGCTGCCGTCGACGGTGTTCACCCAGCGGACGACGAAGCCGCCCGCAGGTGGGGCCATCGGCGTGCACGTCGAGGGCCTCGACGACGTGCTGGTGAGGCTGGCGAACTGCTGCACCCCGGTCCCCGGCGACGAGATCCTCGGGTTCGTCACGCGTGGCCGCGGGGTGAGCGTGCACCGCATCGACTGCGCCAACGCGACATCGTTGTCGTCCGAGCACGCGACCCGGGTGATCGACGTCGAGTGGGACCGCGAGACCCGAGATCAGATCTTCGTGGCCGGTGTCGAGGTGGCAGCCTACGACCGGTCGCGCTTGCTGCTCGACGTCGCGAAGGCGCTGGGAGAGCAGGGCGTCAACATCCTCGGCTGCGACACGATCACCGGCGACGACCGCGTGGCGAGGATGCGCTTTCGCTTCGAGATGTCGAACACCGCCCAGCTGTCGACCGTGCTCAACACGATCAAGCGCATCGACAGCGTCTTCGACGTCCACCGCATCGTCCCCGGCGGCGGCGAGGACTAGCTTCCATCGGGCTTCGCCCGATGATCGTCACCCGGCGACGTCAGAGAACAACCGTAGGGCCGACGAGCCCGCCTTCATGGATAGCCTGGCGGGCCGTGCCAGCGTTCCAGACGAGCCCAGGGATGCGCGACATCCTCGCGCCCGAGTCGGCTCGTTGGCGCCGCTTCACCGACGTGTTCGCCGAGGTGGCCGAACTCGCCGGCTACGGGTTCGTGATCCCGCCGATGATGGAGGATCTCGGGGTCTTCACCCGGCTCGGTGAGGCGACCGAGATCGTGACGAAGGAGATGTACGACTTCGTCGACAAGGGCGACCGGCACGTGGCGCTGCGGCCCGAGCAGACCGCCGGCGTCTGCCGGGCGTACGTCGAGCATCGGCCGATCACGCCGTGGAAGACCTGGTACTCGGGCCCGAACTTCCGGTACGAGAAGCCGCAGCGCGGCCGTTACCGCCAGTTCGATCAGGTCGGGATCGAGGTGCTCGGCTCCGACGACGCCCACCTCGACGTCGAGGTCATCGCGCTCGGCTGGGAGTTCTACCGCCGGCTCGGCCTCCAGCGGGTCGAACTGCTGCTCAACTCGCTCGGCGAACCGGGCGACAGGGCTCGGTACATCGACGCGCTCCGCTCGCACTTCGAATCAGCCGATCTGACCGCCCAGAGCCGGGCGACGCTGGCCAAGAACCCGCTGCGCGTCCTCGACTCCAAGCGCTCGGAGGACGAATCGGCGATCGAGGCCGCACCAACGATCGATCAGTACTGGTCCGATGCGGCGGCCGAGCACTTCGCAACCGTGCGCGCCGGCCTCGAGGCGCTCGCCATCCCGTACACGATCGACCTGAAGCTCGTCAGGGGCCTCGACTACTACCGCCGAACGACGTTCGAGTTCGCCGGCCTCACGCTCGATTCGGCGCAGAACGCACTCGGTGGCGGCGGTCGCTACGACGGTCTCGTCGAAGCGCTCGGCGGCCCGCCGACGCCCGGCATCGGCTTCGCGCTCGGTGTCGACCGCACCCTCATCGCCTGCGACGACGAAGGCGTCTTCGGCGCACCCGACACCGACGTCGACGTGTTCGTCGTCGACACCGTCGGCGGCGGCGAGGCGGTGGTGCTCACGCACGAGCTGCGCGCCGCCGGCATCAGCGTCGACCGGTCGTTCGACGGCCGCAGCATGAAGGCCCAGATGAAGGGCGCGAACCGCAGTGGTGCTGCGTACGCCGTCATCGTCGGCTCCGACGAGTTGGCCGCCGACGAGGTCGCCATCAGGCCCCTCCGCTCGGGCGGCGACCAGGTCAGCGTCGCCCGCTCCGAGCTCGTCCCCGATCTCCAGTCCCGTCTCGAAGAAGGCAACCGATGAGCAAGACCTCCCTCCGAACCCACCAGTGCGGCGAGCTCCGTGCCGAGCACGTCGGCCAGCAGGTCGCGTTGACCGGCTGGGTGGCACGCCGGCGCGAGCACGGTGAGCACCTGGCGTTCGTCGACCTGCGCGACCACTCCGGCATCACGCAGTGCGTGATCAACGAGGACGTCGACGTCCGCTCCGAATACGTCGTGCGGATCACCGGCGTCGTGCGCCACCGGCCCGAGGGCACGGTCAACGAGAACCTGCCGACGGGTGAGATCGAAGTCGGGGAGTGCGAGGTCGAGGTGCTTCGCAAGGCGACGCCGCCGCCGTTCCCGGTCGACGCCAGGGCCGACGATGTCGACGAGGTGCTGCGTCTGCAGCACCGCTACATCGATCTCCGGCGTGAGCGGATGCAGAAGAACCTGCGGCTTCGTTCGGTCGTCAATTCAGCGATCCGCACGTCGATGGAGCGGCAGGGCTTCGTCGAGGTCGAGACGCCGATGCTCGTGCCGTCGACGCCCGAGGGGGCCCGCGAGTTCCTCGTGCCGTCGCGCAAGGAGCCCGGTTCGTTCTACGCCTTGCCGCAGTCGCCGCAGCTGTTCAAACAGCTGTTGATGGTCGGCGGTGTCGACCGCTACTACCAGATCGCCCGCTGCCTGCGCGACGAGGACCTGCGCGCCGACCGCCAGTACGAGTTCATGCAGCTCGACCTCGAGATGAGCTTCGTCGAGCAGGACGACGTTCTCGACGCGATCAGCGAGTCGGTGCTCGACGCCGCCGAGGCGGTCACGGGCGAGCGGCCCGAACCGATCCCGCACATCACCTGGCACGAGGCGATGGAGCGGTGGGGCATCGACAAGCCCGACCTGCGCTTCGGCATGGAGCTGATCGAGCTCACCGACGTGTTCGCCGCGACCGAGTTCAAGGCCTTCGCCGGCGCCGCCTCGATCAAGGGCCTGCGGGTCGCCGGTCGCTCCGACGAGTTCGGGCGCAACCAGCTCGACAAGCTCACCGACCAGGCGAAGAAGCTCGGCGCCAAGGGCCTGGTGTGGATGCGGGTCACCGACACCGATGGGACGGTGGGCCTCGACTCACCGGTCGCCAAGTTCCTGTCCGACGCCGAGCAGACGGCGCTCGCGGCCCGCATGGAGGCCGAACCGGGCGATCTACTGCTCATCGTGGCCGACGAGTGGATGACCACGTGCGAGGTGCTCGGCGTGCTCCGCAACGACCTCGGCCGGCCGCCGGTCCACCAGGGCCCGTACAAGTACGTCTGGATCATCGAGTTCCCGCTCTTCGTCGGCATCGACAAGGAGACCGGGCGCCCCAAGCCGGGCCACCATCCGTTCACGATGCCGCATCCCGACGACGTCGAGCTGCTCGAGAGCGACCCCATGAAGGTCCGATCGATCGCCTACGACCTGGTCCTCAACGGCTGGGAGCTCGGATCGGGATCGATCAGAATCCACGAGCCGGACCTGCAGCGCCGGATCTTCACCGCCCTCGGTATCACCGAGGAGGAAGCGGCGAGGAAGTTCGGCTTCTTCCTGAACCCCTTCGACTACGGCGCACCGCCGCACGGCGGCTTCGCCTACGGCCTCGACCGTCTCGTCGCCATCCTGGCAGGGGAGGAGAACATCCGCGAGGTGATCGCCTTCCCCAAGACCCAGTCCGGCGCCGACCCGATGACCAACGCCCCGAGCGAGGGCGATCCGGCCCAGCTCAACGAGCTCGGTCTGCGAGTGCTGCCGAAGGTCGAGTGAGGCTCGAATGACGGCGGAGCCGGCGACCGGGTCGGCCCAGGGCACCGACGCGGCCACGCTGGCCCGCCACTTCGGCACCGAGCGGGATCTCCTGCCGCTGTGGATCGCCGAGCCGAGCGTCGAGCTCGCGCCCGCCGTGGTCGAGGTGTTGCGGTCTCGCGCGGCAGCCGGCTGGTACGGGTACGAGACGCGTCCCGAGTCGATCGTCGACGCGTTCTGGCAGTGGGCCGCCGACCGCCACGGCTGGGATCGCACGGGCGAGAGGGCGATCGTGAGCCCGAGCGTCGGGACCTCGGTCGGCGTATTGATCGCCGAGCTCACCGAGCCCGGCGACGGCGTGATCCTCCAACCGCCCGTGTTCACCGACTTCAAGCCACAGATCGTCGCCAACGACCGAGTGCCCGTGCGCAACCCGTTGCTCTTCGTCGACGGGCGATACCAGTTGGATCTCGACGGCCTGGAGGCGCTCGCCGCCGAACCGGGCAACCGGATGTTGATCCTGTGCACCCCGCACAACCCGGTCGGACGGGTGTGGTCGCACGTCGAGCTCGACGGCGTCGCAGCGATCTGCGCCGAGCACGACGTCTTCGTGCTGGCCGACGAGATCCACGCCGACCTCGCGCTGGCGCCGCACCGGTTCACCCCGTTCACATCGGTGGCCAGTTCGCATGACGTCGCGTGGGCGGCGACCCACGGCCCGATCAAGACGTTCGGCCTCGCCGGCGTCTGCGACACCCTGCTGATCACCGACCGGACCGACGTCGCCGAGCGCTTCGAGCGTCGCAGCTCGCAGCTCCACCTGACCCGCAACAACGTGTTCGGCCTGGCGGCGTTCGAGGCCGCCTACCGCCACGGTAAGGACTGGCTCGACGAGCTCCTGGCGCTCGTCGCGGGCAACCTCGAAGTGTTGCGATCGGAACTGCCCGACGGCATCGATCTGATCGAACCCGATGGCACCTACCTCGCCTGGCTCGACCTCCGTCGTTTGTCCCTCGACGTCCCCGAGCTTCCTCGATGGCTGGGTTCGGCGGGCGTCGCCCTTAGCCCCGGCCACTGGTTCGGCCGAGAGGGCGCCGGCTTCGCCCGGATCACCGTCGCCGCGCCGACGCCGATGATCGACGAAGGCGCAAGGCGGCTTGCCAGCACTATCGGCAACTGACTGTGTGGGGCCTTGGCGCCGGGGGATGCTCGCCGGAGCCAGAGGAGCCAGAACGGAGACAGCGAAGCGGCCGCATGTCGTTCCAGGGTGTGCGCAGTCCGGGATGGGCACAAGCTGCGGATGGTGGCTCGGCGGCGGGTCTTGTCGGGCACAATGTCGAGAGTGGTGATGGCAAGGGAGGAGCAGCGGTCAGAAGTCCCACGTTGGCGTGCGTGGCGGAACCCGCCGGGCGTCGTGTGGCTCGTGGCGCTGGCAGCAGCATTGGCGACGATGCTCTGGGCAGTGACGTATCCCGGCTTCGCCTCTGTTCCGATGCTCATCGCTCTGCTCGGAATGCTCGTGCTGGGCAGCATCTGGTTGGTTCGGTTGATCGGATGGGTGATTGATCGCGATCGGCGTGACGCATGGCGCTGGTGCGCGGCGCCCCTGATGGTTGTCCTCACCGGTGTCCTCGTGGTGACTGATGTGCCGCTTCGGGTCCGCTTCGAACTCGCTCGCGACGACTTCGACAGGGTCGTCGAGGATCTTCCCGCGAGAGGCAGCTTCGATGCCTGGGCACCGTTGTCGGTACCCGATTCCGTTGGTGGGTATGAAATCGTGAGGGCGTACCAGGTCGGTGAGATGGTGATCCTCTACGAAGGGGAGGGCCTCGCCTTCCACGACGCAGGCTTCGCATACCTGCCGAGCGGCCCAGACGACCGCCTCGGTAACGGCAGCTTCGAAGCACCACGCTTCCAGAGCCTCGGTGGGCGGTGGTACGCGTGGCGCGCGAGTTGGTGACGGGCGCGTCGTCGTGGGATCAGGCTGCTCGATCGGTCTCGGACTGTGGCAGGCGCGGGAGGTTGCGCTCGTTCGGCGCGATCCAGCCGAGGCCGATCCAGTTCCAGTTCC
>JAAUYD010251318.1_pt1 | contig 18349 bp, 21 predicted proteins | sample 7278101 | NCBI WGS metagenome assembly JAAUYD01 (sample SAMN14350128, study PRJNA611818) | marine sediment metagenome | isolation source: surface marine sediment (0.6m) | place: French Polynesia: Moorea | collected 2018-08
GACAAGTGATTGTTTATCCTGGAGAAGATGGTTATTGGGTTGCTCAATGTCCTAGTTTACCTCCTTGTATTAGTCAAGGAAAAACAAAAGAAGAAGCGATCGCTAATATTAGAGAAGCAATAGAATTATATCTTGAGGTTCTTCAAGAAGAAGATGGAATTGTTTAAGAATAAATAGAAGTAATGATCTAAAATTTCCTATTTATTAATAAATAATTTCAGAGTATTATAACATATTGAATTAATTACCATAAAAATCGTCATCTAATATTTGTTCTTGAGAAAAAGGACAACTTTCAGGATATTCATTTTCTTGAGGAATACGAACCCCAAACTTAGCAAGTTTACCCTCTTTAATAGCTATTTTTTTAGCATCAGTATAAGCTTTTGTGATAGCAGTTTCTAAATAAGATTTAAGAGAAGGAGTATCCCGTAAATTTTTCTGAACTCGTTGACGATGTTCAATAATAGAACGATACCAACTATCTTTCATAGATGAGGGTGCATCATCTTGTACTTTTAGTTTAAGTAAATGAGCTAACAGAATCATTAAATTGCTTTCTAATGCTCGTTTTTCTGATTTTCCCAACTCTGTTAATTCCTCAATTAAGTGATCAATATCTAAAGCAGAAAAATCACCCTTTTGTAATTGATAGATAGTGGTTTCTATCCATTTTTGAAAATCTTGATCGTAAAGTGTTTTGGACATAGGATTAATTATATAGCAGTTCCCATACTTGTGTGGTACAAACTCTTTTAGTTTTAGGAGTTCAGGAGTTCAGGAGTTCAGAAGTTGAATACTAAGTGTACCTCATGAGTCCAGGAAATGCTATAAATTATTTTTTAGGCTAAAATACCTGGTGATGGCATTTTTTGGAAGTCCTCGATAAATATCAGCTAAACGATCCTCAAGAATTAATTGAATGGCATTTTTTAAGCTTTCTTTCGCCTCTTCAATAGTTTCCCCTTGACCATTAGCCCCAGGAATTTCAGGATAAATAGCCCAATAGCCTCCTTCTTCTGCGGTTTCAATAATGGCTGTTAATTCTCCTTTCATAATTGTTTTTTAGATAATTTATTTATTTATAATAACGCACAAAAAAAGTAAGGTGGGCAATGCCCACCATAGCAACTAATATAACAGGGAAACTACTAGAATAAATGTAAAAATACACAAGCTAGTTATCTTCCATACTTTGAAAAATAACTTTTAAAAGCGTCTTTTAAACAGCAGGAGTTTTTAAAACTTTTTTATCAGCATGAAAAGGTTGTAATCCGAAGAAATTAATATCATACTTAGTACCCAAAGAAAAGCCACTATTTTTAAAGATAGCTTCGGATTCTTTGGAGATTGGAATGTTCCCTAACCAATATTCTCCGTGAACGGTCTGATTATCAAAGAAAGCTATGCCTAATCCTCCTTCTTTATACTCAAAGAATTTGATTAGTCTCGCTGTTCTTTCCTTATTACCTGTTGCATCTGAAACAAGATCGATAGCTTGACCAATATTAAACATAAAACCCTCTAGGAATCTAAGAAAGCTGACTCAAAAGACTTTAATATTATCAGTCCTAATGAATTGCTGAACCGTGATCCCAGTTACACATTAGCTATAAATATCCTTTTAGATAGCTTGGATGAAAGCTAATCACCACCTTGATTTATGATAAAAAATAGCGATTGATGGAAAAAAAGAAGGATAGTAGTTAATGAATAACTCCCAGGTTTTTGAGTGGGACGAAAATAAACGTCAAGCTAATATAGAAAAACATGGGATAGACTTTGCTGATATTAGACCTATCTTTAGTAATCCCATTATTGAGTTCACAGACAACCGTAGAGATTATGCTGAAATCAGAACCATCTTACTCGGACAAATCAAGGGACGGGTTCTCTATGTTGTCTATACCCAACGGGGTTCTATAAAACGAATCATTAGCGCGAGGAAGGCCAACAAACGTGAACAAAGAAAATATTACGAGAGTATCTCTTGAAGAATGGGCAACAATGAAGGGTCAAACCGATTGGGATAGAGTTGACGCTATGACCGATGAGGAGATCGAACAAAATGCCCTAGATGATCCCGATGCCCAACCTATTCCCGATGAGATGTGGAATGAGGGTAAAGTTATTTTCCCTCAACAAAACACTGTAGCAAAAGGGTGAACAAACATTTGCATTGACATTAAAATAAAAATTGTAATGTAAAGTAGTGGACTGTTTTAACTCAAATGGTGGGTTACGATGGATTGTTATATTCCTGTCATAGTCTGAATTATAGCCGTCTAACCCACCCTACTTTAATGCACTATTTAATATAATAAGGAATAGAAATCGTTTCTTTAATGACATTTTTTGGAAGTCCTCGATAAATATCAGCTAAACGATATTCAAGAATTAATTGAATGGCACTTTTTAAGCTTTCTTTCGCTTCTTCAATGGTTTCTCCTTGACCATTAGCCCCAGGAATTTCAGGACAAATAGCCCAATAGCCTCCTTCTTCTACTACTTCAATAATGGCTGTTAATTCCCCTTTCATAATCAATAATTGAGTAATAGCATTATATATTTAGACAAGTTTCATTGTACTTTATAAATGAACAAAAGTCACCCTTTTCTAGTTGATAGATGGTTGTTTGTAATATAAGCTTGTTTAATTCCTTTTTCAACAACTACATAAATCTTGCTCAAGCAACTTCAAGCGGATAATGTAACACAAGGAATTCATTATCTTTTAAAATTGCCATTGCATATTCTCTTCCTTGGTTATCAAAAAATTCTACTAAATATTGCTTTTCTCCTTCTCTTTCAGAGACTTCTAATAAATATAGTTAATTAACTTTTCTATTGCAATTTCTGCTTTATCTCCGTTGGGTCATTTCATATTTTTATATCAGTGCGATCGCTTGTTTTTCTAACCATAAACCAAAATCTGTATTGTAAAGATTAGTTTTCACTTTCTTGTTTTTCTATTTCTATAATTTATAGCAGTAGATTATTTTTTTTATAATAACTATTAGTTATTCTTGAGAAGATTGAGAAGATTGAGAAGATTGAGAAGATTGTTGACCAAAATAAAAACCCAAAGCTGAGCCAAGTAAGCCAATTTGAGAAGTAATCAGAAAATTAATGACATCTTTAAAGAGGGTTTTTCTCTCTTGGATACTTTCTATCATTGATGGATCCACTTTTATCAATTCTGGATTTGCTTTAACCAATTCGGGGTTTGCTATTGCAAATTCTTGATTTTTTATTATAAGTTGTGCAGGGTTCTGATTAAGAGGTGGAAAAATAATAAAACTCATAATTATCAAAGATGAAAGTACCGTGACAAAGAATAACCCAAGTAACCATTGAGATAATTCTGAACGAGTTTCTTCTTGTTTTGTTATTACGTCTCCTATTACCTTACTATATGGCTGTTTTTTTGAAAAAATATCTTGTTGCCTGACCATCTTAGGGCTATCAATGTTTCTGACACTGTCCCGTGCTTTTTTGTATACGCTATTTGTGATTTCCTTTGTAACTTTATCCTGATTATTCTCTATATTTGTCATATTTGACTACCTTTTCATAATAAGGTTGTTTATGTTAACTTTATTAATCCTAGTCCGGAAATATGATGACTTCTTCTAGTCTTTTATCTGGATATCGTAAAATTAACTGAGGTCTCTTTTTCCCTGGAGTTTTGTCTTTTTTAAGCTTTTCCCAGAGAAACTGTTCAGTTCCAATAGCATGGCCTAATGCTTGAGCAAGACTGTCTAGGTTCAATCCCTTTCGTATTTCCTCTAAAATTTCAACCACCTCAGAATCGAGTATGATTTCTAATGAATTGTTGTCTTCTGTTTGAGATTCAGACATAGTGTTTTTTTCCTTATTATCTTTGTTTATCTTAGGTACATTATATTTCAAAGAAGCGAGAATTTGAGACAGGAAACCCCTTTTATTAAAAAGGATTACTTCCTCTTGTTTATTATCTTTATACCGCAAAATCAATTGAGTTGTTCTCCTTTTTAGCTTGTTCCAGAGAAAACTCTCAGTTCCAACGGCGTGTCCTAACGCTTGAGCAATAGTATCCAACCCCAGATCCTCTCTGATTTCCTCTAGAATTTCAACGACTTCAGAGTCAAGATCAATTAGAATGGGTTTTTTCTTGGAGGATTTTGTCTTAATGCTGGTCATGGTTGTTCGTTTCTCACTCTGTCTTGTTAAGACTCATCAATTTTATTCTTGATGCTTTTAGTATAGGGTGAACGTTCTTGAGTATGAGCCTTTGTTAATTTCTCTGTATGTTTTAATTTGAAAATAGCAAGTGCTGCTGAAGATGCAAGGGTTTCAATAAATTTTTTTTCATCATCACTAAACTCATGGTCATGACGATAGTTAATGAACATAATACCGACAGGTTCTGATTCTACCTCAAGAGGAAAGGCTACACAACTACTAATTTCTTCTTGTTTAACAAAATCGGCTCCCTCGAACATTGTTCCTTCTAGTTTAGACAAATAGAGCGGTTTTTTTTGTTCAAGTATCTGATTAATTATAGCATCTCTCTTAGATTTTACTTTCCTATTATTTTGATCGTCTTTTAGTTTCAATTTTCCTGCTTTTGCTCTTTGTTCTTGCATACCGTCATCCCTAATTTGAATGATACTAACGGTAAATTGACGCATTTTACCGGGATGTGAATCTAATCCATAAATTGTTACCACATCTGCTCCCAAAATATTAACCGTATTCCAAGCAATATGATTGAGTAAATCATTTTTCTGGGTTTTTTGAGATAAAGATTGCGTGACTGAGTGAAGCGTATATAATTGGCGATTTTGATCTCGCATTTTTTTGTATAAAGTAGCGTGCATAATCGCATTCACTGCTGTCGCTGCAAACAACTGTAACCAACGAATTTCATCAGAGGTAAATTCATGTTCTTCTCGGAAATGAACATACAAAACTCCTTTTTGTCCTTCTCGTAATAAAGGAATGGCTGCCATTGCTCGAATTCCTTCAATATAGGCTTCTTTATTAAAAAATTTTAACTCTTTTTTGGTGTTTCCTTCAGAAAAATTGGGTATATACTTCGGTTCTTTATCTCGTATTGCTTGGTCTCCTAATCCATTTTTTCGTGGAGGACAATCTTTCAAAAATTTCTTCCCAATTTTACCAGAAAAAACCTCATAAACATATTTATTTCTATCATTCTCTTCATGATTGTGTTGTAAAAAGTGTAAACTAGCTGAGTCAGCTTTGACAATTTCCATTGCTTGTTTAGTAATGACTTCTAAAACATAGTTTAATTGCAGTTTACGGATATCTAACGCTTTTTGAGCCACCAGTTTTGCTAGATCAATTACCTGACTTTTATCAATTTTCTGGCTTTTATCAACTGCTTTTTGGTTATTTGCATTGATTTTTTGGGCTTGTGGGCCTTTTTTGGGAGATTTATGTTCATAACCAGCCTCAACAGTTCCAATAATTTCAGGTTCACCATTTTCTGGAAAATTTTCAATTTGAATAATTTGATGTATTGGTTTGAAATTGGTATTTTTGGTATGAGACGATTTGAGATTAGGAGGTTTGGGATCAGGTTGTTTATCCTCAAGCTTAGTCCATTGACAACTTTGCAACCAATCAGGAATAATCCTACCACTATCATCTTTGAAGAGAATAATAGGAGTAAAAATACGAGTGAACCTATCATGGCGAAATGTTTCATATATCCACTTATCAAATCTATGATCCCATCCCCTAATAATTTCAGTTTTACGCGTTTTAGCAATATCGGCTTGTATATCTCTAAGTTGAAGATCAGCGTCTAGATAATGTTTCGCTAACCCTGACCATTCGGTTCCCTCGGTTGCAGCGACGGTTTCAATGATATTTTCTTGAGGACGTATCAGTTGAATAGCAACAAAATCAAACTCCTGTGATTTTTTAATTTCTTCACAGATAGTTGTGAGTCCCTTTTCTAAGTTCGCTAAATTTGAAGTCGCTACCTCGATGTCTTGGCCTGCTTTGAGAACAGCATCGTCTTCTCTCTGCAACATTTCAACGGCATTTTGTAGTTTAGTAGCTGAATGTTTAACTTGTTTTCCTGCTGCTAAAAGTGAGCCGATTTGTTGGGCAATTTTTGTTGTCGTTTTTCTTTCATAAATAGCCATGACAACCCCCTCCACTTTCTTAATGATAATGTAGCTTAACCAGATTAAGAAAGCAGTTTTTCCTTCTACGCCTTCGATTTTATATTCCTATCTTAAGGATAAATCTTTTACCATTCTCTAAGAAACACACTGTGATTTTTCTTAACACAATTGTTCAACTAAAATAATAACAACTAAGTTTTTATTGCTCAAGAAATGATAACCAATAAAATTTGATATAGTGAGGTGGGCATTGCCCACCCTACTAATTTTAATTAGTACGGAACCTTGCTAATTCTTGGCCGGTCTTAGCATCATGAGCATGAACCGTACAAACCAAACAAGAATCAAAAGATCGCGCTACATGACCTACTTCTACAGGGTTGCTGCTGTCTTCGATAGGAATACCCACTAACGCCTCTTCAATAGGTCCTCTGGTATGATTTCCATCCCTTGGTCCAACATTCCAGGTGGTGGGTGCAATCACTTGATAATTCTTGATTTTACCCCCTTCTACTTCAACCCAGTGACATAAGGCCCCACGACTCGCTTCGGTACCACCCCAACCACGGCCATCTTTTTCGGTGGGTTTGATGTACCAAGGATCGTTTAACTTAAACTCACGCAGACATCTTTCTACTTCCCGATACAGTTTAACAGATTCGTGCATCCGTGCAAACTCTCTTAAATGGATGCTAGGACCACCCATCTTCTTGAACATATCCAAGATTAAACCGTCATAGTGTTGCCAACTCTCTCCATGCTTTCCACCAGCAACTAACTGACGCGCTAGAGATCCTACTTCCATCCGGCCTAAGTCCTTATGACTAACAGCAGTGGCCCAGGAATATTTACCCTCGTAGTCTCCTGTATTAATATCCTTGGGTACAGTAGTGCGATCGTAAGGATGAACGTCTGCGGTTCCTTCTTCATACCACGCATGGCTGGTATTTTCCCGCGCAAAGGTATGATCTACCATGTGATGGGTATCGGTGAAGCTATCGTAAACACCACCTTTCATAATCACCGCAGCGTTACGGCCTTCAACCGTCGGATGTTGATACTTGTCTTCATGGGGGAGATAACCCCAAGTTAAATAACGGCCAGGCCCACCACCATACTTATCTAAACCGATATCTAACCCCATACGCCAATAGAAACCGAGATCAGAATTTGCATGGTTGGGACTTTCATCTAACCATTCTAAGAAGTCTTCGTAAGTTTGAATTTCTTCGTATCTCTCTAAGGAACATCCTAACCATACCGGTTCTAACCAGTTGGTACGGAAATATTCCATAATGCCCCAACCTCTAGTAATATCGGTTAAAGTGGGCGCACACATCACACCACCGGGAACCATATAACTTGAATGGGGCCATTGTCCCCCGAATAAGGCGTAAAGTTCGACAGGTTTTGCTGAGGTGGTAATAGCAAGTTCATAAGACGTTCCTGTAAACGCGCTAAACCGCTTACAAGCTTCTTCGTAGAAAGGACTATTTTTGTACTTTTTATTGGTTAAGTCGATCGCATATAAAGCGTAGAAATGTCTGGGGTGACTTTGGATAGTTTCTACTAATTGGCCTAGGTTTCGTGCTAAAATCGCGTTACGAGGCACTTCTGTTCCCCAAGCAGTATCTAACGCCCAAGACGCACAAGTTAGATGAGATGCTCCACAAATACCACAGATACGGGGAGTTACAATTAAACCGGCTTGGGGATCTTTTCCTTTTAAAATAACCTCAAACCCCCGAAATAACTCGGCTTTTGTCCAAGCATTAACCACTTGGCCATCTTCAATATCAACCCTAACATCTAAGTCTCCTTCAACTCTCCCCACTGGAGATATTTCTAATTTTTGTACTGCCATAGTATTACTCTCAAGAATGGTCAAAAAAATTTAGAATTTAGAATGTAGAATTTAGAAAAAATTAATTCTCAATTCTACACTCTGCATTCTGGTTCACTGTTAAACTGTAAACATATCTTCGTCAGCCCAAGAAGGACTTGCATCTTTAGAAACAACCGTCATTAAGGCATAATCTTTTTTATTAATACCGGGTGGTAACTCTTTGGGAACACCCATTACGGTTTGCGTCTTAAATACGGTTCCTGGTTTAAGATCATGGAAAGGAAACTCCGGTTCGGTACATCCTAAACAGGGCATTCCTGCACGGGTTTTGGAGGAAACACGGTTCCATAAAATACGGTTACAGGAAGAGTGAGTCATAGGACCACGACATCCCATATCATAGAAGAGACATCCGGTACGCTGTCCGAAGTCTTGGGTGGTTGCTTTGTAAGAAAAGTGCATATTTCTGGTGCAACCGGTTTGGGTAAAGCTTTTAAAGAAGGTTTGGGGACGGTGAAACTCATCTAGGGTTAAGTCTCCTACTCTTCCAGTAGCTACTGCCACTAATATTTGAGAAATCCAGTCAGGGTGTGACGGACAACCAGGTATATTAATAACAGGTAAACCTCCTTGGGACACATAGTCAGACCCTAAAAAGCCTCCTTTATCCCGTTTTAGGAATTGTACTCCAACGGACTCGCTAGGGTTGGGTTCCATCGCTGGAATACCCCCGTAAGTAGCGCAGTCTCCCACAGCAACTACAAATGCAGCTACTTTGGATAAGTCTGTTAACCAGTCCTTCATCGGACGACCGGCAAAACGGTTCCATTCTCCGGTTCCGTTAGGGGCATTGACGACGCTTCCCTCATAGACTAGGATATCTACAGAGACTTTACCATTGACGCAATCGTGTAAAAGTTGTTGTAATTCATCGCCTAATTGCAAACCAAGGGATGGATGCCATAACACATTAATCCCAAAGTCAGTAATTAAGTCTACGACGGTGGGTTCTTCTGCGTTGAGAAAGGAAATTGTATTCCCAGAACAAGCCCCGCCTTGTAGCCATAAAACATTAGCCATAGACTCTCTCGGATCGGTTTTTCAGTTATTATGCTATGGTTTCTATGGATTCTTGACACGATTTAAGCTTTATTTAACTGTTATTTAAACAATCTTGTTGTGCTGTAAATTTTCTTATTATTATTTTGTTTATTGTTCAAAATTTTCCTTTATGTTTACTATAATATCATGACATTAATTTGCCTAAAATGTATCAAATTTTACAGATATATTTTTACTTGCTTTAACTAAAATGGTTCAACAAATTTTTTATGTATTTTCACAGAGTAGATATAAATATAATCTTAAGATACTTATTTTGTGATACTTGGTTCAACAGATAGATTATATTGAAGCAATAGTCTTTTCTATGATTGCTTAACCATATGACTAATATTTTGAATTTTAATGGTTTTATAAAAGGGGTTAGTTATCAAGCATATTTAGCCGATGAATCATTAAAAATATTTGACTTAGAAAATTTTAATATTAATGAAGTTAGTAGTTATGGAATTATAAAAACTAATAATACAGAAGTTGCTTTTTCTAAATGGGTATCTCCTAAACGAACACGAAGTTATCCTTTTGCCAAAATTTATAATACTTATAATGCTTCTAAAATCATTACAATTATACCAGTGATCAAAGATGAAGGTAAAGACGGTGAAAGAGATCGTATTCAATATTCTACAATATCATGGATGAATTTATTAAATATTTATATTGTTTTAGCTTATTATGAAGAAGCAGAAAAAAGCTTAAAACAAGGTCAAAAAAACAAACATAAAATAACTAATCAAAAATTCAATAATAGTTTTGTTAAATCACAGATAAAAGAGATTTTAAATTATCGCCAAAGTGCGCTTCATTGGAATAAAAATTTATTTGAAGAAAAGTTTACGAGTATTTTTGGTAAAGCATTGGACTGTTATGATAATATCTCGTCCCAAACAGGAGTTGAAATTCATACACGAAAAAGTATGGATATATACTTGAAAAAAGTCATTAATGAATTTGAGGAATTTAAAAGAATTTCTCTCAAAAATTCTGAAAATGCCAGTTTAAGAGAAGCAGTTACTTCTCACTATTTAGAAAACCTAGTAGATGGAAATAAAGCAACTTTCAAGATCAAAAACTATTTAGGAGGGGTTTATTATTTAACTCCAGACGAAATAATCATAAAAGATAATGTGTATATTATTCAAGAATCTAAAAATACCTCTCGAAAATCTTTTCCCAAATTATCAGATATTCAAGATGGACTTTTTAAGTTAATTCTTTTTTCTAATTTAGATAGACTATATTTGAATAATAAGCAGATTGAATTTAAAACTAGATTGAAGTTAACAGGAAAAAATATTATTGGTTCACTTATTTTACCATCTGACTTAAATGAAATAGAATCTTTTATTAATGTTAATGCTAATATTTTAAATAGTCAGGATATAAAAACTATAAAAAAATTAAACTCAGAAGCAAAAAATAATGATAAAATAAGTATTGAAATTAAATCTAACTAAATATTGACTGAAAAATTATGATCAAAAGTCCTTTGCGGTATCCTGGTGGAAAATCAAGAGCCATTAGACAAATAGAAGAACAGTTACCTAAAAATTTTAATTTTTCTGAATATAGAGAGCCGTTTGTAGGTGGGGGATCAATGTTTATTTATCTTAAACAAATTTATCCTAATATTGATATTTGGATTAATGATTTAAACCCAGAAGTTTACTTGTTTTGGAAAATGGCTCAATCTGACTTAGAAGCCTTAGTTTATCAACTGAGAGAAATCAAAAAAAATAGAACAAATGGAAGAGAATTATTTACAGAATTAACTACGATTGATGTAAATAGAATATCAGATTTTGATAGAGCAGTTCGTTTTTTTGTACTAAATAGAATTACTTTTTCAGGAACAATTGAATCAGGAGGCTATTCAGAAAAATCTTTTCATACAAGATTTACGAAATCATCTATTGATCGCTTAGAAAAGTTGGGTCATATTCTCCCAGGAATTCGTATTACAAACTTAGATTATAGAGATGTTGTTAACCAAGAAGGTGATAAAACTTTTATTTTTTTAGATCCCCCTTATTTAACGGCAACAAAATCAAAATTATATGGAAAAGACGGCAACTTACACACTTCATTTAATCATCAAGCCTTTGCCCATACAATGAAACAATGTGAGCATCAATGGTTAATTACCTATGATGATGCTCCAGAGATTAGAAACTATTTTAAAGACTTCCATATCATTCCTTGGCAGTTACAATATGGGATGAATAACTATAAACAAGGAAAAGCCCAAAAAGGACAAGAAATTTTTATTAAAAACTATAATCAACAGCTAAATGAACCCAAAACAGAACAATTATCCTTAAACTTAAATATTTGTTAATGTAAATAAATAAGCTGAAAATTAAGAAAAAAATTGATTACAATGAAAAGGGAGAAAGACTGAGAATGTTTAACCTTTATGCCTAGAATTAATCCTCATACCTTGCAAATGCAAATATCTCGGATGTTTGAACAGGGGCAATCCTTCTTTTGTGCTATCAAAGTCCAAGATTGGTTAAGAGAACAAAACGAAGATCCCAATGCCTACGAAATTTCATTTCATCCCCAACCCATCCCTTCTGATTCTAACCTCAAAACAAACATAAAAATTGAATTAAAACGCAAAGATGGCCAAACCGTTGATCCGTGGTTACAAGAAGAAGTGAACCGTAGTCGTTAATTAAGTTTATTTACACTGAGCCATTGATTAACTCATCTTCAAAAAAAATCTGTACAATATATAGAAATCTCAATGACCTATTATCAAAATATTATCGCTAACGACCCCAATAACCTAACAGTGATTGATAAAACCAGCGACAACCCAAGCCAAACCCTAGCTCTAACCATAGCCCAAGCGGCCGATGATCGCAAAGCCAGCGATATCGTTATCCTCAAAGTCACAGAAGTCTCCTATCTGACTGACTATTTTGTGATTGTTACCGGCTTTTCTCGTACCCAAGTTAAAGCCATTGCAGAAGCGATCGAAGAAAAAGTCTATCAAACCCATCAACAAGTTCCTCGACAAACCGAAGGAAAAAATGACGGTAATTGGATCTTACAGGATTTTGGAGATGTGATCGTTCATATCTTTTTACCCGAAGAACGAGAATTTTACAATTTAGAAGCCTTCTGGGGTCATGCAGAAAGGTTAGAATTTTCATCATTAGAAGTTACACAAGCATCACGATCATGAGGGAATCATCTATACAAGTCTGTCCAGTCCCCCTAGAGCAACAGCCAGTGAACGAATATGAGGAGTTAAAAGAATCTTGGTTTTTTCGGTTGGCAACCTTAGAAAACTCCCTATTCTTACGGAAAATAGCTGTCATTTGGACAATAGGCTGGGTGATCACTAGCCCGATCGCAGCGGCCAGCTTTTCTCCGAATAAATCCATGTTACCCTTTATTCTCTTCAGCAATTTAGGTGCCGGATTGATATTAGCCTTGATCCTATTACAATTATTTTTTGGGTGGCACTATGTTAGCGATCGCCTGAAAAAAGAAACCATTTTCTACGAAGAGTCAGGATGGTACGACGGGCAAACCTGGCCCAAACCCCCCGAAATGTTAACCCGCGATCGCCTGATTGTCTCCTACCAAATTAATCCCATTTTAGGACGCTTAACCCGTACCGCCGGGATATTAGCCTTATTGATGGCTGGCGATGGCACAGTTTGGCTATGTTTATAATCTTTAGTTAATTCTCTATGACCACCAGAGTAAAACGTCACGTAACCCCCAAACTCGAAGTACACCTATTGCGAGAAGGGATCGTTGAATCAACCCATCACATCGAAGCAACCGTCTGTGATGATCGAGGCCGGGTTTTATCCGTTGCTGGCAACCCAGAAACCACCGCCTTTGTTCGTTCTGCCCTTAAACCCTTTCAAGCCTTAGGGGTCATAGCCACAGGAACGTTAGAACGCTATGATCTCAATGATAAAGACTTAGCCATTATTTGTAGTTCCCATCAAGGAACCGTTGAACAAGCAAGACAAGTATTTAATGTCCTCTGGCGGGCTGATATTGATCCCAGTGCCTTACAATGTCCCATCCCAGAAGGTCGTAATAGTCCCTTGCAACATAACTGTTCAGGAAAACACGCCGGAATGTTGGCGGTATGTCAGCAACGGGGTTGGCCCCTCAATACCTATTTAAAACGGTCATCTCCTGTACAAAAGTTGATTTTAGATAAAATTGGGGAATTATTGGGCATTCCAGGGGCGGAGTTGATCGGCGCACACGATGATTGTGGCGCACCCACCTATTCAATGAAACTCTCTCAAATGGCTCATTTATATGCCCAACTGTCCTCTGGGAAACGTCTTGATCTAGAACGGATTTTGCGAGCCATGACCTATTATCCTACGATGGTAGCCGGTACGGGAGCATTTGATACGGAGTTAATGCGTTTAACAGAAGGAGAATTAGTCAGTAAAGCCGGGGCTGAAGGTATTCAATGTATTGCCCGTGTCGGTGAAGGAATGGGACTCGCTATCAAAGTGTTAGACGGCTCAAAACGGGCTAAGTCGGCTGTTGCTATTCATATCTTACGGCAAATGGGTTGGATTAGTCCCAGTGTAGCCGAAACCCTGGCAGAAACCTTTATGCTGTTAAGCAGTTATAAACGGTTAGAAGTCGTTGGGGAGTTAGTGATGTCTTGAAAGAAGACAGGGGCGAGAAACTTTGTAAAAAGGCTTGCAATTTTTTAGACTTTGTTGTTATACTAGAAAAGGCGACGCGGGATAGAGCAGTCTGGTAGCTCGTCGGGCTCATAACCCGAAGGTCGGTGGTTCAAATCCGCCTCCCGCCATTTTATCAGATTTGTAGGGGTCAACAGTTGTTGACCCCTACGTCTTAGCAAACCCTAATTAATGAGTAGGTAGCCAACTCCCAGTAAACCCAATACCCCTAAAATAACCAAGAAAATTTGAGTAAAATTAGAAGGGGGGTTTGGTTCATCAACAACCCCAAAATCTTTGAGGTCAAACCCTTGATGGTTAACCAGTTGATTAACTTGCGCTTTATCGGTTACAACAGCTTGCAAAGCTGGCCAAACATATTGATAATTATAGGCATCTGGTCCATCTTTCGCTCCTCCAAAATTAGCCATAAACCCATCACCATAATATTCAGTATTAGTAACAGATTGATTATGGTCTGCTGTTAAGTTTTTGTCAGGATTAGATTCAGAAAAATAGATTTTTTTCGCTACAGAAGCAATGCTAAAAAACTGTCCGTTTTTATCTTCTAGAGGAGGAACAACCCATTGAGTGGCCTTAACAATTCTATCATCGATTCCATGTAAAATACCCACTGGAACCTCAATACTTTGCCCTGTTTCTTCAATTCCCATCGGTTGGGTAGCAAAGGGAAAGCCAAAGATTTTTAAAATTATCAAAGCAATACCAGGAATCCCTAGATTAGTATTGGGAGCGGGATCGCTAGTAATAATTTGTTGGGGAGTAAATAGGGTTAAACTTTTATCAGTATTTTGGCTTAAATAGTAAGGCCAACTTAATGCTAATAGTCCCCCTAAAGAATGACCAAAAACATAAAAATCAATATCATTTTTAAATAACAGTTGAGTTGCATCTGAGGAATTTTGCTCAGAATATTCCTGTAATTTTTGCCAACCGACTACTGTACTATTAACAGCAAAAGCCAGCCATTCTTTGGGCGCATAGAATAAACTACGCAATACCGTAAAAATCATACTTAAGAGATTTTGGGCATATTCCCTTTTAATAAAGCCATAAATTCTGAGGAAAATAATTAAAATAATTAATCCTAGGGATAAACGAAACTTTTGACTATTATTTTTCGGTTTTAATTCAGGAATATCAGTGGTATCCGTGTCTCGCCGTAGAATCATCCCTGTTAAAGAAGTACCAGCAGCTAATGACCAATAACTTAAGGTGGATTTATCTGAAGTTGACTCATCAGGAAAGTCAGGATAATTACTTTTTTGATAATCAGGGAAAAACACATAGTAGCCCAAAGTAGCTAATTGAGATAGATGTTCTTCATAAAACTCTGGTAAACACAAGGCAAAGCCATGTAAATAAGTAATGACTTTGAGTTTACCCTTTTCGTTATAAGGATTTTTTGGCACATAAACCCTTAAATAGTCTCCGTCTTGATGACTCCCTGTTTGATAAATGGTGTAGTATTGTTCTTCTTTAGAATAAATTTTATAACCAGAAAACTCAAAACATTGCCAGTCTTTTTTCGGGGGCGATTGTTTCATCGGAGTTACGCTCTAAGTTCTTTATAACCCTATGTAAATACAATTTTTAGTTAACCTATCAAAATGGCAAAAAAAATTAACAGCCCTTTCGGGGGAGGCAGAAGGGCTGTTAAAAACAAAAACTATTGAGTCGCCACCCCATCTTCACGGGCAGCTAATTGCACCGCACTAGCTACAGCATGAGACACCCGATCATCAAAAACAGACGGGATAATATGTTCAGCATCCAATTGACTGGGGTTAACCAAAGAGGCGATCGCTTTAGCTGCTTCTAAATACATACGCTCAGTAATATTTTTAGCACGACAATCTAATGCCCCTCGAAACACCCCAGGAAAAGCCAAAACATTGTTAATTTGATTGGGATAGTCACTGCGGCCGGTGGCCATCACCGCCACATCATTGATGACTAACTCTGGTTGAATTTCAGGGATAGGGTTGGCCATGGCAAAAACAATGGGATCTTTGTTCATCGATCGCACCATTTCTGGCGTTACGACTCCTGGCGCACTCACCCCTAAAAAGACATCGGCCCCTTGCATGGCATCGGCGAGGGTACCGGTAGCACTCACCGCATAAGCTTGTTTTTGAGGGTTTAAATCGTTGCGACTGTGGGAAATCAAACCTTTGGAATCACATAGCCAAATGGTGGTAGCCCCGGCAGTCCGCAATAAAGAGGCGATCGCCACCCCAGCAGCCCCGGCCCCATTAATGACAATTCGTACCTCTTCTAGAGACTTCTGGACTAATTTCAGGGCATTAAATAAAGCTGCTAACGTAACGATCGCTGTCCCATGTTGATCGTCGTGAAACACAGGAATATCCAATTCTTGACGGAGGCGTTTTTCAATTTCAAAGCAACGGGGGGCTGCAATATCTTCTAAATTAACCCCTCCGAAGACTGGGGCGATCCGTTTAACGGTTTCGATAATTTCTTCTGTGTCTTGGGTGGCTAAACAGATAGGAAAGGCATCTACCCCAGCAAATTCTTTAAATAACATCGCTTTGCCTTCCATCACTGGTAAAGCTGCTTCGGGGCCTAAGTTTCCTAACCCTAACACTGCACTCCCATCCGTTACCACTGCTACCGTATTATCTTTAATTGTCAGATTATAGACTTGAGACAGATCCTGGGCGATGGCTTTACAGATACGTCCTACCCCTGGCGTATAAGCCATGGCCAAGTCCCCTTGAGAATGGAGTGGGAGACGGCTTTCTACGGTAATTTTACCCTTACGATGGAGTTCAAAGGTGCGATCAGAGACTTTTAGGATCTTAACGTTAGGAATTTCTCTGACAGCAGCAACAATTTTTTCGGCGTGATCTTCGCTAGATGCTTCTACTGTAATTTCTCGTTGCGTAATTTTGAGGTTATGCTTAATCAGAGAAATTTGTCCAAAACTTCCTTGGGCCCCTGCGATCGCTTGGGTAACGTTGGCGAGGGTTCCTGCAATATTGGGTAATTCGATGGTTAATGCAAGGCTATAACTTGCGGTTGGGTTGAGGTTTGCCATGTAACTCCTTAACTTCATATCAAGAGAGATTGACAGTCTCTCCCTTCATAATTTATGTTTATCCTGACCCCAGTAGGCTTCAGTTTGAGATGGATGGGATCAAGTGACCACCATTTCTTTTTCGTGTCCTTTTTAGTCTATACCTTGGATCGGATTATTCTCGTTCTTTGAATAATAGTTTAATTTCTTGGCTGTTGAAGGGAATGAACAGTCAGTAACCTTTAAGGAACTAAGATAGGTTATTTATGTACTAAAACATCAAAAATATTGTTTGATTGTTAATACTTATACTTATTAATATGACAGTCAAAATAGTTTAATAGCAATGATAGAGGATTGGGAAAATGATGGTAATATTGATTTCAATTTTTATTAAATTTTATGACAGTTATGGAAAGGTTAGTGTTTTGATTTTTAGAATTATTATTGTGGATGATGCTAAGAGAACATAACGGCTGTTTTCCACTACTACCAATGAATGATACAGGATAAATTATGGAGCCTATTTCTCTTATTATGATGGCACTGGTTGCTGGTGCCACTGCTGCTGCTAAGGATACGGCAGGGAAAGCGGTTAAAGACGCTTATGAAGCGTTGAAAACCTTGATTAAGCGTAAGTTTGATGGGGATTCTCTAGCACAAGCTATGGTTGATGCCAAACCAGAAGAAATTCAGCAAGCTGAAGGGTTGTTAAAAGGGAAAATCAGCGATGCGGATGTTGATAAAGATGAAGAAATTATTAAGGTTGCTCAAGAATTGCTGAAACAGGCAAAACCAGATGAATCAGCAACAGGAAAATTCAACGTAGAATTTAAAGGTGAAGTTAAGGGTGCGCAAATAGGCGATCGCAATGTACAACAGAATAAGTTTGGCTAAAGGATATTGGAGGATTTAGATGAGTGAAGAAAGTTCCCAATACAATCCAAAATTTGAAAAGCAAGCACAGGGTTTTGCCATTGGTGATAATAACATTATCTACAACTATTACGGCTATACAGAAGAAGTAAAAGTTACACCTGTTGATGCTACTGATGACAATCTGACCTGTCCTTATCGTGGTTTGTATCACTTTACTCCTAACGATTCTGAGTTTTTCTTTGGGCGCGATGTTTTTGTAGAAAAACTTTTTCAGGCGACACAAACTCGTAACTTTATTCCAGTTTTAGGTGCGTCGGGAAGTGGCAAATCTTCAGTCGTTTTGGCGGGATTAATCCCCAAGTTGGAAGAAGAAGGCCATTGGAAGTTTACTCATTTTCGTCCTGGTGTTGTTCGGAAACAAAATAAAAGTTCTAAGGTAGATCCTTTCTATAGTCTCGCAAAAGCACTTGTTCCTCTTTATACACCATCACTTAATAAGTCTCAGCAGCTTGTCGAAGCGAGTGAACTAGCGGAATTTCTGCATAGTGGAAAAGTTCTACTTTCTGACGTTATTACTGATATTCAAACAAACTATTCTAATCATCGGGTTCTTTTA
>JAAUYD010011790.1_pt1 | contig 18346 bp, 12 predicted proteins | sample 7278101 | NCBI WGS metagenome assembly JAAUYD01 (sample SAMN14350128, study PRJNA611818) | marine sediment metagenome | isolation source: surface marine sediment (0.6m) | place: French Polynesia: Moorea | collected 2018-08
AGGATTCTGGGAATCTAACTGAGTCACCTTTTCCAAAGCTGCGATCGCATCATCTACCCGTTTCTGCAATACGTTGGCTAAGGCTAAAGTATAGGCCCAATCTTTGTTAGCTGCAATATGCTCTAAACGATAGGCCAAGCTCATCCGTGTTTGTACTAAATAATCTTGGATGGGGTCGTACTGATTAATACGTCCAATATCATCAAACACTTTGTCTACAGCCTCCGTACCCTTGGGTAAATTAATTGCAAGAGTTCGTAATTGAGTTAACAAATCCAACTCCGGTGACGGGGTAGGAGTAGCTTTAGGGTCAATCTTGAGAGTAATATTTGGCACTTGAATCGGATAAACCTTCCCTGTAATGCGATTCAGATAGGTAGCCTCCAAGGTGTAATTCCCTGGTGTAATTTCAGCAGGGGGTAACATTGCTAATTTTTCCCTAACTTGGAATGTACCTTGGGGTTCTTGGGTACCTGCATCTAAATTCCCCATACCAATACCGTGGTCATGTATCCATAAATACTTTGAACCATCCCCTTGGGAATTGAGAGAACGCCAAGTTAACAACACTAACCCCTGTTGTAATTCTGACCAAGCCCCATTCCAGGTATAGGATACAGGTAATGGTACTCCTGGTGGCGCTATTTCTGGGACTTTAACTCCAGACAGGGTAACCTGAGTTTGTGGTACTTGGGTAATAGATTTGACCTCAATAGGAGTTGTTTGACGGTGATAAAGCTTAATTGCACTACTATCAGGTAAATTCCAGGCTTTATTTAACTGAAAATCCCCACTTTCCTCCACAATTGGTACTATTTTCCCTTGGGCTTCTGGAACAGAACCTTGCTCGCCAGACTTCGTGAGGAACCAATCAAGCGATCGCGCATCCTGTGAAACAAACTTATTTCTAGTTCCCACCTGACGGCCATAAACTTGAAAATCTGCCAGTGCCCCATAATAATTGAAACTATGTTGGTTAATTTCCCTGGTTGAAGGCAACACTCCCAGATTTGAGCGTAAATAAGGCTCAGTCTGGATAATTTGAGCAATCACCTGGCCATGGGGAAACTCTTTTCCCATATAAGGATAATGCTGAACCTTAGGACTCAAAGCTTGAGTAACCCAAACTCCGGGAATACCACCAATTGGAAAAATATTGAGTAGCATTAGCAACACAGCCAATCCCAACACACTCCAGCGAATACGTTTTCCCCAGAGATTGCGAAAGCGAGTTAACCCATAGGACAATAACACTGAGACAACAGGTAAATATGGCAACACATAACGTTCATCTTTATTAGGATTTAGAGATGAAAGTAAATATGCACCCACCAAAAAGATAGCTAACCATTTCCCAGAATTAATAGGAGACAATAAACCTCTACTTCTGATCCCCCGAGAATTATCCAGTCCCCCATAATCATCCGTGAAATCAGCGCAATCCCTATAATCCCTGTTCCTACAATAGAGTAGCAACAGACCTATAGGTAAAATTAACAAAGGAATAGAAACTTGATGTGGTAATTGATGCCAATAGAAAGTCCAAGCCCCCAGAGTATTTAGAGGAGCATCTCCCTCAGCGATCGCAGAATCTATTGTTGCCCGCTTTCCAGAAGTTAAAATAAACAGCCAATTAGTGAGATACCAAGGACCAAACACCAATATAGACCATCCAAAAGCGCCGACTAACTGGAATAACTTTCCCCAACGACGATGGAATAAAGTATCAAAAATTACCCATAATATCGGCACAACCAAGAAAATTAACGCCGTTTGCTTCAGCATCAACGCCAATCCCAAAGACAAGCCAAACGCCACAGTCATCAAGATGGAGTGGGGGGTGTGGGGAGTGTGGGAGGTGTGGGGAGTGTGGGAGGTGTGGGGAGTGTGGGAGGTGTGGGAGGTGTGGGGAGTGTGGGGAGTGTGGGAGGATAAGGATAAATTTTTCTCCCCTGCTCCCTGCTCCCCTGCTCCCCTGCCTCTTCTGCTCCCTGCTTCTTCCGTCGTCAATCGCCAAGCCGTGAGACAAAAAAAAGTTAATGTCACAACTGCTGTGAGGGGATAATCTAAGAGAAATTCCAGACGAAAGCGGTAAAGTCCAGGCAAAACTTGACACAAAATTGCTGCCCACAAACCAACGGATTCGCCAAATAAAATTGTCCCCAAACCATAGACAGAACTAATGAGAATTGCACTGAAAGCCAGCATTACTAATGCCGCTTGGTCCTGTCCCCTGCCGAAAATATTTTGTACGTATGCTGTAACAATATAAGTTAAAGGTGGTATCTTAGAAGACAACAGCCATAAACTTTGCCACCAATCTCCATCCAACCATTGAGAATTTTGTAACCCTTGCCAATAGTTTAAAGTACCTGTGAGATAGTCGGCTTGATCCCAACCAGGAATGGAGCGATCGAGGGCAAACCAAATGCGATCGCATCCTGCGCCCAATAGCCAAATTATGGCGAGTTTCAGTAGATTTTTCTGTTTAAAAAAATATTTTTTCCCATCCACAATTTCAATGTCCGTCAATCCATCCGATCTCCATGTAATGGTACAACTTCCGCCTCATTACTTTCCCTGGCCACACGGATCAATAATGCAGCAGACACCAAACTAGAAATCATCGAATTTCCACCATAACTAAACATCGGTAACGGTAAACCAGTAGTAGGTAAAGCACCAGTAGTTACAGCGATGTGAATCAGTGATTGCCCAATCATCAAAATAGTAATACCAATGGCCACCAATCGATGGGCTGGTTTAGTTGCTTTTAATGCCACTCTCAATCCCAAGGTAGCGTAGCAAGCAAACATCAACAACAAAACCATACTGCCAAAAAAACCAAATTCCTCTGCGAACACCGAAAAAATAAAATCAGTATCCTGAATTGGTAAATAGGATAATTTTTGTTGTGAAAGTCCGAAGCCAGCACCCCAATTACCCCCGGAACCCACTGCTAACAAACTTTGTACTAATTGATAGCCATCTCTAGTTGCATCTGCCCAAGGGTTGAGAAATGACATAATCCGTTTGCGTTGATATTCCTTAATACTTACACTAAGTAGTGCCAGTAGCACTCCTCCCAAGGCTGTTCCCCCCAAATACTTATAAGGTAATCCCCCAGCTAGGGCAATGAACCAAATAGTCATACCACAAAGTGCAGTGGTACTTAAATTTGGCTGGGCGAGGATTCCCAAAATTATCAGGCAAAAAACAGCCAGCCAAGCAAAAATTAACCGCCAATTGAGTTTATCCCACCGAGAAAAAAGCCGCGCACTTTGCAGTACCAAAAAAGGCTTAACTAATTCCGATGGTTGAAGAGGGAATGGTCCCACAGGTATCCAACGAGATGCCCCCAAGGACCTTTTACCTAATCCCGGTATCAGAGTCGCAACAATTAACCCTAGGAGGATAAATAAGAACCAATGGGATACCCGTAAAATATGACGTAAAGGTAAATTAACAATGATTTGAAAAAAAATCAGCCCAATAAATACCCACAGTAATTGACGTTTAAAATAATATAATCCGTCAGACTGAAGACCATCGGCCACAGCATAGGAAGCCGAGAATAATACCATTAAGCCAATACATAACCAAACAAACGTTAACCAGTGTAGCAATCTCGCTTCTGCCGACCAACTAGATACGGAATCATCAAAAAATGGAATTAAGCGCCGTAGATTCACAATGGGTACAAATCAGATATAGTTATTTTCAATAAACTTTAACAAAAAATAATTTCCAAATCCGCACTTCTACTGGCATAAATTATGCCACAGCTAAATTTACAGCATAGGCCAGAGCAGCTTGTTGTTTACGAGTCAGGATATCAAAACCAAAACAAGCAAATGCAATTGGTGACAACTGAGATTGGGTAGAAAAAATTAAATTTTTGCCAGCATCTCTCAAGTCTGTTTGACCTTTTTGAACTTTGACTTGATAAACTAATTGCTTTGCCGGTGTCTCTATATCACACCCATATTCTCTAACTTTGACGATATAAACGTTTTGATTATACCTATCTTGTAGCTGATAAATACCAGTTTGGGACTGTTTTAAAGTATAATTTTTCTGACTATATGACCAGTAATTCATGTATTTAACATTTTCCACCGCAAATGAGCAATTCTCCCCTCAGAAGAATTAATAGCTTTTTCTATTGATTAAAAATAATCTCAAATTCAACATTTGTATGTCGGCGAAATCGTAACAAACATTAAAACCACTGTCAACAATTATGAAATATTAAACTTGTGTACATTTTCTCAACTGCCCAATGTCAACTCCCGAGCGTCTTTTCTTGTAATTAGACCACAAAACTAGCTTCTTCCCCTAGAGAAGCTTGCCAACTACGAGCATCATAATAAAGGTCTGCCAAAGTAATACTATACAACGCTTCCTTTAGTTTTTGGTGTAATCTCCGCCAAAGACAATCAGTCACCCAATCTTCTGCTTGTGATGGTTCGGGGGAGAAATTAGGTAACTGGATCATAGTTTCTCCTACTGCTTCTAAAATTTCTCCTAAAGATATTTGTTTAGGCTCTCGTGCTAATTGGTATCCACCAATACTACCCCGGACAGATTTAACTAATCCAGCACGGCGCATTTCTATTAATATTTTTTCTAGGTAAGGAGCTGGTATATCTTGACGTGTGGCGATTGCTTTTACAGATACAGGAGAATTTTTTGGCTGCAAACTCAAGTCTAGTAATGCCTTGACACTATAGTGTCCCCTCGCTGTTAGTTTCATAATTGATTAAGCGTTTACCTGATTGGGATAGCTAGTGACTAAAGATTGAAGATCGGTTTTGCTTCTAGTACAATTTGGTGTATATCAACCAACCATTTAGACTAGGCAAAAAACTTACACCATCGGTATTTTGTTCCCATAGGGTTGTCATTGGTGTACCTCTAAACATTTTGAATCCCCCACAGCACCCAATAGTTTTATTTACTCAAGTTCAGAGACTGTGATTAGAGTAAAAATCGTGGATACGGTTCAGGAAACTTAAAATAAATATAATATAGCATTAAAAAAATAAAGAAAAAGTTTCTAATATGATTTATAAAACTTGCCAGCTTTATTACCAATATAATGTATGGGCAAAATTGCGTAATTCGTTAAAATTTTGCATCTAATTGTAATATACTTAAGCAATAGCTGAGATAAAAACTAAAGGACTCTGTTCCTCTGAGCAATTTATCGGCTAAAATAAAAACGATTAAAACACTTCAAACATTTATTTTCGATCTACATTGATGGCTAAACAGAAAAAGATTGAACCCCTAATCGGTGAAGAACTGCTCACAAAAGTCAAGGAGTTAGAGAACCTCAGCAAAGAAGAAAAAGCCAAAGAATGCGGATACTATACCGTTACTAAAAATGGTGTAGAACGTGTCAACATGATGAAGTTCTTGAATGCTTTAATTGATGCAGAGGGCATTCAGTTAGATAGTAGTCCTAGTTTAAATGGTCGAGGGGGACGCAGTGCTAGCTACAGAATCAGCGTGCAATCAAACGGCAATTTACTGATTGGTTCTGCCTATACAAAACAAATGAATCTCAAGCCTGGAGACGAATTTGTGATTACTTTAGGGAAAAAACATATTCGTTTGAAACAAATTGATGCCGAAGAAATGGAAGCTGTAGAAGCTACAGCGTAAATATTCATCAGTGTTTTGTATGTAATTATTTATCAGTTGTTTCCTTGTGCGCCTAATTGTGGGGGTTTTATTCCCCCCCAAAAACAACTTGGTGGTAATAGTTGAACTATGAGGGCTACACTCTGCTCCCATATAAGTGAATTTATTTTTTCATCGACACAATTAAAAATAAATTTATCATGGGCTAAGAAAATAATTTTTCATCACTGTGGAGTGGCGACACCTGTTTTCGAGTTAAACTGCCACAGAAAATTAATCAGAAAATCCAAGATGCTACTTGCTTGATACAAAAGCAGAAACTTAATGGTGGTATTTTTTGGTAATTCCGTAGTCTTGTGCCAATACTATCGCATCTACATTAATCCAAAATCTCAAATCTAAAATCTAAAATTTCAGGACTAAAGCTGAGTGCCACAATCGGTAGTTGGTGCGTGAGGCTCGCTACAAATTGTGATTACTACGTTCAAACACTTTGAAGTTCATCACATACCCCACACCAAAAAATATGCCAGTTGCGTTAAGTCCAAATGCAATGTCAGTAAATCCTCAAACTATAATTTTGAATATAATAAACTACAGGAATTGAATGTAAAGGTTCTGTTCAACTGATAAATGGTGATACCAATCACTGACAACTGAAATTATTATTGCTTTAACTGACGATTGTAATGAGTATTCTATATTTCAATACCGTTGAGTTAAGCGGTGAAAACCAAAAACGCCGTAGATTGGGCAGTAACTTTGTAGTGGAGGTTTCCTCCCCATGAGAGTGGCTCCTCAACCTACAATGATAATTATTGTTAATCCAACTGTATTGTTGTATATTTATGTACTTATTTGACAAAAAATTTAGTTACAAAAAATTTGTTTTTTTAAAATTTTGCTGGGGATAATGCTTAAATGGTAAGACAGTTGATAAGTAGGGTCTGCTGAATAACTGTAAAACATCGATTTATCAATACTTTTAGGCTATTTTTGGGTAAGCACGTGCAAAGGAATTACGATTTTAGGTGTAAAATTCTTGCATCTGGAGTTTTTTCTAAATAATAAAGAATAGAAAAAAGAGACAACAAACTGTCCCCACCTCCCCTGTCCCCACCAAAAGACTTTTTGTTGCAAGCCCTCAAGCAATGATTGTTTCTCCAAGATACAAGCCAGCCAAGATTCATATCCATTGGAATTTAATAATGCTGTTATTGCTTTACTTGGGTTATGCTGAGTTAATAATGTAACTTTGTGGGTATTCTGAATAGAGGGAATCTCTAAAATTTAAATTTTCCTAGAAATTGAGCAACAAAAATCACATATTTATATAGAGTAAGTAAATGGATTAAACGGACAAAGTTAATGAATACACACAATAATATTGATAATCATTATCTTACATGCCCAATTTGCCAGAATAATGGTAAATCCCAGTTAATTAAGACTGGTTCAGGGTTATTTACCTGTCCTTATTGTCAAGAGCGGTTAGTTGTCAGCCATAGTGGTCATTATGTCCGAGATCCATTCGCTTGGAAACAGACTATTTTCTGCGAGTCATTGCGTACTCAAAGTAGACCTAATACTAACATTTTCAGAAAATTTTTCTTATTTAAGAGACCCTTTGCATCTTTAATTTTAGTAGCTGCGATGATGGTAGGGGTGGTATTTATCACTCAACAAAAAGTATCTGACAAGGATTCTCCAGCAATTCCTAAAATAGATCAACCAGATAAGCCCGACAAAGCAGATTGACATTCTCCCCACGCCTATAAGGCGGGGGATTCTAAGAATCACTTCTTAGGTTTCCTCTTTCTACGACTCGACTTATCCAGAGGGATTTCTCCACCCAAACTCCAGGTTGATGTCTCCAGAGGCGATTAACCCTTCGGCGTAGCTCAGGGCTTGCGTTCCCATGTGCCCCACTGTACGGAGTCCTATCTCAAGTATATTTCGTGCAGCATTCCAATCTCGGTCTTGGGTATGTCCACAATGAGGACAAACATGAGTTCTCGTGCTCAGAGATTTTTTCACAACCTCACCACACTTAGAACAATTTTGGCTAGTTCCATGAGGTGGCACAGCCACAGTAACTACCCCAAAAACTTTGCCAAAATATTCAACCCATTGCCTGAACTGTGTCCATGCTGCATCACTAATGGACTTAGAAAGGTGTCTATTCTTGAGCATATTTCTCACCTTTAAATCCTCATAGGCTACCAAATCGTGAGACTGGACTACGCACCTTGCTGTTTTCACAGCAAAGTCCTTACGCTGCCTACTTACTTTTAGGTGTTTACGAGCCAGTTTATTTCTAAACTTGACTCGATTTTTAGAACCCTTCTTAGTCTTAGAAAAACGGCGTTGCCGGGGTTCCCCCGGTTGTAGCAAGTGGCGTTAGAAATTAGCGGCTTTGGTCACGTTTCCGGTAAAACTTTAAATCTGTTAATTTTATAAAAAAGGGCTTATTTGACTATATATCACTTCCCTTGCTCTCTTTGGTTACTAGTATCCAGCCTTGAGATTGGTCAATTGGCTCCAGAGCATCTAATTGTATTTGCTCCAGAGCATCTTGAGTCAACAATAAGTAAGGTTGCTGATTATGCTGCCAATAGTCTTGCAGCTGTATACTCTGCCAAGGAATAATGGAGCGATCGCTATAAAAATTGAGAGAAGGGCGGTGTTCAGGATTAGATGTGTAAATTTTGGTACCTGGTGGAGTTCCCTGCTTGACAATTTCAGCTACTGGCTTCACAGGGTAGCGTTCCCCTAGCTCCCAAACCCAGTGTTGGGATTGCATCAGTAGTAGCAGGGATAGATAACTCCCCCAAACTAAAATTTGCAAGAATTGTTTGTCACCTTTGGTTGCCAAAACTGCTGCTAATCCCATAGTTATGGCCACCGCAACTAAAATTAACTGTAATTCAGGTTGATTGGAATTATTCCATGAGTAATAAATATTAATACCACAAGAGGCGATCGCTAGTAAAATTAAACCGGGAACCCAATAACGGGGATAGGATGAAAGTAAAGGTAAACCCTGAATTTCACCAAAAAGCACGCCGATAACTAGGGCAATACTAGGATAAATGGGGAAAACATACCAAGGTAATTTAGTGCCCATGATGGAAATAGTCAGCAAATAACCACCCATCCAGACCAATAGTAATTTTGCCCAGCTTAAATTCCGGTTGTTCCAACACAGGCGCAGAGCTTGGGGGAAAAATAGTAACCAAGGCCAGGTATATTTTAATATTTCCAGAATATAAAACCAAGGGGGATGGGCATGGCCCTCAACTGGCTGCCAAATGCGACTGAGGGATTGATTCATCACCCCAATGTTACTAAATAGATGACCGTAATGCCACCACTGGGCACCATACCATAAAGCTACAGGAATCATACCTAAAAAAATGGCAACCCAAAGATAAAAACTGGTAAGTAACCTTGGTGTATCCCACAGCAAAAAAATCAAAGCGATCGCTGCCAATAATAGCCCCAGCATACCTTTTGTGAGGCAAATTAGTCCCAAACTAATCCCCACGCCCAAGCAATAAACTAAATTGCGCCGCGATCGCAATAACCATAAAATCATCATAAGAAAGAAAAATACTGCCCCTCCATCCAACATGGCTAAACGTCCATGACGCACCACAGGTAACATGGTTAAATAAACAAGGGCACTGTAAATAGCGCAAATACGTTGATAAAATAATTCTCGGGCAATTAAGTAGAGTAAGGGTACAGAAATTGCTGATAGCAATGCTCCGGGTAAACGTGCTGTCCACTCACTCACTCCTCCCAGAGCATAAGCTGTAGCAATCAACCAATGCATGAGTGGTGGTTTATTGAGATATGGTTCCCCTCCCAAAGTTGGGTATAACCAAGTCATGGAATCAATGGGTGCACGCCAAATTTCCCTGGCTACCTGTGCTACTGTTCCTTCATCCCAATCCCGTAGAGGTAATGTACCCAAATCTATGGTAAAAAGTAATACAGCCGCCACGAGGAGTAGGATTATCCACAAGCCATCAATCCATTGGTCGTGAATTTCATTCCATTTTTTGACCCGACCCCCAAAAAAGCTGTTTGCTGGCATACTCTCGAATTAAGGACAAATTTAGTTTAGTTATATAGAGACGATGTAGAGATTGCTATGTTGCCCAGGTTCATTCTTAAAAGAGCCTTGGCAAATCTTGAATACAACCATTATTCTCGAATATTATCAAATCTTAAACTAATTCAATTTTTACAACAAATCAAAAACTATAGTAATTTTACCTGAATTTTGCTAAGTATACTGAGAACTAAATCTTTATCGGGCAAGCATCAGCGCCAGCCTAGTTTTACATCAAATATGAGTCCTATAGTTTTTTTGTGTGGAAATCAAATAGACTTGTCTCCTCTGGCTTTGGCATTTTATAAACCTGACCTGGATTAGATATTTTTGACAAGTATTGTCAATTTAATTTTAATTTTATTGACTAAATATACTATGGTAAAAATTGGCAATTAACCTACTAAATATAACCATTCATAAATACACTAGGGAAAGGGTAAATGAATCTATCTTTTATTTTAGATGTCACACTGGGTTTAATATTTATTTACTTGACATTGAGCTTATTAGCATCAGAAATTCAAGAATTGATTGCCACACTTTTTCAGTGGCGTGCCCAGCATCTGCGAAGAGCAATTGAAATTCTTTTGGCTGGGGACCTACAAAATTCACAGGATCTGCGAGTGATTCAATTAGTCAATCAAATTTATGCCAATCCTTTAGTCAAAAGTCTGAATCAGGAAGCGAAAGGTTTTCTCCCTGTTTTACCCAGGCGATTTACCTGGGGGATAGCCTCAGCTTATCGATCATTAAAAGCATTAAAAACACCTACTCCAGGATTACAAGCACAAGATACAGTTTTTGGAGATCAAAAGCGTAGTGGGCCATCTTATATTCCTGCCCAAACTTTTGCTAATAGTCTCATAGATACTTTACAGGTACCAACATTAGTTCAAAAATTAAGTGAATCTAGATTTGCCAAGTTTAAAGAACAAAAATTAGCAGAGATTCAAAATATTTTATTTCAAATGCAAGAGCAATCTGCTGATGATGAAAATATGGCTAATTTTTTTAATAAAATGTACCAAGAATTTGCCGAAATGCACGCAGATTTTGAGCAAATTTTGTGGAACTTTCAACAAGATAAAGCTGATTTAGTTACCAGCATTAATCGCATGGCAGAAAGTCTGGATAGATATATCGATAGTTTTCAAGCGGATATGATAACCAATGAAATATCCACAAAGGCTTTGAGAAGACTACAATTTTTAAAAGAAGATGCTTTTGGTGATCCAGAAAAAGCAATATCCCTCGGTGGTTTACAACCTAATGTAAATGAAGTAGTTCAATCTGTGGATAGAAATAGTCCTGTGTATCAGGAAATAAAAGAATCCATGCAAGATAAAGATGATGACAGATTTCAAGCCATTGAGGACGTAATTGACCGCTTGCCCCCATCTATGGCTCAAAATTTGACTATTTTAGCCAAAAATGCCCAAACCAAGGTACAAAAGACAGAGGAAGGGATTAGTTTATTACGTCACGAAATTGAAAATTCATTTAATAGCTCCATGGATAGGGCATCAGGAGTATACAAACGTAATGCCAAGGGCGTAGCAATTTTGTTGGGAATTATCATTGCTACTGGTTCCAATGCTGATGCTTTTCATATGGTGAATCGACTTTCTAAAGATTCTACGATTCGCAATACAATTGTCAATAATGCCGGGGAAGTGTTGCGACAAAATAACCAATACGCACAAAGTTTTCAAGCTTTAAGAACCGAAACCGATAATGCTTTAACTAATATTGCTCTACCTTTGGGCTGGAGTGATGCGAATTTACAACAGCAATTACAACAACAGCAAACACCGACCCTTTCCACTGCGAATTTACAAGAATCCACTAGCTCCCAACCACAATCTTTTCCATTATTTAAGTACCTAGGTATGTTTTTTGGTTGGGTTATCAGTGGAATTGCGATCGCTATGGGAGCACCATTCTGGTTTGATCTTTTAAATAAAATTGTCAATGTGCGTAATTCTGGAAAGTCTCCCACACGTTAATTTTCTGAGTTTATTGGCAAATCTTGGTAAATAAAGCCCGATATACAGGCTCCCCTTTATTCTGAGTCGCTATTTCCCGCTCTGTGGGCACTGGGAGGGGATTTTCCGTCAGCCATTCTCCATTACCTCGTCTTTTAAAAGCGGGATGTGCTGCAAAGCGATGGCACATTTCCAAGGCGACAAATTGAATATCTGACTGTAAAAATACTATCCCTTCTGGTGCTAAATATTCTGCGAGTTCTGTAACTAACTCTGGTTGCACAACACGCCGTTTGGCATGGCGAGTTTTAAACCAGGGATCGGGGAATTGAATGCTAACCCGTTGTAATGTTCCTGGAGCCAGGCTAGATAGGAGCGATCGCATGGAGGCATTGACGTTGCAAAATAGGTAATGTAGGTTTGTCAGCCCTAATTCAGCACATACTCTATTAGCATCATCAACCAGTGGCTCCCTAATTTCTAGCCCGAGGAAATTCCAATGGGTTTCTATCTGGGCCATTTTTAATGCAAAGCGCCCCCTCGCACAACCAATATCTAAATGGAGGGGTTGGTTGGGGTTCCCATAGATTTTTTCCCATTCTAGGGGATTTGCAGGTGTTTGATATTTGTTTGCTAAAGGGTTAACATGCTGACGGACTCGGACTCGCAATGCTGCCAAATTTTTATACTCCTTTTTACCAGTTAAGCGTAATTAAATGTCAGAGGCGAACCTCACCCCGCCTGACAGCACCCCTCTCCTTAATAAGGAGAGGGGCTGGGGGTGAGGTTTTATATTTAATTTTACCTAGTCAGGACTTACGCAATTGTCACAATCGGTGGTTGGTGCGTGACGTTATAAGCCTTATTGCTACGTTCAGATATTTTCGCATCTCACGCACCCTACACCAAAAAATATGCCAGTTGCGTAAGTCCTACTAGTAACTTATTCAGTTACCAATTATTAATTTATTCCCCTAGGGGGATGTAGAATTTTTGATATTTCGACTGTAAATTTCGACTGTAAATATTGTCATTTCTTTGGTTATCTATAAATTCATCTCAATCTATACAAATCTTAACTGGGATCATTTGTCTGCTACATGATAGAGGTAAGGTTATACTCTTTAAAAAAGAGTTTTTACACCATTATTTTAAAATTATCCTTACTTCAATGACTGATAAATTTCGTTTTGCTATAGTCAGCGACTTACATATTGCCCTTCCCCATACTATTTGGCAACATCCCAGTCGATTTCATTTAGTGGAAGTTAGTATTAATGCATTTGAAAGCGTATTAGAACATTTAACACAATTAGATTTAGATTTTCTCTTGATTCCAGGAGACTTAACCCAACATGGAGAGCCTGAAAATCATAGCTGGTTAGCAGAACGTCTGTCAAAATTACCTTTTCCCGCCTACGTTGTGCCTGGCAATCATGATGTTCCTGTATTACAAGCAAATGAACAATCTATTGCTTTTCATGATTTTCCTTACTATTACCAAAAGTTTGGTTATGCTCAACCACAGAAGAGTTATTATACCTGTGAGATACTTCCAGGGGTGAGACTAATTGGATTGAATTCTAACTCGTTTAACGAGCAGGGGCAATTAGTAGGGCGGTTGGATAACGAGCAATTGCAATGGTTACAAGGGGTATTAGATGCTGCTGGTGATGATTTGGTGCTGGTAATGGTGCATCACAACGTAGTTGAGCATTTACCCAACCAATCCAATCATCCTATGGCAAATCACTACATTTTGCAAAATGCTCCAGAACTACTACAACTATTGCAACAATACGGAGTCAAACTACTATTCACAGGACATTTACACGTTCAAGACGTGGCTCAATCCCACGGTATATATGAGATTACTACGGGTTCATTGGTAAGTTATCCCCATCCCTACCGCATACTCGAATTTAAGCAGGACGATTGGGGTAGGGAGTGGTTACAATTTTTATCATATAAAGTAGAATCAGTACCTGACTTTCCTAACTTACAACACTCTTCTCGTCAGTGGATGAGCGATCGCAGTTTTCCCTTCATGGTCAAGTTCTTGAGTCTACCACCTTTGAACTTACCCTTAGCCCAGGCGGAAGAAATGGCTCCCACTTTCTGCAATTTTTGGTCTAGTATTGCCGACGGTGATGCGTTGGTAGATTATCCTAGCTTTCCCCCACAATTACGCCAGTACTTCCAGCAATATGGTGCGATTTCCCCTTGTGGTACTCCTACACTGATTGATAATCACAGTACATTATTAATTTCAGACACTGGAAAATGATAACTAAACTGTGCCTATGGAATTTCCATCATGGGCACAGTTTAATTCGGAATTGTAATTAAGTTCTTTGTAGCGGGGATTTGAGAACCCGATACAAAATTTGCTGCTTTTAGTTGCTACAATTATCCAGGATTAAAACTGGGTGACACTACAAGTTGTGATTACTACGTTCAAACATTTTCGCAGCGTCACACACTAGACTGTTGACTTTGATGCTTTTTCGCAAATTTTACGAAAATTTATTTGTGCTTATCGAGTTGGTGTGAAAGTGACTTTTCCAACCACTTTCACACTAAAAAACAAAGACACAGATTTTGTATGAAGTCTTGCGGGCTAAAGGATACAGAGTCAACACCCTATTCACACACCCCATATCAAAAAATATGCCAGTTGCACAAGTCCTAAAGTAATAAAAACTATTTTATATATGAGGTAAAAATGCAATGACAATTAAAGCTAAAAATCCAAAGAAAATTCCTAAAATAAACCAAAGTGTAGAACTTCGTCCTTTTTCTTGAGCAATTTTCATTGTAATTGTAGCTATACTTACTAATAAGATTAATCCAAAAATAAATCCTAATCCTTCCATTATTAACTCCTTGTCCCTCTCCTATCACGGCTTTCAGCTATGAGGTACATTCTCATAGCTGCCGGAAGTGCTCTAACTCCTTTTTACCGCACTTTCCGCTAAGTCTCTGCGATTTTTTAATCTGAAAAAAATCGAATAGTAGTCCATAACTACCATAAACGATTAGCTCTAATCGCGCCTGCGGAATCTTTAAAAATATCAGCAGTACGATAAACAATAAAATTGGGAGGATAATATCCTTCCCATCTTTGATATTGGTAGTTATAGATAAACCATCTACCTCTTGAATCAGCAAAGAACAAGTATTTACGGCTTGGTTCGATGAATGTACTACCAATATAAGTATTATTATTTATATTAGTAGTGGCACTCACATTTTCTGTTCTGGGATTAAATGTTTGTTCTACAACCTCAGAAGCGATAGTAGAACCAGCTTCAGAAAAGAAGGGAGAAACAACATAGTCACCCAAAAATTTGCCTAATTTTCCTACTATTTTTCTACCACGAGGTTTTCCATAAGCAGGTTGTGCAATTTCTGCCTGGAAATATGGTGCTGACGTACTAACTTTTACTGTACTTGCGAAAGAAAAACTACTTGCGATTGCTGCTACTGTCAAAAGCGGGATGGTGATTTGAAATTTTTTCATGACGATTCTGACTTTATACGATGTTTTCTGGAGCGGGAATATCTACTGTTCTTCGTAGTTCCGTTAGATGGAAGTCTGCATCAAATATCCTAGTTTCAGTTTCATATTTAATCTTCTATTCTTTTTCACTCCTGTATCCTGTCACATCCCCATCTTCCATAAATCCACTAAGAAAATCTAGTAAATTTACGGATCACTTACCCTCCACACTGTAGTGATCCGTAAATGTACTTGACAATACTCATATAATTCAGTAATCATGCGGAGTTTAAAACCATCACCACAGGGACTGAAGAGAATCAAGGAAGCACGGGAAACACGAGGATTAGCCATAGATAACCCCGAATGGCTGGAGGAAGCAAGTAATATCCTCGAACCAGGCAAAAGTTGGCAATATCCAGTAGTAGCGGTTGCTATCGGTACTTGGAAGCGTTTTTTGCAGGGTAAACCCGTAAGAGCTGTAAATTTCAAGGCTTTTTGCCAAGTATTACAACTAGACTGGGAAGAGGTTGTTGATACTCAGGAGAAATCATCAACAAAATATGAGTGGGGTGATGGGCAGAATATATCAATATCAATTTTCTCTGAAAGGAGTAAAGAATTACACACTTTAAAACAATGGTTAACCGACGAAAAATGTCGATTGGTGACAATCTTAGCCATGGGTGGTGTGGGTAAAACTACTTTGGCGAAAAAATTAGCTCAAGAGGTGAATGGTGAATTTGACTACATTATTTGGCGAAGTTTGCGGGAAGCACCAACCGTAGAAAAGATAATTGCAGACGTGGTTTGGTTTGTTTCTCAACAACAAAAAATTGAGTTACCCGAAAGTTTAGAAGAAAAAATTAAGCTACTTATTGATTATTTTTCTAACTCCCGTTGTTTGCTAATTCTGGATAATGGGGAGTCAATTTTGCCAAGTGGTTCGATTGTGGGTTGCAATCGCCAGAGTCATGGGGGTTATGGTGAATTATTTCGCAAGATAGGAGAATCTTTGCATCAAAGTTGTTTGCTGTTGACTAGTCGCGAACTGTTTCCCGAAGTGGAAAGATTAGCGGGGGAAAATTTACCTGTGCGGGTTTGGGAGTTGGAGGGGTTAGAGTCAGCAACGGAAATTTTGACTGCAAAGGGTATCAGTGGTTCACCGGAAGAGATGAAAAATTTGGTAAAACATTATCGCGGTAATCCTTTTGCTTTACAAATTGTGCCTGGGACGATTAAAAAGTTGTTTAATGGCAATATTCGGGATTTTTTGAATTCGGGTATTACAGTTTTTGATGGTATTGATGATTTACTGACACAACAGTTTCAAAGATTATCGCCATCAGAACAATCTTTAATTTATTGGTTGGCTATTTATCGTCAACCTGTGTGGGAAAATAATTTAGTTGAAAGCATTTTGGATTTTTCACCAAAGCAGGTTCGAGAAGCTTTAAATTCCCTGTCACGACGCTGTTTAATTCAATCAACTCCCCAGGGATTGACGCTACAAAATGTGGTGATGGAATATGTCAGCGATATCTTGATTCTTAGGGTGATTCATGAGTTGGAAAGTTGTGAATTAAATATATTGAAAACCCATGCAATTATTCAAGCTTCCGCACCAGATTTCATTCGCCAAAATCAAATCCAGATGCTATTAAAACCAGTGGCTGAAGATTTATGTAAAAATCAGACACAAAAGGTTATAGAACAAAAATTTCGTTTCATTGTTGATAAATTAAGAACAGAAGAATTACAAACACCTGTCAGGTATGCGCTGGGAAATTTAATTAATCTTTTAATCCAACTAAAAGTAAATTTAACTGGTTACGATTTTTCTCGTTTGACTATTTCCCAAGCTTATTTACAGGGGGTGGAATTACCACAAGTAAATTTTAGCGATTGCAGTTTTGATCAAACTGTGTTTTCCCAATCTCTAGGTAGTATATTTAGCGTCAATTTTAGTCCCGATCAAAAATTACTCGTAACAGGGGGAATGGATGGACAAATTCGTTTGTGGAATGTGGCCGATGGTACGCAAATCTTAGCATGGCAAGCCCATGAAGATTGGATCCGCTGTGTGGATTTTAGTCCTGATGGTAAATTAATTGCAAGTTGTGGTAATGACCATACGGTAAAAATTTGGGATAGTCAAAACACAAAATGTTTAAAAATATTGCGCGGACATACTGATTGGATATGGTCAGTGTACTTTGTATTAGGTCAGCAATTTGTGATTAGTGCTAGTAGCGATGGCACCGCAAAAGTTTGGAGTCTCGATTCAGGGGCTTGTGTTTACACTTTCCACGAACCAGGTAGGGAAGTGTGGTCATTTGCTTTTAGTCCAGATAGTAAAACTTTAGCTACAAGTGGTGCTGATTCAATAAAATTATGGGATGTTTGGACAAATGAATGTTTGAAAACCTTTGACGAAAGTTCGAGACAGGTTCGGAGACTTGCTTTTAGTCCAGATAGTAAAACTCTTGTAGGAAGCACCGATAATCAAAATCTCAAAATTTGGGATGTGAATACGGGTAAATGTTTGCGGAGCGTGAGAACTGCACCCACTGCAATTTGGGCTATAAAATTTAGTCCTGATGGTAAAACAGTGATGAGTTGCGGAACAGATAAAATTCAACTTTGGAATTTGGCAAATGGGGAACCCCAGATGACTTTATATGAACCCCATCACCGCATTCGTTCTTTGGCTTATAGTCCCGACAAAAAAATCGTTGCTGTGGGTAGCGATGACCAGTTAGTCAGGTTATGGGATACTCAAACTGGTGAGACAATTAAAACTTTTCAAGGTTATAGTAATCGGATTTGGACTGTGGCTGTTAGTCCTGTTCCCCAACAAGATATGATTTGTCTTGCTAGTGGTAGCGATGATGGTAATATCAGGTTATGGAATTGGGCGACTGGTGAATCTTATAAAACAATTACGGCACATCAAGGCAGAGTTCGCTATGTGGATTTTAGTCCAGATGGGAAATTATTAGCCAGTGCTAGTCACGACCGCACTATTAAAATTTGGGATGTGGATACGGGAGAATGTTTGAAAACATGGCGTGGTCATACTGATTG
>JAAUYD010225256.1_pt1 | contig 18346 bp, 14 predicted proteins | sample 7278101 | NCBI WGS metagenome assembly JAAUYD01 (sample SAMN14350128, study PRJNA611818) | marine sediment metagenome | isolation source: surface marine sediment (0.6m) | place: French Polynesia: Moorea | collected 2018-08
CTCGGCGCCGATCCCCGCACCCGAGTTCCACGCGGGCAGCACCGCAGCGGCCCGGAAGGCCGAGCCGAAGACGACGCGCCGCGCCAACCTCGGCGACGGCTTCGCCGACACCCCGATCTACCACGGCCCCGACCTCGGCCCCGGCGACTTCGTCGAGGCGCCGGGGATCATCGAAGAGACGTTCACGACGATCGTGGTGTACCCGGGCTGGGTCTGCCGCGTCGACGCCGCCGGCGACTACGTGCTCGAGCGGGCGTAGCCCGGGCGTCGGCGACACGCGTCGACGCCTCGACGGCGTCGACCTCGAAGACGCGAGCCTTGCATCGAAACGCCAAGGCCAGACGCCGCTAGTGCGAGTCGGTGCGGAAGGCCACTCGCTCGGTGTCGTCGGCGCTCGTGGCGAGGAACTCGATCGCGGCCGCGAGCGCGCTCTCCTCGAGGCCTTCGATGAGGAGCGTGTCGACGAGGGCCAGCTCGCCGTCCTGGATCGCGAGCGCGCCGTGCGCGATGTCGGCGTTGGAGCGAAGCGCCGTCGCCAGCTCGTCGCGGGTCATCGTGTCGGCGGGACCGATGGCCGACGAGAGCCGCACGAGCCCCTCCTGCTCGAACTCGAAGAACTCGACCGCGACGAGCTGCTTGCGACCGTCTCCGAAGTGGACGAGCACCCCGGTCGGCAGCAGCTCCCAGCCGTGGGTGCGACACACCTCCCTGCACTTCTCGGCGAATCGGGACTCCATCGCCCCTCCTTCGACTCTCTTCGGGCCGGCTGGCCGCGTGGGCGGCGGCGTGACGACCACCCTACCACGAACCGGCACTCCGGTAGCCGCTGCTCGCTCGTGCTTCGACGGGGCTCGGCGAAGTGCGGGGTTGGAAGCTGGGGTCGGGTCTTCGGGGGTGTCGTCCTCAGATTACGGCGCGCCGGCTGTACGGTTTCGAAGGGCCTGCGCCGAGATCGGCACCGGCGAGCAGCTTTGAGGCGCGCCTCCAACTTGCGGGCGCCACCCCCGAAGACCCGAAGGCGGGGCGCTTCTGGCCAGCGTTCGTTCGAGGTGAGATCGAGGGGACGCTCGGCAACGGATTTCTCTTCGTTTGGGGCAAGGCCCTCGGCCTTCAGCGGCCTCGTGCCGTCGCTTCGCGCGCCCTCCAGCCTCCCGCAGCGGGTCCTGCCCGCGAACATGGTCGCTGGACGCCGTCACCGCGAGACGCGGCCCTGAAGCCGCGGCGAGCCTGCAAACAACTGGAAATCGTGGGTGCCACCGCGTGCTCGGCTCGGTGCCCCGCCTTTCGCATTTCGGGGGTGGCGCCCGCAAGTTGGAGGCGGGCCTCAAATGAAGCGACCACATCACGCGTGAAGCAGAAACGCCCGCAAACGTAAAGCCGGCCCGCCGGAATCTGAGGACGACGCCCCCGAAATGCGAACCCGGACTACCAGGCATGTCCACGGACCAAATGGACGCGCGATCAGAAAGTCACGGTCCAGCGAACAGACCGCGACGTGGCCGCGAAGTAGTGGCGGCGCTCGATCTTGCGCAGGCTCGGCTTCGCGTCGCCGTTCAGCTCGAGGCGCTTCTTCAGCTCGCGGTCGCGGGCGCGCACGCGATTGAACTTCACGATCGCTTTCGAGACCGCGACGCCGATGACCGCGCTCACGAAGATGTCGCTGCCCCAGTGCGCGCCGAGCGCGATGCGACCCGCGCCCACCGCGCCGGCGAGCCCGTACGAGAAGATGCGCACGGGCCAGTTGGGGTAGCGCTCCGCCATCACGCCGGCGAGCAGGAACATGTTGAGCGCCTCGCCCGAAGGCATCGACACGTTGCCGCTGAACGGATCGAAGGTGCGGGCGTCGCTGCCGGTGCGCGGCCTGTAGCGACCCGCCGTGTACTTCAACGTGAGCCCGTAGCCGTGGCCGATGAGCGCCGACTCGAGCAGCAGCTTCACCGTCTCGTAGTCCTGGGGCCGATCGAGGGCGAAGCCGGTGAGCAGGAGCCCACCGGTGAGCCCGAGCATCGCGCCGCCCTGCCCCAGCCAGCGCACGTTCTCGCCGTACTCGTAGAAGCGCTCGCTCCTCTGCGCCGCGTCGCGCAGCGGCTCGTCGACGAGAAAGATGAGCCCGGTGGTCGCGCCCGCCGCAGCGCCGACGATCAGCCACTCGCGCCAGCGCCAGCGCACGGGGGCGGACAGCGTGTACCAGCTGTCCGAGACCGTGTCGTTCACGAAGTCCCAGCCGACCTTCGCGCTGCGTCCGCCGACGCGCTTCGGGACGCCCCACTCCTCGTCGGGCGCGTACTCCCACTCGGGCAGCAGCCGGCCGAACTCGCCCGAAGGCGCTTCGAGCGTCTCCGACCGGGCGTCGGGCTCGGGCGCCACGTCGGCGTCCGGGTCGCCGAACGCCGGCCACGCGCTCGTCACCACGAAGAGGACCGCGAGTGAGATCGCCGAGGCGCGCCGACCCCATCGCCGCCGAGAGGAGGTGCCCCGACGCAGGGGCGGCACCGCTCGCAGGGCTCGGAGATCGGGGGCCATCATGAGCAGGCTTCCCGGCTGGCTCAACGCCGGATCGACGCGAAGACGTTGCCCTGGGGTGCCTGGTCGGCGAGTCGGGCCGCCTGCGCGGCGGCGGCCTCCCAGGCGGGCTCGCGCAGGACGAGCTTGTTCAGCCGATACGCCGGCAGGTCGAGGTCGGCGAGCGCGGCGGCCCGGGCCCGGGCGCGCTCCTCGAGCGCGGCGGCGTCGGTGACGAGCTCGTGCGTGATGCCGCGATCGAACGTGCCTCGCGCATCGACGAGGCGACCGTGCAGGATCAGCTCGGTGTGATGCTGGGGCGGGATCGACCAGGTGCAGAGCCCCGCCGTGCCGCCGAGCAGCGGGATCCCCGTCACGGCCTCGTTCAGCCCGAAGCGGGCCTCCGGCCGATCGACGGCGAGGCGCACGTCGGCGGCGAGATACAGCATCATGCCGCCCGCGATCGCGTGGCCGTCGGCCGCCGCCACGATCGGCTTCGGAAAGAGGAAGAGGCGCCGCATCATCGCCATGAAGCGCCCCGTCATGCGGGTCAGCTCCTCGGGATCGAGCGCGGGCAGCTCCTTCAGGTCGAGCCCGCCCGAGAAGAAGCCGGGCCGACCCCGCAGCACGACGGCGTGGCAGTCACCCCCTTCGATCTCGTCGAGGCGCGCCTCCATCTCGCTGCAGAACGCACGGCCGATCGCGTTGGCGCGACCATCGTCGAGCGTCAGCAACGCGAGGCCGTCTTCGGTCTCGAGCTGCATCGTGCCCGCGTCGGCGGGGCTCGGTTCGCTGGGCTCGGGCACGCGGTCTCCGATCGGCGCGGTCGGGCCTCGCGGCCCCGGTCGCTGGATCCCTCGGCCCAGAGGCTATCTCTTCGCTCTCGCGCGTCGATATCTACACAATTCGCCGCCACGGCGAACGCGACACGGGGGCGCGACGTCGGATTGGATGCCAACATAGAGCCCGTCCAGACGCCCGGGCCCGGTCGGGCTCTCGAGCGATCCAACGCGACAGAAAGGGACCCAATGCTCCATCGACTCGCGACCCTCGCGCTCCTCGTCCTCCTGGCCACGGCCCTCGGCTGTGCGCCCCGAGCCATGCGCGGCGGGGATGGGACCGAGAATCCGAACATGGACCAGCCCGCGATGAGCACCGGGCTCGATCGCGAGGACATCGTCTACCTCGTCGACCAGAACCTCGGCGGCCTCTTCGAGAGCAAGTTCTGGAACAACGAGGTGATGCAGCGAAACGATCAGCCCGTGATGGCGATCTGGCCGATCCAGAACGCGACGACCGAGCATCTCGAGGACCAGATGGCCACGCTGCTCTCGTCGCTCGAGACCGCGCTCGTGAACAGCGGCGAGGTGCAGGTCGTGTCGAAGGAGCGACAGGCACAGCTCGCCCAGGAGATCGGCATCCAGCAGGGTGCGATCTACGATCCGAGCTCGGCGGCGCGGCTCGGCCGGCAGATCGGCGCGAAGTACTTCGTGACGGGCAAGCTGATGGCGGTCGACGAGCGGCTGCAGAAGACGCGCCGCGTGCAGTACAGCCTCTTCATCCAGATCATCGAGATCGAGACCGGCGTGCTGAAGTTCCAGAACGAGTCCGCGCGCAGCAAGGCCCTCAAGGGCTGAGCGGCTCCTTGGTCTCGCGACGTCGCACTGCGGCCCGGCTCGCCCTGGCCGGATGCCTGATCCTCGTCGTGGGTGGCTGCGCCACCTACTCCGACAAGATGCAGGCGGCGTCGCAGACCGTCGCGGCCGGCGACTACGAAGGCGGCGTCGCGTCGATCGACAAGCTGCTCAAGGTGAAGCCCGGCGAGATGCCGAAGGACTGGGACTCGGAGGAGACCCTGGCCGTGCTCGAGCGCGGCACCCTGCTGCAGGCGCTCCAGCGCTGGGACGAGAGCAGCCGCGACTTCCAGGAGGCCGACAAGCAGCTCGACTTCCTCGACCTGTCGGGCGACGCGGTCGGCAACATCGGCAAGTTCGTCTACAGCGACAGCGCGGGCAAGTACGTCACCTCGCCCACCGAGAAGCTCTCGCTGAACGCGTTCAACATGCTGAACTACCTCGCCGAGGGCGACCTGGCGGGGGCGCGCATCGAGGCGCGCCGCTTCACCACCATGCAGAGCTACCTGAAGCAGTTCGACCCCGAGAACGCCTACGGCACCCTCGGCTCGTATCTCGCCGGCTTCACGATGGAGATGCTCGGCGAGCCGACCTCGGCGCTGCGCTACTACGACGAGGTCGTGCAGGTGCGCCAGCTCGAGAGCCTTCGCGAGCCGGTGAACCGGCTCGCGAAGACGAACCCCTATCGCGGCCTGAAGCTGAAGGAGTACCTCGCGTCGAAGCCGGCGCCGAAGGTCGGCAGCGGCAGCCCGACCGAGGTGCTCGTGATCGCCGCGGTGGGCCGGGTGCCCTACAAGATCCCGGAGCGCATGCCGATCGGTGCCGCCATCGGCCTCGCCGGCACCTACATCTCGGGCGATCCCGCCGTGCTGGGGTACTCGGCCTTCAAGTTCGTGAACTACCCGAAGATGGTGCCGTGGCCCTCGGCCTTCAATGCGGCGTCGATCTCGGTGAACGGCCGCAAGACGAAGATGGAGCTCGCGAGCAACCTCGCCGCCGAGATCCAGAACGAGTACGACGAGATGCTGCCGCGCATCCTCGGCGCCGCGATCTCGCGCATGATCGTGCGCGCCGCCGCCGCCGAGGGCATGCGTCAGGCGGGCCAGTCGGGCGGCAACGAAGGATGGGGCTGGGCGGCCGCCCTCCTCACCGAGGCGGCCCTCGTCGCCGCAGACAAGCCCGACACCCGCTCGTGGCTCTTCCTCCCGGGCACGATCTTCATCCACCGCGAGTCGCTGCCGCCGGGCACGCACCGCATCGAGATCGACCTCGCCGGCAGCACCGCCGAGACCCACGGGTTCGACGTGGAGCTCGCCCAAGGACAGAGAAAAGTCATCGTGGTTACGGCACCACGATGACGGCTGAGTCGCTGTTGGTCTGAGCGGGTTTGGGGAAGCGCGTGGGTTGGGAGCCGGGGTCGGCTTTTCGGGGGTGTCGTCCTCAGATTCCGGCTCGCGGCTTTACGGGATCGGGACGCCTTCGCCGAGCGCGGTACGCGCAGCTCACTTTGGTGCTCGCCTCCAACTTGCGGGCACCACCCCCGAAAAGCCGAAGGCGTCGCCTGGCAGCTGCGCGCCTCTCCGAGGCACGATCGGAAGGACGCTCCGCAGCCGTCTCATTTTCTCTGGGAGAGGGGCCCTCGGCCGCAAGCGGCCTCGTGCCGAAGCTTCGCGGGCTCAGAAGCCTCGCGGCGGGCACTGCTCTGCGGGCTGGCTAGCCGAACGCCGTGACCGCGAGCCGCGGCGCTGAAGCCGCGGCGAGCCTACATGAGAGAGGAGTCGTGGGTGCCACCGCCAGCTGCGCGTCAGCTGAGCGCACCGCTTTCGGCTTTTCGGGGGTGGCGCCCGCAAGTTGGAGGCGGGCCCCAAATGAAGCGAGCGCCCCCACCCGAAGCGAGAGCGCCCGCAAACGTAAACCCGCCCCGCCGTAATCTGAGCACCACACCCCCGAAAAGCCGACCCGTGCAACCACGCCCGCCCACACTCAGGTGGACGCGTGATCCTCAGAAGAAGCCGGCGACCGCCGCGAACGGCAGGAACGCCAGGTCGAGCGGCACGGTGAAGAGCAGCAGCACCGGCTTGAGGGCCGGCACGAGGGTCGACTTCATGATGCCCTTGGTCATGCCGAAGATGTACTCGCTGTTGTACCCCTGGCGATCTTCGACGTCGAGCTTGTCGTAGGCCATCACGTAGGGCGAGTACGTCTGGACGGGCTGCTCGACGACCGACGTCGAGTCGTCGGCGGGGGTCTCGGGAGAGAACGCGAGCGCCGGGGCTGCGGCCAGCGAGAGGAGCAGCGCGGCCATCAGGGCTCCGGTCAGGGAGCGGATCAGGGCGGCGGCGCCCTTCGGAACGAGCTTCTCGCGGATCATCTGCACGGAACGTTCTCCCGATCTCGGTCGGAGCGACTCGTCCGAGATCGGAGAGGCGCCGGCGACGTGTCGACCGGGAGTATGCCCAGACGCGGACGCACCCCGCCACCCCGAATGCATTCGCACACACGAGTGGCGAGCCGGCACCGAACGGCACCGAGCGGTGTCCCTGGGCGAGGGCGCTTCAGACGATGGGCGTGAACGCGACCAGGTCGTCGATCACGGTCGATCCGACGAGACCCGGGTTGCCGCCCATGACCGCGGCGTACTCGTCCTCGCGGCCCTGGAGCCCGAGGTAGTTGAGCACGACCGCCTCGGCGAGGAGCGCGGGGTTGTTGGCGACCTGGGTCGCGGCGCCGCCCGGGTTCGTCTCGACCGAAGCCGACGCGCGCATGTAGCCGATCTGCTGCAGCGAGGGATCGCGCAGGGTCGGCCGCACGGTCGCGTTGTGCTGGTAGACGAGCATGAACACCGCGGCGGTCGACGAGTTGTCGCCCTTCCAGATGCCCTTGCCGCCACCATCGGCCGAGTTGTCGAGCACGCCGTCCGAGGCGACGCTGCCATCGCTGAACACGTAGATGCACAGGTCGTTGCCGTTCAGCGCGGCGAACTCGAGCGCGATGCCGATGGCCTCGCCCGCGCGCTCGTCCTTGCGCTCGCCGGTGGCCCGGGTGCTGTCGTGGTAGTCGTAGCCACCGAACTCGACGGTGGCGCCGCCGGCGTGGCCCTCGCATACCAGCTTCGCCACCGACGCGATCTTGCGGTACTCGCTGCGCGAGTCGAGCTCGGCCGCCGAGGCGAAGATCGAGCCGCCGACGAAGCGCGAGTCGTTGCGCGGATCGAGCTGCGTCGGGTCGCCGTACGTCACGACGAGGTCGGCGCTCTTGTTGTAGGCGCAGTTCACCAGGTCGGTCACGACCTGCTCTTCGGCCATCTGCGCGACCTTGTCGTCGCTGATGCCCTGGATCGCCGACATCACCGACCCGGCGCCGTCGCCCGTGAGCATCTGCGAGAGATAGCCCGTGTCGACCAGGCCGCTCGCGTCGGCGGGGCGGTCGACCTTGGTGGGCCGCACCGCGGGGTCGAACATCTTCGCGGGCACCATCGATCGCCCACCCGAATCGGACGACTGCGTACCGATCAACGGCACCAGCGCGCCCATCGCGCCGGCCGCGTTGATGCCGTAGATCGGGTTGTGCGGGTTGTTGGCCGTGTCGTTCGCCGAGCGGGCGCAGATCACGGTGCCGTTGACCTTGGCGAGGGTCGTCGGGCTCGCGAAGCGCTGGATGCCGCGCAGCATGGCCGAGTCGAAGTGGAAGAGAAGGCCCATCGAGTCGTCGAAGACCTGGGTGCCGGCCGGTACGCCCTGGGGCGTCATGTCGGCCGGCAGGCCGAGCTTCTCGTAGCCGACGACCGAGAGCTCGTCGAGCTGGCCGTCCTGCCCCACGAGCACGTTCGAGCCCGCGATGTTCGCGCCGCCCGCGAGGTCGAAGCCGATGTACGGGATGCCACCCGCGGCGCCCACCGAGCACGCCTGGGCCTTGGCATCACCGTCGAGCAGCCCGAAGAGGCTGGGCGAGGCGATGATCGCCGAGCCGGCGATCAGGCCCTGGCCGAGGAACTCCCGGCGTGTGACCGGGCGCTTGTGCCCCTCGTGGAGCATCGGCCGCAGCTCGAGCTCGTCGATGTCGAAGTCGTCGTGATGGTCAGCCATGATTCTTCCAAGCCTCCATGAGCCGGGCGGGCGAGCCCGCCGGTTCGTGGATCAGTGCATCGTCATCGTCGCGCTGGCGATCGTCGCCGTACACGCGCCGGCCACGATGTCCCGGGTCGAGCACACCTGCGAGTTGCCGCAGTCGATCAGCAGATCGGAGACCAGCGCGTCGAGGCGCGTCGTCATGTCGATCGCCGCCGGCTGGTTGGTGTCGGTCGGGTCGATCATCTTGTCGACGAGGGGCCCGATGACCGGGCTCGCATCGACGAAGGCCGTCGCCGGCGCCGCGTCGAAGTCGAAGGGAGCCGCGTCGAAGAAGGCGCCGCGGGCCACGTCGTCCTCGACCATCGCCGCGCAGTACTCGAGCCCCAGCTTCGTGATCGCGACCTGGTGCGAGCTCACGAACGAGCGCACGTCGAACGAGTCGGGCAGCTGCTGTCGCAGCTCGTCGTACACGTCCTGGAGCGTCTCGCCCGGGTTCTCGCCCCGCTGCGCGCCGATCGAGGGCGCGAAGGGGTCGACCCCGGTCAGCTCGAGCATCGACGCGTTCACGCGAGCGAAGTCGCGCACGCCGTACTCGGGCAGCGAAGGCGCGCTCGAGTAGTCGTAGCTGATCGGCGGGTACGTGACGTCGTTGAGCGGATCGGTGTAGGGACCGAGCACCTCGAAGACCAGGTCGAACTCGTCGTCACCGGGCGGGTTCTCGACGATCGTGCAGCCGCGCGAGAGCTCCTCGCGGTCGCTCGACACGATCGTGCTGACGTTGGCGAACGCCTGTCCGGCCGCCGGCTCGGTGCCGTTCACGCGCACGCGCATGTTCTGCAGCCGGATGCCCGGGCTCTGCGACACCAGCGTCGGCTGGCAGAAGAGATACGACTGGTCGTCGATCTGCGACCTCGACATCTCGATGACCGCCCCCGGACCAGCCCACTGGCTGACGTCGAAGAGCATCTTCACGCGCAGGCCCACGCCGGCGCTGAAGTTCGTGCGGATGGCCTCGTCGGTGAGGGCCTCCTTGTAGATCGCCAGCATCCGGATCTGGCCGATCCACTGCCGACCGCCGTCGACCTCGTCACCGAGGACGAGGCGATGCCGGTCGTCCCAGTTCCAGAGCGGCCCTGCCCGGAACTCGTCGTCGTCACCGGTCCAGGCGCCGTCCACGTAGATGCGCCGGCCGCGCGAGCGGTCGTAGGTCATCACGACGTGCTGGAGCGCAGCCTGGAGATCCTGGTCGACGTCGTAGGTTTCGAGCGCGGGCGTACCGTTGTTGTTCACCGCCCGGCCCGCGTTGCGATTGCGAGCGACGTACTGATAGAGCTGCTGGGCGAGCGTGAAGTTGCGGCTACCGCCGTTGCGCGAGTACGAGATGATGCGAGCGACCTCGTCGCCACCCTGCGTGGTGTTCGCCGGGACGACCCAGGCCTCCACGCTGTACTCGCTCGTGCCGGTGTCTTCCGGCGCGACGTGGTCGTAGATCTTGCGGCTCTGGTCGGACGAAGCGATCACGCGGCCGCCCTCGGCGATGTCGACGCCGTAGGCCTGCATGAAGTCGACGTTGCCCTCGAGCACGAGGTCGATGGCGGGCGCCACGCCGCTCGTGTCGCGCGCGACCACCGGGCTGCCCGCAGGGTCGTACTCGTCGAACTTCCAGAACGCGATCAGGTTGTCCGAGTAGCGCTCGCCACCCTCGTCCGTCTCGCCCTCGAACTGCGTGAGCGACGCGCTGGCCAGCGCCTCGCCGCCCGTGTCGAGGCCGCCCTCGAGGCCGCCGCTCAGGTCGTCCATGCGCGAGATCCACGCCTGGATCGCCGAGAGCATCTCGCCGCCGTCCGCCGCGCAATCCGACCAGCAGTGGTGATTGTCGGAGAGCAGTCGGGCGACGAGGCGCGACTGGCCCGGGTTGCCGAAGTTCACGCGGTTGTTGTCGACGATCGCCCGGAACGCCGTCGTCGAGTTCGAATCGGCGAGGTTGAAGGGCGCGTCGTTGTTGCTGCTGATGTGGCAGTCCTTGCACGTGTACTCGCGCATGACCGGAAAGAGGGTCTCTTCGAAGGTCGCGATCTGGTCCGCTTCGGAGATCCCCGACGAGGCCGCAGCGAAGTTGCCGGCGCTGCCGCCCTCCGCCGAGAGCTCGCCGCCCTCGTACACGCCGCAGGCGGCCACGCCGCCGGCCACGAAGGCCAGAGCCACCAGGCGCACGAGCGCGCGCGCGAGGCGGCCTGCAGCCGAGTCAGCCGTATTCAGATCGTCACCATGCCGGTGGGCTGCGCTGTTCATCGATCGCTCCTCGGTCCCCTCGACGCTTCCATCCCGTCCGCGTGCGGCGTTCACTCATCGGCTCCTCGACTCGGGGAGCCACCGATTGCGGTCAGGGAAGGGCCTCGCCCTCGGTGCAGTACTCCGCCACCTGGGCGAAGACGCTCTTCATCGAGTAGCCCTCGTCCTTGAACCTCTGGGCGATCGCCGTGACCTCGTCACGGTCGTCGTCCGAGTTGACGGGCCTGAAGCACACCTGCTCGAAGACCTGCTCGACCTGGCACGTGGCGAACGCGTCGCTGTTCGCGAGCTCGGCGCCGAATCCCTTCGCGCCGTAGCCGCCGGACGGACCGGCCGGCCAGCCGAGCACCGAGTTCGGACCTTCGCGCCAGTAGTTGTCCCAGCGGTTGTCGGTGGTGACGAAGCCCTGGGGGAAGGTGTTCGCGTTGATCAGGAACTTCTCCTGCACCTGACCCGGCGTGTGGATCACGCGTCCTGCGTCGTTCGGCGGATCGTCGCCCGGCACCCACTCGAAGTAGGCGAAAGCGCCGGTGAGCGGATCCATGCCGTTGTGACAGCCGATGCAGCTGTTCAGGAAGATCGAGCTGTCGCCGCCGGGGCTGCGCGTGACGTCCTGCCGGATCCGGTCCGACGGACGCGACGTGTCGAGCACGGCCTCCATGTCGCGGCACATGAAGTTCATGAACGTGAAGCGCGTCATGGCGCGGTTGGTGCCTGCGCTGAAGAACGCCTCACCGGCCGCGCGCGTCGTGATGACGCCCGCCGCGTCGACGGCCGAGATCTGGCTGTCGGGCAGCGCCGACTGCTCGGTCCAGACGAAGTCGTCGGTGTTCGAGAAGTCGATGCGGTTCGCCTCGAGCTGCTCGTAGTGCAGGTTGTTGTCCTGCGAGTATCCGTTGGGCACGACGCCGGGCGCACCGTGGTACATGCGATCGATCGTCAGCACCTCGTTGAAGGGCACGTCGTCGCGAATCAGCCCGATCACCAGCGCCGTGAAGTCGTTGAGCGGCGCGAAGACCGTCTGATCCTCGTTCGTCCACGGCGTGACCATGTTCTTGACCGTGGTCGCGTAGAAGGCGGGATGCTCGAGCGCGTAGAGCGCGGCGGCCTCGACCGACTCCTCGTTCATCAGACGGATCATCTCCGTCAGCCGATCGGCCGTCGGCGGCACGCCGACGAGGCGGTCGTGGATCCTGCGCGCCCGCTCGACGTCACCCGCCAGGGCGGGCGATGCGATCACGAGGGCCGCGGCGCAGAGAGTCAGCATCAGCCGGGCGCACGCGCGCCTCGCCTGGGTCGACGCCGAGACGGCGGCCACGCGGGACGCGGCCTTCTCCGAACGCATCGATGCTTGAATGGACGGACTGGTCGTCATCTGTGGGCACCTCTTCGCTGCATCCACACCGGCTCTGCTCGGGCCCCACCACCCGGCTTCGAGTCGAGCGCGAGCACTCGCTCAAGCGCGGCGGAACGCGACCGCGCCTGGTGGGATCATCGGCCACCCACGGCCGTCTCTGGTGATCTAGATCACACCACTGGGTGTTTTTTACAGCGCATCATCTCGATTCCGCTCGTGGCGCAAGCGTCGCCATTGCATCGAAGCCGAAACCACGATGCAGGCGCACGTCACCGATGCGCAGGCGGCGCGCATGCGTCGAGTGCCCCGAAGCCGGCGAGTCGAGCCGCCCGGTTCGGGTCAAATGTCACAGGTTCGATTCGGGCATCGTCGATAACCGGTAGGCGCGGGCGCTCTTCGCTCGGCTCACGCGACTGCGATCACGCAAGACTCGAGGATGCTCGAACTCCCCATGCGCCTGGCTCCTGCCCGAAGATCGACCACGCCGCGCCTGCTCCGATCCTCGCGATCCGCGGGGCCGGTGCGCGCGGGCCTGGTGCTCCTCCTTCTTCTATCTCTAGCTCCCCTCGTGACGCTGTCCTCCGCCGTCTCGGCCGCCCCCTCGGCCGACAACGTGCCGACGCTCACCGAGCAGAACGATTTCGAGGCGAGCACGCCTTCGGTCCCGCCCGGGGCCCTCGGCCGCGACGGCATGGAGAACGGCGAGCCGCGCGCGACGGCCCGGCTGCTGGTCGCCCCCGACCCCGACGACGACGCCCGCGCCTGGGTCGCGGTGCTGATCGACCTCGATCCGGGCTGGCACACGTACTGGCGCAACCCCGGCGATACCGGCCTGCCCTCGCGGCTCGACTGGCAGATCGACGGCGCCGAGGTCGGCGAGACGCTCTGGCCGACGCCCGAGGTCTTCGACGAGGCCGACGGCCTGTTCACCACCTACGGCTACGAGGACCGCGTCGCGCTGCAGAGCCCGGTGCGTCTCGACCCGGCATACGACGCGCCGCGCGAGGTCGCCGTCGAGGTACGGCTCCTGATCTGCAAGCAGGAGTGCATCCCCGCCGACTTCTCGCTGCGCCGCTCCTTCGACGAGGCGCTGGTCGACTCGCCCGACGCCGAGCTCACGCATCGGCTGCTGGCGCATACGCGCGAGCGCCTGCCGGGCCCGCCCGAGGCGAGCGGCTTGATGGTCGAGGCGCTCTACAGCCAGTCGGGCGTGCGTCCGGGCGACGACCTCGAGCTCGGCATCGCCGTGCACGGCTGCACCGACGGCGACGACTGCGAGGCGCTGCTGCCCGTGCGTGACGTCGCGTTCCTGCCCGACGCCGACCTCGGCGTGCTGCTCGAGGCCGGCGCGGTGCACGAGCGCGATGGCCAGGGCTTCGTCGCGCAGTACGGCCTCGAGGCCGAGGAGGATTTCGAGGCCGGAGAGGGCCTGCGCCTCACGGGCCTGCTGCGCTGGCACACCGAAGAGGGCGCCACGCGCGCCTTCGAGGTCGACCTGCCGGTGCCCTGGCAGCCCGTCGACGCCGAGATCAGCGTGCTCGGCGCGCACTGGATCGATGCGGCACCGACACCGACGGCCGATCCGGCCACCGCGAGCACCACGCCTGCACCGAGCGCCGCGACGATGCTCGGCGCGATCGCGCTCGCGCTGATCGGCGGGCTGATCCTGAACCTCATGCCCTGCGTGCTGCCCGTGCTCGCGATCAAGGTGTTCTCGGTCGCCGAGCTCGCCGAGCGCGACCGGGCCGACGTGGTCAGGAACGGCTTCGCCTACACGGCGGGCATCCTCGCGTCGATGGGCGTGCTGGCCGCCGTGGTCCTCGGGCTGCGCGCGGCCGGGACCGCCGTCGGTTGGGGCTTCCAGTTCCAATCGCCGACGTTCATCGCCGCGGTGAGCCTCGTGCTCGTCGCCTTCGCGCTGAACCTCTTCGGCACCTGGGAGATCCAGTGGACGGGCGGCGCGCTCGCGAACGTCGGCAGCGAGTCGACCGGCACGCGGCGCAGCTTCTTCGAGGGCCTGCTCGCCGTCGTGCTCTCGACGCCGTGCTCGGCGCCCTTCCTCGGCACCGCCGTCGGCTTCGCGTTCGCGGGCCCCGCCATCGGCGTGGTCGCGATCTTCGCCGCGATCGGCCTCGGCCTCGCCGCCCCCTTCCTGGTCGTGACCCTCGTGCCCGGCGCCGCCCGATTCGTGCCGCGCTCGGGGCCGTGGATGGTCGAGCTGCGCAAGGCCCTGGGCTTCGCCCTGCTCGCGACGGTGGTCTGGCTGCTCTGGATCGTCGGACAGACCGGCGGCGTCGACGGCATGACGCAGCTCGCCGCCACCCTCCTTCTCTTCTCGTTCGGGCTCTGGCTGCTCGGCGCGATGCAGCACGCTGGCCGAGCCCGGCTCACCGTCTTCGCCGCCGTCGCCGTGATCGTGATCGCGCTCGGCGGCCTGAACGTCGTGGCCGTCGAGGCAGAGACCGGGGCCACCGAGCCCCGGGCCGGCGCCGACGACGTGAGCGACGAGGCGAGCTGGCGCGCCTTCGACCCGGCCGCCATCGAGGCGGCCCTCGACGAGGGTCGACCCGTCTTCGTGGCCTTCTCCGCCGACTGGTGCATCACCTGCAAGGTGAACGAGCGGATGGTGCTCGCGCGCCCCGACGTGCGAGACGAGCTTGATCGACTGGGCTTCGCAAGATTCAAGGCCGACTGGACGCAGCGCGACGAGGGCATCCGCCTCGAGCTCGCGAAGCACGGCCGCGCGGGCGTGCCGATGTACCTCGTCTACGACCCCGCCTCGCCCGACGCGCCCGCCGTGCTGCCCGAGATCCTGAGCACCGATGGCGTCGTCGAGGCGCTGCGCCACGCCGCCGCTGGCGGGCCCGTTCGCCCCTCGACCAGCGCCGCCGCGGAGGGGCCCACGCGGGCATCAACCGAAGCCGCCGACGGGCCGAAGAAGTCCACGTGAGGGCCGCGGGCCCCGCCTCGCGCGTCGACGCCATCGCAGGCGGCGCCGCGCGCGGTCCCGCCCGCGACGTCACGACCTGATGGGAGCCAAGCCGATGAATCACCCGACCCCCCGACCGGGCGTCCGCGCCCTGATCACCCTCGTCGCCGTCGCGACGACGTCGCTGCTGCTCGCCGCGCCGGCCGCCTTCGCGGTCGAGGCCGGCGATCGCGCGCCCGCCTTCAGCCTGCCCGCCCTCGACGGCAAGGGCGAGGTGAAGCTCTCCGACTATCGCGGGAAGGTCGTCTACCTCGACTTCTGGGCGTCGTGGTGCCCGCCCTGCCTGACCTCGTTGCCCGAGCTCGAAGAGCTCCGCAAGGAGATGCCCGCGTCGAAGTTCCAGATCGTCGCCGTCAACATCGACGAGAAGCCGAAGAAGGCGCTGCGCTTCCTCGAGAAGAAGCCCGTCGGCTACCCGAGCGCATCCGATCCCGAGGGCAAGCTGCCCGAGCAGTTCGGCCTCGAGACGATGCCCACGTCGTACCTCATCGATCAGAACGGCGTCGTGCGCGTCGTCCACCGCGGCTACCACAAGGGCGACGCCGACAAGATCAAGGCCGAGGCGACCCGACTCATCAGGAAGAAGAAGTGATGAGCCGCCTGGTTCGCATCGTGCTCGTGGCGCTGGTCGCGTGCGTCGTCGCTTCGAGCGTCGGCTGCATGCGCGTCAAGCCGTGGCAGCGCGCCGACCTCGCGCGCGAAGACATGCAGTTCGATCCCGACGGTCAGCGCACCGCGCTCCAGAGCCACATCCAGTTCAGCAAGGAAGCGAGCATGCCCGGCACGTCGGCGGGCGGAGGCGGCTGCGGGTGCAACTGAAGCGCGATCAGAAGAGCCGCAAGGGCCGCGCGCTCGAGGCGCTCACGAAGAGCGCGCTCGCGCTGCCCGGGCTCGCGGGTCTCGCGCCGGTCGCCCAGGCCGACGCGCCCACCGACGCGTGGCAGGTCGACTTCTCGGGCTCCTGGTACAAGGAGGCCGACATCAGCGACTACGACTGCGCGGGCTCCCTCTGCGGCAGCAACGAGCGCTACAGCATCCAGGCCTACCAGCTCGGCGTGCTCGCGCCCGTCACCAGCCAGATCGACGTCAGCGTCGACCTCGTGTTCGAGACGATGTCGGGCGCGACGCCCTGGTACGTCCTGCGCGCGACGGACGTCCCCGAGCTCAACGAGGACACAGGCCGCCCCGTGGCCGCCATGACCGGCGCGACCATCGAAGAGACCCGCATCGACGGCCAGTTCACGGTCAACCACTTCTTCGACCGCGCGCGCCTCTCGATGTCGGGCGGCTTCTCGACCGAGAACGACTACGGCTCGGGCAACTTCGGCTTCTCGGCCGAGCGCAGCTACAACGACAAGAACACGACCCTCGCCGGCAGCGTGTCGTTCTCGTGGGACACGATCCGCCCCACCGACAACGAGATCCACGACCGGGCCGAGGAGTACGACAAGAAGACGCGCACCGTCTCGATGAGCATCGCGCAGCTGCTCACCCGCTCGTCGATGGTGCAGCTCGGCTACACGTACAAGAACAACGACGGGTTCCTGAGCGACCCGTACAAGGACGTCTGGTTCTGGCTCAGCCAGGAGCGGCAGAACGACACGCGTCCGGACGTACGCAACCAGCACACGCTGCTCGCGCGCTATCGCCACCACTTCCCCGCGCCCGAGGCGAGCTGGCACCTCGACGTGCAGGGCTACTTCGACAGCTGGGACGTGCGCTCGTTCGGCCTCACCACCGCCTGGTATCAGGACATGGGCGAGCGCTTCCAGCTCATCCCCTCCCTCCGCTACTACAGCCAGAGCCAGTCCTTCTTCTACGTCCCCTACCTGCAGACGGCGAACCAGGCCTACTTCTCGAGCGACTACCGCCTGTCGCCCTTCGGCGCGCTGCAGGCCGGCCTGCGCGTGGTCGGGAACTTCGACCGGGTCACGAAGTGGGCCGTCTGGCAGCTGAGCCTCGGCTACGACTACTACTGGAGCAGCGAGAAGTTCGCGCTCCAGCGCGTCGACGTCGGCAACCCGGGCCTCGTGCGCTGGGGACTGCTCTCCGGCCGCATCACCGGCCGGTTCTGAACGTGTTCCAGGGTCTCTCGCGCATCCGCTTCCGCGCCATGGGGAGCCCCTGCGAGATCCAGCTGCACGGCCCCTCCCCCGAGACCAACGAGCGCCTCGCCGACCGGCTGCACGCCGAGGTCGAGCGCCTCGAGCGCAAGTACTCGCGCTTTCGCAGCGACAGCCTGACGGCGGCGATCGATCGCAGCGCCGGCGACGCCGAGGGGATCGTCGTCGACGACGAGACGGCCGCGCTCCTCGACTACGCGCACACCGCGTGGGAGGAGAGCGACGGGCTCTTCGACCTCACCGCCGGCGTGCTGCGCGAGTGCTGGGACTTCAAGTCGGAGCGCCTCCCCGACCAGACCGACGTCGCGCGCGTGCTCGAGCGCGTCGGCTGGCAGCACGTACGTTGGGAGCGCCCGCGCCTCGTCCTCGAGCGCCCCGGCATGCAGCTCGACTTCGGCGGCGTCGTGAAGGAGTACGCCGCCGATCGCGTGGCCGAGGTCGCGCGCCTGCTCGGCGCCGAGAGCGGGCTCGTCGATCTCGGCGGCGACATCCGGGTCATCGGTCCACGGCCGGGCGGCCTGCCCTGGCGCGTCGGCATCCGCGATCCCCGCGCACCCGAGTGCGCGCTCGCGTCGGTCTCGCTGCACGGCGGCGCGATCACGACCAGCGGCGACTACGAGCGCTTCATGGTCGTCGACGGCGAGCGCTACGCGCACCTGCTCGACCCGCGCACGGGCTGGCCGGTGCGGGGGCTGCGCTCGGCCACGGTGGTGGCCCCGCAATGCGTGATCGCCGGCAGCGCGACCACCATCGCGATGCTGAAGGGCGAGCAGGGCACGGCCTGGCTCGACGACCTCGGCCTGCCGAGCCTGCGCGTCGACGAGCACGGAGCCATCACGGGCGACCTCGCACCCAGCACACCGACGCTCGCCGTGAGCTCGGCTCGGGATTACGCCGCCACTCGTTTGTAGACCGGCTTGGTAGCTCGGGTTCGCATTTTGGGGGCGTCGTCCTCAGATTCCGGTGGGCTGGCTGTACGGGGGCGGGCGCTTTCGCTCGGCGCGTGACCTCGGTGCTTCATTTGGACGCCCACCTCCAACTTGCGGGCGCCACCCCCAAAATGCGAAAGCCGGGGCGCCCAGCCGACTCCAACCGGAAGAACACCACCCCCTGAAGAAAAAGAACAAGGCTCGCCGCGGCTTCAACGCCGCGTCTCGCGGTCCGAGCGACCTCAAAGCTGACTTCGGGACTTGGCGACTCGAACGACCTCAGGCATCTCGCCCACACGGGCGCGGGGCCGAAGGCCGCGCGCCCGTCTGCTCAGCGAAGAGACATCCGTTGCCGAGCACCCCCCGAACCTGCCCCAAGGAAGCGCGCAGCTGCGACGCCCCGCCTTCGGCTTTTCGAGGGTGGCGCCCGCAAGTTGGAGGCGGGCGTCC
>JAAUYD010161713.1_pt1 | contig 18330 bp, 14 predicted proteins | sample 7278101 | NCBI WGS metagenome assembly JAAUYD01 (sample SAMN14350128, study PRJNA611818) | marine sediment metagenome | isolation source: surface marine sediment (0.6m) | place: French Polynesia: Moorea | collected 2018-08
GGTGGACATGAGCGACGTCAGGCTCTTCGTCCGCTCGGCGTGATGCAGCGCCACGAGCTGCGCGATCATGCCGCCAAGGGACATGCCGAACACGTGGGCCCGATCGATCCCGGCCGCATCGAGCACGGCGACGCAGTCGCGCGCCATGTCCTCCAGGTGGTAGGGAACGGAGGCGGGCTGGCCCGAAACGCGGGTGGCGATCACCTCCGCGGGCACCGGAACCGGGTGCTGGTCGAGCCAGGTCGAGCGCCCGACGTCCCGGTTGTCGAAGCTCACCGGCTGGAAGCCCCGGGCCTGCAGCGCCTGCAGGAACCCGTCGGGCCACTGGATGCGCTGGGTGCCGAGCCCGCGGATCAGCAGCAGGGGCTCTCCGTCGGACGGACCGTGGATCTCGTAGTCGAGCTCGACGTCGGCGGAGGAGGCCTTCGGCATGGCTCGAAGGCGTAGCAGAGGCCGGGGCCGGGCGCGTCCGGCCTCGGCAAGGGTCTCGGCTAGCCGGCGCTGCCGGGCTCCACCCAGACGCTGGCGCCGGCCGGAACCTCCCGGGCGCCGGTGTCTTCGCGCCGGATCCGGGTCAGGTCGAAGCGGTGGATCCCCGAGCTCTCGAGGTCGCCCTCTTCCGCGGGAACGCCACTCACGGCACCGCCGGCGCCGAGCAGGACCACGCCGTTTCGTCCGGCGGTTCCGACGAAGACGCCCGAGCCGAGCTCGGTCACGCAGGGGCCGGACGGGGCCCGGCCGTCGGGCCGGCTGGATGCTTCGGACTTGCTCATGGGGACCTCCTTCCGGTTGGGCTCCTTCGGAGCTTCGTGGGTCTGGCTCCTGAGGAGCTTCTTGGATCTGGGGAACGACCTCAATCTATGCCGGAGGGGCCCCGAGACCCCGTGAAGTCCCTCACACGACGCCGGAAAAACACGCCGGCCGGGCTAGACTGGGCCCGTGACGACCTTCTTCGACCGCTTCTCGGCCGAGGACGTCGAGGCGATCCGCTCCATCGCGTCCAAGGTCGAGGTCAAGCGAGGCCAGGAGATCTTCCACCGGGGCGACCCGGCGGCGCGCTTCTTCTGGATCGAGTCCGGCGGCGTCCACGTCGTCGTGACCTCGACCCAAGGCAAGGATCTGGTGCTGCGGCGATTGGCCCCGGGCGACGTGTTCGGCGAGATCGCGCTCTTCACCGACGCAAGGCGCACGGCCACCATCGTCGCCACCGAGGCGTCGGTCCTCTCGGCGGTCGACGCCCGCGACTTCCGCGACCTGGTGCGCCGGCGCCCTTCCCTCGCCGTGGCGCTCCTCGGCTACCTGTCCGAGCGCACCCGCAAGCTGACCGAGCAGCTCGAGGACAGCTTCTTCCTCCCCATGCGGGCACGCCTCGCGAAGATGCTGCTGGGCCTCGCCGAGGAGATCGGCGAGGCCACCGAGGAGGGGATCCTGCTCACCGAGCCCCTCTCCCAGACTCTGCTCGCGCGCCTGGTCTACGCGACGCGCGAGGAGGTGAATCGGGAGCTCGGCCGCTGGACCCGCGAGGGCTGGATCCGCAAGCACGAGGGCCTGCTCGAGCTGGTCGACTCCGAGGCCCTAGACGATCTGGCCTGGAGCGGCTGAGGGAAGGACGAAGGGCATCGGCACCACCCGTTCGCTCGCGGGCAAGTAGTGGGGTCGGACATCGAGGGCTCCCGGTTCGACCCACATGGCGAGAAGCAGCAGGACGAGGGTGAGGGCTGCGAGGGCGACGGGAAGCAGCACGATCGATACCGGGTTGTGGCTCAACGGGGTCTCTCCTTCGATGCCCTTTGTACGGCAGGCCCGAAGCCCTCCGGAGTGCGGAAGCACACGACCTGCTGATCGGATCAAGTGATCGAAGTGAGAAATCCTTTCGCTTTGACTGATGAGCGGTGGGAGCGACAATGGTTATCCACCGCAGGCGAATCAGGAGGAACCCATGTCCGACCGCGAGCCCGTGGCCAAGGCGCTCGAGAAGCTTCTGGCCGACAGCTACACGCTGTATCTGAAGACCCACAACTACCACTGGAACGTGACGGGGCCGATGTTCACGACGCTCCACACGCTCTTCGAGACCCACTACAGCGAGCTGGCCCTCGCCGTCGACGAGATCGCCGAGCGCATCCGCTCGCTCGGATACCGGGCGCCGGGGAGCTACTCGGAGTTCCAGGGCCTCTCGAGCATCAAGGAGTCGACGAGCACCCCGAAGGCGACCGACATGGTGCAGGACCTCGTGGCCGACCAGGCCACGGTGGCCGAGGCCGCCCGGGCCGTCCGCGCCGCCGCCGGCGAGGCGGGCGACGACGCCTCCGAGGACCTGGCCGTGCGCCGGATCGACGTCCACGAGAAGAACGCCTGGATGCTGCGCAGCCACCTCGAGTAGGGCCGTCCCCAGCCGGGACGACGGGCTCGGGGGTGTCGAATCTCACAGGCCCCCCCGCGTCCCTTCGGGTACTCCCTCTTGGTACGCTCAGCCTGGGAGCGCATCAGGAGGAACGCCATGAAGATCCGAATCCCCATGCTGGCCCTGGCCGCCTGTCTGGCCCTGCCCGTGGCCGCCGCCGCGGACGACGAGGTGGGCGTCACCGACTTCACCCGCGCGAACCCGAGCGCCATCGAGTCGGGCGACATCGCCGATGCCCTGGCCCCGAACCGGGCGATCCGACGCCCCACGCGCGCCCGTCTGCCGATCTACTTCGAGTCCGACTCCGCCACGCTCACCGCCGAGGGACGCACCCTGCTGTCCAATGCGGCCGGGGCCCTGAAGGACGAGTCGCTCGAGCCCTTCCGCTTCCGGATCGAGGGACACACCGACAGCGTGGGCGGTGCCGAGTACAACCAGGCCCTCTCGGTGCGCCGGGCCGAGGCGGTCCGCAACTTCCTGATCGACCAGGGCGTCGCCCCCGAGCGACTCCAGGCCGTGGGCGAGGGCGAGGACGCGCCGGTCGCCTCCAACGACTCGGGCGACGGGCGCCAGCGCAACCGCCGCGTCGAGTTCGTGAATCTGGGCCCCGTCGAGTAGTCAGCCGACTTCGCCGGTCTCGTCCGTGCGCCGACCGCGCGCCACACGACCGCTCGTCGTGGCCCTCTGCGTGGCCGCTCTCGCGAGCGCGGCCGCTGCCGATCCCGCCGAGGTCGTCCGCCGCGCGGCCGACGCCTGCGCGGCCGCCGACGCCGAGGCCGCCTGCGCCGCGCTCCCCGAGGCGGAGGCGGCCCTCGCCGAGGCGCTCGGTGCCGGGCACCCCTTCGTCGCGATGGCCGCAGGCCGCCGCGCCGAGCTCTGCGGCGGGGCCGTGGCGAAGCCCGGACGCGCGGGCCCACCCAAGCGGCCCGCCCCCGCCCTGGCCCGCGAGGTGCGGCGGCTCGCCGCCTGCGAGGCGCTGGCGTCGAAGCCGGCGGGCGGATCCGACTTCGCCGACCGCTACCGCGCGGCGCGCGACCACTACGAGGCGGGCCGCCTCGACGAGGCGCGCGCCGAAGCGGATCGGGCCGCGCGGCTCGCGCGCGGCGAGCTCGATCCGCGTCGCATCGCCGAGAGCCAGGAGCTGGTCGCCACCATCGCCTGGGCCGAGGGCCACGGTGCGAAGGCCCTGGCCGCAGCACAGGACGCCGCCGGTGCCGCCACCCAGAGCGGCGACGCCGACATCCGCATCCGCATGGCGCGGCTGGTCGCGCGCGTGGGGGATCTGGGCTTCGCCGACGAGCTGCTGGCGGCGCTCGACGCCGAGCGCCTGCCCGCGGGCGTGGCGGGCGAGCTGGCCCTCGCCCGCGGCGACGTCGACCTCCGGGTGGGACGCACCGCGCGCGCCGCGGCCACCCTCGAGCGAGCCGTCGAGCTCCATCGCGCGAGCCTCGGGGCGAAGCACGCGCAGACGGCGGCGGCTCTGCAGCTGCTGGGCGACGCCCAGCGCCAGAGCGCCAACTACCCGGCGGCCCGGGCGAGCTACGACGAGGCGCTCGCGATCCGCAAGCAGATCCTCGACGCGGACGACCCGGCGCTGGCGGAGACCTGGAATGCGCTCGGCGTCCTGCGCGCCGACTTCGACGACTGGTCTGCAGGCGACGCGGCCTTCCGGGAAGCCTCGGCCATCCTGGTCGAAGCCTACGGCCCCGAGCACCCCGAGACGCTCCGCGTCGCCCTGAATCGAGGACGCGCGCGGTGGGGCGTGCAGCCCGATGCGAAGAGCCTCGCCGCCTACGCCCAGGCGGTCGAGCGCCTCTCGGGCGCGCTCTCCGATCGTCACGCCGGGGTCGCTCCGGCGCTGCGCAACCTGGCGCGCATGCACGCCGACCTCGGCGAGCTCTCGAAGGCCGAGTCGCTCTACGCGCGCACCCTCGCGGCTCAGGAGCAGGCCCTCGGCGCCGTCCACCCGGAGACCTCGCTCACGCGCCTCGAGCGCGCGCGCGTGCTGGGCCGGCGCGGACGCCTCGCGGACGCCGCCGGGGAGATCCGCCGGGCGACCGGGCAGCTGGCAGAGGGGCTCGGAGACGACCATCCCCTCCTCGCCCAGTACCGGACCGAGCTCGCGCGGGTGGAGCTCGCCCGGGGACGGCCGGGCGCCGCCAGGAGCGAGGCGCTCGAGGCCGGCCGCGTGCTGGCGCTGCACCTCGAGCGCTCCTTCGGCGCGATGTCGGATCGCCAGCGCCGCGCCCTGGCGGATCGCTCCCAGGCCGTGATCGGCGTGCTGCTCTCGCTCCCCGACGACCGGCCCGGAGAGGTCTACGAAGCGCTCCTGCCCCATCGCGACTCGGTGGTTCGCAGCATCGCCGAGAGCCAGGCGCGCGCGCGCACCGGACGCGGCGAGGGCTCGGCGCTGCTCGACGAGTTGGTGGGCAAGCGCGAGCGTTATGCGGCGAGCCTGCTCGACGCCGACCCGTCGCGCGCGCGGCGCCTGGCTCGGGAGATCGACGCGCTCGAGGCGAAGGCCGCGGCCGCCGGTGTCGCCCCGCCTCGTGCGGCCGGCTCCGCGGCGAGGGTCGTGGCCCGGGCCTGCGAGCGGCTCCCGGCGGACGCATCCCTCTACGAGCTGGTCGAGTACGACCACACCGCCCGCGGCTCCCTCGAGTCGACGCCCCGCTACGTGGGCTTCGTGGTGCGGGGCGGTGGCTGCGAGGTGCGGGCGCTGCGGCTCGGGGCCGCCGCCCCGATCCTGCAGTCGGCCGCGCGATTCGGCGAAGCGATGCGCGCCAGCCAGAACGACGCCGAGGCGGCCCGCGCCGACCTCGCGAAGCGGCTGCTCGCACCCGCGCGCTCCGCCCTCGGCGGAGTGGACCGCTGGCTCGTGGTTCCGGATGCCGGGCTCTGGGGCGTCCCCTTCGGCGCCCTCCCCGACCCCGAGGCCCCCGGGAGCTACCTGCTCGAGCGCGTGGTCGTCGGCTATCTCACCTCGATCCACGAGCTCGCCGACGGCGACGCCGCGGGTGGGGGCGCGGCGCTCGGCGACGCCCTCGTCCTCGGTGCCCCCGACTTCGGCGCGGCGTCGGGCAAGGGGCCGGTGGTGCTGACCGGCTCCGGCCCCTGCCGGCTCCCGCCCTTCGACCCGCTCCCCGGCACCGAGGCCGAAGCGCGTGACGTCGCCGAGCGGCTGGGTCAGGCGCGGCTGCTGCTCGGCAACGAGGCCAGCAAGGAGGGCCTGCGGCGGGCGCTCGCGAAGGGGCCCGACCTCGTCCACCTCGCGACCCACGGCTACTTCGCGAGCCTCGAAGGCGGCTGTCAGGCAGTGCCCGGTCGATCGGACCGAGCGGATCGATCGGTCTCGCCCGGAGAGCAGACGGCGCTCGACCCCCTGCTGCTCTCTGGGATCGTGCTGGCGCGCGCCAACGACGGCCCGGGCCGCGACGGGAGCAACGGGATCCTCACCTCTTCCGAGGTGACCAAGCTCGACCTGCGCACGGCCCGCCTCGTCGTGCTCTCGGCATGCGACTCGGGAACCGGGTCGCGTCAGCGCGGCCAGGAGCTCCAGGGGCTGCGCTTCGCCTTCCGCGCCGCCGGCGCGGGCTCGCTCGTGACGAGCTTGTGGCGCAGCAACGACCGCGTGACCCAGGCGATGATGTCCGGCTTCTACCAGGCGCTCGGCGCCGGCGATCTGCCGACCGACGTGTTCCGGGGAGCCGAGGCGCTGCGTCGAGCAAAGCTCGAGCGCATCGCCCGGGACTCGCGCCTCGGCCTGAAGCGCCCGCTCACCTGGGCGAACTTCGTGTTCTCCGGCGTGCTCTAAGGAAGCTCTGCAGATGTGGACACCACGCGGCTCTTTGGCCTCGGAGCTGCGTGTAGAGAGACCCGTGCAGAGCTTCCGCGGCTCACGGGAAGTTGCAGAAGGTGCCAGGCAGCTGCACGCAGGGCGGCGGAGCCGGGAAGCGTCCGGTCGGCGGCGGGGCCGGCACGCGCGCAGGCGGAACGTCCGGTGCCGGATCGTCGGGGACGAGGCGCGTCAGCACGTTCGGGTCGCAGTTGACGAGACACTCGTTGTCGCGCGGCGGGACCGCGCCGAAGGTGGGATCGTCCGGGCCGAGCGGGAAGATCGGCAGGCCTTCCGGACCCGAGCCCACGGGAGCCGGCGGCACGATCGGGATGTCGGCGCGTGCAATGCGGTCGAGGGAGCGGCTGAAGCGCTGGTCGGCGCTCTTATCGAGCGCCGCGAGGCGCAGCGGACGGATCTCGGCCTCGGGCAGCAGCTGATCGAGGCACTCCACCTCCTTCAGCAGCTCGGCCATCTTGATCGGCCCGACCTCGGGCGGCTCGCCCGGTCGGATGTTCACCTGCTCGCCGGCGTTCAGGACGATCGGATCGATCGTGGGGTCGGCGAAGGAGACGCGCGCGCTCCCCTCCTCCAGGGCGAAGACGACCGTTCCGGTGTCCCGGTTCACGGCCGAGTCGATGATCGTTCCGAGGATCTGGGCCACGGCGAGCGGCGTGTGGATCTCGAGGGGCCGGGCGCTCGTCCGCGGGCCCACCACGGCGCGGGCGGAGCCCTCCTCGAGCACGACGACCTGGGCGTCGTCGTCCTCGCGCAGCTTGAGGGCGGTGCGGCCGCACACCTGGATGAGCGACTTCTTGTCGACCAGGACGGAGCAGCTCGACTCGGGACCGGTCACGAGGGTGTTGCCGGGGTCGACGGGCGTCTGCAGCTCCGCGGGCACGCCGTTCACGGTGGCGTCGCCGGCCACGGCGCTGAGCAGGGCCTCGCCGGCGGCCGGGGCCGCGAGCCAGGCCAGACACAGGATCAGGAGCAGGGGGAAGTTGCGCATGGGCTTCTCGTCGCAGAGGGAATCGCGGATTTCGGGTCTCATGTGGGTGCCTAGAAGCGGTAGCTAAGGTACGTGCCGACGATCGCTCGATCGTAGTCGTACACGGCCACGTTCGAGCCGTTGTTGCGGTAGAAGCCGTAGAGCGTGAGCTCCAGGGCCTCCGTGAGCGGACGTGCGACCTGGATGCTCACGCGATGCACATCGTCGTCCCGTTTCCGGGACGGGTCGAAGAAGCTCTTCTCGTCGTACTCCCGCCGGGTGTAGCCGTAGTCGGCGGTGACACGGAACTGGAAGGGCAGGCGCAGGCCGGCGCGCAGGTTCACCTCGTAGCCGTCGTAGCGGAACTCGGCCCCGCGCGACTCGTTGTGGTCGTAGGCGACGCCCACCCGCACGAACTCGATCCAGTTGCCCGGGAAGAGGAACTGGCCGGCGCTCGCCACGTGGCGGTTGCCGTCCTGATCGAGCACCGGGTCGAAGTTGGGCCGGTAGTACTCGAAGTCGAGGAACTGGTAGCCGAGCTCCGTGGCCGTGTAGCGCGACTGGCTCCACAGGAGGCGCGGCGTCACGCGATGCACCGACTGGAACTTGTTGGTCAGGTCGAGGAAGGTGTAGGAGTAGTCGTAGCGGAGGCTCGCGCGCACCGGGCCGACGAGCGCCGAGCCCGCCAGCCAACCCAGGTGGGTCTGGACGTCGACGGCGTCCTCCTCGGCGTGCAGGCTCACGTAGGCGTCGTAGCCGGCGCTCAGCTCGTAGCGCTCGGTGCCGATGGCGCGGAAGCTCGTGCGCAGGCTCGCGACGCCGCGCACGTCGTCCTCGCGCGGGACGAGGCTCCCCACCACGAGCGGGTTCGAGTCGTACTCGGTCCCGAGGGTGAGGGCCAGCTCCCAGGGCCTTCCGCCTCGGTAGGGCTCCATCTCGCGGCCGAGCTCGGCGGCGGACTGTCCGAGCGGGTGCAGCGGCGACTGATCCTGGACCGCGGCGAACGCATCGGACGCGGCGGGCACGTTGCCGAGATAGGCGTAGACGAGGCCGGTGTAGTAACGCGCCTCGCGGGAGAGCCCGGGGTCGAGCCGGGTCGCCTCTTCGAGCCTCTCCGCGCTCTCGGCGTAGCGGCGCAGCCGGTAGCTCGCGATGCCCGCGAGCAGCTGGCCGCGCGCCAGGGAGGGATCCGCCGCGACCAGGGGATCCAGCAGCTCGCTCGCCTCGTCGTTGCGGCCGGCCTCGAGCAGCGCCGAGCCCAGCTCGAGGCGCAGCTCCGGATCGTCGGGCGTGAGCTCGACGGCCCGGCGATAGCTCGCGATGGCGCGCTCGAAGTCCGCCTGCTCGACGGCGATCAGGCCCAGGTACTGATGGGTGGCGGCGTCGTCGGGCTCGTCGACGAGCACCCGCTCGAACTCCGCGACGGCCTCGTCGAGGCGCCCCTCGGCGTAGGCGATCACCCCGCGGTGGAAGGAGAGCTCGGACTCGACGCTGGCCCGGGCGGGCGCGGCCGGCCCGATCCCGGCAGCGGCGACGAGCAACACGGCGGCAGCCGCGGCGAACCGCCGCACCCGGCGAGCCCTCGGGTACCGGAAGCAAAGGTGCAACATGTCGATCCAAGACCCTCTCCGCCCTCGGCTCGCCCACGGTCGAAACACCGCTCGAGGGGGAATCACGCATGCGACTCTACCAGAAGGACATCTACGCAAACGGGCGCTTCGTAGATGACACGGACGCCCAGCGCGCGCACACTACCTCCTCACGGTGCCTGGCGGCAGAGGAATGGAGCGGATGGACGCATCGAAGGCTGCGATCGCCAGCGCAGCGAAGCGCGAGGCGCGGGGACTGCACCCCGGTCGATCCGGCGGGATCCCTGCGCGGATCTGCCTGCCGTGGCTCGCGGTGGCGCTCTGGCTCGCGGCGAGTGTCCCCGCGGCGGCCATCGTCTACGACGTCGATCGCACGATCGGCAGCGGCACCGTGACGGGCTTCATCGAGACCGACGGCACCCTGGGCGACGTCGTCACCGCCAACCTCGTCGACTGGCAGCTGACGCTCACGGTCGGCGGCACCTCCGTCGACCTGCTCGGCCCTGCGAGCGGCGACAACTCGGCGCTCACCTTCGTCGGCCTCGGATTCGACGCCACGCCCAGCCAGCTGATCGCCACGGTCTCGGGCGGCGTCGCCGGCTTCCAGGTGTGCCTCGAGAACGCCGCCTTCCCCGGCGTCTGCAACCTGGGAGAGCCGAACTGGACGATCAGCCAGGGCGGCCAGTTCCTCGAGCAGATCCGCGACATCCCGGGCGAGCCCGACCAGACCGAGGGCCCCTTCGGCGCCCCGGGCGACCTGTTCGTGATCGGCACGACGACGCCCCCGCCCGGAGACTCCCTGAGCCAGGAGCTGGGGCGCTTCCAGGGGTTCGTGGATCTCTCCGTCAACGGGCTCGGCACCGTCCTCGGCGTCGGCACGGTGACCGTCGAGAAGCCGACCGCGGCGTCTCGGGTCCGCGCCGCGTACCTGGTCGCCGCGGGAGTCCCGGGCGCGGTCATCCCCGATGGATCGATCAGCGTGCAGGGCACGCCGGTCGACTTCGACGTCTCCCTGATCGCCCGCCCGTCGACCGGAGGGCTCGAGTTCAACAACGTGGCGGCCGACGTGACCGACCTGGTGCGCTCGCGCATCGACGCGGCGCCGGCAGGGCCCATCGGGATTCCGGTCGCCGAGGGCGGCGCGACCCAGGACATCGAGGGCACGGTGCTCGCGGTGGTGTTCGAGCGACCCGATCTCACCGAGCCGCGCAGCATCGTCCTGCAGGTGGGTCACCAGGTGCAGGACGGCGACACGCTGACCTTCGACGTCGAGGCGCCCCTCGACCTGAACGCGCCGGGGGCCCTCGCCGAGCTGCATCTCGGGATCGGCTCGAGCTGCCAGAGCCCGGGCTGCCCGCCCGGCGACGACCGGGTCGAGCTGCGCGTCGGCGGGACCCTGCTCTCGAGCTCGGCCGGCGGCGAGGACGACGCCCTGGGCCCGCCCTTCGCGGGCACGCGGCTCAGCGTGGGCGGCATCGGCGACTCGCCGCTCAATCCGAACCCGACGGCCTTGCCCGCGGGCGACACCCGGACCGACGACGAGCGCTACGACCTCTCCGGGCTGCTCGCCGACGGCGACACCCAGGTCCAGGTCGACACCCTGAGCCCCTCGGGCGACGACAACCTCTTCTTCGCCGCGTTCGTGGGGACGTCCCAGCCGCTCGTCGTGAACGACTTCGGGGACCTGCCGGAGAGCAATCCAGGCGACGGCATCTGCGCGTCGATCACGGGCACCTGCACCCTGCGCGCCGCGATCGAGGAGTCCGCCGCGGGCGGCGCCCGCACGGTCCTGATCCCGGCCGGCGACTACGACCTCGGCGGCACCGCCCTCGACGTCGGCGCGCCCGTGAGCCTGGTGGGCGTCCTCCCGAACCCGGGCGACGCGGTGCGGATCGATGCCTCGGGCGACAGCCGCGTCTTCGACATCGACGGCGTCACCAGCAAGATCCGCGTCGAGCTCGTGGATCTCGTGATCACCGGAGGCGACGGCTTCGGCGAGCCGGGCGGCGGAATGCGCGTGGGCAACGCCGACGTGACGCTCACTCGCGTGAGCGTCGAGAACAACACGGCCGAATCCGTGGGGGGCATCGAGAACGAGGGGTGCCTGACCCTGATCGAGTCCCAGGTCACGGCGAACTTCGCGAGCGGGAACTCCGGAGGGCCCGGTGACGCCGGCGGGATCCGCTCCATCCCGGGCAGCGAGCTCCGCATCTTCGACTCGACCCTGTCGCTGAACGCCTCGGGCGGAAACGGCGGGGCGCTCCAGGCGCAGACGCCGATCCTCGTCGAGCGCACGCTGTTCGACACCAACTCGGCCGACGTGGGCGGCGGCATCTCGCTCGACGACCCCGGTCGCGCCCTCTCCCGCCTCCTCGAGAGCGACTTCACGAACAACACGGCATCGACGACGGGCGGAGGCCTCGCGACCTTCGCCGCCGACGTCGAGATCCTCGACGCCACCTTCGCGGACAACGCCGCCGGGTCGGGAGCGGGCATCTCCACCCGAACCGATGCCTCGGGCGCCGGAATCACGATCGTCGAGGACGGCCGTTTCCTGCGGAACCGGGCCGATCTCCTCACCTTCGGCGACGGCGGCGGCATCGAGAACCAGGCGCTCCTCGAGGTCCGCGACTCCCTGTTCGATTCCAACTTCACCAACGGCTCCGGAGGCGGGATCGCCAACGCATCCAACGGTGCCGTGGGCGAGCTGCGGGACAGCACCTTCCAGGGCAACGTGGCCAGCGCGAGGGGCGGCGGGATCGACAGCGACGGCCCGGCGCTGATCTTCGACTCGAGCTTCGTCGGCAATCAGGCCGGGAACTCCGGGGGCGGTCTCGCCGGCGTCGGGGGCCTGTTCGTCTCGGGAAGCCTCTTCAGCGCGAACGTGGCCGCGGACAGCGGCGGCGGGGCGGCGCCCAACGGCTTCGGCTCCATCAACGACTCGACCTTCAGCGGCAACACGGCCACCAACGGGGGCGGGATCGGCTCCCAGGGCATCATCGCGCTGGTGAACGTCACGCTCACGGGCAACGTGGCCGGGGCCGGCAGCGGCGCCCTCGACGCCATCGAGCAGGTGATCGCGCTGACGAACACCCTGCTCGACGCCAACACGCCGGCCGACTGCGGCGGCGGCAACCTGCTCTCGCTCGGCTTCAACCTCGACTCCGACGGCAGCTGCCCCGGCAGCGGGCCGGGCGACCTCTCGGGCCTGCCGGCGCTGATCGGCCCGCTGGCCGACAACGGCGGACCGACCCTCACCCACGCCCTGCTCTTCGGGAGCCCCGCGATCGACGCGGGCAACGCCCTCGTGGCGGGCTCGGCGCCCGAGGCCTGCGGCCTCGTCGATCAGCGCGGCGTGCTGCGCAACGCGCCGCTGACCGGCCGCTGCGACATCGGCGCCTTCGAACGCGAGGGCGTGGAGCCGATCTTCTTCGGCGATACCCCGACCGGCGACTGGCCCGAGGCCATCGAGGTGGTCGACTCGGGCAACGTGGCCTGGATCGCGAGCCAGGACGCCGGGCTCGTCGTCTTCGACACGAGTGACGTCGCGAACCCGGTCGAGCTCACGACGCTGCTGCCCGACGCCGCGCTGTGTCCCGACGGCTTCAACCTGCAGGAGCTGCTGGTCGAGGGGGACACGCTCTGGATCGCCGCCGGCACCTGCGGCGTGATCCGCGCCGACGTGAGCGACCCGCGGGCCCCCGTGTTCCTGGACCGCTTCGACACGCCGGGCTTCGCCGTCGAGATCGCGCAGGTCGAAGGGAGCGACGAGCTCTTCGTCGCCGACCACTTCAGCGGACTGCGCAGCTACGACAAGACCGACCCCGCGAACGTGGTGGAGCTGGCCGAGATCCTGACGGCCGACTTCACGGTCTCTCCGCCCTTCGAGCGCGCGGTGCTGGCGGTCGAGCTCGGTGTCCGCCAGGGCCGCACCCTCGCCTACGTGGCCGCGGTGGACGGCGTCTTCGTCGTCGACGTGACCGACCCCCTGCTCCCCGAGGTCGAGGGCGAGTTCCTGACCAGCGGGCCGGGCTGCGTTCCGGCGGGCTGCCTGCCGACCTTCTCGATCCTGGATCCGGTCCAGCAGGCGAACCTCGTGTTCCTGCCCCACCAGCTGCACGTCGACGGCGAGCGCGCGCTGGTCCCGGCCTTCCGGGCCGGATTGATGGAGCTCGACGTCGTGCCCCAACCCGACGGGAGCTTCCTGATCGCCGAGCGGCAGACGCTGGCCACGAGCCAGGCCTTCTACCGCGTCGAGAGCCAGGGCGGCATCAAGTTCGCGACCGAGGGCCAGTGCGGCCTGCGCGTGCTCGAGGACCTCCCCGGCGGAAGCCCCTTCTACGAGGACGCGATCCTGCGCAACACCGTCAATCCCATGCCGCTGGGCGGCTTCGTCGACGACCTCTGCCAGACGGATCCCTTCGGATCGGCGAACCCCTTCGTCTGGGACCTGGTGGCGCGCGAAGGCCTGATCTGGGTGACCGCGGGCGTATTCCCCGCCTCGGGCGTCCTGAGTGGCTCCTTCGAGGCGATCGACTTCAGCCTGGGCAGCACGACCGGCCCGGCCTGCGGGCTCCTGGGCCTCGAGCCCGTCGTCCTGCTGAGTGCGCTCGCCTGGCGGCGACGTCGCCGAGCGTCGCTGCGCGCCTAACGGACGTGCCAGTCCTCGCCGTAGAGCCGGGCGCCGAGGCTCCGCGCCACGGCCTGGGAGGCGAGATTGTCCCACGAGGTGCTGTAGAGCGCGTTGCGGCCGCTCTGCTGCACGGCGCGGGCCCAGCAGGCCACGACCGCGCGCGCGAGGCCGCGTCGCCGGCAGGGCTCGAGCGTCTCGACGCCGGCCTCGGCGGCGAGGCGGGTCAGGCCTCGGGGAGAGTGACAGACGGCCACCGGGCGGCCCTCCTCGAACGCCATCGCCACGGGCTGGATGTCCGGGAACTCGGCCTCCACCCAGGCGAAGTCGGGGCGACACGCTTCGAAGTCGTCCGGGCCGATCAGACGCGCGCGAGGGTCCGCGGCGAGGCCCTCCGGCAGCACGTAGGCCGGCCCGCGCCACTCCGCCTCGATCGAGCCGAGCCCCTGGCGCACGGCGTCCCGGCACTGCGGGGGCGACTCGGCGTCGGGCTTCGCGAGTAGCGGCTCGGCGCGCAGCGCGGTCTCGAGTCGCAGGGCGGTCTGCGTACGGACGTCCGCGCCGAAGGCAAACACGTTGGCCTCGGCCGAGCGGCCGAGGAACAGACGGGGCACGACGTGGTGGGACTTCGGACCGCGTACGTGGTCGAGGCGGCCGTTCCCGTCCCGGGCCATGAGCACGTCGAGCTGCCGGCCGATCAGGGAGGCGGCGGCGCTCAGAGGAAGCGGCTCCCGGCGAACACGCCGATCATGCAGAAGCACAGGACGAGCTTGCCGACGCTCCCGAGCAGGAAGCCGACCCAGGCTCCGACTCCCGCGCGGCCCGCGCGCTCGAGGCTGCGCTGTACGGAGTACTCGCCGATCACGGCGCCGAGGAAGGGCCCGAGCAGGAGGCCGGGGAGGCCGAAGAAGAGGCCCACGAGCATGCCCAGCGAGGCCCCCAGCACGGCGCGGCCGCTCGAGCCGAACTGGCGCGCACCGAGCGCCGTCGCCGCGAGGTCCACGAGAAAGGTCAGGCCGGTGAGGACGACGAGCAGGCCGATCGTGATGGCGCCGACGTACTCGAAGCCCTCGGCCCAGGCCGCGAGCACGAGACCGGCCAGCACCAGCATCGAGCCGGGCAGCACGGGCAGGACGGTGCCCACCACGCCGACGACCACCATCACCGCCGCGACGGCCAGGGCCACCACGCTCCAGTCGAAGCTCATGACTTCGAGAGTAGCGAGTGGCCCCTCCGGCCCCGACGCTCGAGCCCGGCTAGTCGCGGTAGCTCGGGTCGACGCGATCGAGCTTGCGACGCAGCGCGGGCCAGGCCAGGGCCCGGCCGACGGCCGTGAGCCCGGCGTTGGCGATCGCGGCCGTCTTCTCCGCCGTGCCCTCCGGTGCGGGATTCAGCGGCGTGCCGCCGGCCAGCGCCGCGATCTGCGCCTCGCAGGCGCGCTCGAGCACGTAGAGCCGCATCCAGGCGTCGGAGACGGTCTCGCCCACGGTGAGCGTGCCGTGGTTGCGCAGGATCATCGTGTGCTTGTCGCCCATGTCCGCGACCAGCCGCTCGCGCTCGGCGGGGTCGGTCGCGATGCCCTCGAAGTCGTGATAGGCGACGTCCCCGGTGAGCTCCATGGCGGTCTGGGTGATGGGCAGCAGGCCGTGCTGCTGGGCCGCCACCGCCTGGCCCTGCACGGTGTGCAGGTGCATCACGCAGTGGGCGTCCTCGCGCGCCATGTGCAGCGCGCTGTGGATCACGAAGCCGGCGGGGTTCACGCCGTAGGGGCTCTCCTCGACGGCGTTGCCGTCCACGTCGATCTTCACCAGGCTCGAGGCCGTGATCTCCTCGAAGAGCAGCCCGTAGGGGTTGATCAGGAAGTGGTTCGTGCCCGGGACCCGCACCGAGAGGTGGGTGAAGATCAGGTCGTCCCAGCCGTGGAGCGCCACCAGCCGGTAGGCGGCGGCCAGGTCCTCGCGGACGGCCTGCTCCTCGGGCGAGATGCCGGGGCGGGTGACGGGCTTCGCAGCAGAACTCGAGAAAGCGGGGGAATCGTGGGTGGCCAGGGAGCTCATGTGATTTCCTTTCCTGTGATGGATGCAGCGTATGGGGTGGCCCCGGCCCCGACTGCGAACCCGTTCACACTCGGAGAGAAAAAGCCGAAATGAGCCAGCTCCTCTCCCACGAGGACATGCGCCAGGCCCTGCCCCCGCCCATCGTCGAGACCCTGCGGGGAAAGGCGGTTCGCAAGCGCTTCTCGGACGGCGACTGGGTCTTCCGGGTGGACAGCCCGATCGAGGGGTTCTGGGGGGTCGTCTCGGGCCAGCTGGCGGTCGTGGCCCACGGAGCGGACGGGCGGGAGGTCGTGCTGACCTACCTGGGCCCGGGTGAGTGGTTCGGCGAGATCTCGCTCCTCGACGACCTGCCGCGGACCCACGGCAGCCGGGCCAAGGGAGACACCGAGCTCCTGCTGGTGCCCCGGCGCGAGTTCAAGGCGCTGCTGGAGCAGGACCCGGGCCTCTACCGGGCGATCGCCCTGCTCCTGTGCCAGCGGCTGCGGCTGGCCTTCGGGCTCATCGAGGACTCGCTGCTCCGCGACCTCCCGAGCCGGCTCGCGAAGCGGCTGCTCGAGCTGGCCAAGGACCACGGGAGAGGCTCGACGAGCGGCGTCGCGATCGGCCTGCACCTGCCCCAGGAAGAGATCGGGACGCTGCTGGGCGCCACCCGCGAGGCGGTGTCGAAGCACCTCAAGCGCTTCGAGCGCGAGGGCTGGATCCGCCTCGCCCGCGGGCGCGTCGAGATCACCGACGCCGAGAGCCTGCGGCGGCTGCTCGACCTCGAGCCCGCGAGCGTGGGGTCGTGAACCGCGCGGCGCGGCGCACGGCCGCCCTGGCCTTCGGGCTCACGCTGCTCGCCTTGCCCGCGGGCGCCGAGTCTCCTCCCGCGGAGGCGCCGCTCCTCGGCGAGGAGCTCTTCCTGTCCCGCTGTGCGGGCTGCCACGGGGAGACCGGCGATGGCAAGGGCCCCCTGGCGCGTGCGCTCAGCCCGCGCCCGCACCTCACCTGGAAGGGCAAGGCGTGGGACCCCGACGGCAACGGCATCGGCAACGAGGACGCCGACCTGCGCCTGATGATCCGCAACGGGGCCGAGCTGTACGGCGGAAGCTCGGTGATGCTCCCCAACCCCGACCTCAGCGACGCGCAGATCGAGAGCCTCGTCGCCCACATCCGCGAGCTCGAGCGCCGCTACCGCGAGAGCCTGCCCGGCCCGCGCTGAGCGAGAGCGAGGCGGCTAGGCGAGGCCCTGGAAGGCCGCCACCACCAGCGCCGTCTGCTCGTGGCGGTGGATGCGCAGGGAGCCCACCGCCGGGCTGGCGCTCGCGGGCCGACCGGCATAGGCCGTCTGGGCGCCGCCCGGGATCACGCTCTGGATGCGCGTCGAGACGAAGGTCCAGGCGCCCATGTTCGCCGGCTCCTCCTGCACCCAGGTCACGCGCTCGGCGTTCCCGTAGCGCTCCATCAGGTGGGCCAGGCTCGGCTCGGGCCAGGGATAGAGCTGCTCCACCCGCACGATCGCGACGTCGTCCTTCGTCTCGCGCTTCTCGCGGTGGGCCACCAGGTCGTAGTAGACCTTGCCGGTGCACAGCAGCACCCGGCGCACCCGCTCGGGCGCCTCGATCGTCGCGTCGTCGATCACCGGCTCGAAGCGGCCGGACTCGAGGCACTCGGTGGTCGAGGTCGCGAAGGGCGCGCGCAGCAGGCTCTTCGGCGTCGCCACCACCAGCGGCGCGCGGAAGCTGCGGCGCATCTGGCGGCGGAGCAGGTGGAAGAACTGGGCCGGCGTCGTGCAGTTGGCGACCTGCATGTTGTCCTCGGCGCAGAGCTGCAGGAAGCGCTCGATGCGGCAGCTCGAGTGCTCCGGACCCTGTCCCTCGTAGCCATGGGGCAGCAGCATCACCAGGCCGCTCATCCGCTTCCACTTCACGTGGGCCGAGGTGATGAACTGGTCGATGATCACCTGGGCGCCGTTGGCGAAGTCGCCGAACTGGGCCTCCCAGAGGGTCAGCGTCGTCGGGTCGGCGAGGCTGTAGCCGTACTCGAAGCCCAGCACCGCCGCCTCGGAGAGGTGGCTGTCGTAGACCTCGAAGCGGGCCTGGGTCTCGGAGATGTGATCCAGGGGCGCGAACTCCGAGCCGGTCTGCTGATCCACCAGCACCGCGTGGCGCTGGTTGAAGGTGCCCCGCGAGCTGTCCTGGCCGGACAGCCGCACGGGCGTCCCCTCCACGAGCAGGCTGCCGAAGGCGAGCGCCTCGGCGGTCGCCCAGTCGATCGGCCCCCCGTCGGCGACCACCTTGCGGCGCTTGTCGAGCAGGATCTGGAGCTTGGGATGCACGGTGAAGTCCGGCGGAACGCTCGCGATCGCCTCGGAGATCTGCGCGAGGCGCTCGCGCGGGACGCCGGTGTCGACGTCCTCGCCGCCGTCGACGCGCGAGTAGCCCGTCCAGGGGCCGCGCGGCTCGTAGGGCTCGTCCGGTGCGGGCGGCTTCGTCTTGATCACCTCGAGGGCCTGCTGCAGCTGGGCCTGCAGGTCCTCCTGGAGACGCATCACCTCTTCGCGGCTGAGCGAGCCGTCGTTCACCAGGCGCTCGGCGTACTGCTTCCGCAGCCCCTCCATCGAGCGGATCTTCGAGTAGAGGATCGGCTGGGTGAAGGCGGGCTCGTCGCCCTCGTTGTGGCCGTGCCGCCGGTAGCAGACCATGTCGATCACCACGTCGTCGCCGAAGCGCTGGCGGTACGAGAAGGCCAGGTTCACGCAGTGGACCACGGCCTCGGGGTCGTCGCCGTTCACGTGGAAGATCGGCACCTGGATCATCTTCGCGACGTCGGTCGCGTAGAGGGTGGA
>JAAUYD010105659.1_pt1 | contig 18327 bp, 17 predicted proteins | sample 7278101 | NCBI WGS metagenome assembly JAAUYD01 (sample SAMN14350128, study PRJNA611818) | marine sediment metagenome | isolation source: surface marine sediment (0.6m) | place: French Polynesia: Moorea | collected 2018-08
ACGGCAACGCCGAGCGCCTGCGCCAGCGCCTCGAGGCCGGCCTGGCGCGCCCGGTCCGCGTGGTCGCCGCGCCGTCGACCGGCGGCGAGGTGCACCGCGTCCAGGTCGGCCCGCTGGCCTCGGTCGAGATCGCAGATCAGGTCAGCGCACGCATGCACAACTTCGGCGTCAGCGAGCCGCTGGTCGTGATCGACTGAGTGTCGCGACCGGCCGCAGGGTCACAGCGGTATTCGGCGCGCCTGCGGCATTGGCCGGCGCATCCCCGGGCGTTACCCCGGCGCGGCTCAGCGCACGGCTGCGCCGACCCGACCGGCAGTGCCCGGGTTGCAGGCCGTCCTGCGGCAGCGGCGAAACGCGGGACCAGCGTCCCTCTCCCCGGGTCATCGCGCCACGGGCGCCGTTCGGCCGCCGCACCGGCCTGCCTGTCGCATGCGCCGCACGACGCCCACGCTGCACGTATCCGACAGGCGAGTGGTCTCCACCGGGTCGGGCGAAGATCCGGGATTCGCTGGTCCTCTCCGGCGCCTTGCCTTCCGCGTCGCGACGGTTTCTCACTCGCCGACGTGTGGCTTGCGCCCGAGCCACTGCCGGCGCCACGACGGCCGTGCCGGCCGCAGGCCCGGCGAATGCCCGGCAACCTGCAGGCTAGGGGATTTCACGCTGCCCCGGGCGCCGGCCGGTCGCTAGAATGCGGTGATGCGCGACGCCCGACGCAGCCCCCGCCGTCGACGCAAAGCGTGACCGGTTCCGCAACCGCCGCGAGCGCACGATGCCGCGCTCCCGGTATGCTTGCGGATCCGCCTTCGGTTTACAGATTCGGGAAAGCAGTATCGTGAACAGAGCCGTTTCCGTCCTCCTCCTGTGGTGTCTGCTCGGCGTACCCGCCGCAGCGGCGCAGACCGCGACACCCGCGCCGCCTACGGTGGCCGCGAGCGGCTACCTGCTGATCGACATGGACAGCGACACCGTGCTCGCGGCTAAGGACCCGGAGCAGCGCCTCGAGCCGGCCAGCCTGACCAAGATCATGACCGCCTACATCGTGTTCCGCGAGCTGCGCGACGGCTCGATCCGCGGCAGCGACGAGGTCGTGATCAGCGAGAAGGCATGGAAGACGCCGGGCTCGCGGATGTTCATCGAGGTCAACAAGCGGGTGTCGGTCGACGACCTGCTCAAGGGCATGGTCATCCAGTCCGGCAACGACGCCAGCGTCGCACTGGCCGAGCACGTCGCCGGCAGCGAGGAGGCGTTCGCCAACCTGATGAACGAGCACGCCCAGCGCCTCGGCATGCACAACACGCACTTCGTCAACGCCACCGGCCTGCCCGACCCCGAGCACTACACGACCCCGGCCGACATCGTGCGCGTCACCGAGGCGACGATCCGCGAGTTCCCGGAGCTGTACAAGCTGTACGCGGTCAAGGAGTTCACGTTCAACGACATCCGCCAGCACAACCGCAATAACCTGCTGTGGCGTGACGACTCGGTCGACGGCGTCAAGACCGGGCACACCGAGGCCGCCGGTTACTGCCTGGTCGCATCGGCCAAGCGCGACGGCATGCGCCTGATCTCGGTGGTCATGGGCACCGACAGCGAGAAATCGCGCATCCGCGAGAGCCGGTCGCTGCTCAACTACGGCTTCCGCTTCTTCGAAACCCACCGCCTGTACGGCGCCGCCGACCGCCTGACCCGCACCCGGGTCTGGATGGGCGACCGCGAGGAGGTCTCGCTCGGCCTCGCCGACGACCTGTACGTGACGATTCCGCGCCGCCAGTACGACAAGCTGAATGCGCGCACCGAGCTGCGCTCGCAGATCCAGGCCCCGCTCGGCAGGGGGCAGAAAGTCGGTGACGTGATCATCGAGCTGGCCGGCGAGGAGATCCTGCGCCGGCCGCTGGTCGCACTCGACGACGTCGCCGAGGGCGGGCTGTGGCGCCAGGCCGTGGACACGGTGCTGATGCTGCTGGAGTAAACTCGACGCATGACTACCGAAGCGCTCGCCTACGTCAACGGAGACTACGTGCCGCGCGCCGCGGCCTGCGTGCCGCTGACCGACCGCGGCCTGCTGTTCGGCGACAGCGTCTACGAGGTGATCCCGGCCTACGGCGGCCGGCCGTTCCGCGTCGATCACCACCTCGACCGCCTGGACCGCAGCCTGGCCGCGATCCGTCTGCACAACCCGCTCGACCGCGCGGCCTGGCAGGCGATGTTCGCGCGCCTGACGGCGCAATTCCCGGGCGCGGACCAGTCGATCTACCTGCAGGTCACGCGTGGCGCCTATCCGGTGCGCAATCACGTGATCCCGGAGGCGGTAGCGCCCGCGGTCTATGCGTTCAGCGACCTGATGCCGCAGCGCAGACCCGAGGCCGCCGCGCGCGGTATCGCCGTGATCACGCTCGACGACATCCGCTGGCACCGCTGCGACATCAAGGCGACGACGCTGCTGGCCAACGTGCTGGCGCGCGCGCAGGCGACCGCCGAGGGCGCCGACGAGGCGATCCTGGTGCGCGACGGCCAGGTCATGGAGGGCAGCGCGAGCAACCTGTTCATCGTCAGCAACGGCCTGCTGATCACGCCGCCGGACAGCCCCGAACTGCTGCCCGGCATCACCCGCGACCTGGTCCTCGAGCTGGCCCGCGACAGCGGCATCGCCTACGCCCAGGCCGCGATATCGATGGCCGAGTTGGAGAACGCCGACGAAATCTGGCTGACCAGTTCGACGCGCGAGGTCAGCGCGGTCGTGACGCTCGACGGCCGGCCGGTCGGCGACGGCACGCCGGGCGTGCTGTGGCAGCGCATGGACGCCCTGTACCAGGCCTGCAAACAGCGCCTGCGCGAGGGCGGGGAGTGCCAGGATGACTGACCTGCCCGGCAACGGGCGAGGCAACGGCAACGGCGACGACGCGCCCGGCTTCGAGTTTCCGTGCGAGTACCCGATCAAGGCGATGGGCATCGACGACGGCCGCTTCCACGAGGTCGTCATCGAGATCGTGCGCCGCCACTGCGACACGCTCGACGAGGACGCGATCCGCAAGCGCCCGAGCCGCAACGGCCGTTACATCTCGATCACGGTCGTCATCGAGGCGCAGAGCCGCGCGCAGCTCGACGCGATCTACGACGACCTGACCGCACACGACAAGGTGCTGATGCGCCTCTGACATGGCCGGGCGCATCCTGATCGTGCGCGACCTGGGTCTGCGCGACTATGCGCCGACCTGGCAGGCGATGCGCGACTTCACCGACGCGCGCGACGACGCGACGCCGTCGGAGCTCTGGATCGTCGAGCACCCGCCGGTGTTCACGCAGGGCCAGGCCGGCAAGGCCGAACACGTGCTGACGCCGGGCGACATCCCGGTCGTGCAGACCGACCGCGGCGGCCAGGTCACCTACCACGGCCCCGGGCAGCTGGTCATCTACCTGCTGGTCTCGCTGCGCGAGGCCGGCATCGGCATCCGTCGCCTGGTCACGGTCATGGAACAGGCCGTGATCGGCGTGCTCGGCGATCACGGGATCGACGCCGCGGCACGCGCCGATGCGCCCGGTGTCTACGTCGCCGACCGCAAGATCGCGTCGCTCGGGCTGCGGGTGCGGCGCGGCTGCACCTATCACGGCCTGGCACTCAACGTCTGCAACGACCTCGAGCCCTTCCTGCGCATCAACCCGTGCGGCCACGCCGGCCTCGCCGTGACCAGCACGCACGAGCTCGGGGTCAGCGACCCGCCGGCCGCGCTGGCAGCGCAGCTGACCCGGCGGCTGTGCACCGCGCTCGGCTACCGCGCCCGCCACGCAGACGCCTGAGCGCGGCGGCGCCGCGCCGGTCTCAGCGTTTGACCAGCGCGCAGTGCACGACGTCGATCAGCCGGGCGCGGAAACCGGCCTCGCAGAACGCCAGGTAGTAACGCCACATACGCCGGAACGGCTCGTCGTAGCCGTTGCGTTCGAGCCAGTCGCCGCAGGCATCGAACTGGCGATGCCAGTGCGCGAGCGTCGTCGCGTAGTCGTCGCCGAAGCCGTCGAGGCCGCGTTCGCCGAGGCCAGCAGCGGCGGCGAGTTCACCGAGGTGGGTCTTGGTCGGCAGCATGCCGCCGGGGAAGATGTAGGTCTGAATGAAGCCGCCCGGGTTGGCCGCGTAGGCGTCGAAGTGGCCCTCGTCGATCGTGATGACCTGTAACGCCGCCCGCCCGCCCGGGCGCAGGCAGCGCGCGACGCTGTCAAAGTAGCCCTGCCAGTACTCGCGCCCGACCGCCTCGAACATCTCGATCGACACGACGTGGTCGACGCGCTCGTCGAAATCGCGGTAGTCGCACAGGCGCAGGTCGACCCGTTCCGCGAGGCCGGCGCGCCGCACGCGCTGCTGTGCATAGGCCAGCTGCTCGCGCGACAGGGTCAGCCCGACCACGTTGTAGCCACGGGTCGCCGCATACTCGGCGAAACCACCCCAGCCGCAGCCGATCTCGAGGATGGTCTCGCCGGGCGCCGGGTCGACCAGCTCGAGCATGCGCGCGTACTTGCGCTGCTGGGCGTCGGCGAGCGACTCGTCGGCGCGCGCCGCGTCGAACAGCGCGGCCGAGTAGGTCATGCTCCAGTCCAGCCACTGCATGTAGAAATCGTTGCCGAGGTCGTAGTGCGCGGCGATGTTGCGCCGGCTGCCGCCGCGGGTGTTGCGGTTCAGCCAGTGGCGTACATTCGCGGTCGCCTGGGTCAACGCACTGCGGCGCTCGGTCGCCGCGTAGGCGTCGAGATTGATCGCGAGCAGTTCGAGCAGCCCGGCGAGATCTCCGGTCTGCCAGTCGCCGGCGATGAACGACTCGGCGAATCCGAGGTCGCCGCGCCAGATCAGCTTGCGCAGCAGCGCGGCCGGGCGCGCGATCGCGATGTCGGCGGCCGGCCCGTCGTCGCGACCGTGCAGGACGAAGGCGTGTCCGCCCAGCTGCACCGCCAGTCGGCCGCGCCGCAGGCGCGCCAGGTGGTCGACGAGGCGCCGCTGATGCCACGGCAGACGCGCCAGGATCGGCAGCTTCAGGGCTAGGGATGTGTCGTAAGGCATGTCAACTGACCTCTTCGAGAGGGGGTTCGGGTTTACGGTGGAACGGCGCCCCGGCCAACCAGATGCGCAGCGCCTGCCAGTGGATCGCGGCGAGCACCTTGAGCGTCTGCAACGGCACCCGCAGCAGCTCGCCGAGCAGCACGCCGCTGCGCAGCGGCGCGCGGGTGCCGGACTGGGTCGCGACCAGCAGCGGCTCGTCGGCGCGCGACTCGCGGATCACGACGCGCAGATGCCGTCCCGGGCGATCGAGCCGGAAATCGTAGCGCGCCTGCATGCCGATGAACGGCGAGACGTGGAAATCCTTGGCATGGCTGTCGCGCAGCGGCCAGCCGGCGCCCTGCGGCGTCAACAGGTAGCAGTGGCGCTCGCCGAAGGTGTTGCGTACCTCGGCGATCACGGCCGCCGGATCGCCATCGGCGGTCTCGCAGTACCACAGGCTCAGCGGATTGAAGACCAGGCCGAGCACGCGCGGAAAGCACAGCAGGCGGATGCGCAGCCGACTGCCGTCGATGCCGGCCGCGGCCAGCACGCCCTCGGCCCAGTCGCGCAGACCGGTGGCGCCGTCCGGCAGGTGGTCGCGGTCGTGGAAACTGAGCAGGTTGAAGCGGTTGCGCGACAGCAGCCACGACGACGCTGCCGCGGCGTCGAGCGCGTCGATGTCGAGCAGCAGGCTGAACACGCGGTAGCGGAAGCGGTAGCGGGCGTCGGCGAGGCGCCGATGCATGACCTGGGCGCGATAGACGCAGGCGCGAGCGGGATCGGCGCTCATGCCGCCTCCCCGATCGGCTGCGGCACCGATATCAGGTCGCGCGAGGCCCTGACCTGCGCGTCCCACGGCACGTCGGCACCGAGCGCCGCAGCCACCTCGACCGCCGAGCGCATGCCGTCCTCGTGGAATCCGTAGCCCGTCCATGCCCCGGCGTACCAGGTCCGCGATCGCCCCTGGAGGCGGTGCAGACGACGCTGCGCGCGCAGCGCGTCGGCGTCGAACACCGGGTGTTCATAGACGAACTCGTCGACCACGCTGTCGGCGCGCGGTTCGCGCGTCGGGTTGAGGCTGACGAAGTAGTCCTGCGTCGTCGGCAGGCGCTGCAGCGAATTCATCCAATAGGTGACGCTGACGTTGCGTTCGCCGTCGCCGCCGTCGTGCAACGCGTCGCTGATGTAGTTCCACGACGACCAGACACGGCGCTCGCGCGGCATCAGCGCCGGGTCGCGGTGCAGCAGCACGCGGTTGGGCTGGTAGCGGATCGCGCCGAGCAGGTGGCGCTCGTTCGGCGACGGGTCGCCGAGCAGTGCCAGCGCCTGGTCACTGTGGCAGGCCAGCACGACATCGTCGAAGCGCGCGCGCTGGCCGTCGGCGAACATCAGCGTGACACCGTCGCGCGACCGCTGTACGCGGACGACGCGCGCACCACTGTGGGCACGCGGACCGAGGTCGTGCAACAGGCGGTCGAGATAGCTGCGCGACCCGCCGTCGACGGTCTCCCACTGCGGGCGGTCGGCGAGGCGCACGAGGCCATGGTTGGCGAAAAAGCGCAGGAAGCTGGTCGTCGGGAAGCGCGCGATCTGGCCGCGCGGACACGACCAGATCGCCGCCGCCATCGGGTACAGGTAGGCGTCGCGAAATGTCCGGCCGAGACCGAGACGATCGAGAAACACCTCGAGCGGCAGGTCGTCGGCCAGACCCCGGCCGAGCGTCCGCTCCGCGGCGCGGTTGAAGCGCAGGATGTCGCGCAGCATGCCCCAGAAGCGCGGGCGCAGCAGATTGCGACGCTGCCCGAACAGCGTGTTCAGGTCGCTGCCGGCGTACTCCAGCCGGCCGCCGTCGAACGACGCCGAGAACGACATGTCCGTCGGGTACGTGGCGACACCGAGGTGGTCGAACAGCGCGCTGAGCAGCGGGTAGTTCGGGCGATTGAAGACCATGAAACCGGTGTCGACCGGGATCGCCGCAGTCGCCTCGCGCACGGTGACGGTGTGGGTATGACCGCCGAAACGCCGTTCGGCCTCGAACAGCGTGACGTCGGCCTGATCGCGCAGCAGCCATGCCGCGACCGTGCCGCTGACCCCGCTGCCAACGATGGCGATCTGTCTGCTTTTGTTCATAATTGTGCTCCACTTTGTGGCAGTTTTATTGACTTCGCCAGGGAGAGTCGCTATACATAATCTATACAACTGAACAGGATTTGCAAGGTATACCCCATGAAACCTGTACATTATCGCGTCGCTGGCGCGCTGTTGGCGGGATTGTTGTGGTCGAATGCTGGACACAGCGCCGCCAGCCTGCTCAATTTCGACGCCCGCAAGCTCGGCAGCGACGAGGTCGTCAATCTGCAGCAGGCCTACGCCGGACGCGTCGTGCTGGTCGTCAACACCGCCAGCCGCTGCGCCTTCACCGACCAGTACGCGGGCCTCGAGGCCCTGTACGACGCATACCGCGAGCGCGGGCTGGTCGTGCTCGGCTTTCCTTCCAATGACTTCGGCAACCAGGAGCCGGGCAGCGAACGTCAGATCAAGAACTTCTGCCGCCTGACCTACAGCGTCGAGTTCCCGATGTTCGCGAAGACCACGGTCCGTGAAGGCGTCGCCGACCCGCTGTTTCGCCGCCTGGCCGAGGCGGCCGGCCGCTACCCACAGTGGAATTTCCACAAGTACCTGATCGGCCGCGACGGCCGCCTGGTCGGTGATTACGTCAGCGCGACCGCACCACAGAGCACGCAGCTGGTCGGCGCGATCGAGGCCCAGCTATGACGGCCGTGCAGCTGACCGCAGACGTTTGGCAGCGCGAGCGGCGCTGGCTCGGCTTCGCCGGCCTGCTGCCGTTTCTCGTCTGCGTAGCGGCCATCTACGCCGGTGACGCCCTGGCCCGCACCGTCGCCATCGACGTGCTGGGCAGCTACGCGGCCGTCATCGCCAGCTTCCTCGGCGCCGTGCACTGGGGTGCCGCCGCCGACGATCGCGACGGCCTGCACCACGCACGCCTGCGCTGGGGCGTTATGCCGGCGCTGATCGCGTGGACGCTGACGATGCTGCCGCCGCCGTTTGCGTTTGCCGGTTTCGCCGTGCTGTTCACGCTGATCCTGGTCGTCGACCGCTACCTGCTGCCGGTGCTCGACGACCGCTACCGTGAGATGCGGCTGCATCTGAGCCTGATCGTGATCGCGGCGCTGTTGCTCGCCGCCGGAGGCAGCTCATGACCCGTTACCCGCCTGACGCCCGCCGGCCTGCCGGCCGCTGCGGGCGACCCGATCCGTTTCCGCGTGGGTGGGCCGCTGTATCGCGCCGTCGTGGCGCCGTGCGGCGGCCATCCCCACACCACCCATTGCAGACAGAGACACCGAGGTACCCACTATGAGAACCAGCAGCGACAACCAAGGCGCCTACCGGATCGGCGCGGTCGCCCGCCTGACCGGTATATCACCCGACACCCTGCGCATCTGGGAGCGCCGCTATGACATCGTCGAGCCGCAGCGCACACCGAAGGGCGGCCGCCTGTACAGCCAACAGGACGTGACGCGGCTGACGATGATCAAGACGCTGGTCGATCAGGGCTATGCGATCAGCACCGTCGCCAACCTGCCGTCGGACGAGCTGAACCGCCGGCTCAACTCGGCACAGCCGGCCAACCTGCCGCCGGTAGGCAGCGGCAACCACGAGGTCTGCGTGATCGGCCAGGCGATCTCGGTGCGCGCCTGCAACACCGAGGGCATGCCGGAGGGGCTGGAGCTGGCCGGCACCTACACCGACCTCGACGCGTTCCTCGAAGACGAGACCACTTGCGACACGCTGATCATCGAGCTGCCGTTCCTCGACCGCCAGATCGCGCGCGACCTGAACAGCGCCGAGCTGCGCAAGCGTGCCCACCGCATCATGGTGATCTACGCGTTCAGCCCGTCGAACATCGTCAGCCAGTTGCAGCGCTACGGCCTGCACACGCTGCGCGCGCCGGTCGCGCTCGAGCACATCTGGCAGCAGTGTCTGATCAACCAGACCAAGACCGTCGACTGGCAGCCGCCGCCGTGGAACCCGCGGGTCGCGAGCAACGACCCGATCCCGCCGCGGCGCTTCACCCGCGACCAGTTGGTGTTCCTGTCCGATGTCACTACCAGCCTGGAGTGCGAGTGTCCGCACCACATGGCGGCCGTGATCGAGCAGCTGTCGGCATTCGAGGACTACAGCGCGCGCTGCGAGATCACGACCAAGGAGGACGCCGCGCTGCACGGCTATCTGCACCAGATGACGGCGCGGGCACGCTGGCTGATGGAGGTCGCACTCGAGAAGCTCGCCGAGGTCGAAAACATCAACGTCGCCGATATCGACCCGGAACGCGCCACCCGGAACTGAGCGCCGGGGCCGTCGTCGCCGGCCGGCCGGCGACGACGGCGGCTGACCCAGATCAAACAGGTATGCGAACCAGTCTTCAGATTCGCCAACGCGGCACGCGAAGGTCATCAGACTCGTCTACAAGTTAGAAGGCCAGATCCCACCGAACGCGCGCGCAGACGCCGCGGTGGTCCGCCTTCGAGGGACTATGCATGAAGACTCTGACCGGCGCCGCGCGCGCCACGGCCGCTACGGACGCGGCCGCCGCTACCTCCGACCCTTTCCACGGCGACCTGCGCAAGGGCAGCTACCTGCGCCGCCGCGCCGCTTACCAGATGCAGGCGGAAGACACCGCGCCAGCGCAGCCCGCCGGCCCGCCCCCGGCTGGCCGCCAGACGCGCTGATCAACGCCGTCACCTGAACGGCTTCACTTGACCGTCGCCCAGGCGTCGAGGGCGCGCTGCCGGCTCGCCTTCAGATCGACCAGTGGCCGCGGGTAGTCGTCGCCGAGGCATACCCCGGCCGCCGCCAGCGCATCGTCCGGGGCCTCCCACGGACGCTGCAGCCAGTTGTCGGGCAGCGCGGCGATCTCCGGCACCCAGCGCCGCACATAGGCGCCGGCCTTGTCGAACTTCTGGCCCTGCAGCACCGGGTTGAAGACGCGGAAATACGGCGCGGCGTCGGCGCCACATCCCGCCGTCCACTGCCAACCGAGACTGTTGCTGGCCAGGTCCGCATCGACCAGGGTGTCCCAGAACCAGCGCGCCCCCGCCTGCCACGGCAGCAGCAGGTTCTTGGTCAGGTAAGACGCGACGATCATGCGTACGCGGTTGTGCATCCAGCCGGTCGCCCACAGCTGGCGCATGCCCGCATCGACCAGCGGCACGCCGGTCGCGCCACGCTGCCAGGCCTGCAGCTGGGCGTCGTCGTCGCGCCACGGGAACCCATCGAAGCGCGCGTCCATTGCCGCGTCAGCGGTATGCGGAAAGTGGTACAGCAGGTGATGGGCGAACTCGCGCCAGCCCAGCTCGCGCAGGAAGTCGGCGGCCGCCTGACGATGCCCGCGGCACGCGGCGACGACCTCGCGCGGGCCGAGTTGGCCGAAATGCAGGTACGGCGACAGGCGTGAGACCTGGTCGGCGGCCGGCACGTCGCGGCCGTGGGCATAGTGCCTGACGTCGGTCGCGAGGAATTCGTCGAGGCGCGCCTCGGCGCCGGCGCGCGAGACCTGCCAGGTCGCGGCCATCTGCGCGTCCCACGGGATCTGCGGCAGCAGTCCGAGTTCGTCGAGCGCCGCACCGTCGAGCCTCGCGAACGCCGCGCGCGTGACCAGGCGGTCGGCGAGCGCCGGCACCGCGTGCGGGCTGTGCGGCAGGCCGATGCTGAGCAGCTGCTTCCAGAACGGCGTGAACACGCGGAACGGCCTGTCCTGGCGATTGTGCACGGTCCACGGCTCGAACAGCAGCGCCGCATTGCCGCTGTCGGCGTCGGTGCCCGCAGCGCGCAGTGCGCGCTTGATTTCGCTATCACGGGCGATCGCGGCCGGCTCGTAGAGGCGGTTCCAGTACACCGCTGCGGCGCCGCTCTCGGCGACCAGCGCACACAGGGTCTCGAGGCTCGGCCCGCGGCGGATCAGCAGGCGGCCATCGAGCTGCGCGGCGAGATCGGCGAGCGCGTGATGCAGCCACCAGCGTGTCGCCGCGCCCGGCTGCCACGGCGCCTCCTCGTCCGGGGCGTGGATGTATACCGGCAACACGCGCGCGTGTGCCGCCAGTGCCTTCGCCAGCGCCGGATTGTCGCTGAGCCGCAGGTCGCGCCGCAGCCACAGGATCGCCAGCGACATCGCGTCAGGCCGGCGGCGCGGTCGCGACCATCGACGGCCGCGCGGCGAACCGCGCGTACCAGGCCGCGAGCTGCGGACGGGCGTCGCGCCAGTCACCGACCGCACCGCGCAGGTCGAGGTAGCCGAGCGCGACCGCGACACTGATCGTGCCGAGATCGATCCGCCCGCCGTATCGCCCCACCTCGCGCTCCAGCAGGTCGAGCGCGCGCGTGATCGCGCGGCGCTTGACGTCGAGCCACCAGTCCCAGCGCTTGTCCTCGGGACGCTTGCCGAGTTCGACGAAGACCAGCACCGCGCAGTCGAGGATGCCGTCGGCCAGCGCCTGGTCGCGGAGCACCTGCCAGCGCGCCGCGCCATCGGTCGGGATCATGGTCGGACCATCGTGTTGGCGATCAAGGTAGTCGCAGATCACCGGGCTGTCGTACAGCGTACTGCCGTCGTCGAGCACCAGCGTCGGCACCATCGACAACGGATTGTCCGCGGTTAGCTCGTCGGGCTCGGCCCAACCATCGACGGTGGCGAGGCTGACACGTGCGATCAGGCCGGTCTCGTGCAGCAGCACGGCGACCTTGCGGACGAACGGCGAAGTGGCGGAATGGCGAAGCAGCATCGACGGGTCTCCGGGGTCGGCAGGGGCTCCAATTATTGGCCGACGGCGTGCGGAAACCCAACCGGCATCGCTGCGGTTGTCGCGCGCGCCCCCTGCGCCGACGGTGCGCGGCGCGGGCGCGCCGCGTCGATCGGCGCAGACTCTAAGGCCGTGTCTGCAGATGTCCGCGATCGCGGGCCGGCCGTAACGCACGCGACGGTCCGGTTGGGCGATCCCGACCACTGCCTCGACGGCGGCGCGCGCTTCGCCGCACCGGCGACGGCGCGATGTCGTCGCCGAATATAGCGACGCGCTTTATGTCGGTATTTCCGGCCGGCCGGCGCAAGAACCGCATCGCGCAGACCGCCGCCGGCCCGCGACACAACGACCAGCCACGCGATCTCGCGGTCCGCGAACATCGCGTCTGACCGCCGAATCCAGGCCCCGACGACCTGCGACGCGCGCGTCGTCATAAGCACCGGTATCTTCGCTGCAGCGGCGACGACGGCGTCCTTAAATTCATATTGACATTTAAGTAATTACTTATATACTTCAACTCACAGGCATGCAGTAACGCCGACCGCGCCCCTCGAGCGGCACAGAATCCGGACACATGGGCAGGTGCCCGCAAACACCGACTTGGAGACATCGACATGAAAAAGATCATCGCAATCGCTGCCGTTCTGGCTACCGCCCAGGCCTCCGCCTGGTGGGGTGGTAACGGCTGGGACAACAACTACAACAACGGCTACGGCTACGGTAACGGCTACACCAACGGCGTGTTCGACGGCGTCGGCGACGCCGCCGGCGAGGGTACGTTCAGCATGAACTTCGCGGGTCGCGGCCGCACCAACATGCGCGGCTACGGCAATGGCTACGGCGCCGGCGACGGCTGGGGCCGCGGCTACAACTACAGCGCGCCGTACTACGGCTACGCCCCGTACGGCTACGCGCCGTTCGCGCCGGCCGCTCCGTTCGCGCCGGCCGCTCCGCAGGCAGAAGCCGCCGCCGAGTAAGTCGTCTCGCGACGCACGCGCGACCGCGCTGCCGGTCGCGCCCGAAGACCCCGCACGCCGGTGCGGGGTCTTTTTTTTGCGCTGCAATAACCGCCGCCGCCACGCCGTCGACGCCGTTATTGCCGGGCATTCATGCTGCTGGGCACAAAATAGCAATTGTGAATGAGGATCATGTAGTCGTAACCTGGATTATCGGGTTGACCACCTGATCCGCCAATTACAGACACCACCTCGCGAGGAGAACACCATGGCTATCGACTTGTCTGCGGCTACCGAAGTCAAAACGCACGAGCAGCTGGAACTCGTTTGGAGCAGGGATGATGGAACCGCGTGGGTCTACTGGAACCCGCTGCCGCGGCCATGCTTCAACACCGAGCTGCTGTCGGCAATCAGTGAGCTGCCACAGCGCATGCCGGGCGCGGAGATCCACGAACAGGCCGCAGCAGGCAAGCCATGCTTCATGGTCGTCGGCTCGAGGACGCCGGGCGCCTTCAACCTCGGCGGCGACCTGGCACTGTTCAAGCGGCTGATCAAGGCACGTGATCGCGCCGCCCTCGAGGCCTACGCGCTGGCGTGCATCGACGCCGTGTACTTCGCCCACACCGTCGCCGACCTGCCGATGACGTCGATCGGCCTGGTCCAGGGCACGGCACTGGGCGGTGGCCTGGAGGCGGCACTGGCGTGCAACAAGATCGTCGCCGAGCGCGGCGTGCAGATGGGCCTGCCCGAGGTCATGTTCAACCTGTTCCCGGGCATGGGCGCCTACAGCTTCCTGGCGCGCCGGCTGGGCCCGGCGGAGACCGAACGCGTGATCCTCAGCGGCAAGACCTGGCGCGCCGAGGAGCTGCACGAACTCGGCGTCGTCGACATCCTCGCCGATCCGGGCACCGGCGAAGACGTCGTGCGCGAGTACATCGCCGAGCGTCGGCGCCGCTCGCCGAACGCGGTGGTCGCGATGCAGCAGGTCAACCGTACGGTCAACCCGGTGACCTACGACGAGCTCGAAAAGGTCACCCAGGTCTGGGTGGACTCGGCGATGCGGCTCAACGACCGCGACCTCAAGATCATGGACCGGCTGGTGCGTTCGCAGGACCGGGTCGGCCGCGGCCAGCCGGTCGCCAACGCCGGCTAGGGACCGCACCGCCGCTCGCGCTCACTGGCGCGACTCGCGCTCCTTGCGCTCGCGCACGTAGGCGCTGAGGGCGGTACGCGCCTCGGCGAAGGCGGCGCGCATCTGCGATACCGCGGTCGGTGCCATGCGCGTGAAGTCGCGGTCGCTGATGCGACACGCGCGGTTGCTCAGTTCCTGCAGCCGCGATGCGCCGACGCTGCCGGCGCTGCCCTTGAGCGCATGCGCGAGATCGCGGAACTGACGCGTCGACCGCGTCGGGATGGTCTTGCCGAGCTGCTCGAACAGGCCCTCGGTGTCGCGCACGAAGCCGTCGATCAGGCTGTCGACGAACTGCAGCTCGCCGCCGAGCTCCTCGAGATCACGCAACGTGGCCACGTCGATGACCGGCGGCGACGACGGCGTCACATGCGACTCACCCGGCGCAAACGCGCCGACGACCTCGCCGTCACCACGGCGCGCCGGCCCCTGGCCGTCATCGATCAGCTCGCCGAGCGCCTCGAGCAGGGCACGGGCCTGGATCGGCTTGGCGATGAACGCCGCGGCGCCCGCGTCGAGGCACTCGTCGCGGACCTGCGGCGTGACGTCGGCGGACAGCATTGCGATCGGGATCGGGTCTTCGTTGGCGTGGGCGAAACGGTAGACCTTGAGCGCCTCGATGCCGTCCATCACCGGCATCTGGATATCGAACAGCGCGACGTCGAAACGGTGTGCCTCGAGCGCATCGAGCGCCTGTTCGCCGTTCTCGACCAGGTAGACGCGGTGACCGGCCTTCTCGAGGATGCCGCGCACGACTGTCTGGTTGACCCGGTTGTCCTCGGCGACCAGGATCTCCAGCGCCGGCAGCACCTTGCGTTCGCGCGCATAGTGGTCGATGAAGTTCGCGACACCGGGGTCTTCGGTAGCTCCCGCGCACACCGAGTGCAATGCGTTGAACAACAGCGTCTTGTCGAACGGCGTCGGCAGCACCGCGGCGAAACCCATGTCGAGGAAGCGCTGCTTCCAGTCCGGATCGGCCAGCGGCGGCGAGATCAGCACGAACGCCAGTGACTTCAGGGCGTCGTCCTGCTTGGCCGTGTGCAGCAGCTGCACCGGGTCGGATCGCGAACCGCGGTTGTCGACGATGACGGTGTTGTAGGGACGGCGCTGATCGGCGGCATTGACCAGCTCGGCGATCGCCTGGGCCACGGCATCGCGCTGCTGCGCGTCGACACCCCAGCCGTGCAGCAGTGTCATCACGCGACGGCTCTCGGCATGGTCGCCGGTCACGACCAGCACCCGGCTGTCGGTCAGCGAGCGCCGCTCGACCGGTTCGTCGTCGGCCTGCGGCAGCTCTCTGAACGGCAACTCCATCCAGAACGTGCTGCCCTTGCCGACCACGCTGTCGACGCCGATCCGCCCGCCCATCATCTCGACCAGCTGCTTGCTGATCGTGATCCCGAGGCCGGTGCCGCCGTACTTGCGCGTCGTCGACGTGTCGGCCTGGGTGAAGCGTTCGAAGATCCGCGCCTGCGCGGCCTCGGGGATGCCGATGCCGGTATCCCGGACCTCGAATCGGATCCACACGTGGTCGTCGTCGGCGTCGCGCTCGGCCAGCATGACGACCAGTTCGACATGGCCTTCCTCGGTGAACTTGATCGCGTTGCCGAGCAGGTTGACGAGCACCTGCTGCAGGTGGTGCTCACCGCCGTTGAGCGCGAACGGTATCTCCGGCGACACCCGCGAGCTCATGTGCAGACACTTCTTGCTCGCCGGCGCCGCCATCATCTTCGTGGTGTTCGACACCAGGCGATGGAGGTCGAAATCGACCTGCTCGACGGTCATCTTGCCGGCCTCGATCTTGGAGATGTCGAGCACCTCGTCGATCAGCGCCAGAAGGCTGTTGGCCGACACGCTGATCGTGCGCGCGTGGTCCTCCTGCTCGGGGGTCAGCGGCGTCGCGCGCAGCAGGTCGGCGACGCCGATCACGCCGTTCAGCGGCGTGCGCAGCTCGTGACTCATCGTCGCGAGGAAGCGCGATTTGGCCTTGTTGGCCTCGACCGCCTGCTCGGTTGCGTGGTTCAGGCGCTTGATCAGCGTCGCGACGTAGGCCGGCAGCACGACCAGCCCGATCAGCAGGCCGACGCCGAGCGCGGTGTGCTCGGCCCAGTAGTCGTTGAACGCGACGACGACGCCGAATCCGAGCGTGCTCAGCACGGCCGCCAGCGTCAGGTAGGGCAGGCCGTAGCGGAAGCCGTTGCCGAAAATCACCCACAGGAAAGCGATGTAGAACGGTGCCGTCGCGGCATCGAACGCGTACAGGAAACCCGTCAGGCCGCCGACATCGTGCAGGATCCCGACGATCTTGCGCACCCGCGACAGCTCGGGACCGAGCACGACCCAGGAGAATATCCCCATGCTCAGTACCAGGAAGGCCAGGCTGGCCTCCAGCGACAGCGCATGTGTCGGCGTCGGGTCGTCGAACTGGCGCAGCGCCAGGTAGATCACCATGATCGACACGATGCTGACGCGCAGCACGCTCTGCTCGAACTCGGGTTCGATCGCCTTGCGGCGCTGCCGCACGTATCGCAGGAATGACCTCAGGTGCGCCATGGCATCCGTGCTCACCCGGTGCCGGGCGAATCCATCGCCTCCGGCAGGTTACGCGCTGCGACGATCTCGTCGAGACGCTGCAGCATCGCGTCGACGCAGGCCGGGTCGAAGTGTTTGCCGGCCTCGGCACGGATCGATGCGATCGCGCGCTCGACCGGCCAGCGTGGCTTGTACGGCCGCTCCGACAACAGCGCATCGAAGACATCGGCGATCGCGACGATGCGCGCCTCGAGCGGGATGTCGGCGCCATGGATGCCGCGTGGATAGCCCGCGCCGTCCCAGCGTTCGTGGTGACACCACGCGATCGTCGCGCCGAGCTGCAGGTACTGCGACGGGCTGTCGCGCAGGATCTCGAATCCGATCCGGGCATGGTGCTGCATGATCGCGCGCTCGCGCGCGTTCAGACGCCCGGGCTTGAGCAGGATATTGTCGGGCACGCCGATCTTGCCGATGTCGTGCATCGGCGCGGCCTGCTCGATGGCATCGCAGTACTCGGCGTCCTTGCCCAGGGCCTCGGCGATCATGCGGGTCGTGTTGGCCATGCGGAACACGTGCCCGCTGGTATCGCTGTCGCGGTACTCGCCGGCCTTGGCCAGGCGCAGCAGCGTCTCCTTCTCGCGCAGCTGCAGCTCGCGGGTCTTGTCGGCGATCTCCTTCTCGAGCCAGCGCGCGCGGTCGCGGATGATGCCCTGCTGTTCGCGCAGCTTGAGCAGGTTGCGGCAGCGCGCGCGGCACTCGTGGTGGTCGATCGGCTTGGTCAGGAAATCGGTCGCACCGGCCTCGAGCGCGCGGTACTTCGTGGTCTGGTCGTCCATGCAGGTGATGATGACGACCGGCACGTCGTTGCACGACGGCGTCTTGCGCAGCCACTGCGTGAATTCGACGCCGTTCATGTTCGGCATCTTCAGGTCGGTCAGGACCAGGTCGTGCGGGTTGTCCTTGGCCCATTCGAGGGCCTCGACCGGATCGGCGAACGACACCGCCTCGGTCTCGTCACCGATCGAGCGCACGAGCTGCTCCAGGATCATCCGGCTGATCAGCTGGTCGTCGACTATCAGCACGCGCGGCATCAGAAAAGCCCCGAAAACCCAAACGTTTGTCAGATTCCATGCCGATCCGGTCTTTGTCAACCGCGGAGCGCCGGAAAATGCCGGAAAATAAAGACTTACTCGGCTAACGCGGGCCCGGACGGGCGCTCGCGACGGCCGGCACGGGGTCTCGATACGATTCTTTTTCCTAGCACGCCCGGCGACCGGCGCCGGCCGGCGTTCGGCGCTATCCTGTGTCGCTGTCACCCCGCCGGAGCCCGATCATGCCCAGCCGCCTGCCGCTACTCGCCATCCTGTCCCTGTGCGCCGTCGCGCTGCCGGCGATCGCCGCCGAAGCGCTGCGCTACGACCGGGTCACGCTCAACGCCGCCGCCGAGGCCGACGTCGACAACGACCTGCTGGTCGCGGTGCTGACCGCGCAGGCCGAGGGCCGCGACGCCGCGACACCGGCCGACGCGGTCAACCGGCAGATGGACTGGGCGGTCACGCTGGCCAACAGCGTTGCCGGCGTCAAGGTGCAGACCCTCGGTTACACGAGCCACGCGGTCTACAACAAGTCGAAGATCCGCGGCTGGCGGGTCAGCCAGTCACTGCGCCTGGAGAGCGGCGACGGCCGCGTGCTCGGCGACCTGATCGCGCGCCTGCAGGAACAGCTGCACGTGCAGTCGATCGGCTACCAGGTGTCGGACGCGCAGCGGCGCAGCCACCGCGACACGCTGACCGACACGGCGCTGGCGCG
>JAAUYD010038849.1_pt1 | contig 18320 bp, 17 predicted proteins | sample 7278101 | NCBI WGS metagenome assembly JAAUYD01 (sample SAMN14350128, study PRJNA611818) | marine sediment metagenome | isolation source: surface marine sediment (0.6m) | place: French Polynesia: Moorea | collected 2018-08
ACAGAGGCACAAAACGACGTGAAGTGGTTCTCCTTGGCAATGGCTTCCAACACGCCCAGCAGGTAGGAGGCGATGCCCATGCCGTGGAAATCTTCCCGCACGACAAAGGCCACTTCGGCCTGGGTGTCGCTCTCATCCGCATAGGAGCCGATGGCCACGATTTCATGGTGGCCGCCGATGCGGGTCAGACCGATCATGGACATATTTTTGCGATAGTCGACGCTGGCCCATTGCTGCTGAACGACCTCATGGGAAAACAGCTTCATCTTATAGAAGAAGCGAAAGTAGATCGTCTCTTCGCGCAAAGAGTAGAAGAAGTTGCGATAGGCGAACTCATCCGAAGGCAGCAGAGGTCTGAATTCAACGATTTTGCCGTCTTTCAGGGTCATGCTGTTTTTGTATCCTTCGAGAAAGATCAGGTCGTCCTGGGACGGCGGCAGTTGGTCGGAGAAAATATAGTGCCGGCTTTTGGCCACATCGATCAGTTCTTCCCTGAATTTGGGATGGGCGATCTGGGCCAGTTCCATCACGCGCTGGTAGATGCTTTTGCCGCTGAGTTCGGCGATGCCGTATTCGGTGACCACAAAATTGACGTCGCCGCGGGTAGTGGCCACGCCGGCGCCTTCGCTCAGGTGGGGCACGATGCGTGAGACCGATCCATTCTGGGCGGTCGAGGGCAGGGCGATAACTGAAAAACCACCCTTGGACATGGCGCTGCCGCGCAGAAAATCAACCTGGTCGCCGATACCACTGTAAAAAAGATGGCCCATGGAGTCGCTGCACACCTGACCGGTCAGATCCACCTCCAACGCCGAACTGATGGAGATCAGGTTGTCGTTTCTGGCAATGACCGTGGGATCGTTGACGAATTCCGATGAGCGGAAGTAAAACATGGGATTGTTGTCCACATAGCGGTACAACTTTTCGGAACCCATGCACAGCGAGGCCACCACCCGCCCGGGCAGAAGGGTCTTTTTGCGATTGGTAATCACCTTGTTTTCGAACAGCGGCAAGAACCCGTCCGTGATCAATTGGGTGTGAATGCCCAGATCGCGCTTGTTTGACAGGGTCTGCAAAACCGCATAGGGCAGGTGCCCGAAGCCGATCTGCAGGGTGGCGCCGTCATCCACCAACTGGTTGACATAAAAACCGATGCGACTGGCGGTTTCTTTGTCTTTGATGTTGGGCAGGGCCTCGACCAGGGGCTCTTCGTACTGGACAAAATAGTCGATGTCATCCATGTGCACGAAACTGTCCCCCCAGGTTCGGGGCATACGCGGATTGACCTGGGCGATGACCAGTTTGGCGTTTTGCACGCCTGCGCGGGTAATGTCGATGGATACGCCCAAACTGCAATAGCCGAACCGGTCCGGCGGGCTGACCTGAATCAGGGCCACATCCAGGCCGATGCGGTTGCTGGCAAAGTATCGCGGTATCTGGGACAGATAGGTGGGAATGTAGTCAATTTTGCCCTCGAAGGCCGCTTTGCGCATCGAACTGCTGATGAAAAACAGCTTGAGCGAGAAGCGACGTAAAAAACGGGGATCATCCACATAGCGTGAAAAGGTCGATGAGAGCATCTGATAGATCATGATGTCCTGCATATTCAGATCTTCGACCATCGTGCGGATCAGATGCTGAGGCTCACCGCATCCGGTGCCGATAAATACACGACTGCCGTTTTTAATTTTAGCCACTGCGGTTTCAGCATCCATCACCTTCTGTGGACATGCCGTATTCAGATTCATCTCACTCCTCACACGATTCCAGACCAAATGGTTGTGATCGCCACCCAATACATATATAGCACCGGGCGGGTTGAAAAGACGGCCTCCCTGACGAAGCCGGCGGCAGCGGTAGAGAGCCGGTGCCGAGGTTAGTGAATAGCCAGTCCGTCGCTTTCGGTTTGTCGGTCATCTGCCAACGAACCGGGTCATCGCGACGCACACCCAGCGTGCGGTCATTCCACCGCAAATCCTTGCGATAGTCAAGCAGACTATCGTCATACGCCGAACGCGGGTCGATCCGGTGCAACCGATCATTCCGGCATCCGGCACAAATCGGTTGACAGGCCATCTACCGGTCCATAACTTCCTTTCAGTATTCCTTCGACACTCGAACAGAAAGGCAGGACACCCAGATGAAAGTGATCGCCTACAATCAGGAACCCGACACCCGATTCGACAGTGATGCAGTCAAAGGCGTTTCCGGCAGAGTGGTCATCGGTAAGGCCGATGGTGCTCCCAATTTTTGTATGCGCGTGTTCGAATTGGATCAGGGCGGCTTTACGCCCAGACATCGTCATGACTGGGAACATGAGATCTTCTTTCATGCCGGCAACGGTGAAGTGTGGCAAGACGGCCATTGGATTGCGGTGCAACCCGGCAGTGTGGCATTCATTCCCGGAAACGAAGAACACCAGATCAGAAATGCCGGCGATGACAAGTTGACTTTTGTCTGTCTGGTGCCATCCGGTGCACCGGAACTGTGACATGACCGGTACGTTCCGCAATCCGCTGCCCACTGTAGATATTGTCATCGAGATCGACGGTGGTGTCGTCATGATCGAACGCAGGAACCCGCCTTACGGTTGGGCCCTTCCAGGTGGTTTTATCGACTATGGAGAATCTGCAGAGTCATGCGCCATCAGAGAGGCGCATGAGGAGACCGGTTTGACTGTGCACCTGACCGATCTGCTTTACGTCTACAGCCAACCGGAGAGAGATCCCCGCCAGCACACCCTCACCACCGTGTTCATTGCCACGGCCCAGGGGCTGCCGGTGGCTGCTGACGATGCCCGAACGGCCGCTGTGTTCGACCCACGGCGTCCGCCTGAACCACTGGTTTTCGATCATGCCGCCATCCTGGCGGATTATTGCAACTATCGCGACGGCGGCAACCGCCAAGCTATTTTACAGCGTCATTGCGGCCACCGATGATCCACCGTAGCAGGAACGATAAACCCAACACCTCGCTGGTGAACCCATGGCCCGTCGTCGATCATCCACTGGAAACCGGCCCTTCAAAGCCCTGGAACGCCTGCTTGTCCGCAAAAAGATCCGGTTGCCAGAAACCTGTCTGCCGGATCCCCCCTCCCGCCCGTTGACGGACATCGAAGAGCGGCAACTGTTCCAAGATGCCGTGACCGATGTGGTTCCCTTGGCCGACCGACAGAAAATGGCAGCCTCCAAAAATCGTTCTCATAGCAGACCCCAAACCACAGAGGATCCTGACCTCGAAGCGATCCGGCAGCTGGAGCGGTTGGTGAAGACCGGCAGTGGATTCGTGCTCAAGCATACGGCCGAATACGTTGAAGGCGCCGGTGAGTGGATGCCGCCGGAATTGTTTCGTCGACTGCATGGGGGGCACTTTGCCATCCAGGCTCACGTCGACTTGCACGGTCTGAACCTGGCGGCGGCGGAGGTGCAGTTTGACCGTTTCATGCAGCGTGCCACCACAACCGGCCTACGAGCCATCCTGGTGGTCCATGGCCGGGGGCGCAGTTCGCCGGGACCGCCGGTGCTCAAAAAAAACCTGTTTCGGTGGCTGAGTGCTGGGCGCTGGAAACGCTGGGTCATGGCCTACACCAGTGCCCGCGCCTGCGATGGCGGCACCGGTGCCACTTACGTGCTGCTGAGAAGCACCCCAAGGTCCGGCAAGCGGCGGTGAACGCCGGGTCGATGTTCTCGCGCGCCTGCGCACTGACTGGCCTATTCTCATTTTTTACCCTCACGCCATCGCCACCGTCGCCTGTCGGTTCGGTTCGGCGGTTGCTTGAGATGGCGCGTGAGAAATGCTGATACAGGGTTGGACTTTTCGCTTGCAAGCTGTATCCTGCAAAGGTGAATACCGCAATGACACCTTATGACTACCCAGAACGCATCGACAGCCTCTGGCTGGATGCCCGTTTGGCAACCATGACCGGCGACAATGGCTGCGGTATTTTAGAGCAGGGCGCTGTAGCCGTATCCAACGGCAGAATTGTTTGGGTGGGGCCGCAGGACCATCTTCCCGCAGACGCACTCTCCAGCGCCCGGACGGTTCACAGGCTCGAGCATGCCTGGATGACACCGGGACTGATCGATTGTCATACCCATTTGGTGTATGCCGGCGATCGTGCCCATGAATTTGAAATGCGCCTCGATGGCGCCAGTTATGAGGAGATCGCCAGGGCCGGCGGTGGCATCATCAACACGGTGACGGCCGTCAGGAAGGCCTCGCCGGCATTGTTGTTCGACCAATCCGCCAGACGTCTCAAGGCCATGCAAAAGGAGGGCATCACCGCCGTTGAGATAAAATCCGGTTACGGTCTGAGCACCGAGGATGAGTTGAAGATGTTGCGGGTTGCCCGGCAGTTGGACCAGGAACTGCCGCCCAGCATTGTAACCACGTTTTTGGGCGCGCATGCCTTGCCGCCGGAATATGCTGAACGCCCCGATGACTACATCGATCTGGTGGTCGAAGAGATGCTGCCGGCCGTGGTCGCAGAAGGCTTGGCCCAGGCAGTGGATGTCTTTTGTGAACGCATCGCCTTTTCGTTACAACAAACCGAGCGGGTCCTGACCGCGGCTCAACACCATGGTCTCAGGGTCAAACTGCACGCCGAGCAGCTCAGCGACAGCAAAGGGGCGGTCTTGGCGGCGCGCATGGGTGCCCTCAGTGCCGATCACCTGGAATACCTTCAGGCAGATGGTGCGGCAGCCATGGCCCGCTCCGGTGCGGTGGCGGTGCTGCTGCCCGGTGCATTCTACTTTTTACGCGAGACCCAACGACCGCCGGTGGCCTTGCTGCGGCAGGCAGGCGTGCCCATGGCGGTATCTACCGACTGCAACCCTGGCACCAGCCCCACGACCTCCCCGCTGCTGATGATGAACATGGCCTGTGTGCAGTTCGGATTGACCCCGGTCGAGGCTTTGGCCGGCTTTACCATCAACGCTGCCCGGGCACTGGGCATGCAAGCGCGCTGGGGAAGCCTGCAGGTCGGTAAAGCGGCTGATTTCGTCGTGTGGAACATCGACCAATTGGCTGAGTTGGCCTACCGCATGGGCGGCAATCCCTGCCGCCTGACCGTCAAAGCGGGTAAAGTGGTGTACGATAGCGGCACCTAACGCAATTCATCCGGTCAACCTGCCGCCGGCCGGATCACGATTAAAAGAGTCAGGCCATGACGACCATGCTGTTGGGTGACATGGGCCGCATTTTCGTTCGCGAGGATGATTCAGGCGTAGTTGTCGGCGTGCTGTCCCTATCCGATGCGGCCAATTATCGGTCCGGCACCTGCAGGGCGTGCGTTTCCAGCCGTATGGTCGGCTAAACCAGCGTTTTCCTTGGATTCGAGGTAGACAATAACCATGATCACCATAAAGCGGTAGGCATCGTAATGATTGAATTAACATCCATTTATCTTTTTTTCACGGCCATTTTGGTGGTTTACGGGGCCCAAGTCTGACCGTTTCTGGACGGCCTCGGGTATGCAAAGGCCGTATGGATTTCGTTCGGTCCCGTAGTGGCCCTGTTGCCGCTGCGGCTGTGGCTATATCGACGCGCCGATGCTTCGCTTTCGGTTCCCGATGCATCCATCCAGCACGTGCTGCGCCTGCCTTGGCGGACATTCTTGACCGACATGGCGACCTGGTTGGCTGCCGGCCTGGTCATGGTGTTTATCTATTACACCTTTTTTCTGCCGTATGCGTCCACCGCCATCAAGGTGCTGGCCGCCTGCGCCGCATTCGGCATGTTCAGCGGTATGATGAGCTACCTGTCAACCGAGCGTCGCATCGTTCACAGCTTTAAAGAACGACGGACCTTTGCGATGCCGTCGGGAAGGTTGTTGACGGTCAGCAAAAAAATCCTCGTCTTGATTGTCACCGTGGTTGGCATGATGGCCTTTACCATCTTATTGATGGTGCTGCTGGATGTCTATTACCTGATCGGCCAGGATACCTCGCGGCCAGAGGTGTACTGGGGGATCTTCAAGGAGATCGCATTCGCCCTGTGCGTACTGCTCGGTATTTCCCTGCTGATCGTCAAACGTTACGCCGCCAACCTGAAGGCGATCCTGGACCTGCAGATCAAGGCCATGGATGAGATCAGCCGGGGCAACCTGGAAAAACAGGTGCCGATCGTCTCCAGTGACGAATTTGCACGTGTGGCCCAGAAAACCAACCAGATGATGCTGGGGCTGAAGGAGAGGGATTTCTGCCGATCCAGTTTCGACCAATACGTCTCTCCCGAGATCAGTCGAAAAATCCTGGATGACGCCATAGCGCCCTCCGGAGAGATCGTCGATGTCAGTGTCCTATTTGCAGATTTGCGCGACTATACCGGTTTTGCCGAACAGCGCAGCCCCGCTGACGTCGTGGCGATGATGAATCGCTATTTCAGCGAGATGGAAAAGGTGATCAGGGACAACGGTGGCGTCGTCCTGCAATTCATCGGCGACGAAATCGAGGCGGTCTTCGGTGCTCCCAAAGCTGATTCAGACCATCCGGACCATGCCGTGACGGCTGCCGTGGCGATGCGCGAGTCCCTGCAGCAACTCAATGCAGAGCGCCGCCAACAAGGCGAACCGGAGATTCAACATGGTATTGGGGTTCACAGTGGGCCCGTGTTGGCCGGCAACGTCGGCAGCGCCGAGCGTAAAACCTATACCATGCTCGGCGATACGGTTAATCTAGCTTCTCGTTTGCAAGTGCTCAACAAACAACTGGAAACCGATATTCTGATCAGCGGGGTCACCCGCAGCCGGCTTGTTCGTTCGGATGTTCACCTGCGGTCCATGGGGCGCCATTCGATCAAGGGCAAAACAGAAACCGTGGATGTATATGCTGTCGAACAGACCCGTGGGAAAGAAACCGAGTGACAACGGCCGTGGGCCGTCAGCGGTATCCGGTGAAGCCGAAGAGAAGTCGATACACGCGAAGTCAACCTCAATTAAGGATGAGCCATCATGACCATTCAAGCCCAACTGAGATGGACCCATGGACTACAACTGATTGCCAGGACCCCGGACGGACCGGCGGTGGTGATGGACAACCCGGAAGGCGGCAGCGGTGCCAGCCCCATGGAACTGCTGCTCATGGGAACTGCCGGCTGCACAGCCATGGATGTGATATCGATCCTCAAAAAGAAGCGTATGGCGGTGAGCGATTTTATCGTCAATGTCTCCGGCACCCGGGCCGAAGACCATCCCCGCCGTTACACGCACATCGATATCGAGTATGTGGTCGTCGGCAGTGACATCAAGCCCGAAGCGGTGCAACGCGCCATCGAGTTGTCGGAGAGCAAATACTGCGGCGCCATGGCCTCTCTCAACGCCCGGATGACGAATTCCTATCGGATTGAAACGGGCTGATCCAGACGCTGGCGTTTCGTCGCCACCTCTGCCGTGGTCGTGCGCACCACAAACCGGTTGAGACCGCAGGGGCGTTGGTGTATGAATTGCGGGTTCCTGGAAAGCCAATCGAAAGAGGACTTGATTCGATGATTACCTTGCTGGATTACGGTGCTGGAAATGTTCGCAGTGTGGTCAACGCCATCGAAAAATTGGGTGAAACGGTTTTTGTGGCCGCATCCGGTCAGGATATTGTATCGGCTGAAAAGCTGATATTTCCAGGGGTGGGCAGCTTCGGCGCCATGATGGGTATCCTGAGGAATAAGCAGTTTGTCGAACCTTTGTTGGCCTACCTCAATTCCGGACGCCCGTTTTTGGGCATCTGTCTGGGCATGCAGGCCCTGTTCGAAGGCAGTGCCGAGTCCCCCGATGAAAACGGACTTTGTCTGTTGCCAGGGCGGGTCGAACGGTTCGAGATCGACCTGGCGGTGCCCCACATCGGTTGGAACGGTATCCGCGTCCAGCAGCCCACCGATCTGTTTCACGGATTGCGGGGAGACGAGAAATTCTATTTCGTGCACGCCTATCATGTGGTTGCCGATGATCCGGAAACTGTCCTGGCGATGACCGACTACGGGTATCCATTTGTCAGTGCTGTTCAAAGGGGCAACATTCAGGGGACTCAATTTCATCCGGAAAAAAGCGGTGCTTATGGACTGGTTGTTCTGGAAAACTTCATCCGGCAGGATCGTCAGGCGACGATACCCGCCAGGCAACCGCAGCGAACCTGCCTGGCCAAGCGCATCATCGCCTGTTTGGATGTTCGCGCCAATGACCAGGGGGACCTCGTCGTGACCAAAGGGGACCAGTATGATGTGAGAGAGGCGGGCAGCGTTCGCAACCTGGGAAAACCGGTTCAACTCGCCGGCCGATACTTCGAGGAGGGGGCCGACGAGGTGACCTTTCTCAACATTACCGGTTTCCGGGATTTTCCCCTGGCAGACATGCCCATGATCCAGGTGCTCAAGGAAACCTCCGAAAACGTTTTCGTGCCCTTGACCATCGGCGGGGGCATCCGGGACTTTACCGACAAAAACGGCCGCACCTATACGGCCCTTGAGGTGGCGGCCGAGTACTTCCGATCCGGAGCGGACAAGATTTCCATCGGCAGCGATGCGGTCTACATTGTGGAGGATTATCTTAAAACCGGCCGTAAGTCCGGCAAGAGCGCCATCGAGCAGATCGCTTACGTCTATGGCAGCCAAGCCGTGGTGATCTCCATCGATCCCCGTCGCGTTTACGTGGCCTCACCCGACCAGACAAGCCATCCCACCATCGAGACGGCCATTCCCGGCCCCGAAGGCCAGCGCTACTGTTGGTATCAGTGCACGGTAAAGGGCGGCCGCGAGGGCAGAGATGTGGATGCGGTAACGTTGGCCCGGACTTGCCAGGAACTGGGGGCAGGGGAGATTCTGCTGAACTGCATCGATCGCGATGGCACCAATGTCGGCTTCGACATCGAATTGATCAACATGGTCAAAAAAGCGGTGCGTATTCCGGTGATTGCTTCCAGCGGTGCCGGTTGCGAAGCCCACTTTGCCGAGGTGTTCGAAAAGACCGATGCCGAGTCGGCCCTGGCTGCCGGCATTTTCCATCGTCGCGAAGTACCCATCCGTGCTGTCAAGGCCCATCTGGCCAACCGGGTTGAGGTCCGTCTGTAGAGCGTTGCCGCGATCGCAAAGCACCTCTTCATCGGCATTGTCAACCGGGTCACATCAACCAAATGATTCGAACGGTTATCAGCGCTCCCCCAAATAAGAGCCTTCGTAGTCCAGGGTACATAGCGGTAGGTCTGCTGTGTTGAATCCGGCGGATACCACCTCTCCGATGAACAGGCTGTGGTTTCCCGGCGCCAGGTGCCGGTCGATACGGCATTCCAGATACCCGATGCAATCGGCCAGCACCGGGCATCCGGTCGTGCCTTCCTTCCACTGCAGCGATTCGAATTTCTGCCTGGGATCCGGCCCTTTGAAGCGGCCGATCAACGCCTTTTGTTTTCTGGCGAGGATATGCAGGGCGAAGTGACCGCTCTTTTGCAGCAACTCGTGAGAGAAACGATTGGGGTGGACGGCAACCAGAATCAAGGGCGGCTCAAAGGAGACCTGGGTGACCCAGGAGGCGATCATGCCGTTGAGCGTGCCCTCGAAACGGGTGGTCAGGATATAGATGCCATAGGTCAGATGGGCCAAATTTTTCAATACGTTTTGATCCATGGCCATCTCCGTAAAGGCTTACGTTAATTACCCACGATATCTAATGCATGGGAAAAAAAATGCTTAACCATAAATGATGGGGCTGATCGCTTCCTTCTCAACTATCCGAAATATAATCATATACAAAAATATGTCCGCGATGGCATAAGACCTGCTGTATTAACAAAACAGCGAAGGTAACCTAATTCTCTTTAACGCGTGCGGGTTTCAGCTGTCATCGGCCAATTGAAAATCGCACCCATCGTCATCGTATTAACGGGCAAGTCCACGCAGCGGACTTGCCCGTTTTTTTCCGACATCCATTTCATCGCTAAACCGATGTCATCTGAGTGAACCGCCGATAGATAAATGGTTTTAATCCAAAAAGAGCAATCACACATAGACCACACCACCATCGATGGTCAGTTGGCAGCAGCTTTTTTGAGCCGCCTGCAGCAGTTTTTTACGGTCATCCCTGAGATTGAGGACATGCATCTTCATATGGCAGTTGGGGCACAAGGCAACGCAGTTGTAAATGCTGTCTTCACCTCCCTTTGTCAGGCTGGTGATATGATGGTTTTCCAGATAGGGCTCATCCTTTTTAGTGGAAAATGGTGCCTTGTGTCCGCAGAGTTGACAGATCCCTCCGGCTCGACGTTTCGTGAACTCGGCGACATAGGCGTTGTGTATTGCGTCCATTCCATCTGCCGGGCTGACCGGCGCGCCCCGTCGTGAGTGAACGGCCATGGCGAACAGCGTGTCATCGGGCAACTGGCCGGCCCGTTTCATCTGGCGTCGCTGCATCTTGTCGAGAAGCCGTCCGGGCACACAGTAGGACGTGTCCGGACCGATCACTTGCAAGGGGAAGATCCATACCTTGCGGGGGACGGTATGCTTGTCCGGCTGGCACTCTTGGAAGGGTCGGCCGAGCCGTCGCACTTCACCGCGGAACAGATACCGACGCGGTTCGTAAACCTCGAACAGATAAAGCCGAACGCCGTTGGCCGGTGATTCGTTCAAGGTCTTGTTCTGCAAATAGGCCAGGGATTGGTCACCTTCAAGCCCCATGCCCGTGTAATGCATGACGCGGTTGGAGATCCATCGGTCCTGATGGATGTATTTGGTGTGATCGGAGATGATCACCAGAGAGTCGGTCCGGTGTGACCGACGCATGCCGCCTTGGGTGGCACATTTGAAAATGTGAGACAACTGCGCGTTGGAAATGGTGTCACCGGCCGCCAGGCCATGCGTGAATGTCAATTTTTCCTCCTGAACGGTGCCGCGCTAATGCGATCGGGCTGATTTAAGATCAATACTATCCCATCGTCTTGGCTACATTCAATCCGGATGAGGGTAGGGGCAGGACAGTTTCTGATTTATCTCTCGGCGGATGGATTGTCAAGTCATACCAGCTGCTTGACAAGAAAAGTAATCTTTGCCACCTTGGTTCTGGGTACACGGTGCTGCCACAGGGGGAATTGGCACCAATCGGTCGGGGTATCAATTATCAAATGCCGGTCGTGGCTACACCGGCCACGATCAGGGAGCCAACCATGTGCGGAAGATTTGTCGGATTCAGACCGTTGAAAGAACTGCAGACGCATTTCCCCATCGACGTGAGCTCGGTGGCAGCGACCCAAAACTTCAATGTCGCCCCCTCGCAAGAGGTGCTGGCAATTGTCCGCCGTAACCACCAGAACCATCTGGAAAGACTCCATTGGGGGTTGGTGCCGTTTTGGGCCAAGGATACCTCTATTGGCCACCGGTTGATCAATGCGCGATCCGAGACCGCGGCCGTCAAACCCAGCTTCCGAGATGCCTTTAGAAAACGACGATGTCTGATTGTTGCCGATGGATTTTATGAATGGCAACGTGAGCAGGGACACAAACAGCCCATCTTCCTGACCCTGCCGGACGAAAAACCTTTCGCCTTCGCAGGCTTGTGGGAGAGCTGGGATAATAAAGGACGCCTGAGTCGTTCCTACCGGTCGTGCACAATACTGACGCGGTCTGCCAGCCCATCGGTCCGACCGGTGCATCATCGCATGCCGGTCATTTTAAAACCGGAAGCCTATCATGCGTGGCTCGATCCCTATAATCAGCAGGTTGAATCGCTGCTGGATATCATCGAAAATCGAATCTTCACCGAACTGGTGGGTGTGCCCGTCTCTAGCCAGGTCAATCGAGTCGAGAATAACCGGCCGGACAATATCTTACCGCTGCCAACTGACTGAATCCAGACCCGCAACTAAGCCGTTCTATTGGCGGGCGGCCTGCGCGGGTGAAGGCTGCTATCGTCGATGCCATTCAGGTCGGCATCCGCTCAACAGCGTGCACCGGCCGTTGGACCCCAATGTGAATCAAATGATATTTAAAGGCCACAGCCCCGAGCACTGTCGACAAGCGGCTGTAATACTGCATATGGTATCCGTATGGGATGACCATACCGTATATAAGGATTGGACATGCCCCTCAAACCCGCCCGGTCGAGCGTCCTGATCGCCTGCGCCGTGGCCATCTTTTGGCCGGGGGCGTTCATCTTTGGTTTTCCCGGCGTCCTGCGGCAGTATTGGCAGCAGGCTTTTGCAGCCGGCGGTGGTAGTGTGGGTGGAACGGTGTCGTTTATGCTGGCGGGTGCGACCTGTTTCATGTACTTGTGCGGACGGTGGCAGGAGAAAATCGGTCCGGGACGGTTGGCAGCCATCGGCTCGGTGCTGTGCGGCAGCAGTGTCGTCGGACTGAGCTGGGCTAATAATATGATCCAAGTGAATATCTGGGCGTTCGCCGTCGGCGCTTCATCTGCGTTCGTCTATCTGCCGGGCCTGACAGTGGTCCAGCACTGGTATCCTGAACGGCGGGGTCTGGTGGCAGGGATTTTCAACATGTCCTTCGGATTGTCGGCAGCCATCATGTCTCCGTTGTTCGTCCTCATATTGACCAAATGGGGCGTCGACGCGTTGACCTCGAGCGCTGGTTGGGTGGCACTGATTGTTGGCGCGGTTGCATCGAGCATGATCCGGTTTCCAGAGACCGAAACACCCGGGCCAGCGTCGCCGCGCTCCTCCGGGACCCATGGACGAAGGGTAGCTGACGCCTTGACCAGCCGCGAATTCTGGTGCCTGTGGTTCACATGGATGCTGGCCGGTGCCGCCGGCGCCAGCATGCTGGTTCTGGCCACCGGCTTCGGCCTGGCAAATGGCCTGAATCTGGCCCAGGCCGTTTTAATGCTGACCGCCTTCAACTTGACCAATGGCTGCGGCCGGCTGATTAGCGGCTATGTGTCGGACCATCTCGGACGGTCGAGCACGATGGCAATCAGCTTTTCAGCAGCCGGCATGGCGTATCTGATCCTGCCCCACATGGTTGATTTGTGGATATGGGCGGTGCTGGCGGCGATTATCGGGTTTGCCTTCGGGACCATGTTTGCGGTTTCCGGCCCACTGGCGGGAGATTGTTTCGGCATGACCCATTTCGGAGCCATTTTCGGGCTTATTTTTACAGCGTATGGATTTGTGGCCGGGCCTTTGGGACCGTGGTTGAGCGGTCATATCCTGGACGTCACCCAGGGCAACTATACCATTGTCTTTACATTGCTCGGTTGTATGTACGTGGCCGCTGCCGGATTGATCCTGCTGGTTCGACCCTGGCGCGAATGCAGGCTGTAGCATTCGGCTACGACGGATAAGGCCAGTATGGAAATCTTTTTATACGTTGGATTTAGAGTAGGTCCTGCGTTCTATACCGTCTTTTCTGTTGGTGAGCATCGCCGATCGCCGGTCAATGGCGATGCGTCGAACGCGTCCGGATCGTCGCTCCGGAAAATGAATGGTTAGATAGTATCGCCGCCGCTCGACACCCTGCCGCCGGTCCCGCTTAACGAAGATTGGGATCATGGTAACCTCCAGTTTGGAAAACGCCAGTTTCGGATGAAAGCAGGAGCAGCAGGTGGCCGGGCCATATCAAGGGTTGCCGAAGTAAAAGGACAAATACCATCTTCAGGGTTTCAGGTTGATCGCAAGAACGCGCTGATTAACTGGCAGGAACCCATCATACTACTTTTTCAATTGCTTCGCAAATGTGCCGGTGTCCGCTCAGATATCGGCAAATTCGGTCGAGAACAGTGTCAACTCATATCATCTACTCGCCTGGACCGCACGTTAGGTAACCAACTCTCAGTTTAAAGCGTCCCATGAGGTTGGTCCCACACTCGGCGAGTGTTTGACACGAAGTCGATAATTAAGATATTATCAACAAGTTATAGCTTACTACAATCTTGAAACACATTGCGATATTGGTATCTCAACGCCACGTTCAAAAAAATGCTGTGCAAGGTTAACCAACATCTTGCAATTTAAGTTCTCGTGGTTAGATATTGTCAGGTCAATTTAGCCTAAATGTTATGAGAAAGCGTAGGCTACCCTGAATACATCGTATCGAAGGTTTAGTATCACCCAAGCAAGCGATTGTCGCGCTTACCGCAGATTCGGGCAGGTAACGTCGCGCTCTAGTGAACGATGCGCGATGATATCTAACGCCGAACGAAGATCCCGTTATCGGGAAGATGTGGTGAGGAATGGGTTTCACCTTTCAAGAACAACAATCGGTGTTACCCAGTCATTATCCAACCACGCTCTTCGAGAAAGGCGAATCGCTCAGTTTGGGTCTCATCTGGATCCTCTTCAAACTACCTAAAACTATCGATCAGCATGACGGTATTCACTCAATAATCCAGATTCACCGACTTCTACAACAAGCGCATGGGAGGAACGAATGAAATCACTATTCCAGTTACTATTTTTCTTTTGTTTGTTGATGTTTTTCACAGCCTGCGCACCAACGCAGTCGCAACCTGTCGTTACCGGAAACCCCGGTGAGCTGGTTAACCAGTTGGAAGCGGATTTGGCCGCTGCAAAAACCAACAAGGTCGATGTCCTTTCTCCCGGTTTGTTCAACGATGCGCAATCGGCCTTCATGAAGGCCAAACAGGGTTTGGACAAGGGTGCCAAGCTGTCAACCATCAACGAATATGTCGCCCAAGGCACTGCCAGCTTGAGAAAAGCCGAAGAGATCGCCCAGGTGTCACGAACGATTCTCGGAGAGACCAACCAGGCCAGGGATAAGGCGCTCAAGGTGGGGGCCGATCGGTTGGGCAAACCATACATGGAGGTGGAAGAACAATATCTGAAACTGACCAAGGCCATCGAGAATGACAACCTGAGTTACGCTCAGAAGAATGCCGCCAAGGTTCAGGCCGCATTCAGGGATGTGGAGATCATGGCCATCAAAGAGAGCGCCATCGGTAAAGCGCGTCAACTGATGGCCGAGGCCAAGGAGACCAAAGCACCAAAGAGTGCCCCCAATGCGTATGCCGAGGCCCTGCAGGCCTTGAATGACGCCGATGCATTTATCGGCACCAATCCTTATGACGCAACAATGATCAGCCAGAAGGCTGCCCATGCAGAGTTCATGGCCCGACGTGCGATGGCGGTCAGCGACAGCAGCGTGATGTTTTCGGGGATGACGCCGGAAGCATCCGCACGCTATGTTGAAGACTTGCTGGCTCGCTTGAGTGGGACCTTGAATGCCGGTGATCTGCGGGACCAGAGCATCGATTCCCAGGTCGGTGCGCTGACTGAATCAGTCACATCGATTCAACAAAAGAACCAGGAATTGGAAAAATCCAATCAAGTCTACCAATCTCGGCTATCCAACTTGGAGCAGCAGCTCAGCGGGGTCAAAGGATATGCACGCGAACAGGAAGCGGATAAACAACGATTGGCGGCCGAGCGGGAATTCAACGAGAAGTTCAATCGCGTTCAGCGCTATTTTGGACCTAACGAAGCAGAGGTTTACAAACAGGGCAACCAGCTGATTATTCGCTTGCGTGGCATCCAGTTTCCCGTCGGCCAGGCAACCTTGAGCCCAGAGAACTATACGCTGCTTAGCAAGGTGCAACAGGCCATCCGCGTATTTGGCCAGCCGATGACGATCGTCGAGGGGCACACCGACAGCACCGGCTCGGCCCAAACGAATAAGGAACTCTCACAGAAGCGGGCCGAGGCGGTCAAGACCTACTTTGTGGCCAACAGGACGTTGTCAGCAAATCGAATCAAGGCAACCGGCTATGGGCCGGACAAGCCACTGGCTCCCAATACGACCGCCGAAGGCCGTGCCATGAACCGACGCATCGATGTATTGATCAAGCCTTCTCCGACACCATAATGAATGCCCATAAAAAAAGGGTTGCGGATGTCCATCTCTGCAACCCTTTTTTTAGTGGTGGTCCCGGGGGCGGGACTCACTAAATGTATGTAAAAACATCATACCGTGAACAAAAAAGGGTAGGGGATTTGACCCTATCGGTACAAATCACATTAGCCCTTCAACTCACTCTACAACATCTTTAAATTTTTGGGATGATTCCGCCTACCAAAGGTTCATAAACCCGATACTGTGTTGTCTCACCCAGTATGTCATCTACCTGCTTCTGAATTTTCATGCGCTGTTCGCTGTTAAGCCAGCGATTCCAATCCTCAAGGCTGTTCCAAGTACTGATAACCAAGTATTCACCGGGAGAATCGAGACAACGAAACGTCTTGCCGGTAATGTAACCGGGCTGTACCGTGGCCAGCGATCGAAGCTTTACGATGAGTGGAGCAAGCTTTGTTGCTTTGCTATCGTCCTCAAATACCCGCTGAATCATAACCGAGATTGCCATGATAGCCTCCTTGCAGAGTTCAAGTAGGGGGGCGGCTGGAATGTCACTTTTAAGGATAGCTTTGGATGATCGGGTCTGTCAAATTAAGGACAGGGTGGTGCAGGTGCGCTCCCCATACAGACAGTCATTACATTTATTATATCACGGAGTCTCTGATGCACACCAAGATTCCCGCCTACATGAGCACCTACCTCACAAAATGACAAGGGGGCCACAATCGGGCCCCGTGTCGTGAAACGAACCAAAAAATTGTTAGCTGAATTTTGCACGCGTTGGAGGCTTTCATCTGCAAGGCATGTAAGGGTGGTGCCATAGTGAACTATTGCAAGCCCCTACTGACGTAGCAGATGGAAGCCTCCGACGCGCCCGGAGGGTGAAAATCAAGAAGAAGAGATGACTTCCCCTGGTTTTACCTGTCAGGTATTTCAGTATACTTCGAAATCTTTCATAAGCCTTTGATTTAATACCTGTTTGTATTAGGTGCATGATTTTCATGCAAAATTCGGGTATTAGGTTGCCATAAACAGATAGCAGCATGGCTCGTGCCGACAGCCTTGATCGAAAGTTCCCCACCAATATGCTAAGATATTCCGGCCGATCAACTCGAAATGGCACGTTAAGGGTGTGCCTTTTTGTCTACGGTTGATTGATACTAAAGTATCATCTATTCGATAATTTCAAGAACAGTACGTTTTCTGTATTTGGAGGAGACCGCACTCAAAATAGTCCGTATGGCCATTGCTGTTTTGCCTTGTTTGCCGATGACCTTTCCTAAATCTTCTTTAGCCACCGTGAGCTCCAAGACAAGGGTATGAGTTCCCGGCACCTCCACCACACTTACCTGGTCGGGCCTGTCAACCAATGACTTTGCAATATGGGTAATTAGCTCTTTCATCGTCTGCTCCTTCAAGTAGGTATCGCAGTTACGCATCGTAGGCATTCAAGATGGCTGGGCCATCTGCTGGTAATGCAATGCGGATAGAACTCTGCGAGATATACACGTTACTAGCAGATTCTATTCCAGATCATTCTTTCTACCCAAGCAAACGATTGTCGAGCTTGCCGCAGATTCAAGGCAGGTATCGTCGTGCTATAGAGACCTATGCGCGGCGATACCGCGAGCCCATCCATAAATGGCCAATTTGCCCGATATCCGCGTTGCACTCAACCTGGTTTTATAAGATCAGGTTTATCCTCGGAATATCAACTATATGCACCCCAAGGGCACTTCCTTCGGGGCGCCTACGGTAAAATTACTCCCGCGCCTTCCTGTCCCGTTTGTTGTCTATCGGGAGATCTCGACCAAATTTTCCTATTTCTGAATGCACACTACATAACGCCGAACGAAGATCCCGCTGGCGGCAAGATGGGGTGAGGTCGGCAAACCCAAAGGGTTTCACCTTTCAAGAACAACAATGGGTGTTACCCAGTCGTTATCCTTATCAAACCACTCTCCTCGAGAAAGGTGAATCGCTTGTTTGGGTTCTGTATGGGCTTTCGAAACCCCATAAACAGGATAGAAATAATCAGGGATTCAATTTTTTACTGGGACTATGACCAGCCTCTTTTGGAGGTAGGGTGAAAACCTTCAAGTGGGCAATCTCCAGCAGTCCCTTGACACGTCATAACACGCCTTCCTGGCTGGCCGGACCTTCCGATAGCAGCCCGGTTTCTATTTTGCAAATAGTTGAGTATTGGCTTTAATATCCATCGAATGGTCTAAGGGGATCTGCTAACATAATGTCCTCTATTGATATAGACGAGATTGTACGAAACATCCTCGATGGGATGTCCCTACGAGAGAAAGTCGTTATTGCCCAACTTGACGAGTATGATCTCCCCTACCTCCAATACACCTTCGATGTGTGTGTCGGGATGGATTACGAGAAGGGCAAGGATGTCGTGTACCGAATGTGGAAGATGCTCCAGGCGACCCATCGGATACGGTGTGTCAAATAACAATATGTTCAATCCTGCATCCCTCGTCAATCACTTATCGACTACACCGGCGTGCTCC
>JAAUYD010190357.1_pt1 | contig 18316 bp, 8 predicted proteins | sample 7278101 | NCBI WGS metagenome assembly JAAUYD01 (sample SAMN14350128, study PRJNA611818) | marine sediment metagenome | isolation source: surface marine sediment (0.6m) | place: French Polynesia: Moorea | collected 2018-08
GAGGGAGTGATGGAGTGATGGAGTGATGGAGTGAGGGAGGATAGGTGGGTAGGGGCACGGCATCCACAATCTTTCGGCATATAGAGTCAAATTAACTGTGCCGTGCCCAGGAGAGCGGAAATAATTCATAATTATCCTTAATATAAGAATATGGCGTTAGCTAGAAAGGTTAGGACATATTAAGCAACTTAAATCACGGAATATGAATCATAAGCCCTGTGTCCTTTACCTTCTGTCTTTTGCTATAAGTCATTACAGCCCTGGAAACTAAATGTCATCTTTGAGCTTAAAGGAAATTTCCGCCCAGTTAGAAAGTCCAAAATTGGGCGATCGTATGGTAGCCTTAGCAAATCTTCGTGATGTACCCCCAGAGGATGCTTTACCTCTGATAAAGAAGGTGTTGGATGACGAATCGCTACAAGTCCGAGCCATGGCAGCATTTGCCCTGGGGTTAAAGCCAACTCCAGAATCCTACGATTTGCTCATTCAAATTCTGGAGTCGGAACCAGATTATAATGTCCGTGCAGATGCTGTGGGAGCATTAGGATATTTAGGGGATATTCGCGCCTTTGAACCCCTATCCCGGCTCTTCTATGAAGATACCAACTGGTTAATTCGCTTTAGTGCTGCGGTATCTCTGGGTAATTTACAAGATATCCGTGCCCATGATTTACTGATTGAGGCATTAGATAGTCAAGAAGTGGTAATTCAGCAAGCAGCAATCGCAGCTTTAGGGGAAATTAAAGATATTAATTCAGTAGATCATATCCTCCGGTTTGTCCAATCCGATGATTGGTTGGTACGTCAGCGTTTGGCTGAAGCACTAGGTAATCTTCCCAGTCCTAAAACCATCCCTGCATTAAAATATCTGGAGAAAGATAGCAATCACAATGTTGCTCAAGCAGCCACAATTTCCCTATCTAGATTAGCTGCAACTGATAAATAAAACTAAATCACGGACATAAATAAGTATTGGCATTGAATCAAAAGAGCAGAAGGATCAATTCATTACCTCCCTCACTCCGGGCGGGGAAACCCCGCCCCTACTCCTTCCCTCTTTTACTTCCACACTCCTCACACTCCTCCTCTCCTCTTCATCCCGCATTCCTGCTAACTTATAAACATGGGATTTGCATAATTTAGTTAGTGCCCAGTAATTTGTATAGATGAATATTGAAGAATTTTTTGAATTAAGTGCTGGTAAATGGTTTAGTCATCGCACCAATAAAGATTTGGTCGAAAAAACTTCAGGAGAAGGGAAATCAGAGATTATTATTGAAAGTTTACCTACACAACACCCAGAAGTCGTCAAGGTGTGTGAATATTACCAAATTGATGCAAAACAGGCTGCTTGTGCTGCTAAATTTAACTGGAATGACACCACAAGGCTAAATCAAAAAAATACTGGTTCCACAGTAGTAGTTTTAATCCCGAATGCTGACAATCCCCAATCAGGAAAATTTTTACATCAAATTCCTGATAACGGCAAGCCATCACCTGGTAATTATAAAATAGGAGAAGATGAGGCTCTTACCTTGAGTATTGAATCGGAAAATATGTACTCAGAGGAACGGCTATGGTTTGCTAGCCCTAATCTGCGTATGCGGGTAAGTATAACCAAGAATTCAGAGGGATTTAGTACCACTTCCTTCACTTCTGAAATTCGCATGGGTGCTACCCCTGCAAGTACAAAAGCTACCCAAGCCGCTCAGTCTGCATCAAACTAAATTTCTAGATCAAAATAACTATAAATTTTAAAGCCCTGATGCATTTCACGTAATGCTTGGGGCTTTTTGTGAAAATATAGATTAACTTTTAATTTATCAATATGTACCGCCCTCGTAATTATACTTAATTTATTTTAATAAATATAAAAAAATACCCGGATATTATGTAAATAATATGTAAATAATATTAGAAAAATAAATACACTAGAAAGCGTAAAAGTAGCCAAGCTGTTATGAACTGCTATGAGAAGGCTCAAACCTTTACTGTCATATTGCCATTTTTACATACTTGCTTCATTGGAAATTACTGAAACTCTTGTTTCACATCAACAAGACTTATATCATGTCCGTTTAAATAACCGTCATTGCGACCGTTCGCTGAAAGCGTTCTCGCAGAGTAGGGAAGCAATCCCAAAGACCTTGTGACTGCGTCGTTTCACTTCGTTCCACCCGCAATGACATACTATGGGTATGCCCCCGGACATGATATTACGCAATTGTCACAATCGGTAGTTGGTGTGTGATGTTATAAGTCTTATTACTACGTTCAAATATTTTCGCACCTCATGCAACGGCAATAATGTGGTCAGAAAATCTACACTGCATTTTGCCTCCCCTACGCCAAAAAATATGCCAGTTGCGTAAATCCTAATCAATTAAACCACTCTTGAGATTATCTTAACAAATCAGCTCTTAAGGTTGATTTAAAAGTTTAAAAGCGGAGGAAAACTTTGTGAGAGTTGCTTATATAACTACCTACGATGCCCGAGATGTTTCTAATTGGTCAGGAACAGGATTTTATATAGCCCAATCTTTGAAAGAGCAATCAATACAGGTAGATTTAATTAGTTCTGTAAGAAACAAGTATTCACCACTCTCCATACTATTTAAAAGTAAAGAATATTTATATCAATATTTACTAAACCAAAATTATTTACATTATAGAGAACCAGCACTTCTTCGGCACTATGCTAACCAAGCTGCCAAACGATTGTCTCAACTTGAATCAGATATAGTACTAAGTCCAGGTTCAATTCCCATTGCTTATCTTGAATGCTCCCAACCTATTGTTTTTTGGACTGATGCAACTTTTGCTGGCATGATAGATTTTTACCCAGAATTTAGCAATCTCTGTCAAGAAAGTATTAGAAATCAAAATGCAATGGAGCAATCCGCATTAGATAGGTGTAAATTAGCGATATACTCTTCTGAATGGGCAGCTCAAACTGCTATTGAAAATTATAAAACTGATCCGAATAAAGTAAAAGTAGTGCCTTTCGGAGCCAATATAAAGTGTCAGAGAACTATTGATGACATCAAGGTTATAGTCGAATCTAGACCCTCTCACAAATGTAAGTTGTTATTCCTTGGTGTTAATTGGTTGAGGAAGGGAGGAAATATCGCTTTTCAAGTAGCTAAGGAATTAAATTCATCCGGTTTGGAGACAGAGTTGACTATAGTTGGATGTGCACCGATGGTAGATAAACCACTACCTAATTTTATTCGTTCTTTGGGTTTTATTAGTAAATCAACTAAAGAAGGTAGAGAACAAATTGATCGGCTTATAGCTGAATCGCACTTTCTTATTTTACCTTCAAAGGCGGAGTGCTATGGAATAGTATTTTGTGAAGCTAATTCTTTTGGGGTTCCATGTTTGGCTACAAAAGTAGGCGGTATCCCAACAATAGTTAGAGATAATGTAAACGGTAAGCTATTTAACAAAGATTCTGATATATCAGAATATTGTCGATATATTTCTAGTTTGTTTGTTCGATACTCTGAATATAAAGAATTAGCAATGTCTGCTTTTTACCAATATCAGTCACGCCTAAACTGGTCTATAGCAGGTAAAACTGTAAAAGAAATGTTGAGAAGTATTTAACAAATTTAAATTCCATCAAGCCAAACTTGGTCACTATGCTGGTAAACATTCCTCTTAATGGTGTATTGACCTTGCCTTGTTTTTTTGCATTATAAAACCTCCAATTAATTATTATCTGCTTGCTGAGTACGATTAAAATACTCTTTCTGATGATTGCTTTGAGTAGTGCGATCGCGTAAGTTTGTAAATATGTGTAAACAATGTGCCAGCTGTAGTGCTTGTGTGGTAAGCGTTAGCCCTATTTTTTGGTTAAAATGTAGTACGCTTACCCCCCCCACCGGAGTGCTTAACAATTGCCTTGTTTTGTGACAGTTGGCAGGCAAGGTTTGGAGCGGGGGCAATGAGGTTAATCACTAACCTACTCCCGCATTTTTAGTATACTTGCTGGGGATTCAGTAAAGTTTTTTATCAGCGACAGTCCTTTGCAAATCCATAAAATACACCCTCACTCTGTACTATTCGGTTCTGATTCTACGGGTGGTGTGCCCAGTATACATAATGTAGTGAATTTTGTACTTTATCAATCTGATATTTGTTACCAAGAATTAATTATATAGATGAAAAAATGTTTTTTGATTAAAGTTTGTCACAAATTTTGGGAACTCTAACCTTGAGAGAAAGACAAAATCCTATAAATTATGAAAATTCTTAATGGTTGGGGTATTAATTATGAGTTCTAATTTTGAACCACCGCCAAAATCCCTATCTATTTTAACTGTTGTTGTTGGTTTAGTCACAGCAGTAGTAGCTATTGCAGGTTTAAATTACCTATCAAATAGTTTAGACAAAAAAGCATCTAATGTTAATACAATAAATAACTCAACTTCCCAGGTGAAAAAAGTTGAGAAAGAAAATAATCCAGAGGCTCGATATGCTAAATTGGATGCCCAATCTATGGAATTTCCTGGTTCTAGAGTTACATCTGATGAACTTAAAGCTACTAAAATTCCTTTTATCCCTGCAAGAGTCAAAAAGTTAACTGTTGCAGAAATGGAAGTGGCTCGTCAAGCTTGGAAATATTTTGAGCGTAATTGGAATCAAAAAACAGGTTTAGTTAACTCAGTTGATGGTTTTGCTTCTGTAACCCTATGGGATCAAGGTGCTGCGATTGCAGCTTTAGTGAGTGCGAAAGAGTTAAAGATTATTCCAGAAAAAGAATTTAACAGTAAGATGAGTCAAATGTTAAAAACTTTGGCAAAATTACCTTTATATAAAAATGAGTTACCCAATAAAGTTTATAATTCCCAAACTTTACTACCAGTCAATTATGGCAAGTTAGATAAAAAAGAGGAAATTGGCTGGTCTGCTATTGATTTAGGGAGAATAGCTCTGTGGTTAAAAATAATTGGTAGTCGCTATCCTCAGTTTAAAAATAAAACTGTACAAGTATGGAAATCTTGGCGAGTTAAACGCTTGGTTAAAGATGGAAATATGTATGGTACTAGCGTTGTTGATGGTAAAGAGCAGTATAACCAAGAAGGACGTTTAGGATATGAAAATTATGCTGCTTTTGGCTTAAAACTTTGGGGATTAGATGTCAAAAAAGCCCTAGATTATCAAAACAAATCTGCTTTTGTGAATCTCTATGGAAAGGGTATACCCTATGATATTCGAGATGCAACAAAATATGGAGCAAATAACTATGTTCTTAGTGAACCATATTTCCTAGATGGGATAGAAACTGGTTTTCAGGCTTTACCAAAAGCTTATGCAGACCGCATATTAGCTGCACAACAGGCACGCTATAAAGCCACAAATCAATTAACTGCGATTACAGAAGATAATTTAGACCGGGAGCCTTACTTTGTTTATAATACATTGTTTGTTAATGGCAAGCCTTGGGCAACAATTACAGACAAGAATGAGAACTACAATCACTTACGATTTTTGAGTACAAAAGCCGCAATTGGTTGGCATGTTTTGTACAGAACAAATTATACTCAAAAATTATTCGATTTTGTTCATAAAAATCTCAAGGCGAAACATGGTATTTACAATGGGTATTATGAAACTTTACAGGAAGCAAACAAAGCTTTGACAGCTAATAATAATGGCATAGTTTTGGAATCTCTACTCTATAAAAAAGTAGGTAAGCCTTTAGTTGTATGGGCAAGAGTAAAGCCTAGCAAAATTAAATAAAATAATCAGGATTGAAGGGAGAAAATCAATCAATATTCCAATTTTATTCAGCTTTACTGCCATAAATTATGATGAATAATTCTGTATTGAGGGTGTTGAAACAATAATGTTTTTGTGCTAGGTATTATCAATGAAACTTAAATATCGTACATCAAAAATCTTCAGAATAGTTACATTATTTTTAGTGGGTACAATATCTACTAATTCTATCGCAGCAGTTATTGCATATCGTCCAGTAAGAGCGCAAAATGCTGCTAATTCTTGCAGCCAAATAACTAATCCTTTAACTCCAGAAGAGCAGATATATGCTAAGACAGCTTGGCAATATTTTCTCAACAATTATCAGCCAGATACAGGATTTACTAATTCTACTGGTGGCTATCCATCGGGAACTCTTTGGGATATGGGTAATTACTTGATGGCGTTGAATGCAGCAAGATGGATGAATTTGATCGATCAATCAGATTTTGATGTACGCATAAATAAGTTTTTAACTAGTTTGGGAAAGCTGAGATTATTTGAAGATACTCTACCCAATAAAGTTTATAATGCTGCCAATGGGGAATTAGTTGATTATGGCAATAATCCCATTGAGCGGGGTATTGGTTGGTCAGCTTTAGATATTGGTAGGATGTTTGCAGCCTTTCATGTAATTCGTCAATGTCATCCTCAATATGGAGATTGGTTAAAATCAATTGTGAATAAATGGGGAGTTCAAAAATCTATCAAAGATGGATATATGTATGGTGCAGCAGTCTTACCCGATGGTCAAACTTTGCCAGTACAAGAAGGGCGTTTAGGTTATGAGGAATATGCTGCTAGGGGTTATGAATTATGGGGGTTTAAGGTTCCTAAAGCAGCTTCTTTTGAACCTTTTAAAATTGTGGAAATTTATGGAGTCAAAATTCCCGTTGATACTCGTAATTACCAAGATACAAATGCCAATAATTATGTTGTGAGTGAATCTTATATTTTAGATGCTATTGAATTTGGTTTTCTTGGCGACCAAATGAAACAATATGCAGCCAATGTTTTAGAGGTACAAAAACGTCGCTATCAAGCAACAGGTCAATTAACTGCGGTAACAGAAGATAATATTGACGGTGCTCCATATTTTCTCTACAATACTATATTTTCTAATGGGAAACCATGGGCAACTATTACTGAAAAGAATGAGTTACATCCCAAGCTACGCAGTATTAGTACAAAAGCAGCTTTTGGTTGGCGTTATATATTTCCTAAAAGTGAATATGCTCAAAAACTTTTTGAGGTGGCGAAGGGTTTAATGAGTCCAGATGGAGGAGGATTCTACGCTGGATTATATGAAGAAACTAAGCAACCTAATAAAGCTTTAACTGGTAATACAAATGGATTAATTATGGAAATTTTGTATTACAAAGCTAGAGGTTATCGTCCTTTAATTGGTGGTAAGGGTGTAACTGCTTCTACCGGTAAACCACAGAAAGTAATTGTAGCTAAAGATTATCCACCTCCAGCTAATTCACAAGCTAATAATAAGACACCAACACCACCTCCTCCTCAGGAGAAAAAATCTAATACACCACCACCACCACCTCAGGAAAAAAAATCTAACCCACCACCACCTCCTCCCCAGGAGAAACCATCCAACCCACCACCACCTCCTCCCCAGGAGAAACCATCCAACCCACCACCTCCTCCTCCCAAGGAAAAACCTTCAATAGTTGCAGTAGCTCCTATTCCTTCAGTGGGAAAAATAGAAGCCCCTTTACACTCCGAACTACAGCGTCCACTTAATCTGGTGGAAAAACGTTATGCAAAAGCGGCTTGGGCGTACTTTAAAGCTAATTACCAACCAGAAACAGGATTAGTTAGCGATCGCAGTGATGTCAAAGGTGCTACCCTATGGGGTATGGGGGATTACCTTGCAGCATTGCAAGCCGCCGTGATATTGGATGTGATATCCCTCCAAGAATTTGACAAACGCACGCGCAAACTTTTAGGTACTTTAAAACAGTTACCTTTATTTGCAGGAGAACTACCCCATCGTGGTTATGATACTAATACTTTAAAACCTGTAGATTATGGCAACAATCCAATTCCAGAAGGTCAAGGTTGGTCTGGTTTAGACTTAGGAAGAATGTTCATTGCCCTACATAATCTTAAAGCTTATTTTCCCCAATATACCGATACAGTAGATAAAATTCTCTTGGATTGGTCCTATTTAAGGGTAATTAGAAAGGGGCGTATTAATAGTGCTGTAGTTACTAAAGATGAAAGTGGCAGAAATCTCACCAGATTTTATCCTGTCACCCATCTTGGTTATGAAGAATATGCGGCTCGGGGATTTCAATTATGGGGATTTGAAGTAGATAAATCTGCCATTGGAGGTGAATATGAAATGATAAAGGTAGAAGGGGAAAAAATCCCAGTTAAAAGAATTCGCTCCCGGGAAAAATTAATTAACAATCAATATAACAATCAATATACAGTTAGTAATCCCTTCCTACATTATGGACTAGAATTGGGTTTCGATCCCCAGATGCAATCCCTAGTATATGCAATGTTAGAAGCCCATGCTAAACGTTACCGTCATCAAGGTATAGTTAGTGCTTCTGGAACTGCCCTAGTTCATAAACAACCTTATGTGATTCATAGTACTATTGTAGGCAAAAAACAACCTTGGGCAACCCTTACAGATGAAGGGAAAACAGCAAATTCTCGTATTGTTAGTACTGCTGCTGCCTTTGGCTATTATGCCCTATTCCCCGAACATAAATATTCTTTTCAGCTGTACCAAACTACCTTGGATTTATATAATCCCCTCCTAGGTTTTTATGAAGGTTTTTATGAAAAAACTGGTAAACCTGTTTTAGGTTTTAGCAGTACTACTAATAGTATTATTCTCCAATCTTTACTTTATCGTCTGAAAAAACAGAAGCCGTTAGTTGTAGAAAATAACAATATGAAATCTCCCTGGTGGAAAGCCATATCCCAGGGTAATTTAGGTAATGGTCTACCAGAAAAACCCCAGCAGAAAATCCGCCCATCTTCTCAAAGATACTGGACATCTGGGGTAAAAAAATGACCTCATCACAAAAATAAAATTTATTCCATAAATAATTATTAAATATTCATTTATATTATGAGTAATTCCATTCCAATTGTTGAAAATACGCCTACCTTTGCTGGCAATATTCGCTCTCGTTTGCGAGAAAGAACTTTATTATTACGATATCTGGTGATTATTAATTTAATTTTTGGGGCTTGGTATTTACAATGGCGTATTACCAGTTCTATCAATTACCAAGCTTTATGGTTATCAATACCCTTATTATTAGCAGAAATTTATGCTTATGTTGGCGGGGTAATGTTTTTAATTGGACTATGGCGACCCATAGTTAGACAGGTCAAATCATTATACCAAATGGTTCCCCAATTTCCTCGCTCAAATTTGCCTAATATTGATGTTTTTATTACCTGCTACAATGAACCTGTAGAAATGGTAGAAGAAACAGCCAGAGCAGCTTTAAAAATGGATTATCCACCAAATAAGTTGTTTGTCTATATTCTCGATGATGGTAACTCTTCAGATATGCGAACAATGGCAGAAAAACTCTGTTTAGAAGACTTACAATCTCAAGCAATGCAACAAGAAGCAGACCGAATTGATAATGAGCGATCGCAATTAATCAAGCGTCTGGAAGAATTAAAAAATCTCATCCCAGAAGTTTTAGCAGCAGATATTTTTTTACAATCATATCAGCTACAAATTAAAAGTGATTTTAGTGAATTGAGTAGTGTTTTATCTTGGTTTGAAGGATTAAATAATCATTCAATTCCCAAGCATATTTGGTTAGGAATTCAAACTGCATTGGCTGAAGGATTTGATAATGTTGTAGACCATGCTCACAAAGAATTACCATCTGAAACTCCGATTGATATAGAATTAGTAATATTTAGTAAATCTATTGCAATAAATATTTTTGACCGGGGCCCAGGAATAGATTTAGAACAGTATCTCAGAAATAGAATAGATGAAGTGGATGAAGATGCTGAACGTGGACGCGGTATTAATATTATGCAGCAAATCGCTGATAATATTAGTTATAAACATTTACCAGATAATCGTAATTGTTTATCGATGGTCAAGTACTATGAGCCAATTTTTAAAATCCAAAATCAAGAAAATTGTGATTGCTTTCAAATTACTGGATATCTACAGAGTTTAAGTAAATTACTTCTTTTCTCCTATCCCCAAGAACATACAATCAGTGATTATATATCTCAAGAATATCAATCCTTAGAAAAATATATTTATCAAAAAGAATTAGCATTAAGTGAATTAGCGCGCTGTCGTTATATTGCTCGACCAAAGCCAAAAGGTAAAGCCCATCATGCCAAGGCTGGTAATATTAATTATGCAATTTTTTCAGGAGAAACATCAGGAGATTTGATTCTTACTTTAGATGCAGACCATATTCCCAAGCCTCAATTTCTCCAGCGAATTGTCCCTTATTTTTACAATTATAACCTCTATAATGGTCAGTATGAAAGCAATCAAATTGCTTTTGTGCAAACACCCCAAGCTTTTTCTAATTTACCACCAGGAGATCCATTTGGCCATCAAGCACATTTATTTTATGGTCCGATTCAGCAAGCTAAAGATGGCATGAATGCAGCTTTCTATACAGGCACTAATGCTGTTTTAAGGAGAGAAGCTTTAATTAGTGTGGGGCTACAAAATTTTGCTGATGAATATCTCCAACAAGAAGAAAGATTAGATGAATTTGATTTAGTTGGTGGAGTTTCTAGTAATAGTATTACTGAAGATATGAATACAGCCATGCGTCTTCATAATGCGGGTTGGAAATCAGCCTATCATCATGAAGAACTATCAGCAGGGTTAGCACCAGATGACCTTAGTTCTACTCTAAAACAACGTCTGCGCTGGGCACAAGGTACAATCCAAGTATTATTGCGCGAAAATCCATTCAATAAACCAGGTTTAACAATTTGGCAGCAGTTACAATATTTTCAGACAATGTATAGTTACTTTTCTGGATTTTTTACTCTCATATTTATTGTCTGTCCAATTATATATTTCTTCACAGGTATCGCTCCTATCAATACCTATGGTGCTGTATTTGCTATTCATTTTGTGCCAGGATTTATTATCAATCGCTTAACATTTATAGCAGGTAGTTGGGGTATTCCGGCCCAAGAACTTTGGCGTTCTGAACAGTATGCAATTTCCTTATTTCCCTTATTTATCCAGTCTGTATGGAGCGTGTTTACAGGAAAATCGATTAAGTTTCAAGTGACACCAAAGCAACGACAATCTGGAATATATTTAGGTTTAGTATTACCTCAATTAACAGTTTTTATTTTGACTATACTAGGTTTAATATGGAGTGTTTACAGATTTGCGAAAGGAGAGCTGGAGACACCTAGTACTTACTTAGTCAATGCACTTTGGTCAATTTATAATTTATCTCTTTTATGGGCAATTATTCACGCTGCTATTTGGAAACCTAAAAGTTCTGGATGATTTTGCTAGATTTAAGAAGAATGTAAGGGAAATAATACTTCTCGATTAAGCTACTTGTAGAGACTACAAATAAAACGATTATAATTGATTTGTACTCAATATATTTCCTTAATCGAACAGTATTGAAAATATACAATGATTGACATATTTTATCTTCAATCTGTTTCAAATAAATTCTAAATATTTTTAGAGGTATATCATGACTAATGAATTTAAAATTGTTCAACCATCAGGAATTTTAGATGGTCAGACTACCAATAATTTACGCCGTGAAATTATTGATTTAGTAGAGGGTGGTGCCAATGTGATTTTAGTTGATTTGCAAGAAGTTACTTTTATGAATAGTTCTGGTATAGGAGCTTTAGTTGCAGCATTTAAGGCTGTCCGTGCTGCTAATTCACAGATGTATCTGTGTTCTCTAAGTGACCAATTACAGATGATTTTTCAATTGACTAAAATGGAAAAAGTATTTAAAATTTTCCAGAATCGAGATGAATTTGCAGATAATGTTATGTCTTTACAGGGATAAAAAAATCGGCGTTGCCTAATTGAAGTATAAATTTACTTTTTAAGTTTTGAGTAACTGGGGGTCACAGGGAACTTTAAATTATCTTTCTCCCCCAGAATTGGGGGTCGGGGGGCTGTTAGCGTATTTGTAATCAGCAACGCCAAAAAATCTAAATAGTAATCAATAATTTGTTTACATATTTTTTTATGTTACTGTTTTGAATTTTTAAAAACCTTCCACAATAGAGTATCATGGAAGGTTTTTTATTGTAATAATTAAATGAGATATTAATTATTTAAGATTGAGTGAATCATTAAGAATAACTTTAGTTCACATTTAGTCTGAGCAAGGAAAAATCATCTTCTAATACATCTTCAATATTAATCTGTTGAATGTGTTGGAAAATATAATCAATAGGAAAATGATAATATTCATTATGTTGATGTTGGAGCAATTCTATCAGAGACTTTAATCCCCATATTTTATTATCTTCTTGGGCAATTTCATAAACACCATCACTAAAAATATACAACTTACTATCTTGTGCTAGAACATAACTATCTTGCTCAAAATCCATATCAGGAAGTAAACCAATGGCAAGATTATCAGTTGATAACTCCTGTACAGAAATTTTTCCCACAGATGGAGTTAATAAAAGAGCAGGTGGATGTCCTGCACATGAGTAAACTATTTCTTTTGTTGATTTATTATAAACGCCATACCAAAGAGTGAAATAACTATCACCAGAATCATCATTCATCTGAAACACTCGATTTAGCTCCGTGAGAACACTAGCCGGTTGATAAAAGTTAGTATTTGATAAAGACTGAGTGCGTAAAATATTTAATACAGATACCGATAATAAAGCTGAACTAATACCATGTCCAGCTACATCTACAAGGTATATAACTAAATGATTGTCATCCAGCCAGTAATAATCAAAAATATCACCACCTAATTGGGAAGAAGGAAAAAACTGTTGCTCTATATCTACTGCGAAATTATCAGGATTAGGTAAGAGAGAACCTACATATTTTGCTGCTTTGTCTAATTCTGATTGCAATATCTCAGTCCATCGTTGTGATTCTTCTTCTGCTTGCTTGCGCTTGATAAATTGACCTATTTGGCTACCAATTGTCACCATTAAATTTAGTAAATATGCATCATGATATTTAGTTTCACAACTGAGGAAAGTCATTACTCCTAATCTTTCTTCACCACTGTTAATTGGTACTGCAAAACCAGATTTTAATCCAACTTTTTCTGTAATTGGCATTCTTTGCCAACGCATATCCGTAACTAAATCACTTATCCATAATGGCTCATTGGTTTCCCAAATAATACCAGGCATTCCCACTCCTAATTTAAAATACATATTTTGAGTCCATTGATCAAATGCTGTAAATTTATTGGGCAATGAATACCAATTAGATACTGGTTCTAAACAATTTTTGTGATGATTGATAGTCCATAATTCACCCATATCCCACTCTAGGCTTTTACAAATTGCCCGAATTATTTTAGGTGTCGCATCTTTGAGAGTTTCTGATTGTGCCAAAACTCGAGTCACGTTATATTCTACTTTTTGATATATTTCTTGACGTTTAATATCGGTAATATTGTTAATAGTTCCAGATATTCCTATAAGCTTATTATCTGGTGTCAACATAGAATGGGCATATATTTCTACCCATCCGATACTATCATTACGATGTAAATAACGTAGTTGATAACGACATTCAGGGACAGATTCTTGGTTGCTATTTTGATTTTGACTGGTGAGAATACGATTGTAAGCTACATACCATTGTTGATCCCTGGGATGAATAAAATCTAATAACGTTTTTCCTAAACTTTCTTGTATAGAAAATCCTGTGATCTCTTGCCAAGCTGGGTTAAGAAAAGTAAATTTCCCTGCTAAATCAGTTTGAAATATAACTTCTTTGAGATTATTAACAACAGAACGGTATTTATGTTCACTTTCGCGCAGTGCTTTTTCTGCTGCATTAGCTTTTAACAGTCGGCGTAAACGTTGCCGTAAAACTGGTGGATGGATTGGCTTAGTAATATAATCAGTTGCACCAACGCTAAAGGCTTTATCTACAGATTCTTTATCATTCAATCCAGTAATCATTAATACTGGTACTGGCAGGTAATCACTTGATATATTTTGCAGATGCTCACAGCAAGTAAATCCATCCATTACGGGCATCATAGCATCTAACAGAACCATATCAGGTTGGCACTCTTGATAGATACTTAAACATTGTTCACCGTTTTCTACTTCTATGACTTGATAATTATCTTGTTGCAGGATGACTTTTAAGACTATTCTGGTGGATTTGTCGTCATCTGCTATTAGTATCAAAGGTGAATTATTTTGCATATAAAGGCTCATTTTAATTGGAGATAGATGCTTAGACTCGATGAGAATTACAGAATCAAAATCTTGAGGCTGATTCAAAATTTTGAATTTAGAGCTATTTACTTGATTACAAGAGTTTTTATGCTCAAATGAATGCAATACAAAAGTGACATAAATACTCGAAATATATCATTTACATAATAGTATATATTTTCATAAAGAATGACTTATTTACGTGTATACACTTAGATGTATTTACTATTTTCTAAGCTACTATGATGTTGCTGATAAATACTCTTCTCAAATCTGAAAATGTTGAAAAAATTAGGTCTGGGAACAAAATTTAACGCTTTATTGGTAACACTATTTTTGGCAGGCATGATTGTCAGTGGAATTGCTTTATCTGCGGCGATGCAAAGCATGGCAGAAACAGAGATAGAACAGAGAGCTAATATGCTCATTCAGACGATGAATTCAGTCAGAAATTATACTAGTAACAAGATAAAACCGTTATTAAAAGAAAGTCTAGATACTAGCGAAAATTTTATTCCGGAAACTGTTCCTGCATATTCAGCCAGAGAAATATTTGAGCATTTCCGCCAGCATAAAAAATATACAGATTTTCTATATAAAGAAGCAACTTTAAATCCGACAAATATAAGGGATCGAGCAGATAAATTTGAATCCCAGTTGATAGCAAAATTTCGCCAACGAACAGAATTAAAAGAATTGACTGGTTACCGTCATCGTAATGGTCAAGAACAATTTTATATTGCTCGACCATTAACTATTAAAAAGGAAAGTTGTTTGCAGTGTCATAGTACTCCCAAACGCGCACCTAAAAGTTTAGTTAAATTCTATGGTTCTGAAAATGGTTTTGGTTGGAAACTCAATGAAATAGTTGCAGCACAAACTATTTATGTACCAGCAGATAATGTGCTGGCTCAAGGTCATCAATATCTAGCATTAGCGATGACAATTTTTATCATTATTTTTGTCATTGTTTTATTTCTAGTTAATTTACTATTAAAATATGGCATAATTAGACCAATCAAAAACATTACAAAATTTACAGAAAAAGTTATTAATAATCCGATTAATCTGACTTCAAAACACAATTTTAAATCTACTGCGATTAATGCGATCGCTAAACAAGGTGATGAAACAGGAAAACTAGCAAAAGCATTTCAACACATGATGTTGGAAGTAATGGAGCGAGAAAAAAGTCTCAATCAGGCTAAGGAAGATATTAAACGCAGTGAAGAGTATTATCGTTCTTTAATTGATCAAGCTTCTGATGTAATTACTATTGTTAATGACCAATTATTAATTCGTGATGTTAGTTATTCTATTAAGCAAATTTTAGGGTATGAAGTAGAAGATTTTATTTTAAAATCTGAATCAGAGGGCATTAAACAAAGATATTTATTAGATTTTGTCCATCCAGAAGATGAACAGAAAGTCAGCAAATATTTCCATAAATTATCTCAAACTCCTGGATTATCACCACCGTTAGAGTTACGTTTTCGCCATCAAAATGGTTCTTGGCGAGTACTGGAGGCTATTAGCAATAATTTATTACATGATGCGATTGTTGCCGGGATTATTATTAGCTTGCGTGATGTCACCGAGCGTAAGCAAGCAGATGAAAGGTTGCGTTTATTAGAATCTGTGGTGGTTAATGCCAATGATTCTATAGTTATTACTGAAGCCGAACCCCATCATCCCCCTGATGGACCAAAAATTATTTATGTGAATCAAGCATTTACCCATATGACTGGTTATCACAGCCAAGAAGTCATTGGTAAAACACCCCGAATGTTACAGGGATTAAAAACCAATCGCCGGGAATTGGCAAAAATTCGCCAAGCTCTCAACCGATGGGAAACAGTAAATGTGGAAGTGATTAATTACCGCAAAGATGGCACAGAATATTGGGTGGAGATGAATATTGTTCCCATTGCGGATGAAACGGGTTGGTTTACCCATTGGGTGTCCGTAGAGAGGGATATTAGCGATCGCAAACTTGCTGAAAAAGCATTATTAGAAAGTGAAGCATCTATCCGTAGTTTACATGAAATCACGGCCAACCAAGAACTAAATTTTACAGAACGAGTGGCTCAAATGTTGCAAATGGGATGTGAGCGATTTGGGTTGGATGTTGGTATTCTCAGTCAAATTATAGGTAATTCCTATGAAGTAGTGGCAGTGGAATTAACGGAGGATACAACGATCGAAATTGCTCCTGGAGATGTATTTGATTTGAGTCAAACTTATTGTCAAGAAACTATCCAAGTCAATAAACCTATTTGTATTTTCCAAGCAAGTAGTAATAATAAATGGCAAAATCATCCTTGTTATATTAATACCCAATTAGAAACTTATTTAGGAACTACGGTAATTGTAGGTAGTACAATTTATGGAACTCTGAATTTTTCTAGCCAGTCTGCCAAATCATTAAGTGGTACATCTGCCAAGATAGAATTATTAAGGCTGATGGCTCAATGGTTGGGTGGTGAAATTGAACGCCAACAATTCCAACATGCCTTAGAAAAACAATTACAAAGGTCAGTATTATTAGAAAAGATTACCCAAGAAGTTCGTCAAAGTTTAAATACCACACAAATCTTTCAAACAACTGTCGATCAAGTCGGTAAATTATTTCAGGTTAATCGCTGTATTCTTCACTCCTATGTGGCATCTCCCCAACCACTAATTCCTTGTGTGGCAGAATATTTAACGGTGGGGACACAATCGGTGTTGGCAATAGAGATTCCTGTGGTGGGTAATCTCCATGCAGAAACTGTATTAAGTCAAGATACAGCGGTTGTTTCCCATGATGTTTTGCAGGAGCCTTTATTGACGGCAGCAGCTCCTTTGTGCCGTCAACTAAATATGAAGTCGATGTTAGCCATCCGCACTTCCTACCAGGGAAAGCCAAATGGAGTATTAGCTTTGCAACAATGCGATGGTATCCGACATTGGCACGATGAGGAGGTAGAATTACTAGAAACAGTGGCAGCTCAGGTGGGTATTGCCATTGCTCAAGCACAACTACTGGAAACCGAAACTAGTCAACGGGAACAATTAGCCGCACAAAATGAGGAACTGAATTTAGCCACAAAAGTTGCGGAAGGAGCTAGCAGAGCCAAGAGTGAATTTCTCGCTACCATGAGTCATGAAATTCGCACTCCCATGAATGCAGTGATTGGCATGACGGGATTACTTTTGGGTACTCAATTAGACCAGCAACAAAAAGATTTTGTGCAAACTATTCGCAGTAGTGGTGATGCTTTACTCACCCTAATTAATGATATTCTAGATTTCTCCAAAATTGAAGCCGGTAAGCTGGACTTGGAAGAGCAACCTTTTGAATTGCGTACCTGTATTGAAGAAGCTTTAAATTTATTAGCCGCAAAAGCCGCAGAGAAAAAGTTGGAATTGGCATACTTAATTGAATCACCAATTCCCCGTGGCATAGTGGGTGATGTAACTCGTCTCAGGCAAGTGTTAGTAAATTTACTGAGTAATGCGGTTAAATTCACAGAGGTTGGGGAAGTAGTGATTTATGTCAATGCTGCTCAGTTAGAGGACTGCCGATATGAAATTCAATTTGCGGTGAAGGATACAGGTATTGGCATTCCCGCAGATAAAATGCAGCGATTGTTCAAGTCTTTTAGTCAAGTAGATGCCTCTACCACTCGCAAATATGGGGGTACAGGACTAGGTTTAGTAATTAGTAAACTTTTGAGTCAGATGATGGGTGGCAAAATGTGGGTAGAGAGTGAAGTCGGGGTTGGTTCTACTTTTTACTTCACAATTTCTGCCATTGCAGCTTCTAATTACCCTGTAGAGGAAGAAAACTCACATGAAGAGTTTTTGGGTAAACGGTTACTGATTGTAGATGATAATGCCACAAACAGAAAAATTCTCACCTTACAAGCCCAATCCTGGGGAATGTTTAGCTGTGCTCTCCCTTCAGGTATTAAAGCTTTAGAACTAATTATTCGCGGGATTGAGTTTGATTTAGCAATTCTCGATATGCAAATGCCACAAATGGATGGGGTTTCCCTAGCTAGACAAATACGCAAATATCCCCAGGGTAAGGATTTACCCATAGTCATGTTAAGCTCCCTATGCCGACAAGAAATTGTGCAAAAATCCC
>JAAUYD010032838.1_pt1 | contig 18315 bp, 14 predicted proteins | sample 7278101 | NCBI WGS metagenome assembly JAAUYD01 (sample SAMN14350128, study PRJNA611818) | marine sediment metagenome | isolation source: surface marine sediment (0.6m) | place: French Polynesia: Moorea | collected 2018-08
CATGTACATTGTGGCTGGCCTTTCTGCGCCATTAAGTGGTGATAGATGATTTTTCTGATGGGGAAATAGACTCATCGGTGTACAGATTTATTCAGAAGGCTACTGGTCAGCCCTGAACTCCAGATAGAATCACAATTTCATCTCGGGTATTTCTCAGATTATGCTCAAGATTAATCCCAGTGTAATCCCAAAAAACGTAAAACTACACCTGAATAAAGATAATCACAATAACAGCGGGTGCGTCAAAACTACTGACTACATGCCATAATATGCAGATTAGGCAGCACCTAATCTACAAATTGTAGACCCACATTTGTCAGGCCTATTCAGAACATAAATCGTAATGTGCCAGATGCAGTCTAAATTTTTTCACCAATACAAGCTGCCTCTGTATCGATACTGATAACTCGACCCTGTAGGACATGAAATGATAATTGACTGAACCGTTATCTACATCATTAATCCTCTCTCACTTCATTAAAATAGTAGGCATTGATAAAACGCGAACATGTGCCTGCAGGAATATACAAACCTTAACAAACTCTCCAAGATCGCCTTTGCCAACTACATGCTGTCTATTAAACGATTGCCCTTTTGCCAAACTATAATCGTATTTTTGGGCCCCTTTCTCACCTTTTCGCATGGCCGAATTGGCTGGATGGTTTAAGGGTTGCGCCTGAACAACGGAATCGGTGATGGGCACAGCAAATCCATCTCCCTGAGATCCGCTTCAGTGCAGTAGCCTTTCGAGAGATACCCGCGGGCAAGACCCCTCTCCGTTATCACTTGTAGATGGGTGTGGTGAAACCAGTTGCCGTTTTCGTGGAAATCGCCGATTTCGGCGAAGGCCTCGCCGGCGCATAGTGTTTTACCGGTTGCCGGCAAACGGTTCCTGTTTAGATGTCCATAGAAGCTATAGAATGGCGCGCACCCGCACCCCGACGCAGTTCCACCATGCCGTAGGAGCACGAATCCACCATAGTTTCCCTCCCCGCTTTCGTATCCAATCTCTGCTACCGTCGCGCATAGTGGGGCGTGCAGGGGTGTCCCCAGCGGCACGATCACATCCAGTCCCAAATGGATGAAGCGTCCCTCTGCCACCATCTGTGGACAGTCGCCCAGGAGCGTGTCGCGATGCTCGAGATAGGGTGAAAATCCCCAACTGAATTTTTCCGCCATCCGTTCTTCGATGAGCTGCTGCAGTTGTCGCTGGTCGCGGACGTCGATGCCCACAAGTAGGGGGCTGGCCGGGGATAGATCGGCGACGTAAGGATCGCCCGTCACATCGGGGAAGATGGGCCGGTGGTCGATCGTGTCGTTGAAGAGCAAATACGGGTAGTACATGGATCACCTCACTAAGACAGTGCGAATTCGGTCAGCTTCTCCAGACCGTTTACGGGAACGATGGGCCTGCCGTCCTCATCGACTCGAATCTCGGTCGGCCAGACGTATTCGGGGTCCATAGATTGGTAATAAGCGAGATCGTACGGCAGCAGTTTTAGGGCGAGACGACGTCCCTGCCCCACAAACCGCGAACCCAAGCCGAAATCTACCTCTCCCAGGGCTGTGCGGATGATGTAGCGTGGCACCTCACGGCCGCTGCCCTCCCGCCGCACGCGAGTAGCGATGTCCACCACGTCGTAAAGGGCCACCGGACACTTCATGTTCCAGCGGTTCTGAACGGGCAAGCCGGCGACGTAAAGGTGGTGGAATTCGATGCCGGCGCGGCGGCAGGCGTACGCCAGATCGTGAATGGCGTCCGGGGTGTTGTTGATCCGCCCCAGCAGAGGCGTGTTGGCGTAAACCGTGATGCCACGGTCATTTAGCCGCCGCACCAGGCGGGCGTGTTCGGGCCGCACTTCGTCCGCCACCAAAAATTGGGTTTCGATCTCGAGGCGCAGGGGAGCGACGATGGTCAAGCGGTTTAGATCACCAAGGGTGTCGATCAGCGCCGCAGTGTACCGCCGGGGCCGATAGGCGAAATCCAGGCTGCGCAGCCGCAGGGCGTTAACGTGTGGCACCTCCTCAAGGGCACGGGCGAGCGCCCGAATCCGATGAAGGGCGTCCAATGCGTCGCTGGGGGAGACCAAGACCACGTCGGTGATCCGGTCATCGGCGGCGATATAGGCCAGATCGGTCGCACCGAAATCGGTTGCGAGTTCCACCCGTGTCGCATGTACCCGGGCGATGGTCGCCGTTGGTGCGGGCACGATGGAGGGGGCCAGACCCTCCTCGGCACGCACCATGGTTTGCACATCCACATCAGCCAGTGCCGGTGGATCATCCGTGACGATGTCCGGACGTACAGGTCTTGCACCGAGAAAGAGGGCATCGTCGCCCAATTGGGCCATGTACTGGATGTCGATGGTGCCTTCCGCATTGATGCGGATATTGGTCAGTTCATTGGCCAGAGGAGCGAAGTGCTTGAAGTAGCCGGGGGTGTAAGGACTGCGGATCCACATGAAGTGCTCGTTGCCGGCCACTGGCTCAACGGCCCAGCCGCTGGTGTGCCAGTCCATCTTACCGATGGGCGTCGCCGTACAAATTCGGGGGATCACCCGATCGGAGAGATGGGCCCGCAGGTAGTTGCCCACCGCCAACCCCCTGGAGATGGGGGCCCAATAGACATTGTTGCCATGGATGGGGCTGCAGGGGATGTAAATGTAATGGAGCTCCGCACCGGCACCACGCAGAAGACTGAATAGACGCACCAGTTCGGGCCCCTCGTCGTTGCAGGCGTTGAGAAATGGCGTCTGCACGTATACCGCAATGCCGTTTTTTACCAGATCGGAAATGATCCTCAGGCTCTGTGGGGAGATCTCGTCCGGGTGGATGAAGTGGGTGGCCACCTCCATGCGCTTTCCTCGCCGCTGGAGGGCCAGGTTCTTGCGCTTCAAGTAGTTGAGCAGTTCTCCGTCGTCCCCAAGGAAGAGGTGGGGATAGTAGGCGATGGAGCGGGTGGCCAGGCGCAGGGTCTGTACGTGGTCGATCTCCATAAGGCCGTCGAGGGCGGTGGTCATGTTCCTGCGGTTCATGAAGGGATCGCCGCCGGTGATGACGATCTCCTTGATGGCGGGGGACTTGGCCACATGCGCGACCGCTTTCTTCACCTCAGCCACGGTTGGGTTGGCCTCGTTGCGAGACTCCTTGTGCTTGCGGAAGCAGAACCGGCAGTAGACTGGGCAACCCATATTGAGCAGGAAGATGACCCGGTTCCGGTACATCTGTTCCAACAGGCCCTGGTGGAACTGGCCGATCCAGGTATTGGTGTGGCCGGCCGGATCCAACTCCTCAACGAAGGGCAGATATTGGTAGGCCACGTTGCGAGACACCCGCATCTGTCGAAGGGTGTGCATGCTGAGTCGCACCGGATAGGTATCGATCACTTGCTGCAGGTCGGCCCGCTGATTCCGTGGCACTTCGAGATTGGCCAAACGTTCCAATTGTTCGACGGTGCGTACGGTGAAGAAACGGTCGCCCGGCATGGCGACCTCCAGCACCGCCACGAGGAGGAGGTGGGGCAGGGTGACGCCATTTATCTCGATGGGGCCAGATGTGCCCTTGCCGAGCTGCGCCAGCAGATCGGTGAAGAAGCCCTCTGGATCATCCGCATACCCGCAGGCCGCAAGGAGCCGGGATACCCGCTGCGCACCGCCGCCCCCGCTCCCGCTCCCGTCGACAAGCTCAACGAACGGTCTGCCGACCAGGGCCGAGATGCAGAAATGATCGCAAAAGTCGGCCAGCACATGGTTCAAATCAGCAAGGGTGACCGAACTTTTTTCATCCGAAAGCGCATGGACCATCTCCAAACAGCGCGCGTTCGACGTCATGGCGTACTCCTATCGCCGCTATTTTTTAATTGCGGTTGACAAAGATTGCCGCATCTGAAATATTAACTATTATAGTAAATCAATTTCTATTTTAGTGTGATCCTAAATCATCCCCCGAGACAATGTCAAAAGGAAAATACTATTTTTCCAAGTCGCTGGAAAAGGGCCTGAAAATATTGGCCCTATTCAACAGGGACAACCCAGCCATGACCCAGAGCGAGATTGCCAAGATCCTGGGGCTAAACATGACGTCCACCTATCGCTATATCAACACCCTGGTTGAGATGGGCTACCTGGAAAAGGATGCCAAGTCCAAAGAGATCCGGCCCGCAATCCATTGTCTCCTCTTCTGCGCCAACCTGATGCGCGCCACCGACCACCAGCGGCTGATCCGTGGGGTAGTGGATCGGATCCACGCCGAGCACAACATCACCATCGATGTGGCCTTCGCCGTGGATGACACCCTGGTGCGGATCTACCACCGGGGGGCCGAGGAGACCCTCACCTACGCGCTACCCGATTTCTCCAAGAACTGCCTGCACAACACGGCCTTGGGAAAGGCTTGGCTCTCCAGTCTGCCAATGGATCTACTTGAGGAAAAAGTAAAAACGATGGCGCTCGCCCCGAAGACGGACAGGACCATTGTGGACAGGGAAACGCTCCTGAAAAATGTTGCCGAGGCCCGAGACGCGGGCTACGCCATGTCCGAGGAGGAATATCTACCCGGCTTGATCACGATCAGCGCACCCCTGTTTGATCCGCAGTCAGGGCGGGGGGTCGGCGCGGTCTGCTTTGACTTCTCCGTCTTGGAGCACAGCGCTGCGGACGTGGCGGCCAAGTTCGCGCAGCTGATCCAGGATACGGCCACGCAATTGTCGGAGCTGCTGCCGCCAGAGAAGCATCGCAATTGATGTCAGCGGGACGGCGGTTCTTGCGGTAAGATAGGGTAATGGCGGATTGCACCACCTAAAAAATATCGAAATGTGAACCATTGGGTCTCAAGCCGAAACGGTGGATTCTACATGAAATCTGAGAAATGGAAACCCTGGGCACTGCTGGCGCCGTCCCTGAGCGCTGTTGTCCTGCTGCTGGTCATCCCGGTCTGTTTCGTGATCGTCTACAGCTTCTGGCTGCGGGCCCCCAGCGGTGCCGACATACCGGCGTTCCAGCTGGGCAACTACGCCAAGTTCTTCGAGGATTTCTTCTACCCCGGAATCCTCATCCGAACCATCCGCATCGCCTTCGAAACCGTCATCCTTTGCGTCGTGATGGGGTATATCCCCGCCTATTTCTTCTACCGCAGCGAAAGCCGCTACAAACAGATCTTCCTGCTGCTCATCATGCTGCCCTTCTGGGTCAGCTTCATCATCCGCACCATGAGCTGGATCAACATCATGGGGGACAGCGGCCTGATCAACCACGTGCTCATCAAAATCGGCCTGATCGAGACCCCTTTCTCCATGCTGTACAACGAGTTCACGGTCTTGATGGGGCTGCTCATGTACCTGCTGCCCTTCATGGTGCTCAACATCTACGTCAGTCTAGAGGGGATCGACAAGAGCCTGCTGGAGGCGGCGCGCTGCATGGGCTGCACCGAATGGCAGGCCTTTAGGGAGGTGACCCTGCCGCTGAGTCTACCCGGGGTCAGCGCCGGCTGTTTGCTGGTGTTCGTCCTGACGGCCGGCACCTATCTGCCGCCCATGATACTCGGGGGGCCAGGCAACGACATGATCGCCAACCTGATCTTCAAGCGCGTCATCGGCACGCTCGATTGGCCCTTCGGATCGGCCATCAGCGTGATTCTGCTGTCGCTGCTCTTTGTCATTGTCTGGACCTACAATCGGTATCTTGGCATCAATCAGATCTTTAAGAGCTTCCAGGGGAATTAAGCCATGAAATCCTTCTCACTGGGATGGCATCTTATCCGCATCTATACATTCTTGATCTATGTCTTCATGTTCGCCCCCATCGTGGTGGTCATCGTGCTGGCCTTCAATCCCAAGCAGTTCGGCATCTTCCCTATGGAGGGCGTGAGCCTGCGCTGGTTCATCAAACTGGCCCAGAACGAGTCGATCATCGACGCCTTTCAGAACTCGCTGATTTTGGGCTCCCTGACCGCGGTGGTTTCCACCGCCATTGGAATCCTCGCCGCCATGGCCTTTATCCGCTTCGACTTCCCCGGCAAAAACACCCTCAACACCCTTCTGCTGGCCCCCATCATGATCCCCGAGGTGGTATTGGGGGTGTCCCTGCTGCTATTTCTGCGCTGGCTGCAGCAGCCCAAGAGCTTCGCCCTGCTCCTCATCGGCCATGTGGTGCTGACCCTGCCCTACGTGCTTCTCATCGTCCAGGCGCGGTTGGTGGGGATAAAAAAGGAGTACGAGGAGGCGGCCAAGACGCTGGGGGCCAACGCCTTCCAGACATTTCGAGATGTTACCTTCCCTTTGCTGCTACCCGCCATCATGGCCGGCGCCCTGTTCTCCTTCACCATCTCCTTCGACGACATCACCGCCACCCTCTTCTGGGCCACCGCCCAGAACCAGACCGTCCCGGTGAAGATCTTTAGCATGCTGCGAAATTCCATCAGCCCTGAGATCAATGCATTGGGCGCCGTAATGATCGTCCTCACCATCGCTACGCCGCTGCTGGCCGGCTATCTGTCCCGCAAGTTTTCGAAGTTCAAGCCTTGATTTGGTGAAGGCTTGAACCGTTTAACCCCAGAACCCTAACCACCATTGAAAGGAGATCCCATGGCCACCGTCACCAAAGAAAAACTGGATCGGGTATATGATGCCTATTGCAATGGCCGCATCAGCCGGCGCCACTTCATGAAATACCTGGGACTCGCCGGCGCCTCTCTGGGGCTGATCGGTACGCCCTTCGCTGGCGCCGTCAGAGACGCCTTGGCTGCCAAATCGATCCGCTTCGATGGCTGGGGCGGCAGTGTGTCTGAGGCTTTCCGTGAACACGCCTTCAAGCCTTTTACCAAGGCCACCGGCATCGAGGTGATCGATGGGGAGTTCGGCGATATGAACTCCTACCTGACCCGCGTCAAGGCTTCCTATCCGCCAGGCGGCGAGTTCAACATTGCCCACCTCAGCGCCGTCTTCGACTACGCCCGTTACGTGGAGCTGGGCTTCTCCTCGGTCCTGGACGAGTCCAAGATTCCAAACTTGAATAATGTGATGCCGTCTATGATTAAGCCCTTGCGGGAAATCACGAAAGGGTCTCTTTCGGCCGTGCCCTACGATCTTGGCCAGACCGGCATCGCATACAACACCAAGCATATCAGCAAGGAGAAAGCTGAGAAACTGGGTGCCTCTCTGCTTTGGGACAAAGATCTCAAGGGCAAGATGGGCAGTTGGGGCGGCGACTTCCGTACCAACATGTGGTATGCGGCCCTGCACACCAACCAGAGCCCCAACAACATGACCGACCTCAAGGCGATCTGGGCCGCCCTGCGCGAGCAGCGTGGGTTAATGAAGAAGTATTGGGCTTCGGGTGCCGAGTTGATGAGCCTCCTTGCCAATGAAGAGATCTATGCGACGGTGGCTTGGTCCGGTCGGGTGGCGGCCCTGCAGCAGGAGGGGCATCCCATCGGCTATCTCTCCCCCAAGGGCACTTATTCCTGGATGGAGTATCTCTTTGTTCTGAAGGGCACTGACCTGGATGTGGCCCAGCAGTTGCTCAACTTCATGCTGGAGCCGGCTGCCGCCATCGCCGTCGCCGAGGGGCAGAACTATCCCCCCAGCCTCGATCCGACCAAGGTGGCGCTGACCGATAAGATCAAGAAGATGCCGGCCTTCGACCCCACTGGCAAGCTGGATGGGTATCTCTTCGCCAACCCATCTTATTGGAACAGCCATCAGGTGGAGTGGACGGAGAAGTGGGACCGGATCAAAGCCGGCAGTTAGTGCAAATCCAGAAATGGCGCCTCTCGCCCGAGTTCAAGGCGGGCAAGATTCACCATTTCTGGACATGCGTACGTTCAATATAAGGGCCCAACGCTGGACGATACCAGTGCGTCAATAATAAGCGCCGGGTGGGTATGGACAAGGGCCCGGCGTCTGCTGGTAGCAGGGAGACAGGTGACGTGGTAAGCGGCGACAGACAGCCAATGGTGCAGTTCAAGGGAATTCTGAAGCGCTTCGGCAAGGTGACGGCTGTGGAGAAGATGGACTTCGATATCGAAGAGGGCAGCCTCGTCACCTTGCTGGGCCCTTCCGGATGCGGCAAGACCACCCTGCTGCGTATGGTGGCCGGATTGGAGGAACCGACTGAAGGCGATATTTTCATCAAGGGCAAACGCGTCAATGATATACCGATTCACAAACGAAATTTGGGCATGATTTTTCAAAACTACGCCCTGTTCCCCCACAAGACCATCTTCGACAATGTGGCGTTCGGCCTGAAATACCGAAACGTATCCAAGGCGCAAATTGAAACAAAGGTCACCCGTGCATTGGAGATGGTGCGCCTGCCCGGGGTGGAAAAGCGTATGCCCAGTCAGTTATCGGGTGGTCAACAGCAGCGCATCGCCATGGCCCGTGCCATCGTGATCGAACCGGACGTCTTGCTGATGGACGAACCCCTTTCAGCACTTGATGAAAATCTCCGGGAAGCCATGCGGCGAGAGGTGGACAATCTGCAGCAAATGCTCGGGGTGACCACCATTTTCGTTACCCATGACCAACGTGAAGCACTGAGCATGTCAGATAAAATCCTGGTGATGAAGGACGGCCGCAAGCAACAGGAAGGCAACCCCGAATCGGTTTACAACGAACCTGCCAATCATTTTGTGGCCGACTTCTTAGGCCATTCGAATTTCATCGCCGGAGAGGTTGTCGGTGTGGACGACAACCACGTCAATGTCCGCATCGAAACCGGCGACATTCTTCTGGCGGAGAACAAGGGCGGCTTTTCCAGAGGAGACCGGGTAGAGATGATCGTGCGTGCCCAGCGCTTTGACGCCTTTCCCAAGGCGGAATTTCAACCAACGGCGGGATTGAATCATTTCCAGGGGCACATCAAGGACCGCAGCTACATGGGTGGCGAGGTCAGCTATTTTATCGAATTGGGGGTCGATCGAGAGATTCACATCATCAGCATGATGCGGACCCGGCTCTATGACATCGGCGAAGCGGTCAGCATCCAGGTGGCACCACACCACTGCCACCTGATCCCGTTGGAGTGAAGCCGAGGCGGGTCTTTGGCCATATTCCCAACACCATCGGCAATAACCTGAAAGCAGATCCAGCCGTTTTCAGGTTTTGTTTTTATTTCGTGTCCATCGAAAAGTCGTCTCATTGGTCATTTTCGGATTATTTGTAAGGAGTGGACGGATGCTCAGACTGGATCGCATCGAAAAAAGCTTCTTGGACCGATATAAAAACCGTATCGTCACCATCGATTCGCACACCCAGGGAGAACCTACCCGCCTGCTGGTCGGTGGGGTGGGGCGTCTGCCCGGCGGTACCATGAAAGCCAAAAGGGATTACTTCGAGAACCACTTCGATTCAGTTCGCCGATTGCTGACCCGTGAGCCCAGGGGACATCGTGGAATTATGGCGGCCGTGGTCACCGAGCCGGTCAGTCCCAATGGCGCGTTCGGACTCTTTTACATGGACGCCCGGCGGTATCCGTATCTTTGTGGCCATGCCACCATCGGTGCTGTGGCCACCTTGATCGAGGTCTGTGTTCTGGAGACTGCCGACGGTGACACAGTGATAACGATAGACACCCCTTCAGGCCCATTGGATGCCCATACCCGAATCAGAAACGGCAAAGTCTCATCCGTGGCCATTGACATGGTGCCGTCTTTCGTTTTCGACACGAATCGGAAGTTGGATGTTCCAGGTTTCGGCACGGTTTCAGTCGATCTGGTTTGTGTGGGCGGCTTTTTCGCCATGGTATCGGCCCGCAGCGTGGGAATCGATCTGGCACCGGCCAACAGCCATCGCCTGATCCCTTTCGGTATGGCCATTATCGAAGCTGCCAATCAGACCTGGGAGGTTTACCATCCCTTGCGTCCCGAGGTGCATTCGGTGGATGTGACTGAATTCTACGATCAGGATCCCGAGACAGGGGCGGGAAAAAGTGTGGTCATTTACGGCGAATCCCACATGGACCGCTCACCGTGCGGCACCGGTACAACCGCCAAGATGACGCTGCTCAATCATCAGAAGAAACTCGAAGTCGGCCAGGTCTGTTGCAATGCCGGTCCGCTGGGTACGGTGTTTGAGGGCCGGATTATCCAAACCTTATCCATTGGCGAATTTAACGGCATTGTGGGCCAGATCCGCGGCAATGCACAGATTACCGGCTATCACCAATTCGTGGTGGACGAGGCCGATCCTCTGCCAGAAGGGTTTTTGCTGTGAAACGGTTACCTCATCCTGAACAACTGGAGCGCATCCGTAAATGACGTATCACCCAGACAGCCCTGAGTTGATCCTCTTTCACGGAACGATTGCAACCCTGGATCCCCGCCAACCGAATGCCTCGGCCGTGGCCGTGGCAAAAGGTCGTATCTTGGCGGTTGGAACCGATGACGATGTCCTCAATTTGTCCAGCGAGAATGTGAAAACGATCGATCTGGGAGGCCGCCTGGTGGTGCCGGGGTTCATCGATACCCATATCCACTTCCATGAATGGGCACTCAAACGCCAAGGCGTCAAATTGGACGACCTCACTTGCCTGGAGGAGCTGGTCGAACGCCTTCAGGACACCGCCCGAAAGCGGCCCGCCAGTCAATGGATCATGGGCCAAGGGTGGAACGAGAGCGACTGGTCCGCACCGCAAATGCCGACCCGAAACCTGCTCGACCAGGCCGCGCCCGACAACCCGGTAATCCTATGGCGCTGCGACCTGCACCTCGCCGCAGCCAATTCGATGGCATTAAAATTGGCCGGTATCCAAGAAAACACGCCCGATCCGCCAGAAGGCCGCATCGAGCGAGATGCCGGGGGAAGGCCCACCGGCATCCTGCGCGAACTGGCCATCAACCTGGTACGCGATGCGGTGGCCATGCCGGATGAACGCCAGATCCTGCAAGCCTACGCGGATGCGACAGCCGCCCTACATCGACGCGGTGTCACCGGCATTGTCGATGTTCGTCTGATGAAGGACAACGACGGTGCCAGCGCCCTCAATGCTTTCCAGAAAATGGATATGGATGGCAGACTGGAATTGCGAACCTGGGTCAGCCTGCCGGGTGAGCACGTGGGCGATATCATCGATCTGGGCCTGCGAACGGGATTCGGTAATGACCGGCTGCGCATCGGTCATGTGAAGTTTTTCGCGGACGGTGGCATGGGCGCCCGAACGGCCTGGATGATCGAGCCTTTCCTGGATGCTGACTGCGGCATGCCGCTGATGGATATGGCTCAGCTGTACGAGAACGTCCGCCGGGCCGAGGCCGCCGGACTTTCCGTGATGGTGCATGCCGTGGGGGACCGGGCCAATAGGGAACTGGTCGACCTATTCACCCACCTCGAAGCCCGACGATGCCGATCCAGCCGTTCCCTCCCGGCCCTTCCCCACCGTATCGAGCACGTACAGATGATCCGGCCCGAGGATGCCCAACGACTTGGCGACCTGAACCTGGCGCTGTGCGTGACCCCCTCCAACATGGTCCTTGACATGCATCTCATCGACACGGTCGTGGGAGAAAAGGGGAGATGGACTTACGCCTTCCGACGCCTGATGGACAGCGGAGCGGCCGTGATGTTCAGTTCGGACTGCCCAGTGTGTGACCCGGCGCCACTACCGGCCATTCATGCCGCGGTGGCCCGCCAGCGGGCCGACGGCACACCAGAGGGAGGCTGGCATCCGCGGGAGCGCGTTCGCGTGGATGAAGCCTTGGCCGCCTACACAGCCACCCCTGCCAAGGTGCATCGCGCCCATGATCTGGGGGTTATCGCTGAAGGTTGCAAAGCGGACATGGCAGTTCTCAGCGAGAATATTTTATCATTGCCTGCGGCCCGCCTCTGTGAGGTCGGCATAGTGATGACGATATTTGATGGAAGAATTGTCTTCAGAGAGTTTTAACCACGCTTCAGGCGCTACAAGGCCAAATAAGCGGATGTGGCTGTTGAATCCGCGTTCAACTTCTACCACGAACCGATCACCCATCTGACCCGACGCGCCGATTCCGGCATTGGGGAATCCTGGCAGAAACCGGCAGAGGTTGGCGTAAGTTGAAGTATAGTGTAGGAATCAATTCATTATTCCAATGACCGATCATATTGAAACCATAGCGGGCGCACTCATCCAGCATGGCCGGCACAACGATCGCATCTATCTGATGGATCTGCAAGGAGCGAAGCACAAGGCGTTGATCGCCACGCTCGAAAGGATGGCCGTTGAACTTGGCTACGGCAAAATATTTGCAAAAATTCCGGCCACCGCTTGGCATGCTTTTCAAGATGCCGGTTACATTCGGGAGGCGCTCGTCCCTGGATACTTCAATGGCCTAACAGACGGATTGTTTATCGCAAAGTTCTTTTCGGAAGCCCGGCGAAAGCGAACGAAACCGCCGAACTTCGATCCATTAGGTTCCGCTGGGAAAAAATCGGTTCCAACCGCAATCCCGTCATTAACAATCCAAGACTGTATCCCGGCAGATAGCGACGCTATGGCTGCAGTATATCGCCAATTATTCGAATCCTATGCTTTCCCGATAGATCGGCCGGATTATATCCGCCATATGATGAGACATAACGCCGTCTATCAGTGTGCCATGATTGCGGGCAGAATTGCAGCTATAGCTGCGGCAGAAATCAATGACGGCTATCAGTGCTGTGAGATGACGGATTTCGCGACCCTGCCGGCGTATCGGCGTATGGGCCTGGCGACCCGGCTTCTCGATAGACTGGAGAACGAAGCCCTGAAACGCGGCATCGTAACAGCCTATACAATTGCTCGCGCTGATTCTTATGGGATGAATCGCGCCTTTCAGCATATGGCGTATCGATATGCGGGGTGCTTAGTGAAGAACACTCAAATAGGAGGTCGTATCAGGAGCATGAACGTTTGGTACAAACGGTTGAAATAGCCACCTGACATTGTCCCTTCCATATCCGACCGGCTAATTCCGGTTCACTCAACGAGACTGTTTTCAATGGTGGCCTGTTGAGATCAACAGAAGAATTCCGTCTACGAGGGGACACAGTCCCCGAACAGGGGGCATCGGGCTGGCTGATGCCAAACTGCCCGCCGCGCCATCTCGTGCATGCACGTCACCATTAAAGTTAAGATCTTGTTGGGCCGACATTCTTTATATCGACACCGAAATGAGAGGGCCATCAACAGGGGCGTGGGCGCACCAGACCGGTAAATCGCTGTGAGCATGATCCGACTGATTCCATGAAACGATAAGGTGCCTCCCGTCCAAACGCCTCATTACGCGCCTGTGCGCTTCAGGAAATGACCGACCGCCATTTTCATCACCATGTCATTCGAAAGCGAGCGCTTCTCGCCGCTTTGATTGTATTCCTGTTTCTGGGCAGCATTTCTTCAGCCGCCGCCAGGGTCTTCCATCTCGAGAAAAGAATTCAGCAAATCGTTGCCGCGAAGAGCTTCGACACCTTTCTGGAAGACCGTCGATGCCCCGACGATCGGAAATACCGCGTTTATATCATCGATAACTTCAAACAGGGCGTCGATTTGGTGCCGGAGGTGCTGACCTCCCACGGTGAAATACTGGTGAAAATCCTGAAGACCGGCAGGGATGATATCGAGCTGGTGATTATGGACACGGCCCTCAGCAAGGGGCTGAAACGGGTCCTCCGTGATCTCATCGAGGGCGATTGTGTGGATGCGGTGGTGTCATCCGTACCGGGATCCAACTACACCTATGGGCAAATCAGCACCCTCCTGCCGGGTCGACCCGCGCTCGACAGTGACAACATTCTCTATTATCGCAACGCCCTGCGGCATCTGCTCAGCAGTATTGCCTTCGGTGGCTTTCCTTCTGTGGAGTGGCTGCAAAACATCGACGTCAATTCGGCCAAATTGCGCAATGACGCCTTGAAATTCATCTATATCGAAGCCCTGGGTCGCTTTAATGTACCGGTCATACTGCCCTATGGCAATTCCGACACCACCTACAAGGGCCAAATCAAAGCCGTCAATCTACTGAGCGTGTCATCGAATGCCCGTGTGTACAGCGCGCTGGACCAGGCAGGAGACCGCGTGGCGGGCTTTCCCTACAGCCCTCTCAGCTACGGAGAGGAGCGCGCTGTTTACAGCATGGTCGAATGCCCCCACCCAGATGATCCCTTCAAGGCCGTGCTAGATATCAACAATGACGGAAATTCGGATTATACCTACCAGCGATCCACCCAAATCGCCTACTACGACGATCATGGCATGCTGGCCTTTGCGCCCCCGGTTCTCGATCCGCATCAATTCACCCAATGGCGGGCGCAGCTTGAGGCGCGTCCTGAACGTCGATTGAACGATGAGGTCGTATTGACGGCAGCGCAATATGCCGAAATCGAGCGGCTATACCCACCCGCGACGAAGACCGGGACGACGAAATCCTATGTCTGGCTGAACGCCTCTGAACAGCGTCCAGTTTATGCGTTCGACCCAGCCTGCTGGAAGCGCGGTACCCTTATCGGCACCTCTGTTATCCCCCCGAATAAAATCAGAGAGATGCTGCCGCCAAAAACCAGCCTTATTTCCCGGGATGGCTTTGATAGGGTACTGGGCGCTGTCGACCACTAGAGAGACCGCATAGGAGACGGGTCATAGATCGGCTTGGAACTAGACCCTATTCAAATCCCATCATTTTCATTGTCGCTTTACTGCCGGCTGCAAGTTTCAGTGAATAGCGAAAACCCGGCACGCCATAGAAACCGATATAGAGGTTTCCAATAGCGCCATTTGCTTCGCCGCAATTCGATTTGTCGTACTTAAATATGGTAATAGACGTAATCCCATCATTCCCATCAGGATAGGTATAAGGGCCCTCCATCCTGATGAAGTCGGGCAGCGGCGTCAATTCTATAAATCGCTTACCCACCTCACGAGCAGACTCAGTGGTCCATTTTGCTGTTCCGATGGTAATCATTTCTCATTACCTCCATACGTGTTCGTTTTCCATGGGACGCCAACCTGAAGATTTGAGATGGCGTATTCTTTGGATCGATCGAAGATACAACCTTGTTAAAGAAACCATTGTCATTTCAAAGTAATTTCGCCTTCGACGATATTCGTATAGATTCCCTGCCCAATAAACCACCCTTTATAAGTGCCGTCGCCCGTAGCGTTTTCATACTTCCCGTTTCCTCTGGTGAGAGACCAGGTTCCGCCAAACTTCATGATAGGTCTGCCCTCTGGGGATGTGGTTGTCGTTACCATTCCTTGCCATTTGCTGAAATAGACGTCTCCGTCCTTATCCGTTGTTTGAAGATATCCATGGTGGCTCCCATTTCCATTGACAAGGTCGCTCGTTCCCAAATTAAAGAAGGTAAACTCCCCATTGGACCCGGCACCGGCTCCTCTTGCTTCATAGGATGCTAGCGTATGCCCCTCTGTATCGCCAGGTTTCAATTGATTGAGCTGCGTAAAAACCCCATAGGATTTTGCTTCCAATTTTATGATGTCTCCCGCTGCTGCGATCTGGGCGAACACGGCCATTGCGATAATGATGAGCGTGTAATAGATGATTGCTTTCGCGGTAATTGCATTCATGATGAATTTCTCCCCTAGCGCCTATTTGATTTCCGGTGTTGGGCCATGACCAAGCTTCACGGATCGAATGGCACCTGACCGTTAAGCGGTGCGACCCCCTATTTGGTATCGCGAAAAGTAGAGGCCCTCCAAGAGAATCGGTTTCTCCTGGAGGCGACAATGGGGCAACTTTAGGCGACCCATTGGGTGGCAACGCGGCATCATCCTTCTCATTCCCACGATTTTTTATTTTGCAATTGACGCAAATGGCCAGGAAGATAATGAGAATGAAGAAATGTTATTGCAACTCAGACGCAATGCGAGAGGTATCTTCGATATCGAATGTGGGTGCGTACGATGCCAGGATATCGATTGAGCGGAAGGCAAATTGATCCATGCAGAATGGCGATAGATTCCGTCCAAACTATATCTGAAATCGGGCAGGCGATCAATTACCACATTGTGGTATATGACATCACTTCCATGGCTTCCATTTTTTCATCAACAACGAGATCTTATGGGGATTAGGGGCCATCGTGCACTTTGTTCGTGAAACGAGACACGTGCCATGATGACGGACAGACGTTTAGTTGTGAGGTTGTTGCCCCTGACGCCTGGAGGGTGATACCCGACCGCCCTTCCTTCTTTTAACTTTCTGTTAGTCGCATGCCAGACCGTGCCGGACCCGTCTGCCAAGAGATAAAATTATTTTTATATTTTCGTGCAGATGTAAAAATTTTTGTCTGTGCGCCTACTAGATAAAAAATTTTTTCACTTTTTCTCGACCACCCCGCTCTGCTTGAATATAATGTATGATTATATTTCAGTATCTTATATCCAAAACCGGCCGATCGACGGCCGCATGGCACACGGCTTGCGCTTTGACAGCCTGTCACAGAGCCCTTCTACAGCCCGAGGGAACAGCGGACCATCAGGCTGGCCCATCGGCGGACGCTGGGCATTACGCCTGCGAAACCCCTTCTTCGTCGCCAGGCTGCCGCGGGTCCCAGCACGGGCATGGGCGTGGACCTCGTGGAGAAGATGGCCGCCACCGGGCTGTCGCCATGCAGGCGCCACCAGCGACGGCCAAAGAGATCTCTTCACCGAAAACCGCCAACGTAAAGGATCACCATCATGGGAATGACAACGGACGAACTCTACTTCAAACCGCGCCTGCAGGTCATCAACGAAGATCAGATCGCCCAGTTGCATGAGGCCACTTTGGATGTGCTGCAGCGGACGGGTGTCAAAATAACCCACACCGAAGCGGTGGAACTGCTGGCCGGGGCCGGTGCCCAGGTGATCGGCGACGTCGTCAAGTTGCCCGGCTGGCTGGTGGAGGACGCTATCCGCAGGGCGCCCTCGCGCATCGTCCTCGGCACCCGCACGGGAAAGCGCACCGTCTTTTTGGAGCGCGATAAAAGCTTTTTCGGCCCCAGCCTGGATTGCATCGACTATATGGATCCCGTCACTCACCAACGCAGCCGCTTCACCAGCGACCACGTGAAGGTCACCGCCAAACTTTGCGACGCCCTGGAGAACTTCCAGTGGTGCATGACCATCGGCATGGCCGACGACGTGGCACCGGAGCTCGCCGACCGCATCATCGCCCGCAAGGTCTTTGAGAATTGTGAGAAGCCGCTGGTCTTCTGCTGCAAGGACACCAACAGCGTCAAGGACACCTACGAAATGGCCCTGCTGCTCTGCGGCGGCAGAGAGAAGTTCGACGAAGCCCCCACCATCGTCCACTACTCCGAGCCGATCTCGCCCCTGGTCTACTACGACCCGGCCATCGACAAGCTGATGTACTGCGCCAAGAAGCGTATCCCTCTGATCAACTTCCCCGCGCCCCAATGCTGCGGCAGTTCGCCGGCCACCCTCGCCGGCGCCATTGTTCAGGCCAGCGCCGAATCTCTCAGCGGTCTGGTGGTCCACCAGTTGGTCAATCCCGGCGCGCCCTTCATCTACGGGGCTTTCACCACCATCATGGACATGCGTTCCACCATTTTCTCCTACGGTGCCGTGGAGATGAGCCTGATGACGGCCGCCATGGCCCAGATGGCCCAGCACTATCGCCTGCCCTTCTTCGGTACTGCCGGCGCCACCGATGCCAAATTCTGCGACGCCCAAGCCGGCGCCGAGGCGGCGCTCCAGATCCTTTCCGCGGCCGCTGTCGGCTCGGGCCTGGTCCACGACTGCAGCAGTTGGATGGACCACGGCTCGTTGGCATCACCCGAGTTCATGGTGCTGGTGCACGACATCGTCGACTCAGTCAACCACTACATGGCGGGGATACCGGTCACCGAAGAGACCCTGGCCCTCGATGTGATCCACCGGGTTGGCCCCGGCGGCCACTACCTGCAGGATCCGCATACCATGCAGCATTTCAAGAAGATCAAATACTCCGATCTTTTTGAGCGCATGATGACGGACAAGTACGAATCGATGGGTGCCAAGAAGTTCGAACAACGCCTGCAGGAACTGACCCTGCGCAAGCTCGAACACACGCCCGCGCCGCTCGACGCGGACACGCTTCGGACCCTGGACGAAATGCAGGCGGGCTGGCAGTAGACCTAATTTAATCATTCGCGTACGTCTAGCGGGTGCCCTTGCAGAGCGACGCAGCGAATGGATGGAGGCTCCAACGAAAGGATTCTCAACATGGCAACTGCAGACATTTTCAAAGCCGTCCTGGCCTACGACGAAGCCCAAGCCAAATCCCTGACCCAGGCCGAGCTCGACGCCGGCACCGACATCGAGACCATCCTCAACGAGGGGTTGATCGGCGCCATGGACGATGTGGGCA
>JAAUYD010182869.1_pt1 | contig 18306 bp, 18 predicted proteins | sample 7278101 | NCBI WGS metagenome assembly JAAUYD01 (sample SAMN14350128, study PRJNA611818) | marine sediment metagenome | isolation source: surface marine sediment (0.6m) | place: French Polynesia: Moorea | collected 2018-08
CATCGGCAAGGTTGCAGCGCCAGGCCGACTTCGGTCCGGTAGATAATCCATATGCATATAGAGATAGAAGGAGAACAGATGAAAACCATCGGCATGATCGGCGGCATGAGCTGGGAATCCACGGCGGTCTATTACCGCATCGTCAATGAAACGGTCCGCGATCGGTTGGGCGGCCTGCATTCGGCCGAGTGCGTGCTCTACTCGCTGGATTTTGCCGAGATAGAGGCCCTGCAGCACGCTGGGCGCTGGGATGCGGCCGAGGCGATCCTGGTTCAGGCCGCCCGGGCGTTGGTGCGGGCCGGTGCACAGCTGTTGATCATCTGCACCAACACCATGCATAAGCTGGCCGACGGGGTGGTGGCGCAGGTGTCCGTTCCCTTGCTGCACATCGCCGACCCTACGGCCGAGGCGATCCGTTCTGCCGGCCTGGACACGGTGGCCCTGCTGGGCACCCGCTTTACCATGGAGGAGGCCTTCTACCGCCAGCGGCTCGAACAGCGCCACGGGCTGCGGGTGTTGATACCCGATGCCCCCCAGCGTCAGACGGTGCACGACATCATCTTCAAGGAGTTGTGCCTGGGACAGATCCGGGAATCGTCACGCGACGCTTACGAACGCATCATCGATGATATGGTTCAGCGCGGCGCCAGGGGGGTGATTTTGGGATGTACGGAGATCGGCCTCTTGGTTCAGACCGGCACCTGCCCGGTGCCGGTATTCGACACGGCCCGCATCCACGCCCGGGCGGCTGTGGATGCGGCGCTGGATGCATAACCTTATCCGGGTAGCATCCGGTCTGACGATGAATCAACCCTCCCGGGGCGTTCGGCGGTCAGCCCCGGAAGGCTGGGTTACACCCGTGCATGAATGGGTACAAAACCATATTCGTGGGCGCCGGTATAAACCTGGCGGGGCCGGCAGATCTTCCATTTGGGATCGTCCATGCTCTCTTTCCACTGGGCGATCCATCCGGGCAACCGGCCGATGGCGAACATCACCGTGAACATATTGGTGGGAATGCCGATGGCCCGTAGGACGATGCCGCTGTAGAAATCGATATTCGGATACAGGTTGTGGTCGACGAAGTAGGGATCTTTAACGGCCACTTCCTCCAGTTCCTTGGCGATATCCAGCAGCGGATCGTCGATCTGCAAGGATTCCAGCAGTTCGTCGCACATCTTTTTCATGATCTTGGCCCGGGGGTCGTAGGTTTTGTAAACCCGATGGCCGAATCCCATCAGCCGGAAGGGGTCGCTCTTGTCCTTGGCCCGCTCGATGGCTTTTTTGAAGTTGCCCCCGTCGGCCTGAATGGCGGTGAGCATCTCGATGACCGCCTGGTTGGCGCCACCGTGCAAAGGGCCCCATAGGGCGGCGATGCCCGAGGAGATGGCGGCATAAAGGTTGACGCGCGCGCTGCCGACCACGCGTACGGCCGAGGTAGAGCAGTTCTGCTCATGATCGGCATGCAGGATCCAGAAGACCCGCAGGGCATTGACTGCGGCCCGGTTGATTTCGTAAGGTTTCACCGGCGTGTCGAACATCATGTTCAGAAAATTTTCGCAGTAGGTCAGATCCGGCCGCGGGTAGACCACCTTGTGGCCCCGGGAAATCTTGTAGGACATGGCGGCCATGGTGCGTACCTTGGCCAGCAGGCGGGTCATGGTGATGGTGATCTCTTCCTCTTGGGTTTCCAGCTCCGGGTAGAAGCTTCGCAGGGCGTTGACCATGGCCGAGAGGATGCCCATGGGATGGGAGGCTCGGGGAAAGTTCTGATAAAAGGTTTTCAGATCCTCGTGAACCAGACTGTTGTCATTGAGCATCACCGAAAAGTGGGTCAGTTCCTCCCGGTTGGGCAGCCGGCCGTTGATCAGCAGGTAAGCGGTCTCCTTGAAGGTCGAATGTTCGGCCAGCTGCTCCACAGGAATGCCGCGGTAGCGCAGGATACCCTTCTCTCCGTCCATGTAGGTGATGGCGCTCAGGCAGCTGCCGGTATTGGCATAACCCGGATCCAGGGTAATGAAGCCGGTTTCTGACCGCAGGTTGGAGATGTCGATGGCTTTTTCGCCCTCGCTGCCGGTGACCACCGGCAGCTGCATGTCATGTCCATTGTAGGTAAGGGTTACGAATTCTTCCATATTTTCTCCTTTCTATCCAGAGCGGCCCCTTGCCTTCACTCGGTCTGACGACCCGCCTGCGCCGATCGGCGGCTTCCCTTTTCCCGCTGCCGGAACAATTGTCTTGCCTGCGGGCCTGTTTTCAACGTAATGAAATGGCAGACCGGTCCAATTGCCCGAAGGCGGCGGGGCGGCCGTGATTCTGCCGAATTGGAGGTCGATCCTCGCTATCACCCGTTGCCGCGACAGTGCAGGGCCGGCGCCACATCACGCCGGTGTGACGGCTCTTCAGACAGGTGATGATGAGGAAAACGGGGCAGGGCCTGTCGAGTAACAGCCTCGAACTTTATGAATATTCGCCTTCGATGTCAATCGCCAAATTCGGGATTGCCATCCAACGCCCGCGGATCGACCGTCATCCGCTTTCCTGGAAAGGAGAATTGCGATGTCCTTCAAAGAGAACCTGCTTCGTAAAATAGAGATCGACCGGCTGGCGGCGGCCATTCGTGTGTCGATCGGGCCGGTGGACAGCGGCAAACGCATCGATAAGAACGATCTTAGCCGGCTGATGGCATTTTTTCCCTGGCAGCGTCAGGAGGCCCGTGATCTGGAACTTTATTTGGAGGATGCCGATGCGGACCGATCCCGCATCCTGGTGCTGGATAACGACCTGACCATTTACGACACCTCCAAGGCGGATGTCGTTCTGAGGAAAAGTCCCACCGTCAAGGAGATGGTCAGTATCCGCAACGCCATTAAAATATTAAACGACAAGGACGTGGTGGTGAGTAAAAAGGAGGTCTCCTTGAAAACCATACAGGAGATCTGCATCGGTGAACTGGATCTTGATTTCAGCGAAGCCGACATCGCCGGCATTGCCGGGGAGGGCACCGCTTCCCTCGAAAATGGCTACGCCGAGGGCGTCCAGGAGAGCCTGATGCTGCTGGCCGAACTGCTCGGTCTGGTACCGGCGCCCAAGGCCTTTGCACTGAAGCATCACGATATTTACGGCAGCCTGACCGAAAAGCCCGGCGGCGAAGTCACCTTGGGCCCCCTGGTCATGTTCAGCCGTGTCCATGACACCCTGACCTGCCTGGAGGCGCCGCTGAGCAGCCGGGATAAAGGGCGTTTCGACCGGCTCAAATCGGTGGCCGCCGGAGATGCCGATGCGGTGGCATCGGGACCGGCGGTCTTCGATCTGATGAAGGCCAAAGTGCTGGCCGCCGACCCTGCTGGCCGGACCGACTGAGCCCCCTTGCATCGGACAGCCGGCAGAAACCTGTTTTGCTGCCGAGCCTGTGCAATTGGGTCTCGACGGGGTTACATGCCGTATTTATTCAGCATCTCAATCACTTTGTCCTGACTCTGCTTCTGAACGATCACCGCTTTTTTGTGGTGCGCCTTTTTGATTTTCTCCGACAGAGCATCCAGGTCCGCCGGTTTTTCCACAAAATCCATGGCACCCGCCTTCATGGCTTCCACGCCTTTTTCCACGGTGGCATGGCCGGTGAGCAGGATGATCTGCATCTCCGGTTGCTTATCCTTGATGGCCTTCAGGGCTTGGATGCCGTCCATCTCCGGCATCATGAAGTCCATGACAACGGCATCATAGGATTCCGTGGCAATCAGTGACAGCGCTTCGGTGGCCGATGTGGAGGTGGTCACCTCCATGTCGCGGGCGCGCATGCGTTCGGCCATGATTTCCAGAAATTCCGCTTCGTCGTCCACCAACAATACTCGTTCCGTCATTTCTCACTCCTTTTAATTTGACCCAAACCAGAACCACCAGCAAGCCGGGTGCGGGAATGGGTCGGTTATGCAAGTGACAGTATGATTTCACCCTTGATTGCATCTACTTGGATCCGTGCGTCGATCATGCCGCCCGCCGCCACTGCTTCAGGCGAAGGAAAAACGGCGCCGCCCGCCGGCATCTGCTCCGGCATACCCATAAAACGGATGCGAATCCCATGTGCCTCGGTTTCCGTCCGGATCTGGATGGTGTGGTCCGGCGAACCGGCGTCCAGGGCCCGGCGCAGACAGATCCATAGGAGCTGCTGCAGAAAGAACCGATTGGTGACAGTCGTCACCGCGGCCTGGGGCTTGACGACCTGCGGCAGCTCACCGCGCATGGCGATGAGCCGGCCGGCCAGATGGACCATCAGCTCAAGGGCTTCGATCACATCCACGGTCTCTTCGCGATGATCGGCGCTGTGGGCCAAGCGGTTCAGGTTCCTGACCAACCCGTCGCCCCTGGCGACCTGTCGATCGATCGAGGCGGCCAGCCGCGTCAGCCGTTCGCTGCTTAACGGCATACCTTTTTCGTTCATGGCCAGCATGTCCCGGAGCAGACCGGTGTTCTCGTTGATGATGGCCAGGACATTCTTGATGTCGTGGGAAACGGATGCCGATATCTCACCGAAAAAGCGGATCGCTTCGACAGCCAGGTCCCGTTCAGCCGGCTTCATGATGTCCTCCCTTCGGGCAAGGCGTCGGCGTCGCCGCAGATGGCTTCCTCAGTTGAATCTTGGGCGTCAGCAGCTGTTTCAGGTGGCCGCAGGGGCAGGGTGATCGTGAATCGGGTTCCCTGCCCGACCTGGCTGGCGACGGTGATGTCGCCACCCATTTCCGAAACCAGCCCATAAGTCACGGAAAGTCCCAGACCGGTTCCCGCATGACCCTGCCGGGTGGAAAAAAAGGGTTCAAAGACCCGCTTGAGATCGGCTTGGGGAATGCCGTGCCCGGTGTCGGCCACGGTGATCTGAATGGTCGACCGGTTTATCGGTTGGATGGCAACCGTCAGCCGCCCCCCCGCCTGCATGGCCTCAAACGCATTGTTGATCAAGTTGAGAAACACCTGCTGCAGCTTGCCGCGATCGGTTTCGAAATGGGGGATGCGGCCCAGCGTCCGCACCGATACGGTGATTCGCCGGCGTTCAGCCTCTTTTTCCATGAAGGCCAGCACCTGACGGATTACGGCCTCGATAGCTACCACTTCCACCGAGGACTCCATATGCCGCGCAAAATCCAGCAGCCGCCGGGTGATGGCCCCACAGCGCTTTACCGAGTCCAGGACATCATCCAGCAGACCCATGATTCTGGGGTCACTGCTTGAGACGCCCATGGCGGACAGGTCTTTGACCAGTCCGGTTTTCTGGTTGATGATGGCCAGCGGATTGTTGACCTCGTGGGCCACACCAGAGGCCAAACGGCCGATGGATGCCAGCTTGTTGGCATACTCCACCTGGTGTAGGGCCTGGACACGTCGCTGGTCGGCCGCATGAATGCGATTGACCAGATAGGTGGCCACCCCCACGATCGAGGCCAGGATCAGGATGATGCTGAACAGTAGAAATCCGATGAGGCGCATGCGGGGCTTCAGCCACAGATCCATGATGCCTGACTGGGGGCGGACCATCATCAGGAGAAACGGACTGTCGGCGATGGGAGCGATTCCCACCAGGATCGGCAAGCCATCACGGTCGACGATGGGCATTACCCGGGTGGTGCCGGCGATAGCCGGGATGGTCAGGTCAACCGCTTCGAAGCGCCGGCCGTAATTCCGTGACGGTGTCTGAAGGATCCCCTGCCGGTTGATGATGAAGGCATCGTCGTTGTCGGTGACCGCCAGTTGGGCAACCGGCGTGTCGAACAGGCCCGCATCCAGGCTCGATCGGAACACCCAAAAACGGCCGTCGGCCGTATCATGGCGAATGGCCATGACCAACTGATGGTCTCGCCCCGAGTTGGCGGTAACATCGCTGATAAAAAAACCCTTGGCCACGGCCTGGTCGAAGCAGGTGCCGGGTGTCGGCTCCTCCCGATCAAGGCTGGCGGGGCCGGCAAAGGCTTGCATGCGGCGGTTGGCATCCACCACGCCCAGATCGACAAAGCCGTCCATGACGCTGTGCAAATGATCCAAGATCGCCCTCAGGCGGCCGGGTACCATCAGATCGGCCAGGGGGTTGTCCCGGGCGATAAACGCCAAGGCCGACCGGCGCTGCGACAAGAGAAAGGCAATGCTGCGCTGGGTGTTCGAAACCACTCGGGAGATGGCCATGGTGGCTTCGGTTTCGAAGGCCTGACGGGTCAATCGGTAGTCCACGAGAGTCATCACCACCAGCGGCGTGAGTGTCACCACTGTCGTGAACGTCACGATCAACAGCCATTTACGCCGAAAGCTGAAGTGACTGCTTGCCAGACCGGCGGCCGCATCGCGGTGATCCCAGAACCGCGGTTTCCAAACGGAAGAGAGGCGCATGATCAGTAACGCTCCCCGATCGGCTCAACCGCTGGGCTGAGCTCAGGTGTTGAAGCGCTGTATTTTTTCATGGGCTTTTTTCAAGGTGGCGCTCAATTCGTCGATATCCACCGGTTTTTGCATATAGGCGAACGCACCCAGCTGCATGCACTGTTTGCGGTCGGCTTCGCTGCCGTGGCCGGTAAGGACGATCACTTCGATCTCCGGTCGCGTTGCCTTGACCTGCTTTAGAATTTCCATGCCGTCGATGCCCGGCATCTTCAGGTCGATAATCATCACCTCCGGCTCGTCCTCGCGCACCAGGGCCAACGCCGATTCGCCGTCATAAGCCACGGCGGACCCCATGTCCCTGAGCTGCAGCCGTTCTGACAGGGTCTGGACAAACTCGCGTTCATCGTCCACCAACAGAACCCGGGAGGGCACCTCGACGTTGTGCTTGCGGTAAATGTGCGTCTGGTGCAAATCTTTGCCCACCTGCGTCCTGACCGAGCGGACACCGGGAATGTCGCCGACGAGGGTTTTGAGCTCCTCCTCCAATCTGGAGAGCATCAGTACCTGTTTGTTGATCGTCAGCACCACCGCCCCCCTGTCGGCCGCTGCTGACACATCGTGTCCAGCGCGGCACAGCTGCATCTCTACCGTGGCTGCCAGCAAAAAATCGGTCTGGGCCTGCACGGATGCGGGGGTTCGCCGAACGGCATCCTTGATCAGGTTCGCTTCGATCAAGGCACCGGCCCGGGCCACATCGGTGCGATTCATGGGAATCACGATGTCGTAGAGCTGACTGTCCCAGGGGTCCTTGGCCCCAAAGCGGGTTTCGGTCCAGGCCGCCCTGTCGGCATCGTCCGCGCGAATCTGTTTAAGGGCCTCCTTTTCACTCAAGGCCTGGATAATACCGGCCTGCTCGACGCGATAGTGCTGCTCGGCAATCACGCACACCCGCAGCACGTGACTGATGGTTTGCGGAATCAGGAGGCTGCAGAACCCGTGAACCACAGCGGGACCGTTTTCCAACTCGCGGGCCAAAGCCACCCGCAGGCAGGCGATGGAGCACTCTTTTTCGTGGGTGAATTTGTTAAACACCGATGTTTTGGCTGAAAAGGCTCGCCAGATCTTGTTTTCGGGCATGTCGGCGGTTTGGGTGGCGCTCCCGACAAGCTGGTCGTCGGACACCAGGCGGTATCCGGTACTGTCGATGACATCCCGGATGACGGCATCCGCGCTGCAGAATTGTCCACTGAATATCGCAATCACAGACATCGTCAGGCTCCTTTGGCGTTACCTGTGGCGGCAATGGTTCGAATTGTCATGGCGGTTATCGACCTCCGGCCAGCAGTCTGCGGCAAGCGGTCATCAGATCGTCGTAGAGGGTGCCGGCATCGTAAATCCGGTAGGTGTTCAGCCGCACGATGCCGTCGACCATGGCAAACAGGACCATGGCCGTTTTGCGTGCATCGGACACCGCCACCGATCCGTCGGCCAGGCCCTTGTCGATGCCTTCTTCGAAAATGTCCAACAAGCAGGTGTAGATGGCTTCCAGGTAGCTGCGGCATACAGTGCTGGTTTCGGCTAGCTGGTAGGGAAAGTGCCGATGCAGGATCAAAAACTGATCCTCCATGGTGCCGGCCAAATGCAGGTAGAACGATACCGCATCGGTCACCATGACCAAACCGGACTGGCTGGGACGGCGATTTTGATGCTGCCTGAACTGTTCCAGAATGGACCCTTTGACGTTCTGGAGCACCTGCAGAAAGAGATCCTCTTTGTTTTTGAAGTGGTGAAAGATGGTGCCGGTGGCAGCGCCGGTCACGGTGGACAACTCGGCCATGGCGGTTCCCTGAAAGCCGTTGCGGGAGAACAACCGGGTGGCGGCGGATAGGATTGCATTTCGTTTGGACATATGCTACCTGGTGCAACTAAGAGCCAACCGAATGATCGGTCGGTTTTAAGTACAACCACCATAATAAGATGTCAACACCAAAGCCGCAATCATCCACCGATCCAATCACGGGCAGGATCTCAATTCACCTGAAACGGATGTCGGGGGCATTGGTCGGCCGCCGCTGGCAGAGCGTGCAACATCGGTTTGAAGGGATCTGACATGAATCGCCCCATGCCCGAGAAGGCGGAACTGCTAACGCAACTCAAGCAGGCCGGGTTTGTCGTGCCTGACTTCATTTACGTGCCTCCGGAACATTTCCAAAACAACGAGTTTTCGGCACTCGAGGCGTTTTTGGAGAAACATCGCGAGAGTTTTAAGGTAATCGCCCGCAGTGCCCACCCGGAAGAGCGGCGCTTCAAGGGCGGAACCTTCGACTCGCTGGAAACCTACGCTGATGTGGGCGGGATCCGTTATGCGCGCAACAAGATGATCAAGTTGGCCAAAACCAGCCGGCACCTGAGCATCGCCCGTCAGCAACGCTTCAACCACGCCCCGAAACTGGATCTGGACCGGATGGGGGTGATCGTCATGCCTTTCATCGACGGCTCCAGCGTAATGGCCAAAAAGATCAGCGGTCACTGGGAGTTCGGCTATTGCCGCGACCGCATCCACAAGGTGCAGCGCGAACCCTACATCACGCGTACCCCCCACGACCGGCGCCTGGTGCAGCTGTCCAAGGATGTCCAGGCGCATCTGGGATTCCGTTGCGAGATCGAATACATCATCTCGGCTGACGGTGGCATCAACGTGGTGCAGGCCAAGGACATCTCAAGTATCGATACCTTGGAAGAGAAGGAGAGCCAGCAGTCTATCCGTCTGGACGGAATTCGGCGTATTCGCATGCGGCGCAACTACCGTGAGCGGCCGGTTTACGTCATGGACAACAAATCCTTTTACATCGATGTCATCTCCCGTTGCGAAGAGATGGTGCTGGAATGCGCCGCACCCACCAAACCCGACATCGGCCAGGTGATCGCCGCCATCAAAGCCTATGAGGCCGATCTCGAGGCATTTGCCCTGCGTCACCAGCGTTATGCCGTTCTGGGACTGGCCATCCAAGACCCGGTCGACTTGTACCAGATCGCCAATCACTACCTGGATGACACCCCCGATCTGCAGGCCGAACTGTCCAAAGCCCTGCACCACAATCTCTACCAGATCGACATTTTCATCTCCGAGGCCGACACCCTGATCGCCAAGGACAAATTCCGCATCAACCTGTGCAGCCACGATGCCTATGGCATCGATACCGTGCGCAACCCCCTGTGGAGCGTCTACTGGTATGTCGACCGTCACGATGCAGTGGTGCAGGAGTTCAAGCGTGTGGGCTTTAAAACCGGAGACACCGTCGGCATCGATATCGACGTGGATGACAAACCCACCATTTACCGTCTGTAGCAGGCTGATGCCGCACCAGCAGGTGGCGGACCCTACCGGCGCCTCTCTCGCTCCTCCATCAGAACTGCACCAAGGCCCTGCACGGGAAAAGGCGTCCGGCCGCTCAAACGGCCGGGCGCCTTATTTTTCGGTCGGGTGCGACGCCGATGCTTCAGGAATCGATAAAATCGCGCAGATTGATGACCTTGCCTTTCTCATCACCGGACTTTCCCAGGTTTTTCCAGGCCCCTTCGCGCTTTTTATGGCGGATTTGATCGACGATGCCCGCGAGTTTGGGATTGTCGGCGATCAACTCATGAATCTGGGTTTCAAGGGCTTTCCAACGCGTTTCCAGCATGTCGGTATCCAGGGACAAGGATGCCAGATCGCCGATCAACCGGGTCAGCGTGATCAATAAACCATGGTGGGTGATGCCCTGCAGGTATGCCGGGCAGTGCGCCCACAAACTGGCGCCGAACACACCCTGCTTGCGGCAGGCATCCAGAATCAGGGTATGGATGGCGCCGGGACCGTGGTAGTCGATGGCAATTACGCCGTGGCGGGCAAGCGTACCTGCAAAGTCGTCGCCTGTCGTGGCCGCTGAAACGATGCGGTCCGTGTGCAGCACGTGGTCGTACATGCTGCCCAGGCTGATCACAGCGGGTGCATTCAGGTGATGGGCAAGGTCGACCACTTCCTGCGAAAAGCGATGCCAGTTCAAGCTGGGTTCATCGGCGATCAGGACAATCAGATCGCCTCCGGCAGCGTCGGCCGCCACGGTGAAGAAGGTTCCTCCCGGAGGCGTGATGGCCGCCACGCGTCCGGACTCGATCCGTACCACCGGCCGGTTGTCGTCGTAGCGATAACAGCGGTCGGCATCGATACGGCCGACCGCACGCCCCTCCAAAGTATCGACCAGGTAGGCGGCCATCTCCGTTGAAACGTCCAGTGCGTTGCCCCACCCCCGCAGACCGATGATCATGACCGGTGTCGTCAGGGGCGGCATCTGTTTCAAATGGAAGGTGTCGTATTGCATGGACCTGACCGTCTTTTCGGGTTGGATACGGTATCCCTGCTGTCATTGTCAGCGTGATTGCCTTGAGTGTCAACAGATAAACCCTACGGGACCCGTATCGACAGGGGCACCGGGGTACAGTTGCAGTCATGGGTCCAAGCAAATCGCGGGCGGGTCAGCCCTTGTTCAGGTTCAGCTCAGGGTAGAGCCGATGGGCACATTCGGGACAAATGCCGTGGGTGAAGTTAGCATCCGAATGGCTGGCGATATACTCCTCGATCACCTGCCAGCTGCTGTTATCATCGCTGCGGATGCGCTTGCAGGAAGCGCAGATGGGCAGCAGGCCGCTGAGGGTCCTGACCTCGCGTTGGGCCTTCTGCAACTGGGCGATCAGGGCTTCGCGCTCCATGGCGGCCTCGTGTTTGACCACGGCGATTTCGATGGCTGAGCGCAGTTCATTGATCTCGTAAGGCTTGATGATATAGCCGTACGGGTGGGTCTGAAGGGCGCGCTCGAAAATTTCCTGATCCGAAAGGCAGGTCATGAAGATAATGGGCACATCCGACTGCTCGGCAATTTTGGCGGCGGCCTGGATGCCGTTCATCTCCCCTTTGAGCAGAATATCCATGGTGACCAGGTCGGGTTGGTGGCGGTATACGCCGCTGATGGCTTCGAAACCGGTTTCGGCGGTGCCGCAAACGACATAGCCCAGGCTCTCCAGGCGGGCGGTGAGTACGGTACACACGTTGGGGTCGTCTTCCACCACGAGTATCCGGACCGGTTGTTTCATCGTATTGCCTCCCATGGGTTGCGGGCCATCGAAATTGCAATTCTTGCACATTGAAATACCTTTTGTGCACTTTCTCACCACTCTTTTTTCGCTATTGCGGATACACGGCATGTTGCGAAAGGAACCCTGTTGAGGCCATCAGCTGCGGCAGAGATGATGCTCGCCTAAAGGGCGAAGCGGTATGGGAAGTCGAAGGCCATTTCTTCTCTGATCAAGCCGTTGAGTTGTTGGTTGTTGTGCACGAAGCATTTATTTTTTGGGCGATAGCTGCCACTGCAGCATCACCGTGATCAAACAACCGCCCCCGCTCCCGCCACTCGTCTGTTCGATGGCCCCGGCAGGTTCGCCATCGGCCGCGGCTTCACCGGCACCGACATAAGGGTCGGATCCGGTACCAAATGCATCGGAACCAGGGTCGTCAGGATTGTTATCGTTACATTGGCCAACCCCCTGAGCGATGGCCAAATCCAATGTCCAGTACGCGACATAGCGGCTTCCAATTGACTCTGCGTAGCCGACGCCCGCTTCGCAGTAGGCATCGTTCAACATGTTTTCGCGGTGGCCGGGGCTGTTCATCCAACTATCGACGATGTGTTGGGCGGAAACCTGTCCGGCACCGATATTTTCTGCTGCGGCACGCCAGGCATAGCCGCTGTCAGTGATGCGTTTCGAGAAGGAACGGCCGTCAGACCCCATGTGATCGAAGAAGTCATTTGTGGCCATATCGGTAGAATGGCCGCGAGCCGCGGTAAAGAGCCGGTCGTTCCAGATGAGGTGATGCAGGCCGATGCGTTCCCGTTCCGCATTGATGCTGTCAAGCACCTCCTTTTCAAGATCCAGCGGGCTGATGACCTGTGCAGTAGATGCGTCGCTGCCGGCGAGCGCCTCCGCAAACCAATCGAAGGTATCGGTCGGTCCAGACTGCGCCACTATCACCATGGTCAGGATGAAAACTGCAGTCACACGTATCATCTAACATCAATCCCGGTTGATGCACGCTCAGGTGGTCACTCATCCTTCGAAATATCAAGTAATGAAGCAAGTGATATGCCAACTGGCTATTACAGTCATATTACGGTGGAAAGGTGTCGATTGATCGAAGTTTGTTTCTGTCTATAAGAACAAAAAGTGCTTGACACCTTTCCAAGAAGTCCATAAACATACGAGCAAAATTGTCGATGGGAGTGTAAAACCGATGGATCGCCATTCGCAGACGAAGCGTTGTCCCATATCACGATCGAAACGATTGTGGGGGTGGATCTGGCACGTCTAGTGGCTTGCCTGATCTGATCGGTTTCAATCAAATCAACTGACGATCGCGGGCAACCCACGGATGCCCGCGGCCGGTTTAGGGTCGTGGAGACAATCACGGCCCTTTTTGCTGCAAAAAGGAAACGCAATGAAGCTGAAGGAATTTCCCAGCCGGGCTCAGTTTGATGCCTTGGCCCGTACCTGCAATGTCATCCCCGTCTGCCGGGAGATACTGGCGGACATGGAGACGCCCGTTTCGCTGCTGAACAAATGCTACCATGACGGCGACCGGGGGCCGCATGCGCCGATCTTTTTACTGGAGAGTGTCGAAGGGGGCGAAAAATGGGGGCGCTACAGTTTCCTGGGTACCTCGGCCCGGACCCATGTCAAGGTGTTTGCCGATCAGGTGGTCATCAGTGAAAACGGTCAAGCAGAAAAGCTGCTTCACGACGGCGATCCGCTCTCCACCTTAAGAGCATTCATGAGCCGGTTCCGGCCGGCGGAGATGGCTGACCTGCCGCGATTCTGGGGCGGACTGGTGGGTTATCTGACCTACGAGATGGTCTCCTTCTTCGAGCGCATCCCCAACCGTTTGCCAGAGGACACCTCCCTGGCCCATTTCATCATCTGCGACGAGTTGCTGATCTTCGACAACATCCGCAACAGTATGATCTGCGTGGCCATCGCCTTTACCGACGGCAGTTCCGAACCGGCCGAGGCATATGCCGATGCCCTCTCGCGCCTGGACGCCATGGAAGCGCGCATGACCCGCCAACCCGGCGGGTCGACGCCATCATCATCCGGTGCCGGTTTGACCATCTCCCCGCTGTTGTCCGAAGACACCTTCAAGAGCCAAGTGGCTACGGTCAAGGACTACATCCGGCAGGGCGATGTGATCCAGGCCGTGATTTCACAACCGTTCCAGTGCCCGGCGCCCGAGGATGTCATCTCAGTCTACCGGGCCCAGCGATATGTCAATCCGTCTCCGTATCTCTACTTCTTCCACTTCGATGAGACGGTCCTGGTGGGCTCCTCGCCGGAGACCATGGTGCGTCTGGAGAACCGGGTGGCCACCTTGCGGCCCATCGCCGGCACCCGGCCCCGGGGGGACAGCGAACAATCCGACCGCACCCTGGCCTCGGAACTGCTGGCCGATGAGAAAGAGCGGGCCGAGCACCTGATGCTGGTGGATCTGGGACGCAATGATCTGGGGCGCGTCGCCCGGACCGGGACGGTGCAGGTGACCGATCTGATGGTGGTCGAGCGCTACTCCCATGTCATGCACCTGGTCTCCAACATCAATTGCGACCTGGAGGAGCAATACGATGCCTGGGATCTGCTGCAGGCCTCCTTTCCGGCCGGCACCCTCTCCGGCGCTCCCAAGGTGAGGGCCATGGAGATCATCGACGAACTGGAGCAAAGTCCCCGGGGCCCTTACGGCGGCGCCGTGGGGTACGTCTCCTTCAGCGGCAACATGGATCTGGCCATTACCATCCGGACGGCCTGCATTGAAGGCGGCACTCTCACCGTGAGGGCCGGTGCGGGCATTGTGGCCGACTCGGATCCGGAGACCGAGCGCATGGAAACCGTCAACAAGGCCATGGCCATTCAGCGGGCCCTCGAACTGACACGCCAGAACAGGGAGGCGCCGGCATGATACTGATGATCGACAACTACGACTCGTTTACCTATAATCTGGTGCAATATCTCAGGCAGATCGGAGAGGCGGTCGAGGTGCAGCGCAACGATGCGGTCAGCCTGGAAGATATCGCCGCCCTGTCGCCGCAGGCCATCGTGATTTCACCGGGACCGGGGCGACCGGACTCTGCCGGCGTTTCCTTGGAGACGATCACCCAACTGTCCGGACAGGTTCCCATTCTGGGCGTCTGCCTGGGCCACCAGTCCATCGCCCAGGCGTTCGGTGGGCGCGTGGTGGCCGCCCAGCGGCTGATGCACGGCAAGACCTCGACGATCGAGGCTGACGGCGATGGGGTGTTCCGCGGCATCAAGCAACCCTTTCAGGCCATGCGCTATCACAGCCTGGCCGTGGAAAAGGAGAGCCTGCCCGACTGCCTGGCGGTAACCGCCACCGCTGAAGACGGAGAGATCATGGGAATCCGGCATCGGACCCACCCCACCGAGGGTATCCAGTTCCATCCCGAATCGATCATGACCCCGGTGGGAAAAAGGCTGCTGCGCAATTTTATTAAATTGACGGCGGTGTAAGAAACCCGATAGCTGCGTTACCGGTCATCCCGCGTCACTGCGGAGTACTTCATGTGCGCCTCGCTCCTCGGGATTGAACCTAAATGTTCGCCGTAAGGATGAGGACCTATTTGCTGTTCGCTCGCTTAAGCTCGCTTTCGCAGCCCGCAAGGCTTGATCTCGGGCTTCTCACGACACCGTCTGCGATAGAGCCTTGTTGATGCGTCAGCGATTGAAATGGTAAAGACAAAACCAAAGGAGATCCACAATCATGTTCAAAGACCACCTGGCGGCGATTATCAACCGAACCGATTTGTCCGAGTCCCAGATGGCCGAGATGATGTCGGCCATTTTCGACGGCCAGACCACCGATGCCCAGGTGGGGGCCATGATGGCGGCCCTGGCCACCAAGGGTGAGACGTTCGAGGAGCTGGCCGGCGCGGCCCGGGCAATGCGTAAAAAGGCCCACCGCATCCAGGTGGCCACGACGCCGGTGGTGGACACCTGCGGCACCGGCGGCGACGGGCTGAAGACTTTCAATATCTCCACGACCACGGCCTTCGTGGTGGCCGGCTGCGGGGTGACTGTGGCCAAGCACGGCAACCGCAGCGTGTCGTCCAAGTGCGGCAGTGCCGATGTGCTTGAACAACTGGGTATTAAGCTGGACACCGATCCGGAAGTCGTCGAAGAGGCCGTGCAGGCCATCGGCATCGGTTTTCTGTTCGCCCCGCTCTATCACAGCGCCATGCGCCATGCCATGAAAGCGCGCACGGAGGTGGGCCTGCGCAGCATTTTCAACATGCTGGGCCCCCTGACCAATCCGGCCGGGGCCAACTGCCAGCTGCTGGGCGTGTTCGCACCCCAGCTGACCGAGATGTTTGCCGAGGCCCTGCGGCTGCTGGGCGCCAAGAGCGCCTTCGTGGTTCACGGCCACGACGGCCTGGACGAGATCTCCGTCTGCGCCCCCACGCGCGTTTCCCAACTGGAAGATGATATGATCCGCACCTACGATATCTACCCCGAGCAGTACTTCGGTGGGTTGGCCCAACCGGATCAGATGACCGGCGGCGACTCCGAAGAGAACGCGGCCATCACCCGGCGGATACTGGAGGGTGAGCAAGGGCCCCGTCGGGATGTGGTGCTGCTGAACACCGCCGCGGCCCTGGTGGCCTGCCAGAAGGCCTCCGACCTGGCTGACGGCATCCAGATGGCCGCCCAGGCCATTGACGGCGGTGCGGCCATGGACAAGCTGGAAGCGCTGGCGGCTTATACCCGGGACAACGGATAATCGACTTCGCCAGCCCTCGCCGGTGACCGGTTGGTCCGGTGTCCGGTATGGGGCTCGTAGATTGAACCAAGAGACACCGCAGAGGATTGCCATCCATGTCGACCGATTTTCTCACCCAGATCGTCAAACAAAAAGGGCGCGAAATCTCCCAGGGCAGAAAAGTGGTTGCAGAGGGCCGTTTGGCCGAACTGGCCCGCCAGCGATCCGATTTCCGACCGTTCTTTGAACCGCTGGCCACACCGGACGCCGGCGGGGTCAACATCATTGCCGAAATAAAACGGGCCTCGCCGTCCAAAGGCGACATTCGCGCTGACCTGGATGCCGCCGGCACGGCAGGCGCCTATGAACGCGGCGGAGCCATGGCCGTCTCGGTGCTCACCGATCCGGACTACTTCAAGGGGCACCTGGATGACCTCAAGGCCGCCCGTGCCGCCTGCCGGCTGCCGGTGCTGAGAAAAGAGTTCATCATCAGCCGCTATCAGGTCTACGAGGCCGCGGCGGCCGGAGCGGATGCCATTTTGCTGATTGTGCGCATCCTCTCTCCGGAGAAACTGGACCAGCTCTACCGGCTGTGCCGCGATCTGGGCATGGATGCCCTGGTTGAGATTCACACGGCCGAGGATGCAAGTGCTGCGGCGGCCTGCGGCGCTCGCCTGGTGGGCATCAACAACCGCAACCTGAGTACTTTTGAAACCGACATCGCCATCGCCATGGACCTGGTGTCGCGACTGGCGCCCGGCCAGGTGCCGGTGGCGGCTTCGGGCATATCGGGACCGGCGGATATCCGCCAGAACCTGGAGGCGGGCATCTTCAACTTCCTGGTGGGCGAGAGCGTTGTGCGCTCAGACGATCCGGCCCGGTTCATTACCCAGTTGATCGCCGCGGGCAACCATGACGACCGGGCGGTCGACAGCCAATAATGAACACCCAACCACCCGGCGACCGGGACCTCCGGCGGTCTTTTCCCCAGGTCAAAATATGCGGGCTGACCCGGCCTGGCGAGGCAGCCGGCTGCGCCCGGGCGGGGGCCGATGCCATCGGACTGGTCTTCTTCCCCAAAAGCCCGCGCCACGTCACCCGTGAGCAGGCCAAAGCGGTGGTGAGGGAACTGCCGCAACAGGTGGCCGCCGTGGGCGTGTTCGTGAACGCGTCGTTCGATGACATCATGGGGCGGGTAAACCATTGCGGCCTTTCCGTGGCCCAGCTACACGGCCAGGAACCGCCCGAACTGGCGGCACGATTGAGAGCCGAGGGGGTTGGCGTGATCAAGGCCCTGTTTGTGAACGGGACGCCCAAAATGGTCCATGCGCAGGACTATGTGGCGGATGCTTTTTTGGTAGAGTGTGCCAAGGGCCCGCTGCCTGGCGGCAACGCCATGGCCTGGGATTGGGGCGAAGCCGGGGAATTCGGACGACGCTACCCGCTGGTACTGGCCGGCGGCCTGTCGCCGGACAATGTCCAAGTCGCCATTCGTGCCGGCCGGCCCAGGGCCGTCGACCTCAGCTCGGGCGTGGAGGCCGCCCCGGGGCGCAAGGACCTCGCCCAGGTGACCCGCTTGATAGCGGCCGTACGCCAGTCCGCTGGTGAATATGGCCAAGACGGACTGACACCGGTCTTTCAGGCCAGGAGAGATTGCCGCCGTGACTGATCGCGAATCCATGCTGGTGATTCCGCACAAGCAGTTGAGCCCTGAGGCGCTCTCCGGCCTCATCGAAGAGTTCGTTACCCGCGACGGCACCGATTCGGGCTACACCAAAGGCTCGCTGGCCGAAAACGTGGCCATGGTGCGCCGGCAGCTGGATCGTGGCCAGGCGGTGATCGTGTTCGACGCGCGCACCAAAACCTGCAACATCATGCCGGCGGATGCCATTCCCCGCGATCATCTTCCTGACCCCGTTTGAATTGAGGCTTCCAATGCTTACCTTCATCGGCTGAAGCCGGTGCAACAGCGCTAAGTGAATGCTGCCGGCAGTTTCAAGCCACAACCAACGTCAAGGGGTGCAACCATGAAATATGTCGGTGCCCACGTCAGCGCTGCCGGAGGTGTCGAAAACGCACCGCTGAAC
>JAAUYD010089286.1_pt1 | contig 18301 bp, 18 predicted proteins | sample 7278101 | NCBI WGS metagenome assembly JAAUYD01 (sample SAMN14350128, study PRJNA611818) | marine sediment metagenome | isolation source: surface marine sediment (0.6m) | place: French Polynesia: Moorea | collected 2018-08
AGTAAGTCAAAAGTCACTTAGCTGTCATTAATCGTAATGCAGATGGGACTAAAAGAAGAATCGAAATTCGTTTTATTCCTTCTGATCAAACACAATAAGTGAATATCAACCTTGAATACAAGTTAAGCTATAGGTATAGTAGTAGCTCTAGCGAGTGGTGGGATTTCATGCTGCGGATAATCGATCAGCAAACTGAGGCAAAAATAGAATTGAAGCGTATTGGCGATCGCACCCATGATAGTGATATCGAACCTAAAGAAAACACTGTCAGAGAAATCGTCACAACAGTCAAGAACAAGGGCGATCAAGCTCTAATTAACTACACAGCAAAATTTGATCGACAAGTATTAACAGCAGAACAATTGAGAGTAACTGGCTCTGAGTTAGACGCTGCTTATCAGCAAATTTCTCAAGACTTACTCCATGCTATTCAGTTAGCTTGTCAAAAAATTGAGGCTTTCCACCGCCAGAGAGTACCCAAATCTTGGGTGCAATTTGAAGAGAATGATGTAGTTTTGGGCAAACGCTACACCCCTGTAGATCGAGCAGGATTATATGTTCCTGGGGGGAGAGCAGCCTATCCTAGCACGGTATTGATGAACGCGATACCAGCGAAGGTAGCCAAAGTACCTCGTATTGTGATGGTGACACCTCCAGGGGAAGATTTAAAAATTAATCCTGCTGTATTAGTAGCAGCCCAAGAAGCAGGGATTGAAGAAATTTATCGCTTAGGAGGGGCGCAAGCTGTGGCAGCCCTAGCTTATGGGACAGAAACCATCCCGAAAGTAGATGTAATTACAGGGCCAGGAAATATCTATGTCACTCTGGCAAAAAAAATGGTTTATGGGGTGGTAGGGATTGATTCTTTAGCTGGTCCGTCGGAAGTGTTAGTCATTGCGGATAAGACAGCAAATCCTGTGTTTATCGCAGCAGATTTATTAGCCCAAGCAGAACATGACCCTATGGCTGCTGCAATTTTAGTCACTACCGACCGTAACTTAGGGGAAAAAGTACAACAAGAAGTTAGTAAGCAACTGGAAAATCATCCCCGCAAAACCCTGACGGAAAAAGCGATCGCTCATTACGGCTTAATAGTGGTAGTAGATTCTCTAGCAATTGCTGCTGAACTTTCTAACTTGTTTGCACCAGAACACTTAGAACTAGAAGTAGCAGATCCTTGGGGATTAATTGAGCAAATTCGTCATGCAGGGGCGATTTTTCTGGGTAGTTCGACTCCAGAAGCTGTGGGAGATTATCTAGCTGGGCCTAATCACACCTTACCAACTTCGGGGGCTGCTCGCTATGCTTCCGCTTTGGGAGTTGAGACTTTTATGAAACACTCTAGTTTGATTGAGTATTCTTCAACTGCTCTCAAGCAAATGTCCAGCACTATACAGATCTTGGCACAAGCAGAAGGGCTACCTTCCCACAAAGACTCAGTAAGATACAGAACAGATTAAGCTGTTTCCCCAAACTATGGAGAAAATCCCTATCTTTAAGAAATCAAAAACATTGTCGATTTTGGTGTAAGTAAGGATTGTAAAATCCAGGGTGCAGGAGTTGAACCTGCCTAGGGCGAATTATGAGTTCGCTGCCTCAACCGCTCGGCCAACCCTGGCAGTATTATTTTGCCTAGATATCTATTATATTAGTAACTTCGATAATTGCCAAAAAAAACTCTCTTAAGAAGTTTATGAACCTAAAATTAACCTTATTACTGATTGCGTCAATCCTTCTTATGATGTTAGCAGGTGGTAGTGCTAGTGCTTACATTGGTTATCTTATGGGAAGAGAGGCACTAAAAGTTGTAACTCAGCCCGATATAAATTCAGAACGCTCCCTTGATAAGAAAAAGCCCCTAGGAGGTCCTTACAAGGGGTTAAAAATTATTAAAGAGCGAGAAATCTTAATAAATGTTTACAATTACATGGAAGCTAAAAAAAAACGCAGTAGCTTCACAGAACAATCTCTATCAAGTTCTTTAGTTGAACCAGTAGATTTAGAATCTGAGCCTAATTCAGTCGACCCCCAAAATTTTCCTATTAGCCATAATTCAGGAGGAGTGACTTTTGAAGTGTCTCAAGCTCAACGGGAAGGGAGTTCTTTGACGTTAAACGTTAATATGAGGAATGAAGGTATGAAGTCTGTCAAGTTTCTTTACAGCTTTCTGGATGTCAGAGATGATCGCGGACGACCCTTAAGTGCTATAGCTGATGGTTTACCAGGGGAATTACCAGCCAATGGAGAGAATTTTAGTGGTAAATTAAGAATTCCTGTAAGTTTACTTGACAAATCTCAAAATATATCTTTGACTCTAACAGACTATCCTGAACAGAAATTACAACTCAAGTTAGAGAAAATTCCTGTAACAAGATAGAGATTTTCCGTTACAACCAAAGTAGGAGAATCAGTTTTTCAAAAACTTACATCCAATCCCGATGCTATTTTTTGAGCGCTTAAGCCTGGATGACTGGTAAAGATTTCTTATTTCCCTTAGTGGGGTTACTTTCATTAATTGCGATAAATGCTTTTTTCGTTACCGCCGAATTTTCTATCGTCTCGGTCAGGCGATCTCGTATCACCCAGTTAGCCAAAGATGGAGATATTCAAGCTCAAACAGTACAGTCTTTTCAGAGAAGTATAGACCGCTTATTATCTACGACTCAGTTGGGAATAACTCTTTCTAGTCTGGCTTTAGGATGGATTGGAGAGCAAACTATTGCAGTTTTAGTGGCTACTACTATTAAACAACTGCCTTTTCCTAGGTCTTTTACTGATATCTTTGCCCATTCTTTTGCCATTCCCACCGCTTTTTTTCTGTTGGCGTACTTCCAGATTGTTTTAGGAGAACTTTGTCCTAAATCTGTGGCTTTAATCTATCCAGAACAATTAGCTAAGTTTTTTGGGCCTCCTAGCTTAGTAATTGCTCGTATTTTTCGCCCTTTTATCTGGGTGTTAAATCAATCAACTCGTTGCTTACTCAGATTAGCTGGTATTGAATACACGGGACAGGGATGGTACAACCAAGTTACTTCTGAAGAATTGCAATTAATCATTACTACAGAAGAATCTACTGGTTTAGAAGCAGAGGAAAGAGAATTACTCAATAAAATCTTTGAGTTTGGGGATGTGATGGCGATAGAAATTATGATCCCTCGAACTCAAATTACTTATTTATCTGAGCAAGCTAGTTTTGCAGAGTTATTACAAACCATCGCGGATAAACAATATTTTCGCTATCCCGTGGTGGGAGAATCTTTAGATGAGGTTAAGGGGATAATTGACTTCAAAACCTTAGCTCTTCCTTTAGCCAAAGGAGACATAGCCCATGATTCTGTGATTGAGCCTTGGATTGAACCAGTTGAGTTTGTCCCAGAATCAACACCCATAAGTAGTCTATTATCTCAGATGCAACGTTCTCATCAAGCTATGGTCATTGTAGTAGATGAATTTGGTGGAACTTCAGGTATAGTTACACTGCAAGATATCGTCGCAGAAATCATTGGAGATGGGGATAATTCTAGGGCAACCAATACCAATCTGATAGAGACACTAGAGGACAATAGCTTTATCGTATCAGCACAAATAAATTTAGATGAGCTTAATGAAAGATTGCAACTTAATTTACCTGTGGCAGAAGGCTATCATACTCTCAGTGGCTTTCTACTAGAACAGTGGCAAAAAATCCCCATTCAAGGAGAAATTCTCACTTATGACCATTGGAATTTTACGGTCATCTCAGCTAAAGATAACAGACTGAATAGAATTAGGATACAAAGTTGTGAACCTAAGAAAAGTCTAGGACAATTCCAAGGTACTAAAGATCATAGCCAGACTGAATTGTTATAAAAAACAGTGGGTTTACTAAATTTAGGCAGTAGCTTGACTGGTGTTCATACCTACTGGTTCATTACTGGGCAATTCTAAGCAGTAACCAGCACCATAAACTGTTTTAATATAACGAGGATGGCGGGGGTCTGGTTCTAACTTAGTTCGCAAATGACGAATGTGAACTCTGATGGTTTCAATGTCATCATCTGGATCATAACCCCATACTTCTTTGAGAATTTCACTAGGAGCTACTGTTTGACCATGACGTTGCAATAAGCAATGTAGTAATTCAAATTCTAAATGAGTCAATTTGACAGTATTTTTAAACCAAATTGCTTCAAATCTTTCGGGAATTAAGGTCAAAGGACCATAGTTAAGAATTTCAGAGTGTTTAGCTGCTTGAGGTATACGGTCAGTCCGTCTTAATAAAGCTCTGACCCTTGCTAGCATTTCTTCTACTTCAAAAGGCTTTGTGAGATAATCGTCTGCACCTGCATTAAAGCCTTCTACCTTATCCTGAGTTTGTCCTAGGGCGGTTAACATCAAGACAGGAATATCAGAGGTGCGATCATCTCGACGTAATCGCTGACACACTGTAAAACCGTCAACTTTTGGTAACATTAGGTCTAGCATCACTAGGTCTGGTTGTAATTGTACCGCTAAGGCTTGACCCTTAATTCCATCTTCTGCTTGGTTGACATCGTAACCAGCCATTTCTAAATTAATTGAAACTAATTCAGAAATTGCAGGATCATCATCTATTACGAGTATTCTGGGCATCTTTATATCAGATTATATTTATAGCGTGGTTTTCTAAAAAGTTAACTAAAAAAATTAGAGCCTGCTTAGGTAATCCTCTACTGATTATAAGCATTAATGCTCATTTTGGTAGTACTCTGTCAGTGGATATTCATGGATTCAAAACTTTAGCTGAATTTAGTTAATTGTTTTATCTATATTTTGTTGGAGATTATATCAGTTTAACTTATAATGTTTCTTGATAAATCAGTTTCCATAATAACTATTGAGTTTTGCCAAGTCGAATGTATTACGATACATAATACAAAATGGACTAAATATACGTAAAAATTTGTTACTGTGTTTGCCATCCGATGTAAGAATTCTTAACGAAAATTCTCATTAAATAGGTTTAACCTAGCCCAATAGGCGTAATAATCGATCGTCCGTAAATAAGCTACGGATCAATAGTTAACTTTAGAAGTAGGAAGTTTAGCATGAGCGTTAATTTAGCAACCATGTTACGTGAGGGAACTAGAAAATCTCACACTATGGCAGAGAATGTTGGCTTTGTAAAATGTTTTCTTAAAGGAGTTGTAGAAAAAGAATCTTATCGCAAGCTGGTAACTAATCTCTATTTCGTTTATTCCGCGATGGAAGAAGAGATGGAAAAACTTAAAGACCATCCCATTATCTCGAAAATCTACTATCCCCAATTAAATCGCAAGCATAATTTAGAAAAAGACCTGTACTTTTATTTTGGTGCTAACTGGCGAGAAGAAGCTAAGTTATCAGAAGCTGGAGAAGCTTACGTTCAAAGAATTAGAGAAATTGCTAAAACTCAGCCTGAACTTTTGGTAGCTCATTCTTACACTCGTTACTTAGGAGATCTTTCTGGAGGTCAGATTCTTAAGAAAATTGCTCAAAGAGCTATGAATCTTGGTGATGGAGAAGGTACTGCTTTCTACGAGTTTCAAGATATTTCTGACGAGAATGAATTTAAGAACAAGTATCGTCAAGCAATGGACGAATTACCTATAAATTTAGCCACAGCAGAACAAATTGTTGCTGAAGCTAATGATGCTTTCCGTATGAACATGAAGTTATTTCAAGATCTAGAAGGTAACTTGATTAAGGCAATTGGTATTATGTTATTTAATACTCTAACTCGCCGTCGCACTCGTGGTAGTACCGAATTAGCTACTGCGGAATAATTATCGAAAACGCCGTTTAAGGCTTAGTCAAAACTAAAAACAACCCTGGAAGCTGGGTTGCGGTCAAAATAGATAGATCGTTATCTGGCTTTGAGGGTTGTTAGTTTTTTGTACCTTACCCATTAGGTAAGTTATTGCTTGCGTAAGAATCTAGTCCATAAGCAAGTACTCTTGTTCCGTGGTCTGTTTCTTGACCTGTGACTAATTGAGCTATCTTTTCAAAAGATTCAGATTTGATGTTGCGTTCGTGGATTGGTTTGCTTTGTTCGCCTTTAAAGTAGGCTTGAGTTCCAATAACTGCTGCTGCAACCCAACCAATGAGGAATAGAGAGATTAGAAGAGTGAACATGGTTTATTTCCTAAACTGTGTTTTGGGGTTTATGTAAATAAATGTAACAAACTGTTTCTTGATTTGACAATGTATAGTATGTTCGGTTTTTATCCTTTGATGTAGTAAAAACCGTCTGGAAGATAAATAATCCTTGAATTACACAAACTCACATAAGTATTTAATGTTGACTTGTTCTGTACTATAGACAATACTCTCTTGATTGATTACATTCATTGTTCCTGGTTTGATATAAGTACTGTCGTAACCTTTCATGGGAAAACCACCACTATAGTTTTTAGGATGATATTCTTTACCCATAGCAAAATCACACAGCAACATGAAAACCCGTTGGTTATTATCTCCCGAATTATTCCAATAGTTAGTAGCATAATTTAAGGCTTTGGTGGATTGTTCTGAACCATAAATACCGTTACCAAACATTCTTCCTGTACATTGAAAGGCATTGGCTGGAGGAATAATTAAACCTTGTTTGAGAATACTTAAAAGATTACTAGCTCTTGTACCATGCCAGTGTAATTTAATATTGCCAATTTCTGCTGCTTTGGCTTCAAAAGCTTTTATCATAGAAGGAATATTGACTTCGTAAAGCCTGGTCAGTTTATATTTGGCAGACACATGATTTTTATTGATAGTTGATTCGTAGATTTTACGAATTTTTCTAAAGATTTTTCTTCCCTGAACAGTACTACCTGGAACTCTTTTAATACTGCATTCAAAGATATTTTGTGTTGTATCAGCAGCATTCATTTCTATGGCAGCACTGAGAGCATTTAGAATTTCATGTTGACGCTGTATTTCTGCTTGAGAATAGAAAACTTTATAGTCGATTTTGCTACTTAGTTTTTGGGGAACTAATCTTAGATATTTGTTGATTAAATTACGAGAGTGGTGATTGTTTTGTTTGGCACTTTTGGCTATTTGCAAGAGATAGTTTCTAGCATCAGCGATCGCTTGTGGCGTAACTAATCCTAAAGGAGTGCTAAAATTTCCTGTTTTAGAGTTATAAACAATATCGGTTTGGGAAGTAATATCATGAATATTAACTTCTACTAAATAACGAATTAATTGTTTGGCTCTGGGGTCTTTTCCGTGTTCAATTTGTTTGGCTGCAATTACGTCTAAGTCTTCAGGTTTTACTGTTAGGCTGGTAGGAGTGTTTGTGGTGATAATTGCTGCTTCTGTATAACCTTTTCTCAGTTTTTGTCTTTTAGTGCGTTCAAATTTATTTTGAGCTAAAGAAACTGAACTAAACTGATGAGCTTTACTTTGTAATTTACTGCCAACTCTACCCCATTCAGCAATAAACAAACCATCATTGAATACTGTTCCTTTCCATACTTTATTGGAGTTTTCGTCCACTTCTACGTAAATTAGGGTACACGAGTCTATCACAGAAGACACTGCGATCACGTTCATAACTTATTCTTCCCAATTAATTTTAATTCCTTTGTTGATATTTTAATCAATATTGATTTTTAAGTCAAGTAGGAAGAAAGATTGAGGGATTGGGGGAATGGTAATTGGCGAATGGGGTAGTTAGTAGTTAGTAGTTAGTAATTAGTAATTGAGTTTAGTTAGTTATAGGGAATAGGTAAGAGGGTACAAAGAACAGGGAATAATTGCTACAAATCAGCAAAGCGATCTGTTGCTTCAATTAAAGCATCAAGAATACCTGGTTCTGATATCGAATGACCAGCGTCAGGAACAATAATAAACTCTGCTTCTTGCCATGTTTTATGTAATTCCCAAGCTGTAACTGTAGGACATACAACATCATAACGTCCCTGAACAATTATTCCTGGTAAATGACGAATACGGTCGATATTTTCTAGTAGCTGGTTTTCACTACTGAAAAATCCTTTATTCACAAAATAATGACATTCAATACGAGCAAAAGCCTCGGCAAATTCCGCTTCTCCAAATCTTTTGATACTTTTTTCTGAAGGTAATAATTTACTGGTACTGGCTTCCCAAACAGACCAAGCACGGGCAGCTTCTAGACGAATTTCCCGATTTTCACTAGTGAGTCTGCGATAATAAGCTGATATTAAATCATCTCTTTCTGAAACAGGAATTGGTTTTAGATAGTCTTCCCAAGCATCAGGATAAATGTAGCTTGCACCTTCTTGATAGAACCATTTTAGTTCTTTTTGTCGCAACATAAAGATGCCTCGCAGAATTAATCCTTTGCATCTTTCGGGATGAGTCTGACTATAAGCTAAAGATAAAGTACTACCCCAACTACCACCAAATACTACCCATTTTTCTATTGCTAAATGTTCTCGTAGTTTTTCAATATCTCTAACTAAATCCCAAGTGGTATTTTCTTTTAATTCTGCATAAGGAGTACTCTGACCACAACCTCTTTGAGCGAATATAACGATCCGCCATTTCTGAGGATCAAAATATCGCCGATACATGGGAGCAATTCCGCCACCAGGACCCCCATGAAGAAAAATAACAGGCTTACCTTGGGAATTTCCTGATTCTTCATAATGAATGGTATGGAGTTCTGAAACTTTGAGTTTTCCTTCGTTATACGGCTGAATAGGGGGATATAGTTCTCGCATCTTATTATTTACCATTTATCTATAGCTGTTCTCTATTTTCTTCGAGCCAAGCTTATTGACAATACTTGTTTAATAATTCTGTAACTATTGCTAAACTATCTGGTTGAGCCTGTATTGTGTATGCTTGTGCTTCTATTTCTCGGCGTTGACCATGATAATACGTGAAATAAGGACGGGTAATTTGAGGTGGTTCTATTGCTAAATCTAGTAATTGAATTTTGCCATTTCCTGCACAAGTTTGACTAGCGTGTACTGCTTCATGAATAAGAGTTGGTTTGGCGTTTCCTAAATCAAATACTACTGGATTAATCCAAATAGTTTTACTTCTTGTATCTAATAATCCATAGGGTCGATATCCTCTTCTATTTGTGGATGGTGGTAGTTCATAACGAATTACAAAATCATAATCAATTAGTAACTGTTCTAATTGATTAAATTCTCTATCGCCTAGAGGATGAGCTAGAGCTATAGTAGAACATCCTAAGCTAGACAATACAAGTAGGAAAATTAATCTAAAATTCATTAGATATTTGGCAAATGTAAATTTTTTATTTTATGGCAATCCTAAATTATCTTAAATATTTAATGGTAGCAGAACCATCGCGATAAATATGGTCGCACTACCCATAACTATGACAACTCAAATAAGATTACTATAGCTATAAGCTTCTGAAGCAGCAGATATCTACTTGCTACTTATTTATTCTGAGTCTGAACACCAAACTAATCTTAAAGCCATTACGGCAAAACCAATAGCAGCTATAGTCTTAAGGATTTTTTCGGGAAGAAATTGGGCTACTCCACCACCAGCAATTACCCCTAGAAAACTGGCTAAAACTAAAGCTACGGTTGAACCGAAAAATACGGCGCGAGGATATTTAGAACTTCCTCCTAATGCGATCGCAGCTAACTGACTCTTATCTCCAATCTCTGCTAAAAATACTGTAATAAAACTCAGACCTAAAAGTTGTAAATCCATGATTTTAATTGATTGTATTAATTGGTTGCCAATACTTAGCTAATGACATCAGAGATGAGCCATCCTGTGATAAATAGTAATAAGATTGCTACTGTTAAATCGAGAGTTTTCGGAGAGAGCTTTTTTGATAACCAATAGCCAACAATTACCCCAAGTAAACTGGTGCTAACTAAAGCCATAGCTGCGCCAAGAAAAACTATCCAAGGAGATTGAGACTCAGCACTCATTAATAAAGTTACTAATTGAGTTTTATCTCCCATCTCGGCTAAAAAGATGGTGATAAATGTAGAGCTAAATACTGTCCAGAAACTCCACTTTACCGTAGATTGTAATACTGATGTTTGGCAATTCTGGGAAGGTTTGATGGTGAGGGAAGACTCACTAGGTTCACCATGTCCAATTACGGTGTTGACTCGATCTTGAGATGGTTTTTGGGATTCAATTGATTTAAAATTCGCAGTTTCCATTCAGGTTTTAGATTGATTAAGAAAATTTCTTTTTTACCGCAACCGCGCCCAAAGCCGATCTCTTTCTAAGGATGGGGATTTGCGCGCTGGCGATTTCAATTGCCTACTTTGTTGATTGGTTGCTTTACAACCTTAAGGTTATCATACTATAGTGTTTTACGTAGTAGGTCGATAACGTAAATGTTTGTTCTAGAGTATAAGCTTAGAGGAAAAGAATCTCAGTATCGAGCTATAGACTCCGCTATTCGTACAGTCCAATTTGTACGCAATAAATGTCTTAGATATTGGGAAGATAACAAAGGTGTTGGACAAAAAGATATATATAAACATACAACTGTGTTAAGAAAAGAGTTTCAATTTGTCAAAGACCTTAACTCTACCGCTTGTCAGCAAGCTTGCGAACGAACCTGGACTGCTATTGTAAAGTTCTACACTAACTGTAAAAATAAAATACCTGGCAAGAAAGGATATCCCAAATATTCTAAGCGTACTCGTTCTGTTGAATTTAAAAAGTCAGGTTGGAAGCTAAATAGAGACACAAAAAAAATCACTTTTACTGATGGTAAAAATATTGGGGAATTAAAGCTGATTGGAAGTCGAGATTTGTACTATTTCCAAGAATGGCAAATTCAACGAGTACGAATAGTCAGGAGAGCAGATGGATACTTTGTTCAGTTAATGCTTAAACTTGACCCTAGGGATATAACGACCCAACTAGAACCTACTAAAAGATGCGTAGCCATAGATGTCGGGTTGAAGTATTTTTATGCAGACAGCAACAATAATACTGTTGATTGTCCAAAATATTATCGCAAGTCCCAAAAACGTTTAAACAAGCTGAACAGGAGAAAATCTAGAAAGTTTAGAAAAGGATCGAGACAGTCTAACAACTACATTAAAGCTAGCAAAAAATACGCCAAGAGGCATTTAAAAGTAAGTAGGCAGCGAGAAGAGTTCGCTAAAGAAAAAGCACTCCGTTTAATTCAGTCAAACGACTTGATAGCCTATGAAGATTTAAAGCTCAAAAACCTTGTTCGTAACAAAAAACTAGCTAAGAGTATCAATGACGCTGCCTGGTTACAACTGAGAAAATGGATCGAGTATTTTGGGGTTAAATACGGTAGATTAACTATCGCTGTTCCGCCTCACTACACAAGCTCTGATTGTCCTAATTGTGGCAAGAGAATAACAAAATCTCTTTCTACTCGCACCCATGTTTGCTCCTGTGGTATTGAGCCAATGGACAGAGACTATGCAGCCTCATTGAATATTCTTAAAAAAGCTACCCAAGGGCATTGGGGAAGCTGGTCATTAGACCTAAACGCTTGGGGAGATTCGACCTCTATTTTGGTTGGTAGTAATACCTGCTTTGGTAAGTTGAATCGTTGAACCAAAGAATCCCCTAGATTCATTGAGCGTTGTTCAGACGCTATCTATGGGGAGTGTCAAAAGATAGTAGTATATAAGTCTGCTAGAACAATTGATTATTGCCACATAGATAGGGTTGCTATGGTATTTTTCCGTCAAGATAACCAATTGAGTGATATTGCCCATCAAATTTTAGAAGCTACATGGCAAAAGTTTCCTTTTCTCACTAGAGATCGCATTGCTCTGACTTGGATAGTCTATGACTCTCCTGTAATTGTTAATACTGGTGGTGCTTTGTCTCCAGAAGAATTTTGGCAATACGAAGTTAGGGGATTTAGTTATCGAGGTGTGGAGCGAATTTATCCCGCTAGTATCGTGAAGTTGTTTTATTTGGTAGCTATTCACGAATGGTTAGAGAAGGAAATGGTGGGAGATTCCCCAGAGTTACAAAGAGCTATTAAAGATGCTGTTGCCTACTCTAGCAATGATGCTACTAGTTTAATTGTAGATGTTCTAACTGGCACAACTAGTGGCCCAGAATTACCAGAAAGCCCCTTTGAGACTTGGAAACAACAAAGAAATATTGTCAATCGTTATTTTAAGTCTCTGGGTTGGGAAGAATTGGAAACAATCAATGTTAATCAAAAACCTTGGAATGAAGGAGCTTATGGCAGAGAAAGGGCTTTTCTGGGGGAATTGATGGAAAATCGCAATATGCTGACTACTGATGGGGTAGCAAGATTATTGCACAGTATCATTGGTGGAGTTGCTGTATCCAGCGATCGCTCTAGACAAATGATGCAGCTTCTAAAACGGGAGCTTAATCCTGAAGCTGTGGAAGGGGAGGAAAATCAAATTACAGGCTTTTTAGGGTCAGGTTTACCAGCAAATGCCCAAATTTGGTCAAAAGCTGGCTGGACATCTCAAGTACGCCATGATTCGGCTTATATTGAAATTCCTGAGCGACAACCTTATTTATTAGTGCTGTTCACTGAAGGAAACTATAATCCTCCTAATAAAGAATTACTGCCTTTTATTTCTAATGCGATCGCTGAAGCTATGGCAAGTTTGTAGTTTAGCAGTAAAAAGGGAATGGGGAATGGGGAATGGGGATTGTTAGTTGTTAGTTGTTAGTTGTTAGTTGCTACTTCCTAATCCTTCATCCTTCATCCTTCATCCTTTTGTCCCATTAATTAATGCTCAAAAATATTACTGTATTGAAGAATATCCAAATTAATTATTACGGGAAGAACTTGAAAACACTGTTGTGCTAATTCCCAACGCTCTTCCCTTTTGAGCATGGTCATTAATTTTTCTCTTGCTGGTAACAGATAGCGCACATCATTAGCAGCATAGCTGAGTTGCTCTGGTGAAAGACCCTCAAAATTTCCCCAGTCAGAACTTTGAGCTTTCTTATCTAATTCTACTCCCATTAATTCTGCAACTAAACTTTTTAATCCATGACTAGAAGTGTAGGTACGAGCTAGTTTACTGGCGATTTTGGTACAAAAAATCGGTGTGGTTTCTACACCAAAAGTATAGAGAAACTGAGCCACATCAAAACGAGCAAAATGAAAAACTTTAGTAACTTCTGGAGCTTGAAGTAATTGGGTTAAATTGGGTGCTGTAGTTTGTCCTTTTTCGATCTTAATGGCTGTAACATATCCTTGGACATCACATAATTGTACTAGACACAGGCGATCACGTCCTAAGATTAACCCCATAGTTTCTGTATCTATGGCTACTGCATCTGATGCCATATAACGAGCTAAAGCAGTATCATCTAGATCACAATCGCAAATTTGGAAATTATCTAACATCGAATTTTTCCTTACATAACTAATTATCTTTGCTTGCGAGAAGACTCCCAGTTTACTGGAGAGATTAAAGCAAGGGCGATGACTTGACAACCTGGACATACAATCTTCACAGAGCAATGGCTCTTGAAGTGTTGTAAAATACAAGAGCCAACGAACCCAAGTGTTCCAGGATAGGCAAATTGGTAACTAACCAATCAAAATGCTCGACAATCACGGAAATACCTGAAAACAGGGGCGACATAGTTTGAGAAAGAGTACGGTTGAACCATAAAAATTTAAATCCTTCTGCGTTAGGGCATAGCGTGGAAGTAAAACAAAAAGTCTGTGGATTCGTTCTGTCAGGGTCAGTGCCTGTGGGAGAAGCGCGTATCGTTCGTACCAAAGTGGGCTAGATAAGAGGATTGGAAGCAGAAACCCCCAAATACCGTGAGGTTGGGAATCCCTCAGCTTGCTGAAGGGAGGATGTCAATGAGACAACTTGAATTCTTTGAGAGCGGGTAAAAAATTCTTATTTTCGTGACTAGCTCGACTTAGCTTAATTAAAGCAAAACGCTGTAAGGGAGTAAGATTAGACCATTGCTGTTGAGAAATACTCACCTCAAACTCCGCAGCTTTTTGTTGAACCATTACAGGGATATTAACAGTATCCAACCAAGGAGGATGGGGAGGAATACTAAGCTCTCCTGCAAAGCTTCCTGTTTTCGCCTGAACCAGATTTTGCAGCAATTCTTTATAGCTTTGAGCTTCTTCGCTACTATAACAAGACATCTCAACTAAATTCTTTCTTTCCTCTTGGCTAAATTGATTCCAGTGGGTTAATTTGAGTTTGACTCCGCAAGTATCTAATTTCATTCTTACTACCATTGGAATACAATTTAAAGACTCAATGAAATCCTTTTCAAATTGAAAAAAGTTTTGCGAGTTAATTTGTGAGGGGTTCATGTTATCGATCATTTACTTACTATAGACAGACTTGGGGCAAATTCAAAATCAAAATACCCTAAAAATAGATGAATTCCCTATACATAGTTAAATAATGTATAGTTGAGTATTTAAAAATTAAAGGAAGTATTTATTTTTATTCCACATAAATCTCAGAATCTATACTTAAAATGTTCGTTCAGAAGCTTTTTCGGGAACTTTATAAATAACAAGCTTAGGGATGCGTTAAAAATTATTTTTTCTCTTTTCACAATTCTCCAATATCTATGTATATTAACTCCGAGAGAAAACCTATAGCTAAATAATATGCTCCCAAAGACAAATACAATAACCTCGATTAAGATTTAGTGATACAAGTGCAAGCAGTAGATTTAGGGATAAGAGTCCCCAACATGAGTAAACCAAAAAACAGACTCTTTTGCCGTTTAGATGGTTTAACACCTTCTGTTAGGGAGCAAAAAAGACTGAAAATTCTTAAGAGTCTGGGTCTATTGGCATCAGAAAGTATCCCAGTTTTTGAAGAAGCAACTCAAACAGCTTCGAGTTTTCTGGAAGCACCGATTTGTCTTCTAGGTCTGGCGGTAGAAAAACAATTATGGTTTAAATCCGCCTTTGGTTTATCTTCAGTCGGTCTGATGAATCAACTGGCATCTTACCGCAGAATACCTCTAGAAGAATCTTTTAGTACTTACGTCATAGATAGTGAACAGCCTTTGACCATAGAGAATACTTTTTCTAATAAGGCATTTATTATTAGTAGTCTAACCCAACACTATGGTATTAGGTCTTACCTTGGTGTACCTCTAATTAGCTCCGACGGCTTTTGTATTGGAACCCTAGAGGTGATGGATTTAGAACCACGACAGTTTAGTGCTAAAGATGTGGATTTCTTGGCTCTAACGGCTCGATGGTGTCTGAGGGAATTTGAGCGAGATTATGCACTGAAACATCAAAATCAGCCAGTAGCAGATTCCCTAATTAGTTTTCCGACTCCTAGTTATCAACCTCCTGAATGGTCACATGGTACACACCAAGACAAAAATCAGACCAAGACTCCTGATAATGACAGTTCTACCAATCTAATTAAAGTCAAGCTTTTAGCGCAGTTAACCCAAGAGTTGAGAACTCCTCTTACTTCTGTTATCGGGATGGCAAGTGTTCTGAGGCGAGAAGTTTATGGTCCTTTGACCACCAAACAGAGAGAATATTTAGAGATTATTCATAATAGTGGTCAAAACTTAATCTCTCTAGTTGATGAGATTGTCAATTTAGGAGTTTTGGGAGAGCAAAATACGGAGATTAATGTATCTTCTGTTGATAGTGAAATGCTCTGTCAACAAGTAATTAATAGTCTGGCGGACACTGCTAAACAGCATCAACAAACTCTGCGTCTTTCTGTAGAGCCAGGAAACCGTATTTGGTCCCTGGATAAGGATAAGGTTAAACAAGCTCTTTATTATTTAATTATTAGTATCTTAGAGATGTCTGAGTCTGGGGGAGATGTACGGATTCATGTTTCCCGTCGTCAGAAAGCTTTAAATATTGCAGTATGGCTCTATCATCCTTGGTTGGGAGATGGTTTGCCTCAAGTAGAATTTTATTCTCAATCGGTTACTAGAGCTTTAGCGATCGCAGAATCTCAAGCAGAGGATTCTATAGGTATTGGGAATAGTGATATCTTACTAGGTAATCGTGTCCTAACTTCATCCGCTTTGATGAGAGTAATTAATGGGGACGACAATCCTGAAGCTAAACCAACAGATAGGGTGTCTCGGGATGTTTTAGGACTCTTATTCTGTTGTCATCTCACAGAACTCCATAACGGAACAGTATTTGTTCAAGGTTCTCCTGAGTCTGGCTATCGTTACATTTTACAAATTCCCAAAATCTCTGAAACAGAAGATGTAGGATAAAATTACTCTGGTCAGTCTTGTGGTGATTGACACTGTTCTGTTTCTAATATCATGACATCTCTTTGGAAACACCTTGTTTTAGCTCAGTTGGATTGTAATCGCCTGTTTAATAGCAGCTATCTCTATCGTAAAGTTAAATGGTTCTCTCTTTGGCGTGAAGCAAGTTGGTTATTGCAATGGTCAGAAGCAATTGGTGCTTGTTTGTTGAGTTTGGTTTTAATGCTTGCTCCTTTTGTCTCTACAAGCCTCATAGGAGTGCTTCTCGTAGCGGTCATAGGTTACTGGATTATTGTTACAGTATCGGAAAATCCAACAACTTTTGGTATAACTCCAATTCATATAGCAGTTTTGATTTATTGGCTGATTGCTACTATTGCTACAGCTTTATCTCCAGTTAAAACGGAAGCTATCTCTGGTTGGATCAAGTTGACTCTCTATCTCGGCTTATTTGCTTTAGGTTCTAGAATATTGCGATCGCCTCGTCTCTGCAATTGGGTGATTACCAGTTTTTTGTTAATAGCTTTAATTGTTAGCAGTTATGGAGTCAGACAACAGTATCTAGGGGTAGAGCAGTTAGCTACCTGGAATGACCCTAACTCGGTTTTGGCTAATGATACTAGAGTTTATAGTTATTTGGGTAATCCTAATTTACTAGGAGGATATTTATTACCGGCGATCGCATTAAGTTTAGTTGCGATTTTTATCTGGCGCAGTTGGATACAAAAGTTTCTGGCTGTGACTATGCTAGGAATTAATCTTGCTTGTCTCTTCTTTACCGATAGTCGTGGTGCTTGGTTAGCTACACTCGCCTTGATTTTTGTGATGTTTATCTTGCTCTATCTTTGGTGGCGGGAATATTTACCCCGTTTTTGGCAAATTTGGCTTTTACCGCTAGTTTTTTGCTGTTTGGGTGGGATGTGCTTGGTAGCAATTTTAGGGGTAGAGTCCATTAGGTTGCGTTTCTTGAGTATTTTTGCAGGACGAGAAGACAGCAGTAATAATTTTCGGATTAATGTCTGGGAAGCAGTATTTAAAATTATTGCAGACTATCCCATAACAGGAATTGGCCCTGGAAACGAAGCTTTTAACGCTGTTTATCCTCGCTACATGGATCCTCTCTATCCTGCTTTGAGTGCTTATTCCATATTTTTAGAACATATTGTAGAGTTTGGCTACATTGGATTTAGTTGTTTTTTGTGGTTAATTGTGGTGACTATTAATCATGGTATTGCTCAAGTCAATCGATTACGAGCATCTAGGGGAAGTCAAGGTTTATGGGTTATAGGTGCGATCGCTGCTGTAGCAGGATTGATGGCTCACGGAATGGTAGATACTGTTTGGTATCGTCCTCCGATTAATACTCTCTGGTGGTTTATGCTTGCTATTATTGCCAGTCAATTTAATAAGGATTTTTCAGTCAATGGCAAACACCCAGTAGCAAATACTAATTGTTTATAATACTCCTGGCAACCAATTTAAACCAGGATAGGAAGCGAATTGCTGATTAGGGATTGGTGATTAGGGATTAGTGATTAGGGATTAGGAGAGTTGATCCTTATAGCAACTATTCCCAGTCACCTCCTCCCCAGTTCCTTAAAAGAATAAGGTACACAATTATCTGTTTGGCTAACTCGCAATTATATTGCTTTTCACTCGACACTTAAAGATTTATACGGGAATTCCAATAGCATCTGTAGTATCAGCACCAGTAAAGATAGCTGTATCTATGCCAATAGCATCAGTGAAGTTAGACTTAATCAAAATAGAGTCGCTAAAGTCAGCGTTGGTTACTGTCGCTCCTATTGCAAGACGATCGACAAAACTAGCTCCAATGGAGTCTGCATCGTTGCCGTCACTTAGGTTCGCTCCTGTCAAAATAGCTCCCGTCAGATCTGCCTTGTCTAAGGTAGCATCTTGAAGAAGAGCATCATCAAGTTCAGCCCCCGTTAGATTCGCCCCCGTCAAATTCGCTCCTGTCAGAAGTACCTAAATAATCCTGAAAAAGATGATAGCGATCGCCTGAAGCGGGAAAGAGGTGTAAAAAATCAAAAACCCCCCTATCTAGAGAGGGATTTTCAATATCTAGTCTGATGCCTGGTGCTTCGGA
>JAAUYD010016516.1_pt1 | contig 18287 bp, 18 predicted proteins | sample 7278101 | NCBI WGS metagenome assembly JAAUYD01 (sample SAMN14350128, study PRJNA611818) | marine sediment metagenome | isolation source: surface marine sediment (0.6m) | place: French Polynesia: Moorea | collected 2018-08
CGCCGGCCCGACGGCGCGATCGGCAGGCACCGACGGGGCCGCGCCGATCCGCGCCGCGCGCGCAATCGCGCGTTCTTGACCCGCCTCAAAAAAAACCATCGCCGTTCGCGTTACAAGTGTATAAGCAAATACGAATATTTGCTGAGAGCAGGGAGGACACGCGATGAAACGCACAGCACTCACAATGCTGGCCGGGCTGCTGCTGGCCGCTGCCGGCAATGCCAATGCCTGGTGGGGCGGCGGCTGGAACCCTTACGACCCGTGGGATCCGCGCTACTGGATGGAAGAATTCTTCGGCGGCGGCTACTACGGCGGCGGGCCCTGGGGTTATGGCGGTCCGTGGGGCGGTTATGGCGGTCCCTGGGGCTACCGCGGCGGCCCGTGGGGCGGCTATGGCCCGTACTACGGCGGTTACTACCCGTACCACGGTGGCGGCTGGGGCTACCCGTACCATGGCGGCGGCTGGGGCCACCCCTACGTTGGCGGCTGGGGCTACAGCCCGTACGTCGCCCAGCTACCGGCCACGACCGAGTCCAGCGAATAGATCACGCCGGCTGCGCGACGGCTATCGTCCCGTCGCCTGACCGGAAGACGAACCCTGTGACCCGCCCGGGCGCAGGGTTCGTCGCCGTCCGGTCGCCGGCGTGACCGGCGACGCCACGACAGGCCCGGGGGCATGGACGACGTCATCGTCTGGCTGATCATCGCCGCGTTCTACGCACCGCTGCACTTCCTGCTGCCGGTACTGCTGTTGTTCGTCACCGGGCACGAGAGCGAGGCCACGCGGCGGCGCCTGATCCGCGGCGCACTGCTCGACGCGGCACTGTCGATGGCGGTCGCGTTCGCGCTCGCGATCACGCTGGCGACGCACGGTCGGCTGTCGCTGGCGATGCTGATCCTGCTGCTGTCGATGACCTACCCCTTGCTGCGCATCTGGCGCCACCGGCGCGCGATCCGCGGCACCGCCTGAAGCGGCCCGGAACGGGCCGACGGCCACCGTCATCGCGGTGCGCCGGGACCGCGACACCCGTCTCCGACGCCGATCGGCAACGGTCATCAGCAGGTGCGGCGGCGACGCGGCGGGCGGCGACGCCGAACCGCGCCACGACCGGCCAAAGCGTCCGGGATCCGGCCTCGGGGCGCCGCGGCCACGCGTCGGCAAGGCGCAGCCAGCCTGCACCGTGCATGGTCATTCGTCGGGCCGGCGGCTGTCGCAGCCGCTGTGGCGCCGGCCTGTAGCGGCAGACATAACCGTTGCCGTGGCTCGAGCGAAAGCCGGGCCATGGCGCGGCAAACCGCCGGGATCCGCAGGGCACAGCGCCGGGCACCGACCGCAACTTCCGGGGTTTCGCAGTCCCTTTCGGAAGCCACCGTAAGGTCGGCCACCGGCCAGGTTGGCGCGGCTCAGCCCTCGCGACACCCAGACGAGTGACGGCAGCGCCGCCGCGCTCGCGGCGCAGTCCACACACGACGACGCGCCCGGTTGGGCGCGTCGTGACCGGCGCTGCGACGGCGAGCGCTCAGTTGTCGGAACAGCCGCTGGTCTCCCGGCGCATCTGCTCCTCGGTCTTCGCGTTGCGCGCCTCGACCTCGGCCTTGACGCGGGCCTCCCAGACGTCCCTGCGCTCCTCGACCCGCTTCTCCCAGGCACCGGTCTGTTCCGGGATCGTCTTCTCGCCGAACAGCGCCTGGCGCATCAGGCGGTTGCCGAGTTTCATCAGCGCGATGTCGTCGTCGGCGACTTCGGCATAGGTCGCGTCGGGCAGGTTGTACGTGGCCTTGAAGTTGTCGCTGAGCACGAACTTGCGCAGCATGTCGAAGTTGAACGACGCCATGAAGAACAGCTGCAGGCTCATCTCGTTGGGCGTGCCGACGCCCGGACCGCCGGATTTCTTCTTCAGGATCAGTTCGTACCAGGCCTTGTTGAACTCGTCGTACTCGTCGACGCCCTGCTCCCTGCGGTAGTCGCGCAGCGTGATCTCGCGCGGCTGGTCGTGGCCCTTGCAGTGGTCCTCGCGGATCATCGAGTACTGCTGCCGGGACTCGTAGGTGTCCTTCTCGCGCATGTTGAGCAGTGCGACGGGGTAGTAGCGGCACACGGTCGGCCGGTCGTCGTAGACACCGCAGCCGTTGTCGCCGTCGAGGAACAGGCAGGCGCCGTCGTTGTCGGTGCGCAGCTTGATGCCGGGCACGCCGTCGGCATCGAGCTGGAACGGCACGGTGTGCCGCTCGAGGAACCCGGCCGAGTCCATGCCGAGGCGCTTCTGCAGGCGCAGCACGTCGTACGGCGCGAGCGTCACGTCGGCGTGCCTGCAGCAGGCGTTGAAACACGAGATGCCCTTGTGGCACGTGAACTGGATGGTGCTGTCCTCGGTCAGCACCCCGGGCACGGCGGGGCTGGCAAACTGCGCGGGGATATCGAATTTGTCGTCGCTCATGGGGAGTTCCTCGACACGGCGATGCCGCGATGACTGCATGCGGGCAACGTAGCGCAAGGCCGACGGCCGCAACGGCCGGTGATTATAAGGTTCTTCTGATGTTCGTGCGGCGCCGCGCAGCGGCGCGGCGCATGGGACAGCAGGCATTTCCCCCAGTCACCGGGCGGGCATCGCCCCGGGGCAATAACCTAGTATTTCGCTCGGGTTTAGTCCCGGGCGTCACACCCGGCCCATCAGCAGACAGGAGACGTGGACATGACTCGCTACCTGATCCTCGCGGCCGGCGCCGCGTTCGCGACCTCGACGGCGCTCGCCGCCGCCAACGACATCGGCTTCAACCCGGTGGCCGCCAGCCAGTACTGCAACGACCTCGCCGACAGCTACCAGGTGCTCGACGAGGACCGCGGCAGCTACATGGTGCAATGCGTCGCCGCCTACGAGGAATCGCCGCCCGGCGAAGAGGGCAGCGACGTCAGCCCGCACGCCGCCGGGTACTGATCGCGGCGCGACGCGGGACGCTCAGCGCGCGGCCGGCAGCGCCCGCGGCGCGCCGATGCGCCGGCACAGCCACTGAAAGAACCAGCTGCGCGGCGGGTCCTCGCCGGTGGTCAGGAAATGCAGCGTGTAGGGGTTGCGCAGCGTCGCGTGCAGGCGGTGACGCGCGCGCCGCGTACCGCACAGCAGCAGCACGTCGCCGGGCAGCATGACCATGTCGTCGTCGGGCAGCATCGTCGCCTCGCCATCGCGGGTGACGACCAGCGGCAGCGCGTCGAGCTGGGCGTCGCGCCGGGCCGGATCACGCAGCAGGTCGGCGACGCGCACGTCTGGCAGGCGCTCGCGGCACCCCGGCACGACGCAGTCGAGCGCACCGATCTCCTCGCTCCACAGCAACGGCGCACCGCGCGGCAGGCGCTCGCGGGCACGTCGCACCAGCCCCTCGACCTCGTGCGGCGCGTCGCTGTGCAGGTAACGCAGCAGGCCGCCGAGTGACGGCATCAGCAGGAACAGCAGGATGTGCCGCGCCAGCACCAGGCTCGGCTGCATGATCAGGTTGGCATCGGCGGCGTTGAACGCGAGCTCGTTCTCGTGGTGGTTCTGGCGCACGATCAGGAACGCGTCCGGGTTGATCGCGCGTGCGCTGAGCAGGATGCGCAGGTTCTCCTGGTCGTTGCTGGTACCGGCGACGAGGCCGACCGCGTCGGCGAGGTTGGCATCGGCCAGCGTGTTGCGGTCGACGTGGCCGAGGATACGCTTGCCGCCGCTCAACGGCAGGCCCTCGTTGCGGTCGATCACCGAGATCTCGCTGCTGTGTGCGCGCAGCTTGGCGTGCAGCGCCCTGCCCATGCGGCCGTAGCCGCACAGCACCCAGTTGCCGCGCGGCGGCCGCACCGGGTCCTCGAGGTCGATGGCGTGGTCGCCGACCAACCAGTCCTCCCATGCCCGCAGCACCGGCGTGTAGATGGCCGCGTCGAGCTGCTGCGCGAACACCTCGAACGGGCTGACCAGCGTGACCTCGCCGACCGTGGCCAGCAGCTCGCGGTGGCTGGCGTCGGTATCGCGGCAGATGATGCGCAGCGCCGGGTTCAGGAAGCGTGTCATCACGGCGATCTTCAGATTGACCTCGTCGCTGCCGGTCAGCACGACGACCGCACGACACTGCGGGTGCTGGACGCCGGCATCCATCAGGTGGCGCGGGATGCTGGCATCGGCGCACAGCCCCGGCATGTTGACGCGGTAGTCGCGCAGGCGCAGTGCCTTGATGCGCTCGGTGTCCATGTCGAGCACGGCGGCGCGGATCATCTGGTCGGACAGGCCGCGCGCGAGCAGGCTGCCGGTATCGCCAAAGCCGCACAGGATGAAGAACGGTTCGGAGATCCGCCTGACGCTGCGCGCAAAGCGCCGCTCGGCGATCGCGCGCAGCAGCTCGGGGTGCAGCGCCAGGCGGATGATCGAGCTGATCGCGTACAGCCACGCGACGACGCCCATGTACAGGCACACCGTGGCCCACAGGCGCTGCTCGTCGGTGAACGTGAACGGTATCTCGCCGAAGCCGGTCGTCGTCGCCGTGTAGGTGAAGAAATAGAACGCGTGAAACAGGTTCATGCGGGTCGGATTGCCGTCGGCATCGACGCCGGGCATCAGCGCCATGCCGGAGATGCCGATCGCGTAGACGCACAGCAGGACCAGGATCGGCCCGCGCATCAGCTGCAGGACGATCGCGGTGACGCGGTCGAGATCGGAGGTCGCGGACATGCCGACGCGTGCCTACTGGCGAGACATCAGCGTGTCGGAGACCAGCACCGCGACCGACACGACGTTGGCAGCCAGCGCGCCGTAGCCGAGCGACACGATCGCGACGATCAGGCCGGGACTGATCGCCTCGTCCAGGCCGCCTTCGGCGACCGCCCATACCGACACGGCGATCATCAGCAGCAGGTTGGCGACCAGGCTCGCGGCGAGTACCAGGGCGCCGAGCTGCGAGCGGTCGCCGAGCTTCAGGCCGCTGGTGATCAGGCCGATGATCAGCGCCGAGAACAACAGCCACGGGCTGTGGTGCGCCGGGTTGTCGATCTCGCCGGCAACGAAACCGAGGTTCAGCGCCAGCGCGAGGATGATGAAGAAACCGAAGACGACGCGCTCGAGATTCAACGTGCTGGGCCCCTGTCTGGCTGGCGGAAAGGGGTCGAACCCCTGCCCACAGGGTATAGCCACTGGCCGCGCGACGATCAACCGCCGGGCCGCCCGGGGCGCACGAAAAATATCAATGTTGACGGGTGCATGGGCACGCACAGGGTCGCCGGCGTCGCGCCACGGCGCTGTACAGGCGGGAATGCGAACACCATGCCGACACCCGGCGCGGTGTTCGCAGCGGCAACGAAAAAGGCCGGGCACCTCACGGTGCCCGGCCAGTCAGTCAAGCGACTGTCAGGCAGTCGTTACCTGAACAGCTTCGACTTGTCCACGAGGTCCTTGTGCGCCCGCTTGAAGCAGGTCCAGCTCTTGGTGGTCTTGTCGTAGACCGAGTTCACGAAGCACTTCCAGTTTTCTTCGTCGACGAAGTTCTTGTCCATGCGGTAGTAGAAGCCCGGGTAACGGGACTCCTCGCGGAACTGGATGTGCTTCATGTGGGCTTCCGCGGTCAGGATGCGGTGGTAGTTCTCCCACGCACGCAGCAGCTCGTGGAGGTCCTTGGCACGCATCTTCAGCGCGTCTTCCTTGAGCATCTCTAGCTTCTGCTCGGCCAGATCCAGCATGTGCTCGTTGGTCGTGTAGTAGGTCGAAACGCCGGCCACGTACTCGTCCATGATCTTCTGCAGGCGCAACTGCAGCATGCGCGGCGTGATGTAGTTCGGGTTGACGTCGATCGCGGTCGTGTAGTCCTTGTGCTCGAGGAAGTTGCGCACCGGACGGTAGATCTCTTCGATCAGCTCGTCGACCGGGGTGTCGAGCTCCGGCCGCTCGTCGCGGTTGTCGATGACGTACTTGACCATCGCCTTGGCGCACATGCGGCCCTCGGCGTGTGAACCTGACGAGAACTTGTGGCCGGACGCGCCGACGCCGTCACCGGCCGTGAACAGGCCCTTGACGGTGGTCATGCCACGGTAACCCCAGTTCCAGCCTTCCGGCAGGTGCGACGGAATCCTCTCCTTGTCGGGGTGCTTTTCGCTGGTCGGTGCGCCGACGTCGGTCGGGCCCGAGGCCCAGATACCGCAGCAACCCGAGTGCGAGCCGAGCAGGTAGGGCTCGGTGGGCATCAGCTCGGAGTTCTTTTTCTCCGGCTCGATGTTCTCACCGGCCCAGATACCGCACTGGCCGACGCACATGTCGAGGAAGTCTTCCCAGGCCTCGGCCTCGAGGTGTTTGACCTCGCGCGGCGACAGGGTCTCGCGCAGGTTGGCCAGGGCGGTGACGGTGTCCATCCAGATCGGACCGCGACCCTCGCGCATCTCCTTGAGCATCAGGTGGTTACGCAGGCAGGCAGCGGGAACGGCGGCCTGGCCGTAGGGCGGGTAGTCGTTCAGCATCTCCCTGTTGCGTTCCAGGTAGACCTCGCCGTAGGCGTTGGTGGCCTTGGCCTTGAACAGCAGGAACCAGGCGCCGACCGGACCGTAGCCGTCCTTGAACCGGATCGGCACGAAACGGTTCTCCATCATCGTCAGCTCGGCGCCGGCCTCGGCGGCCATCGCGTAGGTCGACCCGGCGTTCCACACCGGGTACCAGGCACGACCGAGGCCCTCGCCGACCGACCGCGGACGAAAGATGCTAACGCAGCCGCCGGCAACCAGCAGGATCGCCTTGGCCCGGTACACGAATAGCCTGTGGTCCCGGATCGAGAAGCCGACGGCGCCGGCGATCCGGTTCGGGTCGTTCTTGTCGTTGACCAGCCTGACGATGAACACGTGCTCCTGGATGCGGTCGGTGCCCAGCGCCTTCTTCGCGGCCTCGGCGACGATCCACTTGTAGGATTCGCCGTTGATCATGATCTGCCACTTGCCGGTGCGCACCGGCTTGCCGCCGTCCCTGAGCGAGGCCATGCCCTTCGAACCGTCGTGACGCTCGCCGTTCTCGTCGGTCTTCCAGATCGGCAGGCCCCATTCCTCGAACAGGTGCACCGACTCGTCGACGTGGCGGCCGAGATCGTAGGTGAGGTCGTCGCGGGTGATGCCCATCAGGTCGTTGGACACCATGCGCGCGTAGTCGGCCGGGTCCTTGTCATCACCAATGTAGGTGTTGATCGCCGACAGGCCCTGGGCGACGGCGCCGGAGCGGTCCATCGCGGCCTTGTCGACCAGCTTGACCTTGATGTCCACGCCCTGCGCCTTGGCGGCCTCGATCCACGGGCCGATCTCGTAGCCGGCGCCGCAGGCGGCCATGCCCCCGCCGACGATGAGGACGTCCACCTCTTCCTCGACGACGTCGGGTTTTCCAAACTCAGCCATCGATGTTGCCCCTCTGCTGGATTCGCTGCTGTCCGAGCGCGGCGCGATTACTTCGCGATCAGCTCGCTCGGATCACCGGAACGGAAGCCGTCGGTCTCGACGAAGAAGCCGTTGTCGGCGATCTTGTTGATGTCTGCGGCCGGCTTGCCGCCGTACGGGTCGATCGAACCCGCCGGGGTGGTACGGATCGGGAACTTGAAGCGTTTCAGCGAGCCATTGCGGAACTTGATGGTCCACATGATGGATTCGGTACCACGCAGTGGCTGCACTGAGCCCCCCAGCGGCACGATGTCGGCATACGGCCGGGATTCGATGGCGTTCTGCGGGCAGATCTTGACGCAGGCGTAGCACTCCCAGCACTGCTCCGGCTCCTGGTTGTAGGCCTGCATGACATGGCCGGTCTCCGAACCTTCCTTGTCCAGCTTCATTAGATCGTGCGGGCAGATGTACGCGCACGCGGTCTTGTCCTGGCCCTTGCAGCCATCGCACTTGTCGGTACGCACGAAGGTCGGCATCGATGGATTCTCCTGAGACTTCGACTGCGGTATTGGTGCCACCCCCGGGCGGCAGCTCGTGCGAAACGGCGGCCGACATCACGGGGCGCCGCCGTCGCCTTGCAAACCTAACGGCCCACCTCGCTGGCAACCGGCCTCCGGATAGCCGACGCCGTGCCAGGCCAGGCCGGTATTCGACGAACGCGCGCGCCTGGCGGGGCCTTGGGGTCGGTAAACATAGTGAGAGCAAGGAAAAAAGGCCAGACAATTTTACGGTTGGCTGGCATAAATCAGTCTTATTTCTTTTTCTAATAGAGCTTATCAACGGTTTGTTTTTCAACGCGATTTCTGGTCGCACGGCGGTTTCGGCGGTGTAGAATCGGCGACGACCTGAACAGAGCCGCGTCAAATCGACGCGCGTCCCAGCCCATGGCCCGCGCATGTCCAACACCGCTGTCACCGTCGAACTGTTGATCGCACCCGGCTGTCCGCACTGCACGGCGGCGCTCGCGGCCCTGGCCGACCTGGTCAAGCAGGACACGATCGGCCGCCTCGACATCATCAACATCGCCAGCCATCCCGACGCCGCCGAGGCGCGCGGCGTGCGCGGCGTACCCTGGCTGCGCATCGGGCCGTTCGAGCTCAGCGGCGCGCACAGCCGCGAGGAGCTGCAGACCTGGATCGACCGCGCCGGCAGCCGCGACGGCCTCCGCAGCTACCTCAGCGAGGGCCTCGCCGCCGGCCAGCTCGGCAGTGTGACGTCGGCATGCCGGCGCAGTGCCGAGCTGCGCCCGCCGCTGCTCGACCTGGCCGCCGACCTGGATACGCCGTTCGCGGTGCGTATCGGCGTCGGCGCCGTGCTCGAGGACCTCGCCGGCGACGGTCTGCTCGTCGACCTGGTCGACGCGATCGCCGCGCTGGCCGCCAGCGCGCAGCCGCAGGTGCGCGCCGACGCGGCCCACTACCTCGGCCTCGCCGGCAGCCCGGCGGCGCGCGCGCGACTGCGCGAGCTGCTCGACGATCCCGACCGCGAGGTCCGCGAGATCGCCGCCGAGTCGCTCGCCCAGCTCGGCGAATCGACCGCTTGAACGATCGCCAGGCGTGGCTGCTAGACTGCGCCCCCATGCCGATACCCGACCGCGACCAGCAGATCGTCCAGACCCACGCCGCGTTCATCTGCCAGGCCGTCGAGTTCCTGCAGGACCACGACGCCGGGTCGCAGCTCGATGCCCTGCTCGACGCCGCCGCCGCCAACGGCTGGACCGCGCTGGCCGGCGCGGTGCGCGCGATCGCGGGCGGGCAACGCGACCCGACAGCACTCGGCGCGCTCGACGACGAGGACCGGGTCATCGCCGAGGCCATCCTGCGCGGCCTGCAGGACCCGGCCACGCTGCCCGATCCCGGCGTCGGCGCCGACCCGGCGCTGGCCGCCCCCGGGCTCGCGCACATGATCCACGCCGCCGGTCGCGGCGACGTCCAGGCGCTGACCCTGGTCAGCCAGATGGCCGAGCAGATGAGCCGGGTCGGCGGCGACATGAGCCGGGTCGCGGCCGTGATCCGGCCGCTGATCAACGGCGAGCGCGACGCCGACGCGCTGTGCGCACGCATGGACACGCGCGGCCGCCAGCTGGTGCTGCAGATCCTCGACGAACTCGGCCGGCTCGAACTGCACTGACCCGCGACCGATGAACCCACTGCAGCACTTCATCGTCATCGGCGCGATCAACGGCTTTCTCGCCGTCGCGTTCGGCGCGTTCGCCGCACACGGCCTCGAGAGGCTGCTCAGCCCCGGCCTGCTCGACGTGTTCCAGACCGGCGTCGACTACCAGGCGGTGCACGCGATCGCGCTGCTCGTCGTCGGCATGCTCGGGCGCCGCGGCGGCGGACTCGCCACGCTGGGCTGGGCCGGCTGGGCGTTCGCGACCGGCATCCTGCTGTTCTCCGGCAGCCTCTATCTGCTGGCGCTGACCGATGCGCGCTGGCTCGGCGCGGTCACGCCGTTCGGCGGCAGCGCGTTCCTGCTCGGCTGGGCGCTGCTCGCCTGGCACGCGTACCGCCACAACCGCTGAGCGTGGACAGCGCGCTCGACCCCGACGCGCTCGTCAACCGGGTGCGCAAGAACGGCCGTCACCTCGACAAGTGGGCACGGCGCGAGGGCATCGAGGCCTATCGCCTGTACGACCGCGACATGCCCGAGTTCCCGCTCGCGATCGACCGCTACGCCGACTGGTTGCACCTGCAGGTGTTCGAGCGCCGCCGGCCGCTCGCCGACCACGACCTCGATGCGCTGCGCGACGCGCTGGCCACGGCGCTCGACGTGCCACTGCCGCAGGTCGTCGTCAAGCAGCGACGCCGCCAGCGCGGCGCCAGCCAGTATCAGAGGCTGACCGAGCGCGCGCCGTCGTTGACGGTCGTCGAGCGCGGTCTGCGCTTCGAGGTCAACCTGCAGCGCTACCTCGACACCGGGCTGTTCCTCGACCACCGCGACACCCGCCAGCGGGTCCGCGAGCGCGCCGCCGGCAGGACCTTCCTGAACCTGTTCGCATACACCGGCAGCTTCAGCGTGTACGCGGCGGCCGGCGGCGCGACGCGCACGGTCAGCGTCGACATGTCCAAGACCTACCAGGCCTGGAGCCGCCGCAACCTGCTGCGCAACGGCATCGACGATCCACGGCGCCACGCCCTCGTGCAGTCCGACGTGCTGACGTTCCTCGAGCGCATGCGCCGCGCCCGGGCGCGCTTCGACCTGGTCGTGCTCGACCCGCCGAGCTTCTCGAATTCGAAGCGCATGCACGCGGCGTTCGACGTGCAACGCGACCAGCTGGCGCTGCTGCGCGCCACGCTGGCGCTGCTCGCCCCGGGTGGCGAGCTGCTGTTCTCGACCAACCGCCAGGGCTTTCGTCTCGACCCGCGGATCGGCGAACTCGCCGACATCGACGAGATCACGCACCAGACCGTGCCGCCGGACTTCCGCCGGCACACGCCGCACCGCTGCTGGCGCGTGCGCGGCATCTGACGGCCCGGCGCCGTACCGGGCAATCCGGCCGGCTTTCGATCATGGGAATGGCGGGGACGTGGCCGCTGCGTGGACCCGGGTGGCGGCAGCGTGCACCGTGCCGGCGCGGGTCGCCGGCGCTGCGCGCGGCCGGGCGAGCGGTCGGCCGTGCGGTCCGCGCCGCTGCGGCGGCGTCAGCGCAGCTCGACCCGGTTACGTCCCTGCGCCTTGGCCGCGTACACGGCCGCGTCGGCGCGCGCCAGCATGTCGTCGAGGTCCACGCCGGGGTTCAGCGTCGCGCCGATGCTCGCGGTCAGCGACAGCGTGCCACCGTCGACGTCGAGCGCGATCGCGGCGATCGCGGCGCGCAGCGCCTCGAGGTACGCCGCCGGCGCGCTCGCCGCGTCGACGACGCCGACGTAGACGAACTCCTCGCCGCCGAAGCGCGCGACGATGCCGTCGTCGCCGCTCAGTTCGCCGAGCCGCTCGGCGACCGCGACCAGTGCCCGGTCGCCGTTGTGATGACCGTGTTCGTCGTTGACCCGCTTGAAGTGATCGATGTCGATCATCGCCATGACGATGGGCACGGCACCGCGCGCGGCCTGCGCGTGCAGCCGCGCCCCCCGCTCGAAGAAGTAGCGCCGGTTGAACAGGCCGGTCAGGAAGTCGCGCTCGGCGAGGTGGCGCGCGTCCAGCACCGCGCGCAGCATGTCGATGTTCTGGTCGATGCGGCAGTAGAACTCCTCCACACTGAACGGCTTGCGCAGGAAGTCGTTGGCGCCGCTCTTGAGGAAGCGCGCCAGCACGCCCTCTTCGGTCGATTCGGAGATCGCGATGATCGCGAGGTCGTCGAGGGTGCGCCGCTTGCGCATCTCCTGCACCATGCCGACGCCGTCGAGACGCGGCATCAGGTAATCGGTGACGACGACGCGGATGCGCGGGTTGGCGGCGAGGATCTCGAGCCCCTCCTGGCCGTCGCGCGCGGTCAGCGTGCGATAGCCGTGCTGGGCCAGCAGCGACGCGGCATAGTCGCGGAACACCTGGGCGTCGTCGACGACCAGCACCTGGGTGTCGAGGTTGCGGTACATGCGCGCGACGGCGCGGACGACGTAGTCGACGCCGGCGGCGCTGTCCTTGACCACGTAGTCGGCGACGCCGCGTTCGAACATGCGCCTGCGCCAGCTCGGATCGACGTGCCCGGTCAACACGATGACCCGCAGGCCGGCGCGCTGCAGCACGTCGACGATCTCGCCGTGCGGCGCGTCCGGCAGGCTCAGGCCGACGACGGCGACGACGAAGCGGGCCGGGTCGGTCGCGATCCGGGCCGCGGCAGCGGCCAGCGAATCGGCGACCTCGCAGACGATGCCGTCGACGGCGTCGAGGCTCGCGGCGACCATGCCGGCCATCGCGCGACTGCTCTCGACGATCAGCACGCCGTGCGGGCGCGGGTCGCCGGCGCTGGCGGGCGGACGGGTGGCGGTCGCTCGATAGGTCATCGGCATGTCGCGGCGGTTTGCCCGGACGATTACGGAAGACCTTGAGCATGGCGGCAGCAACGGCGGCAGATTGAGCCCGGCGTCGCCGCGCGCTTTCGCCGCCGGCGGCCTCCGGACTAAGATCGCGGCATGAGCCGACGCGTCCTGATCATCGAAGACGACCCTGCCCTCAACCAGATGTTGGCCCTGCACTTCGAAGACCAGGGTTTCGACGTGCTCAGTGCCGATCACTGCGCGGCCGGGCTCGCGCTGGCCGGTGACAACGCCGTCGACCTGGTGCTGCTCGACCAGCAGCTGCCCGACGGGCTGGGCGTCGAGCTGCTGCCGCGCCTGCTCGACTGCCGGCCGGACGCCGCGATCATCATGATGACCGGCCAGCACGACCTCGAACTGGCGATCCGTGCGATCAAGATCGGTGCCAAGGACTTCGTCCACAAGCCGCTCAAGGCCGACACGCTGCAGGCCACCGTCGACAAGGTGCTCGCGCAGCAGGACAGCGCGTCCGACGGGCCGGCGCCGGCCGCGCCGGCACCGCTGCGCGACCTGGTCGGCCGCAGCGAGGCGATGCTCGCGGTCAGCAAGCAGATCGCGCTGTGCGCGACCAACAACGCCAATGTGCTGATCAGCGGCGAGTCCGGCACCGGCAAGGAGATCGTCGCCCGACTGATCCATCAGCACAGCGGGCGCGGCGGCGATTTCGTCGCGGTCAACTGCGCGGCGATCGTCGACACGCTGCTCGAGAGCGAGCTGTTCGGCCACGAGAAGGGCGCGTTCACGGGCGCCGACCGCACCAAACCGGGCAAGTTCGAGCTGGCCACCGACGGCACGCTGTTCCTCGACGAGATCGCCGAGCTGGCCCCGCCGCTGCAGGCCAAGCTGCTGCGTGCGCTGCAGGAACGCACCATCGAGCGGGTCGGCGGCACGCGCTCGATCGCGGTGACCGCGCGGATCATCGCGGCGACCCACCGCGACCTGTTCGCGCGCGCCCGCGACGGCCAGTTTCGCGAGGACCTCGCCTATCGCCTCAACGTCATCGACATCGAACTGCCGCCGCTGCGCGAGCGCCGCGAGGACATCCCGCTGCTCGCCGGCGCGCTGCTCGAACGCGCCGCGCAACAGAACGCCCAGGAGCCGCCGCAGCTGCACGACTCGGCGATCCAGCGCCTGTGCCGGCACGACTGGCCCGGCAACGTACGCGAGCTCGAGAACGCGCTGACCCAGGCGATGGTGTTCGCACGCGACGGCCAGATCACGGCCGAACACATCCGCCTCAAGGGCGAGGCCGCAGCCGCCGCGGCCGGCGCCGCCACCGGCCCCGCCGACGCGCCGGACGATGCGCCGCTGGCGTCACTCGAGCAGGTCGAGGCCGCCCACATCCAGCGCGTGCTCGACCACACCGGCGGCCACAAGGGGCGCAGCTGCGAGATCCTCGGCATCTCGCGACCGGCACTCGACCGCAAGATCGACAAGTACGCGCTGACCCTGCCGGCACGCGGCTGATGCCGCGGCGGCGCCGCCGGCGGCGCGCCCGGCGGCCCGCGTGGCGGCGTTCCACGTTTCGTGACAATCGCCCTGCGTTTAACGATTCGTTACAACGTTTCGTTACGTGACGCGGTCGATGTCCGACATTATTTCATTTATTTTCAATGAGTTAAAAATTGGCACGCCGGCTGCAACGAGTCCTGCAAGTTCACACTTCACCGACACAGGACGCCGCCATGACCGCGATCACCGCCAACCCCGTCAGCACCACCGGCTACGCCGACACCACCGAGAGCCGCGGCCGCGAGGCGCGCTTCAACCAGCTGATCGGCGTCTACATGGACGACCTGTTCCGCTACGCGTACTGGCTCAGCGGCGATCGGGCGGTCGCCGACGATCTGGTCCAGGAGACCCTGGTGCGCGCCTGGAAGTCGCTCGACAAGCTCAACGACACACAGGCCGCGAAGGGCTGGCTGCTGACCATCCTGCGGCGCGAGAACGCGCGCCGCTTCGAGCGCAAGCGCCCGCAGGAAAGCGGCGTGCCGACCGAGGAGCTGGCGGCGACGCGCAAGGACTATGACACCTCGACCGAGGCCTTCGTGCTGCGCCAGGCGCTCGAGAAACTGCCTGAGGAATACCGCGAGCCGCTGCTGATGCAGGTCATTCACGGCTACTCGCAGAAGGAGATCGCCGCACACCTCGGTATCTCGGTCGCCGGCGCCGGCACGCGGCTGTTCCGTGCCCGCGAGAAGATGCGCGAGATGCTCTGATGGCCGGCGCTACGGAACAACGCAAGCTGTTGATCGTCGACGACGATGCCTCGCTGCGGCAGATCCTCGCGTGGGGCTTCGAGGACCTGGGCTACGCGGTCTGGACCGCGGCCAGCTGTCGCCAGGCCGCGGCCATCGCGCGGCGCGTCGCGTTCGACTGTGCGCTGCTCGATTTCTGGCTGCCCGACGGCACCGGTCATGCGCTGTCGCTGGAACTGGCCGAGCGGCTGCCGCAGGCGCGCATCGTGCTGATGAGCGGCAACCGGTCGGCGGCGGTCGCCGACATCGACGAGCCGCCGGCCGCGGCCGCGTTCGTCGACAAACCGGTGCAGCTCGGCCGCCTCAATCGCTTCTTCGACGGTGCCGCAGAGGGCGCCGGCGCCGCCTAGCGGCCGCACTCAGTCGGCGGCCAGGGCCTGTTCCGAGCGCTTGCGGAACACGCCCATCTCCTTGGCCGCCTGGACGTCGCCGCGGCGCTCGGCGACCTCGATGCCCTGGTCGAGCACGTCGACGGCCTCGGCGTGGTTGCCGGAGTGCGCCAGGGCCTTGCCGAGCGCCTTCCACGCCGCCGAGTACTCGGCATCGAAGCGCAGCGCCTCGCGCAGGTGCGATATCGCGGCGTCGGCGTTGCCGATCTTCAGGAACTCGTTGCCCAGCGAGTAACGCAGCAGCGCGCTGTCGATCCCACGTTCGAGCATGCCGTGCAGGTTTTCGATCATCGTCATCGCCATGCCCTCCTGTGTCGCGGGTTGGGTCGGACGAACGACCTTCGTACGTCCAGCTGACCGCAGGTTAGGCAAGCGCGTGGGCGCGTGGCAAGCAAGCACTGTCCAGAAAAATTCGCCGCTGAGTATAGAAATTTGTCCAGGTTCGATGCCTTCGACGGGCGTGCGGCGTCTCTAGTAAGTGATTGCTTACTTTCTTTTTTCCATCCAATTATTCAGGGATCTGGCTGTTTAGGTACGTATAACCGCCGAGACCGCCCTGGAGTTCGGCGAGATAGCGATCGATCGCGGGCGGCGGATTGCCGTGCGCCTGCAGCCGCGCGCGGTAGGTCGCGAGCATCTGTTCGGGCGCGAAGTGCACATAGCGCAGCAGTTCGTCGACACGGTCACCGAACTCCGGCGGCGCCAGCGAGTAGCTGCCGTCGGCGGCGATCGCGACGTTGACCGCGTCGGTGTCGCCGAACAGGTTGTGCATGTCGCCGAGGATCTCCTGGTAGGCGCCGACCAGGAAGATGCCGAGCAGGTACGGCTCGCCGGCCACCGCCGGGTGCAGCGGCAACGTGTCCTCGACCCCGTCCTGGTCGACGTAGCTGGCGATGCAGCCGTCGGAATCGCAGGTCAGGTCGTGGATGCGCACCGCGCAGTTCGGCGCCTCGTCGAGGCGCTGCAGCGGCATCACCGGGAAGATCTGCGCGATCGCCCAGACGTCCGGCAGCGACTGGAACAACGAGAAGTTGCAGAACACCCGCTCGGCGAGGACCGCGTTGAGCTCGTCGAGCAGTTCACGGTGGCGCCGCGAGCTCAGCCGCAGATCGCGCCTGACCGCCTGGGCGACCGCGTAGAACAGGCTCTCGGCGCGGGCACGTTGGCGCAGGCCGATCCCGCCGGCGGCGAAGCGCTCGTTGGCCTCGTCGAGCAGCAGTCGGGCGCTGTGCAGGCGCTGCGGCGCGGCGCCCGGCGTATCGCGCAGCGCGGCCAGGCGGCGCAGCAGATCGTCTTCATCGCCGGCCGCGGTCTGCGGTTCGCCGGCGAACGGTGCCTCGCGCTCGATGACGTCGGTGACCAGCACGGCGTGGTGCGCGGTCATCGCGCGTCCCGACTCGCTGAACACCAGCGGCTGCGGCAGGCCGTGCTCGGCGCAGGTGCGCGCCAGCGGACGCAGCACCTCGGCCGCATAGGCGGCGAGGTCGTAGTTCATCGAGCAGTCGTGCTGCGACGCGCTGCCGTCGTAGTCGACCCCGAGGCCGCCACCGACATCGACCACGCGGATCGCCACGCCGAGGGCGTGCAGCTCGGCATAGAACCGTGCGGCCTCGCTGACACCGCGGTGGATGTCGCGCAGGTCGGGGATCTGCGAGCCGATGTGCGAGTGCAGCAGCACCAGCCAATGCAGGCAAGCGCGGGCCTGCAGGCGCTGCACCAATGTCAGCACCTGGGCCGCCGACAGGCCGAACTTGGACTTCGCCCCACCCGAGTTCTGCCAGTTGCCGCCGGCGACCGCGGCCAGGCGCACGCGCACGCCGAGCAGCGGCTCGATACCCAGTTCGGCGGCCGCCGCGATCACCAGATCGAGCTCGGACAGCTTCTCGATGACGATGTAGACGGCGTAGCCGAGCTGGCGCCCGATCAGCGCCAGGCGGATGTAGGCCCGGTCCTTGTAGCCGTTGCAGACGATCGCCGCGTGTGGCGGCGCGCTGGCCAGCACCGCGAGCAGTTCCGGTTTGCTGCCCGCCTCGAGGCCGACGCAATCGGCACCGCCGGCGACGATCTGCTCGACGACGCTGCGCTGCTGGTTGACCTTGATCGGGTAGACGGCGCGATAGCCGCCACGATAGTCGAGGGCCGCGGCGGCCGCGGCGAACGCCGCGCACAGGGACTGCACGCGGTGGCGCAGGATGTCATCGAAACGCAGCAGCACCGGCAGGCGCAGGCCGGCCGCGGTCAGCTCGCGGGCCAGCGCGTAGAGGTCGAGCGCGACGGCGCCAGCGGGATCCGGGTGCACGGTGACGTGGCCGGCCGCGTTGATGCCGAAATAGCCCTCGCCCCAGCGGCTGACGGCGTAGGTCTGCGGCACGGCCGCGGTGGCGTCGTTCATGGCGTCCATGGGTCTGCGATGGTCGCCGGATTATCCGGCAATTGAGCGCCGCACGCACCGCCGGCAGCGGCTTGCCGCCGCCCCGACGGGCGGCTATCGTGCGCGCATTTTCTCGCCGCCGCACGACACGGAGCCGCCATGGGCCTGGACGACGACTGGATCACCGAAGTCTGTGAAGAGGGCGGCTCGGCGTTCTCGCTGAAGGGCGGCAGGCGCCTGTTCGCGGAGCAGTCGCCTTACCAGAAGGTCGAGGTGTTCGACACCGCGAGCTACGGCAAGCTGATGATGATCGACGGCTTCACGATGCTCAGCGGACGCGAGAATTATCTCTACCACGAGATGATGGCGCACCCGGCGCTGTACACGCACGCGGCGCCGCGCCGCGTCGCGATCATCGGCGGCGGTGACTGCGGCACGCTGCGCGAGGTGCTGCGCCACCCCGAGGTCGACGAGGTCACGCAGATCGATATCGACGAGACGGTGACGCGCGCGGCCCGCGAGCACTTTCCCGAGCTGTGCGAGCGCAACGACGACCCGCGCGCCGAGCTGCTGTTCAGCGACGGCATTCAGTGGATCGGCGATGCGGCGGCGGCGTCGCTGGACGTGATCATCGTCGACTCCACCGACCCGGTCGGCCCCGGCGAGGTGTTGTTCAGCGACGCGTTCTACCGGGCATGTCTGCGCGCCCTCGACGACGGCGGCCTGATCGTGCAGCAGAGCGAGTCACCGCTGATCCACATGCCGATCCTCGAGCGCATGTACACCAGTCTCAAGGCGGCCGGATTCAGCGACGCGCGTACGTTGTTCTTCCCGCAGCCGATCTACCCGACCGGCTGGTGGTCGGCGACGCTC
>JAAUYD010086565.1_pt1 | contig 18287 bp, 10 predicted proteins | sample 7278101 | NCBI WGS metagenome assembly JAAUYD01 (sample SAMN14350128, study PRJNA611818) | marine sediment metagenome | isolation source: surface marine sediment (0.6m) | place: French Polynesia: Moorea | collected 2018-08
GGGCAGCCAAAGTCAATAGGAAATCTGCATCGTATCCCACCGCAACGGGCACCTTTGGGCCCATGCCTGCGTTCTCGCTAAGGTGAAATCCTCAACGTAGCGCTGCTACGCCTGCGGTTTCGCCTTCACTGCAGCCTTGGCCTGAACCAAAACTCACCCTTTCGAGAGGGATACAGGTGATCTGTGAACCGTGACCTGACGACGATTTTTCATCGATTTATCAATGACTGAAATGGAAAAAAAATGATGTATCGAGCCAGGTATGTTTGCCCACCACCGTTCGCTATTCACCATTCACTGATCACTGATCACTGTTCACCGACCTTCTGTTCACCATCGCCTAACCTGTCAACCGCCGGGCCAAGCGCCAGGCCATGGCGGCCACCACCAACACACCGGCCAGCAATACCGACCACAGAATGATGCGGCGCATGGGCAGGGGTTTGGGCGGGGGCGACAGACGCTGGGGACCGCCGAGCACCATCTGCTCCCGATCCGGCGTCAGCCAGTGTTCGAGGTCATCACCCCGTTGCCGGCCGATACCGTCGAACAGGGCGGCCACGTTGACCGCCAGCGGTTCAACCCCGGCACCGCCGTATGCCAGGGTGAACGGGCCGCTGCCGCGGGCGATGAAAAACAGGTCGTGGGGCCGGTAGCCGATCTCCAGGCGGGGGGTGACCTGGCCGATGGTACTGTCACTGGCATCAACGGTCAAGCGCCAGTAGCGGTCCATGGTGGCGGTCACAGTCTGGGGATCACTGGTCAACCGGCTGTCGGCCATATCGATACGGTAGAACAGGCCGCTGGTGCGTCTTTGCCATGCGTGCGTGGGATCGCTACGCGATTCCAGCAGGGCCTGGGCCATTGAGTTGGCCTGATCGAATACGAGGTTGACGCGATCAACCGGAAAGGCGCCGCTGCTGCGATATTCGAAGCAACCGGTCGAATCGGGCACCGGCTGCCCCTCCAGCGTCATGACGGCCCGCACGGGCTGGCGCCCCGGCGGCTGGATGCGGCCCTCGATACGGTGAAGACGGATGGCCGGTCCCGAATCCACCTGGCGCAGGCGCAGATACTGCCTGGTGGAGGACGCCAGACGGATGGTGTTGCGCAACAGGCGATGGCCGGCGTAGCGCATATCCGATACAACTGCGCGCGATTGCAAGGTGGTCCAGGTGGTCAGATCATCGCTGGCATCGACCCGCAGGGCAGCCATCAGATCTGCGCCGGTCGGGGCCCACGACAGGCGCAGTTGGGCCAGGCTGCGGCGCAAGGGGCTCAGATCGATGAGGTATGTTCTCACGGCGTCTAACGGTGATGGCGACAGTTGCGGGTCGACACTGACAATGGCCCCGTCCGGTCCCGTACGAACGTGGATACGATATCCACCGCTGCCCTCAGCAGAGGCCTCGACCAGCGGAAAGAAGGCCAGTGTCCGCCAGGGAGGATCGGCCGGCCGCGATTGGGCAAAACGGATCATGTGGGGCACCGGTTCACCGGCAGCGTTGAAGACCCGCATATCACCCAGATCCCTGCGAGTAGCACTCTCGTATACCTGCCGAGGCAGGCTGGTGGCAGCCACAGCCGTCCCCGCCGGTATATCCATGCGGATGCCGTAAGCGAAGTCGTTCAGGGTCACGTCCGCCAGCCCGGCAGATGGCAGGCAGCCGACCACCAGAAGCACCCACAGCCAGGTTCTCATACATCCGCTCCTTTCGATTGCGCTGGTGGCAACGGTGAGAAGAAACCGACCACCAGCATCAGGCCGCCGACGGCCAGAAATGAAACGATCCGGGAAACGGTGCCCGAGTCCGACAGGTCGACCACAAACAGTTTGACCACCACCAGTGCCAGCAACCCGGCTCCCGCAAACCACACGTAGCGGTGCCTGAAGCGGTTGGCTGTGACCATGCAACCCAAGGCCAGCAGCCCCCACAACACCGCCACGGCGGCATGGAAGAGCCCCGAGCCAAACATGGCACCACCATGGTAGGGCACCCCGCCCAGATGATGCACACAGCGGGCCACCACGGCGGTTAACCAGGCAAACATGCCGGCCGCTGTCGCACCCCACATTACCGACGCCGGTATCTTGGCAACAGGTGGGTTCGACAGCGTGTGCATCCAGCGCACGCAACCGACCATTAGCAGGAAAACGATGACCTGCACCAGATCCAGCGGATTGAACAGCGGCAGGAATGGCAGCGGCGAGGGATCGCCATTCATGCCCGTGCCCACAATGGTCCAGGCCAACAGCCATACCAGCAGCAAAACGGGCAGCCATCCCCGGTAGGCTGACGGCCAGGCGCCAACAGGCCACATCTGCTGATGGCGCCACCGCATCAAGGCACCCAAGAGGGCGGACGGCACGATCCCCCAGGCGATAAATTCCCAGACCTGGGCGCCGCCGGCCAGCCGATCCAGCAGCCATCCGGCTTCCCAGGCCAGCAGCGTGCTGGCCAGCAAGGCGCCGGCCACGTGCCAGACCAACGCTAGAATCTCGTTCCAGGCCCTGTCCATCGTGCGCAGCAGATAGAGGTGGATAGCGAAAAGAGACGGCCACAGGAGCAGCCACCACCCCTGGAGGGGATGGGCGGTGTCGGATCGATCGAACAGGGCCATGGCAGCCACGATCATCACCGGCAGCAGGCCCAGGGCCGGCCAGCGCAGACCGTTCCAGTTCAGGCGCCGGTAAAGCCAGCCCATGGCCAGGGCGCTCACACCGATATAGGCCAGTGACGCACTCAATTCATGTCGCCGGCTCAACTGCCTGTCGATCTCGGTCAGACCGGTGCCGAACCACCAAAGCAGGCCCCAGGCCATGATCACGGCGGCGGTCGGCCGCTCCCAACGGAGCAGCCGCCCGCGATAACGCTCCAGAAAAAACGCGCTGAACAGTCCGGTGGAACCCAGCATCATGCCGCCCAGCAAACGGCTGTCGATCAGCACCGTGCGGTCCCAGGCGCCGTGGCTGCCGAGCACGAACATGGCACCCGACCCCACTTGAAGCAGCAGTCCGAAGGACCGGGCCAGCGGTCGATGCTGTCGCAGGCCCACCCAGACCAGTCCGGCGCCCTCGAGGCTCCAGGCCACGGCGGTCCAACTGCCGGACAGGGCCAACGGTATCGCCAGGCTGCCAAATACGACACCCAGCGCCAGGAAGGCTTCCACCAGCGCCCCCAGCCCATCGTCGCGCCGCCGCCACAAGGCGGTTGCCAGACCGGTGTATACCAAACCCATGGCCAATGCACTGAAGGCCAATCCGTATTCGATATCCTTCACCAATCCCACCTGCAGGCTGAACACCACCAAGGGCATGCCGAATACCAGGGTACCGTCCACATAGCCTTTCAGGCGGGGCGGCTGGCGCAGGGCAAAGAGCACGGCAATGGCCAGGTAGAAAACGAAAAAAAGCACCAGAAATGGCTCGGTGGTGGCAAAATGGTGCGGCTGATAATACTTCAGGCCCCAGGCCGAACCGATGCCGAACGTGAAACCGAACCCCACTAAATTTAGCCAACGCCAGGCCTTGAACCAGGCGATGCCGAAGATGCCGGCATTGAGCAGGGCGTAATAGGCGAAGAGCATCACGTGGCTGCCGGTTCCCGTGGAGAGCAGCACCGGGGCCATGAACCCGCCGGCCGCTCCCAACACGGCCATGGAAGCCGCATTCTGTAGTACGGCCAGGATACCGGAAAACACCACCAGGCCGACCATGACCGCAAATGTGAGCGACAGAGGCACCAGATTAAACAGCCGTGCGGCGGCGAACAGGGTCAGATACATCACCCCCACCCCGCCGCCCTGCAAGGCCACGGCGTACCCGAATCGCCGGCTGCGCAGGCGCCATCCCAGAACCAGCAGCCCCACCCCGGCGGCAAAGGCCGCCGCCAGTCGAATCTCCAACGGCACCAGGTTGCGGGCGGCCGCATATTTAACCAGAAAGGCGAAACCGAACAACAATACCACCACCCCTACCCGCACCATGAGATTGCCACCGAACAGGAAATCACGGATGGCATCCAAAGCCCCCCCAGGCGGTTGTGGCGGGCGATCCGGCGGCGATGGTTTTGCAGGGGCCTTGATGTCGTCCAGGGCGGTATCGGACAATTCCAGCTCCAGAGAGGGCATCTCGGCGGTAGCGGGCGGCCGGGGCGGTGCAGGGGAAAATGGATCCGCAGTTGTCGGTGCGGCCGCCTCGCCCGGGCTGCCGGCAGGCTCCGTTGGACCGGGCGACGATGTTGCCGCGGAGGGGGCTTCATCGTCGACCGGCTGCGCTGCGGCCAATCCGCCAATGCGCGCTTCCATGGCATCCAGACGTTTGCCCATGGCAAGAAGCGTGTTGCGCTGATTGATCACCGCGGCCACCAGCAGGCCAATGAGCCCACCCAACAGAAAATCTCCCCGGCCATAGAGGTAGACGCTACCCATGACCGCTCCGATAAGTCCCAGAACGATGTAAATCATGCGCACTCCCTTTATCTCAGGGCAGGATGTCGGCAAATCAAAGCCCGGCGCCCTATCCCCGTGCCGGACAACGGATGCCGGGCATCCCCCCGACCAACAGCCGCGTGCATCATAAGCAACGCGTCTGACATGTCAACGTCTGTGCAAAACACCGGTTGCTGCTCACACGACATCATCGGCCGATAACCACGGTAACTCAAGCCAGGGACTGGAATTGCACCTGTCAGAAGCCGGCGGAATCACCCTCTGCATGGCGCCGATCGATCTGGAGCCAGGAGATGCCGCCACGGTTTGACAATCGAGAATCAAGAACCATTTTTTATTATATTTTCAACGTAATCCAAAAGGAGTGTACCTATGGCCTATTCATGTAAAAACTGCGGCGCCGTAGCCGACGCACCGGGACATCTGTGCAATCCCTGCAACGACAAAGAAAAATGCAGTTTCTGCGGCGCACCGGAAGTGGAGGCCAAGCATGTCTGCAAAGACAAGCTGGCGGCAATGAAGTTTGTCTGCAACGGCTGCGGCCGGGTGGCCATGCAGGAGACCCATCTGTGCAGTCCGGCACCCATCGAGTAGTACTCCCCACACCAATCGGATACTGACACGCCCGCTGCGTTGCCTTGCGGGCGTTTCTCTTTGATGCTCGGACAATTTTAACGCGAACCGATTACCGTCATGCAGCGACCGCCGCGGACGCTATCCCCCTTTCCCCGCCGGCATCATAATGAATTGCCGATTGCCCCTAAAGTTTCTTCTGTTTAGATCGATAAACTACCCTATTGCATACCGCCGGTGCCTCGCGGCGATCCACGCCTGGCGAACGGCCCCTGGTTGAAACGAATCAACCATCGGCAGCGATGCACGTTTTCTTAATCATCCCAAAATGAGGTACGCGTTCATGCTGAACAAACTAAAAATCAAGACCAAGCTGCTGGGCACCTTTCTCTTCGTCAGTCTGATACCGCTGGGCCTGGTCACCCTGATCGCCACCGACAGGGCCGGGCAGGCACTCAACGATGAAGCCGTGGCCAAATTTGCCGCCGTGCAGGAGACCAAACGCCATCATCTTGAAGATTACTTCAGGAGCGTGCAAACGGCCGTTAGAATCACCAAGGACGATCCTTTTTTGCACCAGTGCCTCAGCGCGTTCAACAGCGCCTTTGAAGATAACGACAAGTCAGTGGAAAACGACGATTGGCAGATCATCGTAGAATTCAAGGAACCCCGTATCAAAGGTATCGTCGCCGCCAACGGCTTTTACGACCTGCTGTTGATCTCACCCGATGGCAATGTGGTCTACTCGGCTGCCCGGAAGTCCGATCTGGGCCTGAACATACCGGGCAGCCAATTGGCCGGCTCCAGCCTCGGCCAGGCGTTTCAACGCATGGCCCAGGCCGGCGACGACGAGGTGGTCATCGGCGATTTCGCCGCCTATGCACCTGCCAAAGGCGCTCAGGCCGCCTTCATGATGGCCCGCATGAAGAATGAACATGGCGATGCGGTGGGATATGTCGCCATCCGTATCCCCGGCGATCAGATCAATGCCATTGTCCAGCAGCGCAGCGGCATGGGAGCAAGTGGCGAGAGCTACCTGGTGGGCCGGCACAATGGCCAAACCCGCCTGCGCAGCGATCGCGTGGTTAAATCCGGCAAGATCGGCGATACCAAATCCGACGCCTACATCGACATGGCACTCGACGGCAAATCGGGCTCGGCCATAAAAACCGGCAGCACCGGAGCAGAGGAGTTCGTACGCTACGATCCGGTCAACATCGAGGGCCTCAACTGGGCCCTGATCACCACGGCGTCCACCGCAGAAGTGTTTGCCGCCGTCGACGCGCTGCGCAACACCATGCTGGTGGTGATCCTGGTGGTGGTTGTGGCCGTGGTCGGGCTGGCGCTGGGGGTAACCGCCCTGATCGTCAAGCCCATCAGGGGCACTGCCGCCATGCTCAAGGACATCGCCGAAGGAGAAGGCGATCTGACCAAACGGCTGGCCGTGACGACACGCGATGAAATGGGCGACATGGCGGTCTGGTTCAACACCTTCATGGAGAAGCTGCAGAGCATCATCCGTCAGATAGCCGCGGATGCGACCACATTGAATGAGGCCTCATCCAGTCTTTCGGCCATATCCGGTCAAATGACCGGCGGGGTTGACAACATGTCCCGGCGTTCGAAACTGGTGGCCGACGCCACCGAGGCCATGAGCGCCAATATGCACAATGTGGCCGCTGCCAGCCAGCAAGCCGCCGGCAATGTCAACATGGTTGCCTCGGCCACCGAGGAGATGACCGCCACAGTCAGCGAAATCGCCTGCAATTCGGAAAAAGCCCGGACCATCACCGCTTCCGCAGTCAGCAAAGCCGATGGCGCCTCGGCCAAGGTGGATGACCTGGGACGGGCGGCGGTCGAAATTAGCAAAGTCACCGAAGTGATCACCGAGATCTCCGATCAGACCAACCTGCTGGCGCTCAATGCAACCATCGAAGCAGCCCGCGCGGGTGAAGCCGGCAAGGGCTTTGCCGTGGTGGCCAATGAGATCAAGGAGTTGGCCAAGCAGACCGCCGAGGCGACGTTGGAAATCAAGAACCGTATCGACGGCATCCAGGGATCGACCAGCGACACCGTGACTCAGATCGAGGAGGTTTCCGGCGTAATCAACGAGGTCAATGAAATTGTCAGCACCATCGCCTCGGCAGTGGAAGAGCAGGCGGCCACCAGCCAGGAGATCGCCAATAACGTGGCCCAGGCGTCGCGTGGCATCCAGGATGTCAACGAACACGTCAGCCAGAGTTCCACGGCAGCCGGCGCCATCTCCAGTGACATCGCGGAAGTCAACACCTCGGTCCAGGAGATCGCCGACTCCAGCGGACAGGTCAATCACAATTCCGAGGATCTTTCCGCCATGGCACAGAAACTTCAATCGCTGGTGGGACGGTTTAAGGTTTGATGACACGCTGTTCGTAATCTCCTGCATGCAATCGTGGTGGTGTGTCCCCGGCACATGTCCGGTTCGTGCCGCCCCTTTGCGCCCTTCCTGCCATTTGCATTCCGCCCTTGAATCGGATATCTTCTCAAAGACGCACCGAAGCCGAGGCAAGCCGCGCCATCTGCGAAAGGCCTGCTACGAGAGACCATTTCGCCATCGCACCAGAGAGCCGGGATGACCACCGAACCATTATCACACGCCTGCGCTACCGCCATCTACGACCATTTCCACAACTATCAGGATCGTTTCCAACAGATCACCCAACGCGCGCCCGAACGCTTTATCCGCCGCCAGTGGGCCCAGATCCGATCCGACGCCACTGAGCGGCTGAACCTCTACGCCCAGGTCGTGGGCCAGGCCGAAGACGATATTCGCACGCTGATGAAGGCGCGGGCCACCGCAACCGAGCTGTGGGCAGCCGCCAAGTCGACCTTTGCGGCGCGCATCACCAGTGGGGATGACCGCGGACTGGCCGAGACCTTCTTCAATTCAGTCACCCGACGCATATTTGGAACGGTGGGCGTCAACCGGCTGATCGAATTCGTGCACGACGAGCACCCCCTGCCTCGGCCGGAAACGCCGCCGACCGTATTCGACGTCCACCCACTCGACACACCGATTGCCCCGATCATTCGACAGATCCTGGACGGCTACGAAGACCTTACGATGAACGCCGCATCGCTGGAGCAGAGTCTGCCCTGCATCGTAAGCCGCATCGAACAACGCCTGCGGGACCTACCGGCATCGAACGAGATGGCACGCATCGAAATGCTGCGCCCGGTGTTCTACCGCGGACAGGGGGCATTTCTCATCGGTCGCATCATCCGGGCCCAAAAGATCATACCGCTGGTCATGGCACTGCTGCACCCCCCCGGCGGTGTGGCCGTGGACGCATTGGTGCTGGATTCGGACGGCGTAAGCATCGTCTTCTCGTACACTCGCTCAGCGTTCAATATACTGGTCGACAAACCCAGCCAGCTGATCGGTTTTCTCACCTCCATCATGCCGGCCAAGCCTGAAGCGGAACTTTACTCGTCCATGGGATATTTCAAACATGGCAAGACCGTATTGTACCAGGATGTGTGCCGGCACACGGCCCAGTGCACCGACAGCCAGTTCGCCATCGCACCTGGCAAGCGCGGCATGGTCATGGTAGTCTTCGATATGGCCGGACACGATATGGTCGTCAAACTGATCCGTGACCGTTTCGACAACCCGAAGAAAACCACTCGCAAGAGGGTCATGCAGCAATATGATTTCGTCTTCAGCCATTACCGCGTCGGACGACTCATCGAGGCCCATGCATTCGAACATCTGGATTTTGACCGCTGCTGGTTCTCCGACGAACTGATCGATCATCTCACCAGCGAAGCCGGGCAGACGGTACATGTAGCAGGCCAGCGGGTCAGTATCGACCATGCCTATCTGGAACGCCGCGTCATCCCGCTGGACATCTATCTGCAGGAGGCCAACGAGGCAAAATCCACCGCCGCGGTAGTCGATTTCGGCAACGCGATCAAGGATCTGGCCTTCGCCAACATCTTTGCCGGTGACATGCTGCTCAAAAACTTCGGTGTGACTCGCCATGGCCGGGTGGTCTTCTACGACTATGACGAAATCGTTCCCCTGACCGACTGCCGATTTCGCAAAATACCCCAGGCCAGGTCTTATCTGGAGGAGATGTCCGATGAGCCCTGGTACACGGTGGAAGAGAACGATGTCTTCCCCGAGGAGTTCTCCCGTTTCCTGGGTCTGACGCCCGCGCATCGGAATCTATTCTTGTCCCGTCATGCCGATCTGCTGGCACCGGACTTCTGGCTGACGGTTCAGGACGAAATCCGATCCGGACACATCCGCCACATCCGGCCCTATGCGGCCCGCTACCGTCTGGCGGCCAGTTGACAGCGGAGTCGCCAACGCTCTGAATTCAGCCAACAGGGTTTACATTGCCTGACCCCGACTTATTTTTACTCAACCAAGTTACAAATAACCTGTTGTGATAACTTGCAGCGGGTTTTCGTTCCACCTGGGTCGACTGCCGTGACTTTCTCCGGCAGCCAATCAGATTCTAAATTCTAAAGACCGGACCGTTGTCGATATCTGACAGGGCCGCCATTCGAAACTGCACGCCAGCATCACCGCGTTGCATCACAAAGGAGGACTGAATATGAGCGACATCCCCATCGCCGAGGGCATTGTCATCAAGGCACCGATCACGGATGCCCATGCCGGCATCCTGACCCCGGAAGCATTGGCCTTCGTCCAATCGCTGGCGCAGCGTTTCGAGCCCCGTCGCCGTGAGCTCATGGCCCGCCGGGAAACGGTCCAGGCCGACATCGATGCCGGCAGGCTGCCCGACTTTCCACCGGAAACCAAATCGGTTCGCGATGCGGACTGGAGCGTGGCGCCGGTACCCGCCGACCTTGCCGACCGCCGGGTTGAAATCACCGGACCGGTGGATCGCAAGATGGTGATCAACGCCCTCAATTCCGGTGCCAAGACTTACATGGCCGACTTCGAAGACAGCCACAGCCCCACCTGGACAGGTACCATCGACGGGCAGATCAACCTGCGCGACGCTGTCGGCCGGACCATCGAATTCACCAACCCCGCCGGCAAGCGCTACCGCCTCAATGATCAAACGGCCACCCTCATTGTCAGACCACGGGGCTGGCACCTGGTCGAAAAACACGTCCTGGTGGGCGGCCAGCCGGTCTCGGGCAGCCTGTTCGATTTTGGCCTCTTCTTCTTCCACAACGCCAAACGACTGATTGCCAGGGGCAGCGGTCCCTACTTCTACCTGCCCAAGATGGAGAGTCACCTGGAGGCGCGATTGTGGAACGATGTCTTCGTAGCCGCCCAGGATGCCTTGAACATCCCCCAGGGGACGATCAAGGCCACGGTACTCATCGAGACCATTCTGGCCGCCTTCGAGATGGATGAGATCCTTTACGAGCTGAAAGATCACAGCGCCGGGCTCAATTGCGGCCGCTGGGATTACATCTTCAGCTTCATCAAGCGCTTTAAAAAGGTGCCCGGCTATCTGTTTCCGGACCGCGCCCAGATCACCATGACCCGTCACTGCATGCGCTCCTATTCCCTGCTGGCCATCAAGACCTGCCATCGCCGCGGGGCCCACGCCATCGGCGGCATGGCCGCCCAGATTCCCATTAAGAACGATGCGGATCAAAACCGTGAGGCCCTCGAGAAAGTCAGGGCCGACAAGACCCGCGAAGCCACCGACGGACACGACGGCACATGGGTCGCCCATCCCGGCTTGGTCCCCATCGCCATGGAAGAATTCGACAAAGTCATGCCGGCAGCCAATCAGATCGATCGGTTGAGAAATGACGTGCATGTTACTGCTGCAGATCTGCTGAAGCTGCCCGCCGGCAGCATCACCGAGGCCGGTATGCGCACCAATATCAGCGTGGGCATTCAGTACATGGCCAATTGGCTCTCCGGCCTCGGCTGCGTGCCCCTGTATCATCTCATGGAGGATGCCGCCACCGCCGAGATATCACGATCTCAATTGTGGCAGTGGGTCCACCACCCGCATGCGGCCATCGATGACGGACGCAGCATCACACCTGAATTGTTTCGCTCCATGTTGACAGAAGAGATGGAGAAGATCGGAGCCGAGGTGGGTGAAACCACATTTGGTCAGGGCAAGTACGCCCAGGCTGCCGAGCTGTTCGAGGCAATCATTACTGACGACAACCTGGCGGAGTTTCTGACCATCGGCGCTTACGATCACTTGGATGGATAGCTGACAAATGAATTGTGAGATATCCGCAAGACAGTGATCTTTCCTACCGGCCTTTACCTCCATCACGAGTAGGCCCATTCGCATTGACGTCATTTGAGGAGGCAAGATGAAAACTATCGAACAGAAAGCCGAAGAGATTTGTGATCGCCTTACCTGCCACGAAGTCGTGGAGGATGAACGCGAAGCGTTGGAGACCCATTGGGATACCGATCCGCGTTGGGAAGGCATCGAACGCCCTTACTCGGCCGAAGACGTACTCAAGCTGCGCGGCAATCTGACCATCGAATACACGTTTGCCAAAATCGGAGCCAAACGGTTGTGGTATCTGCTCAACCACGATGATTATGTACCGGCCCTGGGCGCCTTGACCGGCAACCAGGCGGTCCAGCAGGTCGAGGCCGGGCTCAAGGCCATCTACCTGAGCGGCTGGCAGGTGGCCGCCGATGCCAACCTGGCCTACGAAATGTATCCGGACCAGAGCCTGTACCCCTCCAACAGCGTACCGGCGGTGGTCCGGCGCATCAACAACGCCCTGCGGCGGGCCGACCAGGTGCAGGTGCTCGATGGTCGCAAGACCGGCCCTTACTGGTTCGCCCCTATCGTGGCCGATGCGGAGGCCGGTTTCGGCGGTCCACTCAACGCTTTTGAACTGATGAAACAGATGATTGAAGCCGGTGCTGCCGGGGTCCATTTCGAAGACCAACTGTCGTCGGCCAAGAAATGCGGACACATGGGCGGCAAGGTACTGGTACCGACCCAGGAGGCCGTGGCCAAATTGGTGGCTGCCAGGATGGCCGCCGATGTCTGCGGTGTGCCCACCTTGCTTGTGGCGCGTACGGATGCCGATGCAGCCAAATTGCTGACCAGTGATATTGACGAACGCGACCGCGCCTTCATTTTGGATCAACCCCGGTCCAGCGAGGGATTCTTTTACATTGACAACGGGGTGGAATCGGCGATCGCCCGCGGTCTGGCCTACGCTCCGTACGCCGACCTGGTGTGGTGCGAAACATCCAAACCGGATCTGGACCAGGCCCGGCGTTTTGCCGAAGGCATCCATGAGAAGTTTCCCGGCAAGCTGCTGGCCTACAACTGCTCACCCTCATTCAACTGGAAAGCCAATCTGGACGACGCGACCATCGCCAACTTCCAGCGCGAGTTGGGGACCATGGGCTACAAGTTTCAATTCGTCACCCTGGCCGGTTTCCACGCCCTGAACCTGGGCATGTTCGATCTGGCCATGAATTATCGCAAAACCGGCATGCTGGCGTATTCACGCTTCCAGGAAGAGGAATTTCGCTTTGGCAAGGAAGATGGCTACATGGCCACCACCCATCAAAAATTTGTCGGTGCTGGTTATTTCGACCGCCTGATGGATACCATCACAGCCGGAGAGTCGTCGGTGGGCGCCATGTCCGGCAGTACAGAAGAAGAGCAGTTCTGAAGGCCCACAGATTCGGTTTGATCCGAACGCGTTTAGTCTGACAGAGAATAGAAAGGTTAGGCCCAAACTGAAAACGGGCGATTCCAAGTGAACGGAATCGCCCGTTTGTTCGTGGCTTTGCATATCGTATCATCTGAAAACTGTTTTGGTTATATCCTAAAGCGGTTTCTTTTTTGAATCACTTTTTCGATGGTTTAATGCTTTGAACGTGCGGGTTTTATGAACAACTAGATCCGGATTGTAGCCTGTGGAAATCTTCAATCTATACCGAAAATTTATCACCCATTTGTGAATTAGCCTTTTTTAGTTATTGAACTAATATCGATTAATATAAACTATTTTATCGATAAAACTTGATTTTTTTATCATAGTGTAAATAATGGAAAGATATATTTGGTTGTTCACTATCAATCCATCGAAAAAGGAGATTTACATGCCAGCCAAAAAGAAAGTTGACGGAAAGAAATTGATCAAGATGGTTGAAAGCGGAAAACTTCAAAGTCAGATTATGAAAGACTTCAAATTCAACACGACTGCCCAATTGAAAGCACACTATCTGGACGCATTGATGCAAGCTGGCAAAGCTCCGGAGATCCAATCCGGCCGCGTTAAGTCCAAAGCCGCACCGAGCAAGGAAGTGTTCGTCAGCAAACGCGGCAGTGTCGTCATTCCCAAGGCAATGATCGAAACCATGGGCTATGCCGAAGGTTCAAAGTTTGCTGTTCGCAAGACAAAAGCCGGGATCTCTTTACGCACGGTTGAATAATCGACCAGACACGAACTTAGGTCGCGTAAACGAAAAAAGCAGACCCGCTAGGGCCTGCTTTTTTCATTTTTTATGCTTGCCGAAATGCAATTTTATTTGGTTAAAAGCGTCAAGTGAGATCGCTTTCCAGTAGCCAATCCGGCAGCCAATCATTTCGGTCAACAAACATGAGCAGACAATTGATCAGTTGTATTGTGCCGTCATGCAAACGACACTAAAACATCGCTTCCATCAATGTTTTTAATTGGCTTTCGAACACATCGGCATGGAAACAATACCGGAGTTCAAGATAGTCTTCTCTCAATCGCGATACCGCATCCTTGACCGATTTCTCTTCAACCACCACCTCCCGGATCAGTTGGGCCAACTGTTCGAAACCATCCGGCCCCATTCCGAACCGGGTCATCTCCGACACGCCCATGCGTAGCATGCCTGATGCCGAAAAACTCTCGTCATGCGGTCCCGCCTGGTAATTGCAAATGATGTTGTTGGCTTCCAGGTTGCGGGCGATCCGCGGTCCATTGGCGTATCCCACATCCACCAATACCTGGTGGGTCTGCGTGTATCCCACATCCGCGTCACCGGCAACCGCCATTCCGCATTCGGCCAACGCCCGGGCAAAGGCCTTGGCGTTGCCGATAACCGCCGGCTGGTAAGCATCCTTGAAATGATTCATCTCATAGGCGGCCATCAGCAATCCGACCATGGTTCCCAGGTGATGGTTGGACACCGATCCGGGGAAGGTACGCCGTTCGATGGCTTCCCACAGCGCGTAGCGTTCATCCGATTCAATGTAGCGTCCGGCAACCACGCCCCGTTGGCTACCGAAAAAGGTTTTGTGGGTCGAGCCGGTGACCAGGTCGGCCCCCTCTTTGAACGGCTCCTGAAAATGGGGCCCCACCAGCCCCAACACATGGGCCATGTCGTACATGAGCACCGCATCGATGCCGGTCTGATCGACGAACGCCCGCACCGCCTGCACCGGTTCTTTGCTGATCACCATGCTCTTTCCGAAGATGATCAGTTCCGGGCGGTGCTGATCGATCAATTCCAGGGTAGCCGGCACATCGATGCGGAAGGGATTGTCGGCCGACACAGGAAAATTGACCACCGCCGGCCGTTCGGTGGCCGGATCCCGGGCCACAAAGTCCCTTAGCGCGCCCATGGGCTGCGCGCTGAGATGGCCGCCCTTGCCGATATGGTTGTTCATCACCTGACGCATGCGGCGGGGTTCGCGTTTGCGGTCGGCTTGGTTGATGTAATCCAGCATGGCGCTGTAAACGGCAGTGTTGGCCATCTGCCCGCTGATCACCCGCGTCTCCATCTCGGCGCAATTTAGGTAGCGCCGCATCTCCGCAGCCAGCATGGTTTCAACGGCATCGATAAAGTCGCAGCCTTGGTAGTAAAACACTTCGGCGTCATAGTAGGCCTTGAGCTTGCGATGCTCGGCGTAGCGAAATGACGGGTCACTCACCGACAGCAGACGCACCAGCGGTGAGGCCGTCATCTCGGATGGAATCAGGTTGATGCAGCGCTGCTGCCGCCAGCGATGGTTGGCGGCAGCCAACTCCAGCAGGTGCAGGGCATTCGCCTCGGCGGCATCCGATGCCTCAGGCTTGCCGACCGGACCATGATCATAAAGAATGGGCCGGGTGTACGGCGGCGATTCACTGCGCATGTGATGCGGCACGGCCATGGCGTCAACTCTTTTACCGCGAATCTCGACCGCCAAGGCAATTTCATCCAGAACGTCGCTGTCCAGGTAGGCCAAGCAGATAGACCGCCGTTGGTTGCTGTCACCCACCGTGGCCACCACCCCCTCGCCTTCCAGTTCCCAGTACGGCACCATGGTGCCGCTGGTGACATACCCCACCTGCCGATCGTCCCTGAACACCTTGGCACCCTGACGGGCGATGCCGCGGCCGGCCACCACCAGCGGCCGGATCGTGCGAGGAAGATCCTTGATCGATGAGAAATCGTGGAACATCTGTTTCTTGAATGCGGCATGCTGCCGCTCAAGGGCCTTGCGCCCCACAAACTCGCCTTTCAAAGGCGAAAAACTCACTCCGAACTTGGCCAGAGAGCAGGCGAAGATGGGGATCTCGCGACCATCGGGATCAACTCCCAACTCATGGCCGTACAGGGGTAGGGCCGCCTCCAGGCGCAGGGTGTCTCGGGCACCCAGTCCGACCGGCGTAGCGCCTTTTTCAATCAGCAGCTGCCATATGGTCGTGGCCGAGTCCGTGGGGATGAACAATTCGAACCCTAACGGCTCGCCGGTGTAGCCCGTGCGCGCGAGAAGTACCGTCGCCCCAGAAATACTCACGCTGCTCAAGGCATTGCGCGCCGGTTCCGGCAGGCGCCCATCGTCGATAACCTCCGACAGAATGGAACGGGAAGTCGGTCCCTGTAGGGAAAGCATCGCCAGATCGTCGCTGCGGTCAATCATGTGCACATCGTCGAAATTGGCCAGCAGCCCCTGAAAATGCAGCCAGTCCTTGTCCCGATTGCCGGCATTGACCACCAACAGGTACTCATCGGGAACGAAGCGGTAGAGGTAAGCGTCGTCAACCGCCGTGCCGACCTCGGTGGGAATGAGGGTATATTGGGCGCCCTTGTCAGGTGTCTCCAGAGCCGCTGCGTTGTTGGTCAGCACATGCTGCAGGAATGCAAGCGCGCCTTCACCCCGAAACAGATAGCGGCCCATGTGGGAGACATCGAACAGGCCAGCGCCCTTGCGGGTGGCCAGGTGTTCGGCCAGAATACCGTGGGCATAGTTGACCGGCATGTCCCAGCCGCCGAAGGGCACCATCTTGGCGCTGAGTTCAACGTGTTTCTCATATAAGACAGTCCGTTTGAGTTCAGTCATTTTTTCACTCCTCGATTCCATTTATCGGATGACGGATCCAGTTCGGCATTACAAAACGTGGTCTATTTATACCTGCTCTATTAAGATAGTCATACCGCTTGATTTCTGTGCAGGGATGGTAGATTTCAGTACAGGACAAGGCCGCAGCGAGGTCGACCCCGCCCCGAAAGCCCTCCGGGATCTTCGAGCGGCGTAGCAGCGCTGCGTCGAAGATAGCGCTAAAGTTTCACTTCGTGCTCAACGGAGCGAGAAAACCGTCCTTGATTGAAAACATCCACCGCTTAAGAATTGTCATCCACTATATCACATATTCCAACGGGACGGTTGCCTAAACCGTTCGAGATCAAGGCTTGCAAGCCCCGAGGAACAAGGCGTATTGTGGATACGTCGCAGTGACGAGGGATGACGCGTAACGCAGATATCGGATGGTTCAGGCAACCGTCAGAGTTCTTCCGGCGTAAACGCAACCACCTCATCGATGCTGGCCGCATCAGCCAGCAGCATAACCAGCCGGTCCAGGCCCAGGGCGTTGCCAGCCGCCGACGGCATGTCTTCGAGAGCCTGCAGAAAGGGTTCGACACTGGGGTAAGCTGTGCGTCCTTGAGACTGGCGGGCTCGGTTCTCGCTCGCGAAACGCCGGCGCTGTTCGGTCGGATCGGTGAGTTCGGAAAAGGCGTTGCACAGTTCCACACCGGCAATGTAGAGCTCGAAGCGCTCGGCCAGCGACGAATTATCCGGCTTGCGGCGCGCCAAGGCGGCACATGCGGCCGGATAGTCATAAAGAAAGACCGGCCGGGTCAGCCCAAGCTGCGGTTCGACATCGATGCCCATGACCTCGTCGAAGCACCCCCTGTCCAGGGCCTGCCGGGCCGTCATCCCCCCGAAGCGCTGGAAGGCGTCGTTCACGGAGAGTCGCTCCCATGGAGGTGTCAGATCCACCGCCTTGCCCTGGTATGCCAATTGCCGCCCCAGGTTCAGATGATCAGCCACGAACCCGATCAATTGTTCGCACTGGTGCATCAGGTCCCGATAGTCCCAGCCCACCACATACCACTCCAAGAGGGTCATTTCCGGCAGGTGACGACCGCCGCGCTCGCCTTTGCGAAAGCACGGACAGATCTGGAAGATCCGCTTGTAGCCGGCGGCCAGCAGCCGTTTCATGCACAGCTCCGGCGAGGTCTGCAGGAACCAATTGCCCGATGCCTGGGCATCGATGTGGGCTTCGGGCGCCGGTGCCGGAATGCGCACCGGTGTGTCGACCTCCAGGAACTCTGCCCGGAAGAAAAAGTCTCTCACGGCATGGATCAGACGCGCCCTGAATTCCAGGTTGCGGCGGATGGCGGATTGTCGGTAATCAGGCATTGAGCTCAGCTATTGTCCTGGAATGGATGGGCGTGACACGTAGGCTGCAGCCCCAATCGACTGAGCTGGCAGTCGGTCAGGCCTCATCCGCCCGGCTGCGCTCCAGGATCTCATCGGTGGAGCGGTCCTGAAGATAGACCTTGTCGAACCGGTCGCCGTCGGCCTCTTCATACCAGCCGCGGCCCTGGTTCTGGCAGGTCTGGCAGGCTTTGCGGGGAATGTGAACAGCTAAAATGTGCTTCCTCCCCCGCGCGGCGGAATCGATTCTCAGCGCCCCTCCGCAGCTGTCGCAGACCCGCACGGTCTCCTTCTGGCGTTCGTGAATATTGTCCGTGTCGTAGTAGATATTGCGATCGCGGTCGATGAAGCGGTAGTCCGAGCGGTAGATGTCTCCTAGATGGCGCCGCTGCTGCCAGTTTTCCAGCACCTTGTCACAGGTTTTGTGCACCCAGCGGGTCACCTCCGGCGCCTGTCGGATCTTGACGGGGTCGTAGTCGGGCTCTTTCAGGTGGCTGAAGTCCATGCCGGCCATGGCCAGGATGATGCCGGCATTGACGTACGGCAGGGCCCCCTCGATGGAATAACCGCCCTCCAGCACGGCAATATCCGGCCTCA
>JAAUYD010000988.1_pt1 | contig 18274 bp, 14 predicted proteins | sample 7278101 | NCBI WGS metagenome assembly JAAUYD01 (sample SAMN14350128, study PRJNA611818) | marine sediment metagenome | isolation source: surface marine sediment (0.6m) | place: French Polynesia: Moorea | collected 2018-08
GAGGCGGTGGGCGCCGAGGCCATGGACGTCTTCTGCGACATCCGTCAGCCCGACTCGGTCGCCGAGGCCTTCGATTCAGTCGAGTCGCGATTCGGGCTGCCCGACGTGCTCGTGAACAACGCGGCCGGCAACTTCCCGGTCCCGGCCGAGGACATGTCGCCCAACGCGTGGCGCACCGTGGTCGACATCGTGCTGAACGGCACGTTCTACTGCTCGCGCGAGTTCGGTCGCCGCCACATCGCCGCCGGCACGCCGGGCAACATGATCGACATCGGCGCGGCCTACTCGTGGACGGGCGGCCCGGGCTTCGCGCACTCCGCGGCGGCGAAGGCCGGCGTCAAGAACATGGTCGAGAGCCTCGCCGTCGAGTGGGGCCCCTACGGCATTCGCGTGAACGGGCTCGTGCCCGGCCTCTTCCCGCACGACGACGAGACCCAGGCGATCCGCTCGGTGCCCGAGCGCCGCAAGAGCGAGGCGCTGCGCTCGCCCGCGCATCGCGTGGGCCAGCCCCACGAGCTCGGCTGGGCCGCGACCTTCCTCGCTTCGCCCTACGCGTCTTACATCACGGGCCACACGATGGTCGTCGATGGCGCCAACTGGCAGCGGCGCGCCATGCTGATGCCCGAGTTCGTGCCGATCCGCGAGCAGATGGGCAAGGGCCCCTTCTCGCTCGAGAAGCCCGAGAAGAAGTAGACCGCGCACCGAGGAGGGCCACATGAGCCTCAGCGAGCCCAAGGACGACTGGTACATCGACCTCGAGATCGAGCCGCCCATCGCCACGCTCGTGCTGAACCGGCCCGAGAAGCTCAATGCCTGGAGCTGGGAGTCCGCGCGGCAGATCACGACGCGCGCGGACGAGATCCGCTTCGACGATCGCATCCGCGTCGTCATCGTACGGGCAGAAGGGCGCGCGTTCTGCGCAGGCGTCGACCTCGGCATGCCCGAGGACCGCATCACGGGCCGCTCCCCCGCAGAGAAGGTCCGCAACTACTACGAGAAGTTCCGCTGGGTGCACGAGCGCTTCAAGGTGCTGGCGAACCTGCCGCAGCCGGTGCTGATGGCGATCCACGGCTACTGCCTCGGGGCGGGGCTCGAGGTCGCGATGATGGGTGACATCCGCATCGCGAGCGACGACGCGAAGTTCGCGCTCCCCGAGCCGAAGGTGGGCGTCTCGATCGACGCGGGCGGCGACCTGCGCCTGGTCACCGAGATCGGCGCCGCCTGGACGAAGCTCCTCGCGTTCACCGGGCGCCGCATCGACGCCGAGACCGCGCAGCGCATCGGCATCGTGCAGGAGGTCGTGCCCCGCGACGAGCTGCTGCCTCACGTGCGCGCGCTCGCGGAGGAGATCGCCGGCAACGCGCCGCTCGGCGTGCAGGGGATCAAGCGCACCATCAACCACTGGGCCGAGCGCGGCCTCGACGAGGCGATGCGCTTCGAGGCGGCGAGCGCGTCGGTGCTCTTCACGTCGGACGACATGACGCTCGGCTACAAGGCGATGGCCGAGAAGCGCGACGCCGAGTTCGAAGGCAAGTAGAGCGCGGGGGCCGACCGATGAGCAGCCAGCAAGACCGACGCGTCGCCTTCGTGACCGGCGCGAGCCGCGGCATCGGCAAGGCCTCCGCCATCGCGCTGGCTCGCGCCGGCTTCGACGTCGTGGTCACGGCGCGCACCGTGCACGAAGGCAAGGCCGCCGACGGCTCGAGCCTGCCGGGCAGCCTCGAGACGACGGCCGAGGCGGTGCGGGCCGAGGGGCGGGAGGCGCTGCCGATCCGGCTCGACCTGCTCGACCGCGAGAGCATCGACGCCGCCCTCGACGGGGCGCTCACGCGCTTCGGGCGGATCGACGTGCTGCTGAACAACGCGATCTACACGGGCCCCGCGGCGATGCAGCACGTGCTCGACCTCGAGCCCCGCGACGTGACTACGCTCTTCGACGCGAACGTCTTCGCCCAGCTCCATGTGGTGCAACGCGTACTGCCGAACATGATCGAGGCGGGCGGCGGCACGATCATCGACATGGTCTCGGCCGCCGGCATGATGGATCCACCCGCCCCCGCCGGCCGCGGTGGCTGGGGCTTCGCGTATGCGGCGAGCAAGGCCGCGTTCCAGCGGCTCGTCGGCGTGCTCGCCGTCGAGCATCGCGACGCGGGGCTGCGGCTCTTCAACGTCGAGCCGGGCTTCGTCGTCACCGAGGCGATGGTGCACAACGATCCCGAGGGCCACTTCGAGCAGTTCGGCGGCGCGCCCCCTTCGGTCCCCGCCGCCGTGATCGCGTGGCTCGCGTCTTCGCCCGAGGCCGACGAGCTGAACGGCCAGACCATCACGGCGCAGCGCATCGCGCTGGATCGGGGCCTGCACGACGACTGGCGACCGAAGCGCCGCGAGCGCTGATCGCACCCGGAGACGCCGCGCCACCCGCACCATCGATCGTGGCGATCGCGATCCCGAGCTGGCGCGCCACGTGACGATGTCGCGCAGACGACCTACGTCGGATAGGAAACGTCGCGCCAGATGTTCCGACCCATTTGGGATGCATGAGTGAAAATCTAGATGATATAGTCTGAAGCGCTGCGGCAGCATGAGAATGGGGAGTCGTCCGCGTGGCCCGACCACGCCGCGATCCCCCGTCGAGGTTGGCCGTGCGCAGGCGATCGATGAAGAGCTCGATGGAGGAGCACCTCCTCATCTCCGAGCTGATCGCCCTGATCTACGATGCAGCCGCCGCCCCCGACCTCTGGCCCACGTTCCTCGAGCGCATGGCCGACACGCTCGACCTGCGCGCGATCAACTTCTCGTTGTCGAAGACCGAGTCCGACGGCGGGCTCGCCGTGTTTCCCTCGGCATGGGGATACGACGACAGCACGCAACGCGCATACGAGCAGTACTTCGGCGCCATCGACCCCCATCGCCTCCGGTCGCTCGAGCTGACTGCCGGCACGGTCTACACCGGCGGCGGCATCTTCCCCGACGCCGAGTTCGTTCGCACCGAGTTCTTCAACGACTACTACGCCCCAGCGGGGCTCCGGTACGAATTCGGAGCCGTCATCCACGCCGACGCGTCGAGCGCGAGCGCCCTCGTGTGCCATCGCGAGGCCGCTCGCGGACCGGCCGGAGAGACCGAGCTCGCGCTGCTGCGCCTGCTGACGCCCCACCTCCAGCGCGCCCGCGCCCTCGCCGCGCAGCTCGGCACGATCTCCTCGCAGGCGAGGATCACCAGCGCGGTGCTCGACCGGCTGACCGTGGGGTTGATCTTCATGGACCGGAACGGCGTGCTCGTGTCGGCGAATGCGGCGGGAGAGCGGATCCTCGAGCAGCAGGATGGCCTGCGCGTGCGCCACGGGAAGCTCGTCGCGGCGACGGCCGCAGACACGCAGGCACTCGATGCGGTCATCGGGGGCACTGACACCGCCCCGTCGTCGAGCCCGGCGCTGCCGACCAGCATCCGCCTGCCTCGTCCTTCCGGACTCCGCGACCTCGAGGTGATGGCGTGCCCGATCGACGCGGAGTCGATCGTATGGAGTGACGGCCGCGCCGCGTCCTTCCTCGTCGTGAGCGACGGCGAGGCCGAGCTGCGGGGGGTCGCGCGACGGCTGCGCGATCTCTACGACTTGAGTGAAGCCGAGTCGAAGCTGGTCGTCGCCCTGACGAACGGCGTGACGGTGAAGGAGTGGGCGGCTCAGCGCGACGTGTCGGTCGAGACGGTGCGCTGGCAGCTCAAGCAGGCGTTCTCGAAGACGGGCACGTCGCGGCAGCCCGAGCTGATGCGACTCGTCCTGCTCGGCCCCGCGCTCCTGCCGTGAGTATCCCTGCGGGCGGCCCGAGAATCGCACCTGAAGCAGCGACGAGGCGCCCATTCCGAAGTCTGGAACGATCGTTCTACTCGCCCCCCCGCGTCGATGCGCGAGTAGAATGGCACACACGCATCGACGTTCCGAAAACGGCGGGCGCGCTCGGTCGAAGCTCGGTCACGCGCATCGCCTCTTCGACGGAGTCGACGGCTTGAACGGCAGCACTCGCCAGCGTCTGCTCGATGACCCTGCCCTGCTCTCGGGCATGATCGGTCAGATCTACGACGCGGCGGCCGACCCGGCCCACTGGCCGCGCTTCCTCGCGCGCATCGGCGAGCTGCTCGAGCTCCGCGCGATCAACTTCGTCATCTCGCACAACGATCCGGCCACCGGCTTCGCCGCACTCCCCGCCACCTGGGGTCTGAGCGATGGCGAGATCAGCCAGTACGAGTCGCACTACGCCGAGGTCGATCCGCACCGTCTCCCGACCCTTCGACATCCGGCGGGCACCGTCGGGACGGCCGAGCTGCTCGTACCCGACGCCGAGTACGTCCGCAGCGAGTACTTCAACGACTACTACGCGCGCATCGGGCTGCGTCACGGCTTCGCGACGTCGATCCACAACGACGGCGGCGTCGCGAGCGTGCTCGTGTGCCACCGTGGCCCGGATCGAGGCCCCGCGGATGACGTCGACCTCGAGCTCCTGCGGCGACTCACGCCCCACCTTCAGAGGGCGCGAGCCCTCTCCCTGCAGCTCGGCACCCTTCAGAGCCAGGAGCGGATCGGGCAGGACGTGCTCGACCGGATCCCGGTCGGCCTGATCTTCGTCGACGGCTCGGGACGGTTCCTGAGCGCGAACGCGCGAGGCGAGGAGATCCTGCGCGAGGAGGACGGGCTCGAGCTGAACCAGGGACGACTGGTGACCGGTCACATCAGCGACACCCGGGCACTGGGCGCCATCGTGGCGACGGCCTGCGCAGCGGGCCTGCGTCAGACCTCGTCCGCCGCGATGAGCCTGTGCCTCGACCGGCCGTCGGGGCGACGGCATCTCGAGGTCATGGCCTGCCCGATCGATCACGAGTCGCGCCTGTGGCGCGAGGGGCCCGCGGCGGCCTTCCTCGTGGTGAGCGACGGCGCCGCCGAGCTGACGGGCGCCACCCATCGACTGCGCGACCTGTTCGGGCTCACCGACACCGAGGCCGCGCTCACGATCGCGCTCGTGCGCGGCGCCACGTTGAAGGAGTGGGCCGCACAGCGCGACGTCTCGATCGAGACGGTGCGCTGGCAGCTCAAGCAGGTCTTCGCAAAGACCGGCACGTCGCGACAGCCCGATCTCATGCGCCTGGTCCTGCTGGGGCCGGCACTGGTCTCTTGAAGGACCTCACGACATTGCCTGTGTGCTTGCGCGAACGCATCACGAACGAATGCACGCTGTCCACCGCACCCCCGGGCGAACGGAGTGACCGATGCCGGGGCGGCAATCGATTGGTGACACGAGCGCCCTGCCCAACGGGTGGGACGTGCACAGGAAATGCATGGAGTCGAACACGTGAGCCCCGGGCCCAGCCGTAGCCTCCTCGAGAACACCGAGCTCCTCTCGGAGCTGATCGGCCTGATCTACGACGCGGCCGGCGCGCCCGAGTTCTTCCCCGTCTTCCTCGAGCGGCTGAGCGATACGCTCGAGCTGAGTGCCATGACCCTGGGCCTCAGCCTCTTCGAGGACGCCGATCGCCCCGTGCGCGGTCCGGCCATGTCGGTCGGAATGGGCGCCGAGATCTTCGAGTCGTACGACGACTACGTCGCCGTCATCGACCCCTTCCGTACCCCCCTGACGCAGCTCGAGAACGGCGTGGCCGTGCCCTTCGAGCAGATGGTCCCCGATCGCCAGTTCGTGCGGAGCGAGTTCTACAACGAGTTCTACGCGCGGACGGGCAATCGCACCGGCTTCGCGTCGGTCTTCCACCGTCAGGGACCGGGCGCGAGCTTCCTCTTCGGACACCGCGCGGCCGGCCAGCCATCGTGGGACGACGCCGAGCTCGAGTTCGTGCGCATGCTCACGCCCCACCTCCAACGCGCTCGCATGCTCGGCGAGCGGCTCGGCACGCTCACGTCGAGCGAACGCATCGTCGACGGCGTGCTCGACCGCCTGACGCTGGGGCTCGTCTTCGTCGACGCGAACGGGCGATTCGTCAGCGCGAACGCACGGGGAGAGCAGGTCCTCCGGGAGCAGGATGGCCTCGGCCTCTCGCAGGGCCGACTCGTCACGGGCCGTGTCTCCGAAACCCGTGCGCTCGACGCGATCATCGACGGGGCGTGCGCGACCGCGGAGCGCAAGGCCCACGCGACCCCGCTCAGCCTGCGCCTCGACCGGCCGTCGGGCAGGCGCGGCCTCGAGGTGATGGCCTGTCCGATCGATCCGGACTCGGAGGTATGGAGCGATGGCCGGGCGGCTGCGTTCCTGGTGATCAACGATGGTGAGCCCGAGCTCAGCGGGGTGGCGCGACGCCTGCGCGATCTCTACGGACTGAGCGATGCCGAAGCGCGGCTCACGGCGGCGCTCGCGAGCGGCGCCACGGTCAAGGAGTGGGCCGCGCATCGCGGCGTCTCGGTCGAGACCGTGCGCTGGCAGCTCAAGCAGGTCTTCGCGAAGACCGGTGTGTCGAGGCAGTCCGACCTGCTGCGCCTCGTGCTGCTCGGACCGGCGCTGGTTTCCTGAGCATCGGCGAGGCGTTGGTTGCCGGGCTTGCGCGAAGGCCGTGCCACCGAATGCACTCTGTCCACCTGGCGCTCGACGGGATAGCATCAGGCTCGCTGTGGCGGCGATCGATTCGTGACACGTGCGTCCTACCGACCGGGTAGAGCGCGCGAACGGGGCGAACGGAGTCGACCACGTGAGCGCAGGGCCCCGCCGCAGCATCCTCGAGAACAACGAGCTCCTCTCCGACCTGATCGGCCTCATCTACGACGCGGCGGGCGCACCCGAGTACTTCCGCGTCTTCCTCGAACGCCTGAGCAGCGTGCTCGAGCTCAGCGCGGCGACCCTCGGGCTCACCTACTACGAGAGCAACGAGGTCGTCGCCGGTGCGGTGCCGATGTCGGTCGGCATGGGCGCCGAGATGTTCCAGGCCTACGACGACCACCTCGCTTCGATCGACCCGTATCGCGCCCCGATCATGCGGTTCGAGGCGGGCGCGGTCGTGCCCTTCGAGGCGATGCTCCCCGATGACGAGTTCATCCGGAGCGAGTTCTACAACGACTTCTACCGGCACACCGGCAATCGTCTGGGCTTCGCCTCGGTCTTCCACCGCGATGGACCCGCCGCGAGCGGCATCTTCGGGCACCGAGCAGCCGACCAGCCGCCCTGGACCGATGCCGAGCTCGAGCTCATGCGCATGCTCACGCCCCACCTCCAGCGCTCGCGCGTGCTGGCGGAGAAGCTGGGCACGCTCGCTTCCAGCGATCGGATCGTCGACAGCGTGCTCGACCGGCTGACGCTGGGGCTGATCTTCGTCGACGCCCGAGGGCGCTTCACCAGCGCGAACGCACGCGGTGAGGCGATCCTGCGCGAGCAGGACGGCCTCGACGTCTCGCAGGGCCGACTCGTCACGGGCCGCACCCGTGACACCCACGCACTCGATTCGATCATCCACTCCGCGTGCGCGACGGGTCGGCGCATCGGCCACGCGACGCCGCTGAGCCTGCGTCTGGATCGGCCGTCGGGCCGGCGGAGCCTCGAGGTGATGGCCTGTCCGATCGATCACGAGTCCCAGGTCTGGAGCGATGGCCGCGCGACCGCGTTCGTCGTGGTGAACGACGGCGAATCCGATCTCCAGAACGTCGCCCAACGCCTGCGCGATCTGTATGGGTTGAGCGACGCCGAGGCGCGGCTCACGGCGGCGCTCGCAGGCGGCGCCACGGTCAAGGAGTGGGCCGCGCATCGCGGCGTCTCGGTCGAGACCGTGCGCTGGCAGCTCAAGCAGGTGTTCTCGAAGACCGGTGTGTCGAGGCAGTCCGACCTGCTGCGGCTCGTGTTGCTCGGGCCCGCCGTCGTGCGCTAGGCGGCAACTCGGTCGCTCGACTCAGTCGCCCCGACCGAGCAGCTCGGTGGGGCTCCCGATCTCGTCCTCGAGCTTCTGCTGGATCGTCTGCCTGCGCTGCTGCAGCTCGCGATGGGTGATCGAGTCGACCTCGTCCTCGAGCCCGAGCGCCTGGCGGGCGCCCGTGAGGTCGATCGCGTTCTGCGACGGATCGAAGCCGATCTGTGCTGCGATCGTGTCGGCGTGGCGCGACGCGAAGTAGCCGTAGACGCGCGAGATCTGGGCGAACATGTTGAGGTCGGGCGCCAGCGTCGCGACCGCGCCGTCGAAGAAGAGCATGCCCTTCACGTAGAGCACGAGGTGCTTGGGCAGCCGGGCCCCCTGCTGAAGCAGCCCCTTCAGCACGTCCTGGATCTCGGCGGCGAGCTCCTCCCCCGACATCTTCGTCGGGTCGCGTACGGGCTGGTCGATCTTCAGCAGCGTGATCAGCGCGTCGAGATCGGCGTCGTCGGGCAGTGCACCGATGTCGCGGAACGCCTCGAGCTGACCACGCACGTCGTTGACCGCGCCCGTCATCAGCAGGCGCATGAAGGCCCGGCGCTGCTTCTCACCCATGCGCCCGGTCATGCCGAAATCGAGCAGCGCCACGCGCCCGTCGGGCATGACGAAGAGGTTGCCCCCGTGCAGGTCGCCGTGGAAGACGCCGTAGATCATCGCGCCTTCGAGGAAGGTCACGAGCATGCCGTGCAGCAGCTCGGCCGTGTCGATGCCCGCCTCGGCGAGCGAGTCGAGATCTTCGTAGTCGAAGCCGGTGAGCCGCTCCATGACGAGCAGCCGCGGCGTGACGAGCTCGGGATGCGGCCGGGGCACGACGATGATCGTCTGACCGGCGTCGTGCAGCACCGCCGCGACGTCGAGCATGTTCTCGCCCTCGAGGCGGAAGTCGAGCTCCTCGACGATGGTCTCCGCGAAGAGCTCGACGAGCGCGGGCGGGTTGGCGAGCGCCGCGACCGGGATGCGCCCGACCAGCACCGGGGCGATCCACGCCATGGCGGCGATGTCCTGGCGCACGAGGGCCGCGACGCCGGGGCGCTGCACCTTGACCACGACCTCTTCACCCGTGCGCAGGGTCGCTCGATGCACCTGCGCGATCGACGCGGCCGCGAGCGGCTCGCGGTCGAACTCGGCGAAGACGTCCTCGATCTTCGCGCCGAGCTCGGCCTCGACGTGCGGCCGGATGCGATCGAAGGGAACGGCCGGCACCTGGTCCCGGCAGCGCTTGAACTCGTCGACGAGCTCGTCGGGGAAGAGCCCGCGAGCCGACGAGACGATCTGTCCGAGCTTGATGTAGGCGGGGCCCAGCTTCTCGAAGGCGATTCGAAGCCGCCGGGAGAGCGCCGCGCGCGACGCCTCGCCGCCCTGGCGCCGCTCGCGCAGCGCCCAGAGCACGACGGCGCCGCCCACGAGCCAGGCCGCCTCGATGAAGCGTCGGATCGGCGGGAGCGCACGCCGGCGGCAGAGCGCGGGCACCTCGGCGCGCGTCGCCGCGCGCACGCGGTCGAGGTCGTCCAGCCAGCCGAGCTCGACGAGGTCGACCTTCCACGGCCCTTCCTCGCTGAACGCGAAGCGCTCGCGGTCGATGGGCGCCTCGGACGCCTCGGCAGCCGACTCCACGCTGCCCGCCTCCGTCTCAGCCTGCGCCTCCGCCTCCATCACTCCTCGCTCTCCTCTCGCGCTTCGCTCTCGGCGCCCCAGAACGCACGCCAGGTCGCGAGCGTCTCGGGCAGCTCGCCGCGCCCCGTATGATGCTGCGGCCAGCGCGCGGGTTCGAGGCGCAACGGATTGTCACCCAGATCGGCGCCGTAGAAGAGCAGGTGGCGCCGACGCACGAAGCGCCAGCCCGCCGCCGTCCTCGCATAGGTATCGTCGTAGCGGATCGCCTGCTGGATCCATCTCTCGCCGTCCTGGATCTCGGCCTTGCAGTAGACGATGCCTCGCGCCCGATCGTCGCCTTCGAAGTCGATCACGTGGTTGCCGACGAACAGGATCGAGATGCCGATGGCGCGCAGCTGGGCGTCGAAGTCGGCGCGCAGCGCATCGTGGCCCTGGCGCTTCCGCCCCACCTGCACGTCTTCGACGAAGAGCGCGACCAGGCTGTCCAGATCTCGCGCGTCGATGGCCACGGCGTAGCGCGAGGCGAGCTGCCGGATCTCGCTCTCGGCGGTGAGGCGTTGCAGGTCGTCCACGAGTCCCCTCTCCTACCTTCTCTCTTCCCTCTTCTCTCTTCTCTCGTCGCCTTCCCTGGGCCGATCCGGGCCGCTCGCACTCGTCTGCGTCGCCCGGAGGGCTGGGGTAGGGTCGGTGGCCCGCCGGCTCCCGCCCGGAGCGAACGCCGCCTGGAGGCACCGCGCCCATGCCCCTCGATCTCTCGACCCTCGTCTCGCCCGCTCACACCGCCGTCGTCACCTCGGAGTGCCAGCGCGGCGTGGTCGGCGACCTCTCGAACCTGCCCGAGCTCGGCGCGGCGGCCGCGGGCGGCATGCTCGACCGCATCGCCGAGCTGACCGACGCAGCCCGCCGCGTGAGCGCGCCCGTGATCCACTGCACCGCCGAGCGCCGCGCCGATGGGGCGGGCGCCAACGTGAACGCCCGGCTCTTCCAGTACATGGCGAAGGCGAAGCATCCGCTGATCAAGGGCACGCCGGCCATCGAGATCGTACCCGAGATCGACGTGATGGAAGACGACTTCGTCCTGCCCAGACTGCACGGACTCTCGCCCTTCCACGGCACCGACCTCGACTCGATCCTGCGCAACCTCGGCGTCTCGACGATCGTCGCCACGGGCGTCTCGGTGAACGTCGCGATCCAGGCGCTGACCTACGAGGCGGTGAGCGCCGGCTACCAGGTGGTGATCCCGAAGGATGCCGTCGCGGGCTTTCCCGACGGCTACCCGGACATGGTGTTCGAGCACTCGCTCGGCGCCATCGCCACCCTGGTCTCGACCGCCGACGTGCTCGATGCATGGCGGAGCGAGCGATGAGCGCGCCGCGCGACGGGGTGCTGGACGAGGTGCTGAAGGTCGAGCGCGACGGCCCCGTCGCCGTGCTGACCCTCAACCGGCCCGACGCGATGAACGCACTCTCGCGCCCGCTGCGCGAGGCGCTCTCGACGGCCTTCCGCGAGCTCGGCGCCGACCCCGAGGTGCGCGTCGCGGTCGTGACCGGCGCGGGCCGGGCGTTCTGCGCGGGCTTCGACCTGAAGGAGCTCTCCGAGGCGTCGGGCGATGCCGCCGAGACCGCGAGCAACGATCTGCCCGAGGCGATGGCCGCGTTCGGCGGCCCGATCATCGCGGCGGTGAACGGCCACGCCATCACCGGCGGCTTCGAGCTGGCGCTCGCCTGCGACGTGCTCGTCGCATCGACCGCCGCGCGCTTCGCCGACACCCACGCGCGGGTCGGCATCCTGCCCGGCTGGGGCCTCAGCCAGAAGCTGCCGCGCATGATCGGCGAGTCGCGCGCGAAGGAGATCTCGTTCACGGGCAACTTCGTCGACGCCGAGCAGGCGCTGGCCTGGGGGCTCGTCAACCGTGTGGTCGAGCCCGATGCGCTGCTCGAGCACTGCCGCGAGCTCGCCCATGCCATGGCGAGCTGCGTGCCCGCCGTGCTCGCCGAGTACAAGTCGCTGATCGATCGCGGTCTCGGCATGAACCTCGAAGACGCGCTCGAGATGGAGTCGGCCGCCGCCATCGAGTCGGCGAAGCGCGCGAGCGCCGCGATGATCGCGGCCCGGCGCGAGGGCGTGCAGCAGCGCGGGCGGTCGGCTTCGAAGCGCGACGACTAGCCTGGCGCGACATGCAGCGCGTCGCCCCCGGCCTTCACTCGACGTAGCCGAGCGCGCGCAGGGCCTCGACGAGATCGTCGTCGGGATCGATCGCGATGCCGGCTCGGACGGGCCGCGCATCGAGCTGGAGCCGCCCGAGTCGCTCGAGCTCGGCCACGCGGGTCGGATGCGCACCGGACACGTCGCGCAGCTCGCCCGCATCGCTCGTCAGCTCGTAGAGCTGCGCGCCCCCGTTCGACTCGACGATGAGCTTCCAATCGTCGGTGCGCACCGACCATCGGGGTGACACCAGGTGCCCGTCGAAGACGCTGACGGCCGGGGCACCGGGCACGCCGCCGTCGATCTCGCGCAGATCGCGCCCGAGGAAGGCCGGCGGAGCGTCGAGCCCTGCCACCGCGAGGACGGTCGGGGCGACGTCGATCCCGCGCACCTGCGCTTCGACGACTTCGCCCGCGCGCTCGGCCGCGGGCAGCTTCACGATCAGCGGCACGCGCAAGAGCTCGTCGAAGAGACTGTGCGAGTGCCAGGCCATGTGACCGTGCTCCCCGAACTCCTCGCCGTGGTCGGACGTGAACACGATCAACGTGTCTTCGTAGAGCCCCTTCTCTCGCAGGAACCCGAAGAGCTCCCCCAGCGCTTCGTCCGCGGAGCGGATCTCGGCGTCGTACGTCGCGATGATGTGTCGCCGATCCGCGTCGTCGAGCGAGAGCCGCCCGCGCTCGATCCGCCGGATGTGCTTCATCCCGATGGCGTCCGGCAGCGACCCGGCGTAGGGCTCCGAAACGGCCGCGAGGTGACGCGGCTCGGGCGTGTACGGATGATGGATCTCGTAGCTGTGCAGGAACAGGAAGAAGGGCTGCTGCACCCCCGCGATCCACGTCTTCGCCTTCGCGACGACCGCGCTCGTCCGATTCTCCGGCCCTTCGAGCGCCTGGGCCGCCGCGTCGCTGGGCTGCACGCTCTCGTACACGTCGAAGCCCCGATCGAGCCCGTAGATCGGATCGAGCTGGATGCCTCCGTTGAGAGATGCCGTCGCGTACCCCTCGGCAGCGAGCACCTCGGCCAGGGTCGGCACCTGCGCGCTGAGGCTCGACTGGCGCGCAATCGAGGCGCCGTGCTGGGTGGGGAGCATCGAGGTCAGAATCGAAGCATGCGACGCGAGCGTCGTCGGCGCGTGCGCGATCGCGTTGCGATAGACGATCGAATCCCGGGCGAGTCGATCGACGTGGGTCGTCGTCGGCGCGCCGTAGCCGCTCGCCCCCACGTGATCCGCACGCAGGGTGTCGATCGAGATCAGGATCACGTTGGGTGGATCGTTCGGGCCGCAGCCCACGCCGAGGAGCAGCCACGACGTCACCAGCACCATCGCAGCGCAGGCGCCGCCGGCGCGTTCGGATCGGCGCTTCACGACCTTCGCCCGGGCCTCACCGATCGAGCACCCAGCGCGGCAGGGTGATCTCGTCGGTCACGGCGTCGAACACGACGCGCACGCGCGCGCCGATCTCGACCGAGTGCGGATCGACCGAGTCGAGCCTCGCGCCCGCCTCGGTCACCAGGTTGCCGACCAGGCGCACGTTCGGATCCTCGTCGAGGGCCACCAGGATCACGTTGTACGGCGCGACGTCGCCGAACTGCGGCAGCAGCGGCGGATGCGGCACCACGTACGACCAGATCGTGCCCCGCCCCGACACCGCGACCCACTCGGGTACCCGGCGCCCGCCCCACGGACTCGTCGCCCGCGGCGGAAACACGAGCCGGCCGGTGTCGACGCACCGCTGCATGCGCAGCTCGCCCTGCCTCGCGCCCTCGAGGAAGGGCTCGGTCTCGGGCGCGACGGGCGGTAGCAGCAACGCCTGCGGATCCATGCTCATCGGTCGGCTCCCTATCGCCGCAGGATGAGCGCGCTCGTCGGCACGCCCTCCCCCGCCGTGACGAGGCACGTCTCGGCCCCCTCGACCTGGTTGACCGAGTCGCCGCGCAGCTGCCTCACGCCTTCGTTGATCAGGTTGAAGCCGTGCACGTACGCCTCGGAGAGCCCACCCCCCGACGTATTGATCGGGAGCCGGCCGCCGAGCTCGAGCGCACCGTCTTCGGTGAAGGCCGCCCCCTCGCCCTGCTTGCAGAAGCCATAGCCCTCGAGCGAGAGCGGGATCAGCGGCGTGAACGCATCGTAGATCTGCGCGACGTCGATGTCGTCGGCGCGGATGTCGGAGCTCCGGTAGAGCGCCTTCGAGCAGGCCCACGAAGGCCCCTTCAGCGGATCCTCGCACCAGTAGTTCGTCATCGTGTGCGACTGCGCGGTGAAGCCCTGACCGAAGGCGTGCACGTAGGCCGGGCGGTGCCGCGTATCCTTCGCGCGCTCGGCCGACACGATCACGCAGGCCAGCGCGCCGTCGGTCTCGAGACAGTTGTCGAAGAGGCAGAGCGGCTCGGAGATCCAGCGCGCGTTCATGTACTGCTCGCGGGTGAGCGCCTTCTCGTACATCATCGCGCGGGGATTGTTGTTGGCCATCGTGCGCACCGCGAGCGCGACGTTGGCGAGATGGTCGCGGGTCGCTCCGTACTCGTGCATGTAGCGCCGCATCAGCATGGCGATCTCGTCGACGGGCCGGAGCAGCCCCCACGGACGCGTCCAGGCCGCGGGCGTCGAGAACTGGACCGCCGTGTTCGCCCAGATGCGACCGCCCGAGCCCCGCTTGCGCGAGCGCCACACGACGCCGACCTCGCACTGGCCGGCGGCGATGGCGAGGGCCATCTGGCCGATGCAGCCCGGCCCCGCGCCGCCCCCATAGCCGACCTGCCCGAAGAACGTGACGTCGCCCGCGCCGATGTTCTTGGCGATCTCGACCTCGTCGGTCGTCTCCATCGTGTACGAAGAGAAGCCGTCGACCTCGCTCGGATCGATGCCGGCGTCGTCGAGCGCGGCGAGGATCGCCTCGACGGCCAGCTCCTTCTCGCTCGGCTCGAGCTTCTTCGAGAAGGCGGTCTCGCCCACTCCGACGATCGCAGTGCGGTCCTTGAGCATCCCGGCGAGAGTACCCGAGCCGGAAGCGCCGGCCACGCTCATCCGCCGGGCTCGATCACCTCGAAGACGAGCGCGCGATAGCCGTGCGCCTCGACCTCGTGCGCCAGCTCGAAGCGCTGCCCGGGCGCCGGTGCTACCGCGAGCGCGGCGCCCGCCGGAGAGGCGAGCTCGCGCTTGCCCGCGATCACCCAGCGCACGCCGCGCCGGCGCAGGTCGGCGCCGTCGCGCAGGCCCGCGGCGTCGTACATGGGCACCCAGACGAGCGCGGCGTAGTACGCGGTGCGTGATCGCTCGCTCGCGACGCGATCACCGGGCGCGGATCGCTCGCGCACCCACTCGGCGGCGAGCCGCGCAGCCACGCCCTCCTCGCGATGCACCCGCAGCGCCTTGGGCAGCGCGATCGCGACGACGACGAGCACGAGCGCGATCACCACCCGGCCCTGCGTGCGCGCTGCAGCGGGCCATCTCGCGGCGATCCACGCCGCGCACGCGGCGAGCCCGAGCGCGGCGTGGCCGAGCAGGACGACCGCCAGCGGCAGCAGGTGGCGGCGGCTGAGATACCCCGCCGTCACGAGCAGCGCGAAGGTCGCGGCGCCGTGCACGAGCGCGACCACGCCGATGAAGAACGAACGCGACGAAGGCGCCTCGCCCGAGCGGACGCTCGCGACGATGCCGGCGACGAGCAGGATCACCAGCTCGGGGCGCAGGGTCGAGGCGAAGAGCGCGGCCCACCGCAGCGCCGCGCTCGGCGACACGAGCACGGCGCCGAGAATCACCACGCCGGCGACGACGCCGCCCCACGCCAGGGCGGCCGAGGGCGAGCTCTTCGAGCCGGGCCAGGCGAGCCCGCCGCGCCGGCGCACCCACACGCCCGCGGCCAGGGCCACGACCACCACCCCGACGCCGGCGCCGATCGCCCACGCGTTCCCCGCCAGGTGCCCGACACCGAGGAGCGTAGGCAGCGACTTCTTCTGCGTGAGCTGCCACTCACCCGAGAGAAGCTGGATGATGCGCATGTAGGGCAGCGCGAGCAGCGCGAAGCCGCCGCCGAGCGCCGCGACGAAGGCGAGCCCCCTCGCGGTGCTCACGCGGCCGCGCGCCCACTCGGCGGCGAACAGCACGAGCCCGACCACGAGCACCCCGATGCCCTCGGGCCGGGTCAGATAGGCGAGCGCGCTCGCGACGCCCGCGGCGAAGGCCAGCCCCGCGTCGGCCCGGGCGACCGCGCGCTGCACCAGCCCGAGCCCGAGCAGGAAGAACGCGAGGTGCACGGTGTCGCTCTGCACGTCGGCCGACATGCGCACCGCATAGGGGTGCGCGGCCAGCAGCGCGGCGGCGACCACGGCGAGCCGCGCGCCGAAGAGCGGCCGCATCAGCCACCAGAGCAGCAGCACGCACGCCGTGCCCGCGGCCACCGACCACGCGACGCCGACGAGCTCCTCGTGGCCCGAGGAGCCCGGCGTCAGCCAGACGAGCAACGAGTAGAGCGGGTGGTAGGGATGCGCGAGGGCGCTGCCGAAGTCGCCCCGCGCCATGGCGCGCGCGATGGCGATGAAGCCGGGGCCGTCGTCGAAGATGACGCGCGTCCGCGCCGCGACGAGCGCGCGCAGCCCGAGCGCCACGAGCGAGACCAGCCCGAGGCAGAGCGCCTCGGTGTGCCGCGGCCACCGCTCGCCGGGCGGCGCGCCGGTCACGGCTCGCTCGTCGGCGCCGTCGGGTGAGTGCTCCGCCTCCACGCGTCCCCGCCTGCGAGCGCCGGCCGCTCAGCCCGACGTCGCCCCGCCGCGAAACTTCTCGAGCAGCTCGGCCTCGCGGGCGCGCGCCTCGGCGAGGCTCGTCTCCTTGACGTCGTCGAAGCCCCGCACGTGCTCGGGCAGGCTCGCGAGCTCGATCGCGACGTCGCGCGAGCCGGGGCCGAGCCCCGCCACGATCGTGTCGACGAGCTGCTCGTAGTCGCGGATCAGCTGCTGCTCGAGTCGACGATGGGCCATCAGCTGCGTCGGGTCGAGCCAGGTGCCGCGCAGGAAGCGCAGCTTCGCCATCACGGCGAGCACCTTGAACATCCAGCCGCCGAGCTTCAGCTTGGTCGGCCGTCCGGTGAGCGCGCTGCGCGGCAGCACCTGCGGCGCGAGGTGGAGCTTCACCTCGACGTCGCCCTCGAACTCGTCGGCGATCTGCGCGGCGAACGAGCCGTCGGTGTAGAGACGCGCCACCTCGTACTCGTCCTTGTACGCCATCACCTTGAACGCGTAGCGGGCGACGGCCTCGGTGAGCGGCGTGTCTTCGAAGTGGCGGCGCTCGGCCTCGCGCACCTTCTCGACGAGCGCGCGATACCGGCGGGCGAGCCGCTCGCCCTGGTACGCCACGAGCTCGCGCGAGCGCGAGGCGACGAGCTCGTCGAGGCCCTCGGCCGGCGGGCCGAGCTCGGCAGCGCCCGCCTCTCCGCCTACGGCGTCGATCACCTTCTGGCGATCGTGGGCGGCGAGGCGGCCCCATGCGAGCGCGCGCTTGTTCATGTCGACCGCGCGGCCGTTCAGCTCGATGGCGCGCTCGAGCGCGCCGTGCGAGACGGGGATCAGGCCGAGCTGCATCGCGTAGCCGAGCATGAAGAGGTTGGCGGCGATCGCGTCGCCGAAGAGCGCGGTGGCGAGCTTCGTCGCGTCGAGCGCGTGCATGCCGTCGGGCCGGCACGCCCGGGCCACCGCCTCCTCCATGCCCTTCGACGAGAGGTCGAGATCGGCGTTGGTCGCGAAGTCGGCGGTGGGGGCCACGTGGGTGTTCACGACCGCGTGGGTGCGACCCGGCGACATGCGAGCGAGGCCGTCCATCGAGGTCGCGACCACGATGTCGCAGCCGAGCACCAGGTCGGCGCCGCCCGCGGCGATGCGGGTGGCGAAGAGGTCCTCGGGCCGCGCGGCGATGCGGACGTGGCTCGACACCGGCCCGTTCTTCTGCGCGAGGCCCGTCACGTCGAGCAGCGACGTGCCCTTGCCCTCGAGGTGGGCCGCCATGCCGAGCAGCGCGCCCACCGTGATCACGCCGGTGCCGCCGATGCCCGCGACGTAGACGTTGAAGGGCTTCTCGCAGTCGGCGGGGACGGGATCGGGCAGGCCGGCGAACACCGCGTCGTCGGCGGCGACGTCGCCCGCCGCCCCCGCGGCGTTGCGCTTTCGCAGGCGTCCGCCCTTCACCGTGACGAAGCTCGGGCAGTAGCCGAGCAGGCACGAGTAGTCCTTGTTGCACGAAGACTGGTTGATCTTGCGCTTGCGGCCGTACGGCGTCTCGACGGGCTCGATGGCGATGCAGTTGCTCTGCACGCTGCAGTCGCCGCAGCCCTCGCACACGCGCTGGTTGATCACGACGCGCTCTTCGGGGTCGGCGAGCTCGCCGCGCTTGCGCAGGCGCCGCGCCTCGGCCGCGCAGGTCTGGTCGTAGACGATGGCGGTGACGCCCGGCGTCTCGCGCAGCTGCCGCTGTACGTGGTCGAGCGCGTCGCGATGGTGCACGCGCACCTTCTGCGGGATCGTGCCGGCCCGATACTTGTCGGGCTCGTTGGTGACGACGTCGACGCGGCCGACGCC
>JAAUYD010085729.1_pt1 | contig 18269 bp, 16 predicted proteins | sample 7278101 | NCBI WGS metagenome assembly JAAUYD01 (sample SAMN14350128, study PRJNA611818) | marine sediment metagenome | isolation source: surface marine sediment (0.6m) | place: French Polynesia: Moorea | collected 2018-08
AACGCTGATTAGGGGGCACCATTACCAGTCCCAGAACCATCTACCATCATCCTACTGGGAACAGGCTTCCTGGGACTTACCGAAGCAGCCCTCATGACACGCCTATGATATCCAGTTGTAAAATGAAAATTCTTTATGTCCCCTGATAGTTAAATCAGATGGCAAGGTATCTGCATTTTTGTTCAACTCGTTTTTTTTGTGATGGCCAGAACAAACTAGCCGGGTCATATGATTTTCATACTAATACCCACCAAGCGTCTATTCCAAATTTTATTTAGGATCGCCGTTTCAGTGTACTCTCGATGTATCTTCTTGATAGAGTTTCCTATTCATTTAGCAGGTAAAAAAACCAATAGTATCCATTTATTTTTGTCTTAAAATCATAATGTTAGTAGTTTATTACTACCACTGGCATTTAATTATTGTCAAAAAGTGCCACATTGTGGTAGTTAAAATTTATTTATTAGCCGCTCCTTGCTGAGGATCTTACAGATCATATTCTTGTGGTAATCTCCACCGCTCAAATTTACTTCCCCAGTTTGATGTGATGCCTCAAGCGCTCACCCGAAAACTTTAATATACCTTTTAATCAGCTTCAGTTTAGAAATAACCAATATGCGAAGGCTATCAGGCTGCAAATAAGGAAAGCCATCATGAAACATATACATAAAAAAGAATGAAATATTTATTTACCTTTGTAACCGCTCTTTCTGTTGTCGTGATTTTAACTATGCCCGCTATTTCGGGCGAGTATGCTGCTCTGCAAGGCGTCAAGAGTGTTAAAACCGTTTTCGATATCAGCCATGGATCGCCTAAGACGGCTAACATTGTTTTTTGGGCCGTCAACAATGTAAATGATGATGGTAGTGTTCGTGCTCTCTCTCAACCACCGCAGGTTGCAGTCGTGTTTCATGGTCCAGCGATAAAAATGATTTCAACAGACCGAGGCGGTTTTAAAAAAACTGATCATAAAGAGTTGCATAAATTTGCTGCAACTATTCGCCAAATGAGTGTGAATGGGGTCAAATTTGAGGTCTGTGATTATGCCTTGGAAGTGAATGGCGTTGATCCTAATACTGTACTGCCGGAAGTGGACCACGTCCCAAACGGCTTCATATCTATTGCCGGATATCAAGCGCAAGGCTACTCTGTGATTACAATTAATTGAGAGGGTAGGCTACACAATTAATTTCCCATAAATTCGATCAGAAACAGACACAATATATCAAAGCCTAAATTTGCTCCTTAGGGACATTGTGAACTCTATTTCTGTTTGATAGACCAAAATAATACAGAAGGATAAAGCTATGTATCCAAAAAAAACAATTTATGGTTGGTATAATAATATTATACGTGGCTACCCATACAATGAGAAAACTGCACATATACTAGATCACACCTTAAAGCCAAATGCTCGTTTAATGTCCACTCTTGAAAATAGGAAACATAAAGAACAATCTTCAAAACTTATAAATATAAAACGTTTCTTTCAAAAATAATCTTCTCAAATAATTTTATCTCTCAAAGTTGTAATATTCGTTTAGCATCACCTCTTTGAAGTGACAGATTAAGGCCCAGAGATGAATAATCATGACCATACCCAATAAAACGAATCCGTCTAGACTCTGATTAATTTGGTATGGGCCTCGCAAGATAAAAAGGAGGATGCATCATGGCGACATACGTTACTTTAGTAAATTACACCAAGCAAGGAATTATGAACATTAAAGAAAGCCCCGCCAGACTGGATGCCGCAAAAGAAGCGTTTAAGGCGTTCGGTGCCGAGATGAAGCAGTTTTATTTGGCGATGGGACGCTATGATATCGTTATTTTATCAGAAGCTCCGAGCGATGAAGCAGTTGCTAAGGCAGCCCTTGCCATAGGCTCTCGAGGAGCTGTAAAAACGGAAACGTTTCGGGTTTTCAACGAAGATGAATACCGAGACATTATCAATGCTTTACCGTAAATTGTTCTTGCCTGAAATAATAATTATGAAGTAGCCCCCCATTTACGGTAAACATTTCTGGTGCCGGATATGCTAAGAATAGGAGGTTGAAATGTTTGCCAGCAAGACCTACACCAAACTGACTATTTCGGTCATTTTAATCATTGGCTTTTTATTGATAAATTATGCCGCAGTATTAGCAAAAAATACGTCTGATCCAAAAAGCGACCGTGTGGCGATTAAGGGCTATGATCCCGTTGCATATTTCACGGAGAATCGGGCGATAAAGGGCATCGATGATTACTCTTTTATTTGGAACGAAGCCAAGTGGCATTTTTCGAATCCTGAAAATAGAGACCTTTTTGTCAAAAATCCTGAGCGCTACGCCCCCCAATTCGGGGGACATTGTGCAAACGGTATAAGTAAAGGCAAGTTGGTGGCAGCTGATCCAGAACAGTGGACAATCGTTGATGGTAAACTTTACATGAATTACAACAGAAAAGCCCGAGATGCTTGGCGCCAAAGCAAAATGACCATGATTGAGAAGGCTGAAACAAATTGGGCAAAAATAAAATAGCCTCGATCATATCTGGCTTTGCACACGAAAATTAAGGGCTACCGTCTTCAAGAAACGTTAGCATAACGACCTATCACGCATAGCTATAGCCCTGCTTGGCGAAGGCCGTCAATAATTCTTGAACGATCAAATGGATCAATAAAAGCTGTACCGTAATTGTCTACTTCGAAGAATGGATGGAGTCGACTGATTTTTTTTGAAACACGCGTGGCTTCTTCAAGCCGACCTTGTTTGGCATATGAAGCGGCCAGCGGGATGTGAATGAAAACATCATCAGGATACCAACTCAGACCTCGCTCCAATATGTCTGTGGCGTCAACATATCGCCCTTTGAGATAATACGCAATTCCCAACTGCATATAATTGCTTGGTCGCATATGTGGATTGAAGCTCCGGGCGATTTCAAGAGCTTGAATGGCCTCGTCTGTTTGACCACTGTAATTCATTATCGCACCGAGTTCGGCATGGCTGTTCGCATCGTTTGGATTGAGTTCAATCGCACGTCTATATTCCTCTTTTGCCAAATCATATTGCATCCAGTAGCGATAAACTTCGCCGAGCAAAGCGTGAGCTAACGCGTTGGTTTCATCTATTTCCAATGCTTTCTGGGCCAGATCGAATGACTTCTGCAGTGCATGATCAGCAAATTCAGTCCAACCGTAAGCAAATTGGGCCATGTATGTTTGGCCGAGACCGACATAGGCTGTGGCGTAATACGGATCGAGCATAATCGCTTTCTCAAACATCTTTTGCGCCTGGTTATTTTCTGATCGGGTTGATCGTGAGAAGTATTCCCATCCGCGTAAAACGTAATCGTAGGCTTCCATATTCTCCGTATCTTTTTTCATCACACGCACTCGTTCCTCGGCATCGATTTTAATGGCGAGGGTCGTAACAATGGTTTGCACCATTTCATCTTGCAAAGCGAAAACATCTTTCAACTGCCTATCGTAACGCTCGGCCCAAATATGATGGCCGGACGTGGCATCGATTAGCTGGGCATTGATGCGCACATTATCGCTTGCTTTTTGGACACTACCGTCCAGTATATAATTCGCACCCAGCTCCTTTTTCACCTGTTGTGCCTTGACTGACGTGCCTTTGTAAACAAATACGGAGTTGCTTGCGATGACAAATAATTCGCTGAACTTAGAGAGATCAGTAATGATATCGTTGGTAATTCCATCACTAAAATAGTCCTGCTCACGATCAACCCCTATGGTTTTGAAAGGCAAAACTGCGATAGATGGTTTTTTCGAAATAGGAACTGCTGAATCAAGTTTAGCGATGGATACCTCAGAAAGTGGTGTGGCATTACGGTTATGGATCCAAACTGCCGTAGCTGTACTTACCAAGGCTATAACTATTCCCGTTGCCAGAACGGTCCTTTTCCATCGGTTTTGACGATGCCTTTCTTTTCCGATTCGTATGCTTGCACTATCCGGTCTCATCAATACACGGTATGCTCGTACTGGGTCTGCAATGTTTTTTACATGATGTTCACCCAGGTATTCGTAACCAACCGCCACCTTCTTTTTCACATGGTCATAAGCAGTACGTGAAATACAAATCCCGCCAGGTTCGGCGAGCCCTTCTAAGCGTGCAGCGATATTGACGCCATCGCCATAAATACGGTCATTTTGCTGGACCACATCGCCTAAATTAATACCAATGCGAAACCTCAAGCGGTGATCATCATTTTGATCGGTATCCTTGGTTTCCAGTTCTTTTTGAATATCAATTGCACATTCAATGGCATCAACGACACTTGCAAATTCGGCCAGCAAATTATCACCTGGGTCGTCAACGACCCTTCCGTTAAACTGAGTTACCAATTCACTTATCAATCGCTTGCAATTTTCAATCGTCTTAATGGTCCAGGTCTCATCTTCCTGCATCAGTCGGCTGTACCCAGCGCCGTCAGCGCTAAGGATGGCTCTCAGTTTACGTATGGCGCGCTTTTGTGTCATGGACGACTCTATGGCGTGTTGGGGCCTCAATAAAAAGAAGAGGCGCATTCGAATGGTTAAATTGAAAATATTGATGCTATCAATTACAGCTGAAAAACAATAAATTAAATTAATCATATAAGGGTGCAAGAGCAAACAGATCCGTCGAGGAAGGGTCTGTAAGGTCAGAATTTGTTCCGGGGTGGCTTGCTCGACGGGTCCATCACCGAATTCTTAGATAAAATGTTCGATAATGGCTCGGTAGGCTATTACTGTGTTCTTTTTAACGGTTCTTGTGGTAATCGATCCAGATTTTTCCTGCTTTGGATAGTTTCATGGAAGGCCTTCTTGGGTTAAAGGGTAAATGATATGGGTGACACCCAAGGTAAGCCTATGATATCCATTTGCTAAATACAAATTCTATATCTTGTCATATAGTGGGGGGGGGCCTGGCAAGCAAACACAAGGTATTAAAACCCATTTTTCGTGCGATATTTACAACTAAGCTTTAATACTGTCCATTGAGGTCCATACTACTATAGCTGTAACCATTCATCCTTGATCTCAAATGAGATCATTCTTATTTTTTGTAGCTTATCCACAGTCATACCATTGTAGTTTGTAAAGTGTCGCCACACATAATTAACAGCACTGGTATTCTTTGTAATCGCATTTTTTGCATTGATCTGGAAATTTATAGTTCAACGCATGATTTGGGGCATTCATGGTAAAAAATGACATCCAACGGAAGTTAAAAGCAATATTCAGTGCTGATGTTCAGGGTTACGGTAAATTGATGGGCGATGATGATGAGCATACAGTCAACACTATCACTTCCTACAGGAAAATCATTGCGGAACTGATTGATAATGGGCATGGGCGCGTCGTCGACGCACCTGGAGATAATATCCTTGCTGAATTCGACAGCTCATTGGATGCTGTCCAAAGTGCCATTGCAATCCAGAATGTATTAAAAATAGAAAACGAAAAAATGCCTGACAACCGTCGCATGGACTTTCGGATTGGCATTAATTTGGGAGACATTATTCACAAGGATGATCGTATTTACGGTGATGGTGTAAACATCGCTGCCAGGATTGAAGGCCTTGCTGATCCAGGTGGTATTTGCATTTCAAGAGGGGTTCATGAGCAGGTAGATGGAAAGCTTGAAATCGGTTTCGCTGATCTTGGAGCGCATTCGGTCAAGAATATCAAGAATCCGGTGAATATTTATAAAGTACTACTAAATCCAAAGGATGCCGATAGGGTGGTTGGCGTCTCAATTGCAAATTCGCTGAAACGGCGATGGTTGATAATGGCCGTCATCGTCCTGGTTTTAGTGGTTGGTGGCGTCAGTATTTGGTACCATCAGACGAGACCCGAATTCGAGCCCGCCTCAGTCGACCGTATGACTTATCTGCTACCAAAAAGACCTTCTATAGCTGTCTTACCGTTTGCAAATCTCAGCGATAATAATGAGCAAGAATATTTAAGCGACGGTATAACTGAAGATCTAATTACAGATCTTTCCAAAGTTAGTGGGCTATTTGTTATCGCAAGCAACTCAGTTTTCACATATAAAGGCAAATCAATAAAAATCAGCCAAGTCGCCGAAGAGTTGGGTGTGCGTTATGTGCTGGAGGGCAGTGTTAGACGTTCTGGCAACAACGTACGAATCAATGCCCAGCTTGTCGATGCCACTACCGGGGGACATATTTGGGCAGATCGTTACGATGGAGACATGACAGACATATTTGCTCTTCAGGACAGGGTAACTCAAAAGATTGTCGATAAATTGGCCGTAAAACTTACCATTGATGAAAAAGCAGTCTTTCCCGAAAAAGAAACAAAAAACCTCGAAGCATATCTTACATACCTGAAAGGTTGGCAATACTATCGTAGATTTGATCCAGATGCGTTTTCGCAGGCGATTCCACTTTTTGAAAGGGCGATCGACTTAGATCCTAACTATTGGCTATGCTATGCGTCTATAGCAAAGATCTATTTTGAAGTTTACAGAAGACCAGAGTGGGCCAATCGACTTGGATTAAATTGGGCAACCGCTTCAGCTTTAAGTTATAGAAATTTGCAAATCGCAATGAATGGTCCCACACCCCTTGCTCACGAAGTGGGAACAGAAGTTTATATCGACTTTGGAGATTTTGATAATGCTCTTGCTGAAGCCGAAAAAGCAATTTACATCAATCCAAACAATCCAAATTCGAATTTCGCGTTAGGGCAGGCATTGGTAGCTGCTGGCAGGCATCAAGAGGCAGTTGAACCATTCAAAAAGGCAATGCGGCTTGATCCAAGCTATCGAGACACATTGGGGTATGGTTTAGGAAGAGCCTATTTTTTTATGTCCAAATTTGAACAATCAGCTATCTTATTCGAGAAGGCTTACGAGAGTAGTCCAGATAATGCGAAGCCACTATGGTATCTACCTGCTGCATATGCGTATTTAAACCGTCAAATTGATGCTGAAAACGCTTTTGAAAAACTCAAGGAATTAAATCCCCGGTGGTCTAGAATGTATTATTTACGAAAAGGCTTTGCTGGAAACTTTAAGAATCCCAAAGATCTTGAGCTTCTTACTGAAGGATTGCGCAAAGCAGGGATGAAGGAATGAGTCATTAACTCCATTGCTAGTAATTGCCTCGAATATCTTTACGCGGATCTCTAAGAAGTACCAGTAACGACATAGTACTCTGATATTGGACCCATGTCCCATTTGATCGTGGGCCAGGTGATTCGACTTGATTTGACTACCTGTTGAACGATCCGCATAAAACAAAATGTTATAAAGTTTGGTTAGCGATATTTTCGCTGTTGGAACAAAAGCGAGCCGACTAGCTAAGATTAATGTTAGGGCACAGGGCAAGATGATACCAGGAACATCATTGTTATGTATCATCTATCCAAGGAGCATATGCCATGACAAATCAATTAAGCAATTGGGGTCGATGGGGAACTGAAGATGAACAAGGTGCTTTGAATCTCATTACCCCTGACTTGATAAAACAAGCAGCCGGTTTGATTAGAACCGGAAAAGTTTACAGCCTGACGATGCCCTTGGAAGCCGAAGGTCCACAGTGGCCAAGCCGCCATAAGACTTGGAAGACCACACGCTATGGCAACGATCCAACGGATGGGGGGTGGGCAGACGATATTGTGAGTATGCACTCTCACTCCGGCACCCACATTGATGCACTGTGTCACGTCTGGTATCATAACCAACTTTACAACGGCTTTGATGCCATCGAACACATCAGTTCAGATGGCGGCGGAACTCGCAATGCTATTGAAAACGTACCGGCTATCGTCGGCCGTGGCATACTGTTGGATATCGCTGGTTGGAAAGGGGTCGATCATCTTGATGTGGGAGAACCCATATCTGCTGTTGATCTCGACGCTTGCGCGGCCAGCCAGAGCGTTGAGATTCACGCTGGCGATATTCTGCTAGTTCAGACGGGTTGGATGAAACTCTTCAAACGAGACCGGGAGCGGTTCAATAGCGGCGAGCCGGGGCTTGATATGTCTACCCCTATCTGGCTTCAGCAACACGATATTGTTGCGGTGGGTGCTGATAACCACGGCGTAGAAGTTATGAAGACTATACCTCCCGACAATATTCCGTTTCATCGTGTCGTTATCAGAGACTTGGGCATTTACTTATTAGAGAATTTAAATTTGGAGCAATTGGCCACGGATCGCGTCTACGAATTTTTATTCATTGTAACGCCGTTACCCTTAACCTCAGGAGTAGGGAGTCCGGTTAATCCCTTGGCAATTGTGTAGATGCTTCTACGTCTACAAATGATTAATTGACTATCGTTTATGAAATCGAGACACTTTTCTGTATCTATTGAGGGGCAGTTACTAGAGCTTGTTGCTAATGTGCGTGACGCAAGCAAGGATTTGCTTTTTTTTATTCACGGGCTAGGCTGCTCAAAGGATTCGTTCCATCACTTTTGGGATCGTACAGATTTTGAAGACTACTCTGTTTTGGCGCTCGATCTTATCGGATTTGGCGAGTCTACAAAGTCAGAAAGTTTTTCTTACACTATGGAAGCCCAAGCTCGGGTATGCACCGAAATCCTAAAAGAGTTTTCAGACAGGAATCTACATATAGTTGCTCACAGCATGGGAGGTGCTGTGGCTCTGCTCCTTCCCGACGACATTCTGAATGATGCAAAGACTTTCGCGAATATTGAGGGTAATTTAATCGGTGCCGATTGCGGAGTCGCGAGTCGAAGAATCATAAGTGTGCCGCCGGCCGTGTTTGAGTCTGATATTTTACCAGAGTTCCGAGACATGTTTAACAGCCTTGGGGAAGGTTATGCCGCGATTGACTCTACATCGGCCGATGCTCTTTACCGAAGCGCCGAATCGCTGGTTGCATGGTCTGACAGCAACAAGTTGCTTGAGGCTTTTCATGCGCTCTCATGCCTAAAGGCGTATTTCTACGGAGACGAAAATTCCGACCATCCCACGGTAACGAGTGTGGGAGACGTCCCAAAAATAAAGATAGAACGAAGTGGTCATTTCCCTATGAACGATAACCCGGACGACTTTTATGATGAACTGTATAAATTTGTATCGGCATCAGAAACGACGTAGAACAAACAAATGCATCCGACCCCGAAAGCGGCGTGGGTGATTAAAGTCGTTTCCGATAACTCCAACCTAGTCACCAGGCAGGCTTGATAGATAGCCGCTTTCCTGGATATCGAAATCGATCTATCGTCGGTATAGACTAGGATAACCAAATGCCAAATGAAAATTTCCATTCATTTTTGATTGATACGACCGCTGGCAAGCTAACACAAAAATGGGTGTGGTCCTTTTTTTGTGGGATAGCCAGAACGTACATGTCTGGCAAAGAAAAATCTTGCCACTGATCCAAGGGGCATCTATCTCAACAATTGAAAAAGGAGTGATTCGGCCGCTACTCTCAATTAATCCCAAGTCAACAAAATCAAAAAAAATTGCAAATAATAATCGTAACCGGATTGAATCTTCGAACAGCCACTACATTTTAAGCCCTCCCAACTAATGCCACAATTCGATGTAGATTGACAAAATGCCACAATGTGGTAGTTTAATGTGGGGGTATTTTTTATCTTAGCGCCTCATTCATCCTATGGTGTCCACGTCCCGCTCGTCACCCCATACCTCTATATATTTTTTAAATGATGGTAATATGTCACACCTGTCTTTTTGATATCATCAGTATTGGGAGGGAGTCATGGTTACTATGAGAATTTTCAGAAGATTTCTCGTTACATTCTTCTTTTCTGCTGGACTCCTAATCTTGTTCAATTCTGCTGGTTTTGCAGGAACTGTTCATTCGTCCAAAGTTTACGGAGTGGCCATAGATGGGTACGATCCTGTGGCCTATTTCACCGAAAGCCGTCCAGTGAAAGGAAACAGCGCGTACACTTACACGTGGAATGAAGCCCAATGGCATTTTTCGAAACCTGAACATCGGGAATTGTTTGCCGCCAATCCGGAAAAATATACGCCTAAACGGGGTGGATTCTGAGCAGTCAGCTTAATCGCTGGCAAGGTTGCCAAGCATAATCCGGAGGAATGGCGCATCGTCGACGGAAACCTTTACTTAGGTTGGGAATGAATCAATTCAACATTCTAAATAGCACTGTTCATCGAATGACTGACACTTCAGTCAATTACCAATCGTTGAAAATATCAAGCTATGTCTAAACGCAAATACAATAGAAAGCTGGTGGCGATATTAAGTGCTGACGTCGAGGGTTACAGCCGATTGATGAGCCATGATGAAGCCCAGACGGTAACGGCTATCAAAACCCATCGAGAGACTATTGGTCGTCTGGTTATGGATCACAACGGTCGCGTAATAGACTCACCGGGCGATAATATATTAGCTGAATTCGCCAGTGTAGTGGATGCAATTACCTGTGCCTTGGAAATCCAAGACGAGATCAACCATTCAAATAGTTCGCTGCCTGCTGATCGTCGCATGAAATTCAGGATTGGCATTAACCTCGGTGATGTCATTGAGGATGAAGACCGGCTTTACGGTGATGGCGTCAATATTGCTGCAAGACTGGAAGCCTTGGCAACCGGGGGTGGTATTTGCATATCTGCAAACGCCTACGATCAAATCCAAAATAAATTAAAGGTGGGGTGTGAATATATCGGGGAACAAGCGGTAAAGAATATCGCCAATCCGATTCCCGTGTACCGGATTTGGAAAGATCCAGAGGCAACATCATGCACGATCGCTCCTCAAAAACATAATAAAAAAAGAAAAATGGTCATTGCTTCTGCAGTTGGGGTTCTGACTGTGTTGGTGGCAGTGGGTTTGCTTTACCATAATAAAATCCCGTCATTGCCTAATCCGAATGCGGATAGTACCCAAAGCTATATCAACCAACCCATCCAAAGGACTTCAATTGCTGTATTGCCGTTCCAAAATCTGAGCGATGATCCTTCACAAGACTATTTATCCGATGGCATCACCAATGACATCCTTACCGATCTGTCCAAATTCAGTGAGCTTGCTGTACCAGCGAGCAACACCGTTTTTCGTTACAAAGACGAATATCCGGATATCAAGAAAGTAGGTCAAGAGCTGAACGTAAAATACGTCCTTGAAGGCAGCGTCCAAAAATCGGGGGATCGCATTCGTGTCAATGCCCAGCTGATTGACACAGCATCTGGCAATCATATTTGGGCTGACCGGTTTAACCATAAAACTGAAGATATTTTTGAATTGCAGGATGAAATCATATCAGCCACTGTCCGCAAGCTTGCTTTGAAAGTTCATCAATCTGAGCTGGCGCTGGCCATGAAAAAAGATACACAAAATTTGCAAGCATATGATTACTATCTACAGGCTTATTATCATTTTTACCGTAGAAGCCGTGAAGATATTGCCACTGCACAACAGTATTTCGAAAAAGCTATTGAAATTGATCCAGACTATGCAGCCGCTTATGTTGGTCTGGCAAAAACGAGAACGTGGGCCGTTAATTATGGTTATACCGAGTTTCCAAATGTCGTGCTCCAAGAAGCGTTAAATTCAGCGAAAAAAGCACACCAACTGGATAGCTCCAATGCCAGCGCCCTTGCCGAGTTAGGGTATATTTACATGAGGTTTGGCGAATACGCCATCGCCAAAGGTGAGCTTCAAAAAGCCATTGATCTTAACCCCAACGATTGGATCAGCTATAGGCATATGGGAGCCGTATTGTTGTATTCAGGAAATCCGGATGCTGCTTTGGAATGGTACAAGAAGGTGATGGAATATGATCCGTATTTAAGTCCCGGAGTGTATATGAACATGGGTATCGCACATTACCTGAAGGGTGATGATGACCAAGCAATTCACTGGTTAAATGAAGCAGCCGTCAAATGGCCCACATTTCTTGGTTGCCACATCCTTTTGGCTTCAATCTATGGAAATGCCGATGAAAAAGAGAAAGCTGCTGCGGAGAAGGCAAAAATACTCAGTCTTTCACCGTTTTTCAAATTAGACGTTTATGGTCAAGCATATCAGAATAAAAAACACCGTGAAATAATTGTAAACGGTCTTCGAAAGGCCGGATTAACTTAATAAAAACAGTAGCTAAGGAGGTAGCCATGAGATATTTTGTTACTATGGTAATCTCCATGTCAATTATATTTATTGCTTCAGTTTCGATATCAGATACAGATATAATATATGGATTGTGGTCAAACCGAGGATACTATAGTAACGATTTTCCTGAAAAGATCGAATTTAATTATGACGGAACTTATGCAACATACAAACATTTCATAGACGTTGATATAGATTCAAGAGGTACGTATCAGATAACAAAAAAATGGTCCGATTCAAATGGTAATATTTGGTACGAAATAATCATAACCGATCTCAAAGTAGGAAAAAAATACCAACTTACAAGAGTTGATAAAAAAGGGAGAAAACTAGAATTTAGTAGTAATAAATATAACTTCCCATCTAAATTAGATCCAGAAAAAAATGGTTGCTGTATCTATTGGCGTTCAAACTATGGATATGAACTATCACCCTATTCACCAGAAATTGTTATTGATTGATGCATCCCTAAATGCCAATACCTCAATTAGGAGGATGAAATGACAACAGTAATATTCGTACGCGCCAAATCAAATCTCGATTCTACGGAGTAAGAACACCGACTACTTGAGCGTCGGCCTCGCTTTCTGGATGTTCCAGGGTTAGTGCAGAAGTTCTATTGACGGGACGAGTCCAATAGCGATGTCTGTGGCATCTATTTCTTTGAAAACATAAATGCACTCGCCGATTTTCGTGAAACCTAACTAGCCAAGACGATACCGACAGTCTATTTGGTACTTGACCCGCCTTTTAGATATATTCTAAAGTAAGACTATTAGCTGTTAAACTCTCCTTCCTTATTTTAGCGCATCGCGATTGATAGAATCTACAGATCTGCCTTTTGCAGTTGATTGTCCGGATTATCCATCTGGGTAGCACACAATTTTCGAAAGTGCATCAAACATTCATAGTTGGGAATCATCATAGGTGAGTTCGTTAAAGTAGAGTCCCAACCCCAACTGACTGCTGTTTGGCTTTTTATTTATAGGGGGCATAAATCATGGAGAAAAAAGCATTTAACCGCAGAGATTTTTTAAAAATCCAGCTAAAGGCTATCGCGTGGATGACAGTAGGAACATCCGGCATTCTGATTCCGAGATCGATCCTTGCGGCTGGAAATCCTGATTTGTGCATTGTCAAAGGCCCTCCTGGAGCAGCTGTACGTGTTGCCGTCGATTTTCTTGGCGGTATGAAATCCTTTGTAAAGCCAGGTGATAGGGTTGTGATCAAACCCAACATGAGTTTTCCCAATGGACTCAAAATGGGCACAACTACGCACCCTGAAGTCGTCAGAGAACTTGTTGCCATGTGCAAGGAAGCCGGAGCTTTAAAGATACAGGTTCTGGATCATACCTTGAAAGGACCTGAAATAAGCACTCGGGAAATCAAGGATGCCTGTTCTATTTTCAACGAAGACATCGTGACTGCTGTACAAGACTACCAGTTCTACCAGAAAACGAAAATTTCGGACTCTTGGTTTGGTTTCAACAAAACCGACATCATCAAGGATGTCCTTGCAGCTGATGTCCTTATCGCTGCACCTGTAGCCAAGCACCATAATGCAACGGATGTGAGCCTTTCAATGAAGGGGATGATGGGCCTTGTATACGATCGCTGGGAAATGCATCAAACTGGACTGAACTCCGCAATTGTTAAATTGGCTACTTTCTTGCGTCCAGACCTCGTTGTCATCGACGCCAGTCGTGTTTTAAGCACACACGGGCCCAATGGGCCGGGTAAAGTGCTTCCCATGAACATGGTAATTGCATCGAATGACATGGTTGCAGCAGATGCTCAGGCCGTAAAGATGTTCGAATGGGGCGGCAAACGAAAAGAACCCAAACAAGTAGATCATATTAGCCTTGCTCATGAAAAAGGATTAGGCCGCATGGATGTTGAGAACCTTAACGTGGAACAGATTGAGGTATGAAAAAGTTATTGATTATCTGAGAAGCACCACATCTTACTTAATCATAATTACCTTGGGCAAAGTTTAAACCCACGGAGTCATCAAGTTTTTACATTTCGATAAATAACAGGTCGGGACATGCACTGGCATATAATCAACCCAACGTGAGGTGATGCGATGAACACCAAAAACAACCGACGGTATTTCATTCATCTTTAGGCCATCGTAATTGGCGCAACGACCTGGGCGACAGCGACTGCTGCAGAAGAGTCCACGAGTTTGGATGAAGGCACAATCAAGGTGTACCTGGAAAAAAAAGTGACTGCTGATCCGGGACAGTGCCTTGTGGATAACACCAAGCTCAACATTTTAGGTATTGCCGATATTTTTCCGGGGCAGCAGACGGAAGTTTTTTATGACTATGAATTTACGCTTCGATGCAACCGAGGAAGTGAAACAAAAAAGGGCCAGGCCGTCCTGAAAGCGGTTCGACTGAGAGATGGAAAATGGATGGATCGGGAAACCGTGGACATAATTTCCAAGTGACGCATCGAACGGCATCCGGGTCGTTGTTTTAGAACCCGTAAGTTATGCTGATTAAACGGAGGATCTCCATAATCGTCTGAAATCCTCCTCATATCAATTGTGTCGGCGCTTGATGGTCGGCCTGTGTTTACTGATTCAAATGATAGTCGTTGGGGTAGGCGCGGTGTCATCGGATGCGGAGAGGACCGCAGCGGTATCGTCGCAGAACGAATCGCAAGGGTCTCAGGACCCAGACCCGGCCGTTACGCCAGACAAATGGCTGCCGCTGCCAATCTTTCTGACCGAACCGGTCTTCGGATATGTTAAAAAAGCCTACAGCTATGAAGGTTACGAACGCGGTCTCTGCTACTATGTTGTCATCTGTCCTATTCTAGTGAAAGTAATCAAGATACGATCGATCATGCTGCAAAGCATCGTTTTCAAAATAATAACAAACGAATAGCGCCTTTCAACACTTCCATTTCATTCAACTTGGCAACATAATAATTTCCCTTTCATGGTACCTTTACATGGCTGGCAAGTCGGTTGCAGCCGGGTTCAGATACTGTCCAGGAAAGCCCAATCGAGGTAGCCACCCGCCTGATCGTGCGCTATGGTTGTACCGACTGGTCGGCTTCCCGGGGTTGAGCGGACCCCAGGAGTGCTTTGCGGATACTCTCAAAAAACTGTTGATTTGACGTTGCATCGACGTAGTTCATATGAGCGTAAATATGAGGAACCGCCTGGTCGGAGTGTGCCACCGGCAGGATGGTGAGCATTTTTTCAACCGAACGCTTATAGGCCAGGTCCATTTCATTGCGGCAATGGTTTTTACCGTAGTAGTCCTCGGAAAAAACCGGAATAAAAAAGCGGGAATCGACGATCGCCCACATGTATTTGGATGTAAACGCTTCACCGACGCCGATCTCGTCTCGGTCGAAAAAAATAGCCAGGGGCCTTCCGTCGGCTTTGCGCAGCTCCTTGAGCGGTTCGTAGAGGTTTTTGACCACCCAGTCGCCGTGCTTGCGGGAGTAGCTGATAAAGACGTCATATTTTCCGGAGCCTTCCGCTACCCCTGTTACCAGGAACTTGAGCGCGAAACGCCAGGCCAGCAACGCTGCTATGACCATCCCCAGCATGGTCAGGCCTACCGGCGTGACGTAGCCCAGGGCAAGCAGGGCCCCTGAAAGGGCCACCAGCATCATTGCCGCCAGAACCAAAGACATCACCGCCAGCAGCAGCGGCTTGGTCTGCCAGGCCTTGATATACTTAAACAAAATGGCGTAGATCAGTACCGTAAAGAAGGCGAAGAATAGGATCTGGCCCAGAACCAATAGCGGGTTGTTCAGGGGCGTGCGGGCATTGCGATTGGCGTTCATTTGGTCATCCGATGCCCAGGCCACCACCTGGGGACCGGCCTGGGCAAGAGTTTGCAGCCGATCACCCACCAGCAGCGTCAACCGGTCTTCCTCGAGGCTTCAGATCAGGACGATCTTATCGTCGAGGTCTGGCAGCACTCCGGCCTGCTGACTGGTCCCCATGAACTTCCCGCCACTGGTCGTCCCGGCCTCGTGGGTGTATCTGAAGGTATGGGACTCCACCTCGGCGCGGCTGCCAAGCGGCAACACATATTCGCGGGGGGGAAAGGGGACTTCGATCTTATCGTTGCGGTCCCGGGCCACCCGCAGCGCCAGAGCCTCGACCAGGGCCATTCCCCCGGCCTCAGCGGGGATTTCCACCTCAGATTTATAGCTCAGAATTCCCATGGCGTGCTTGAAGCGAGTGTGCAGGTAGGGGCCTTCCAGCAGTTCGTACAACTCCAGGGCGTGTTCTTGCTTGCGCTTCTCGAAGGTCTTCTGCGCCTCTCCGATGGTATTGAAGACCGCATATAACCGGATATTTGCAGCGTTGAGCTTTTGAATGGCTGACTTGAGCGCCGGAATTTCCCGGTCATCGTTGGAGAAATAGATGTCCAGCACCACCGCGTCCGGCAGTCCTTCTTGCTGGCCGCGGTTCGCGATTGTCTCCAGCAGATCCGTCACCCGCTGGCGGTACTCCGGCAGGTCGAAGGAAGATCGTCCCTTGGCGTGGTAGGGTATATCGATGAGAACCAGGTCGTTGGTCAGTTTGATGCCTTCGGCCGCTTTTAGGTGGAAAGCACGAAAGACCAAATAATCGAGAGGGCGCCAGAGGTCGGTAAAGGTCAGCAGACCCAGGAGGATAAAAAACATCAGCAGGTAAACGCCCAGGCGTTTGAAGGTCGTCTTCATTATGTCTCACTCGCCGTAAATGGCTTTCAGTTGTCGCGCCTTTTCGAAATATTGTTGAGCGGTGTATTCATCGTCCTGCAATTCATAGGTCCAGGCGAGGTTTTCGTAGTTGTCGATAAGGTCCATGGCAATGGACCAGGCCATTTCCGGGTCTTTACTCTGGTAGTAATTAAGGTCATCCCGGTTGAACTTCAGGTCCAGTTCGATGATTTCCCGGGCTTTATTTAGATATTGTGTGGCGGTCGTTAGATCTTCCCGCTCCTGGTAGGCGTCGGCCAGATCGATATAGGTATCGGCGATCAGGGGATCCTCTGGATCGATCTCCTGATAGATGTTGAGCACCTTGGTGAAATACTCGATTGCCTGGGCGGGCATTTCCCGGTCTAAATACAAATAACCCAGGCTAGTGTAGCCGTCTGCCAGGATCTCGGGATCGTCACCGTTCTGCTGGAGGTCTTGCCAAATGGCCTGTTCGGCCTCTTGGTAACTTTGAAATTCTTCGTACTCGGTATCAAAGTAGTCGAAGTCATAGCTCAATTCGGACCTTTCGTCCGAAAGGTATTCGGTTTTGGTGGTGGTCATGGCACGCCGTCCACTGGCGCCGCCGGCATTGGCGATCTTGACCCTGACCTTGCGGCTGACCGCCACCTGGCCTTCGGTCCTTTGGAACTGCATCCCCTTGGGGCCAATGGTCGTGCTGAATTCGGTACCTCTGACCGCCGCCTGGATCTTATTGCCGCTATCCTTGACGTTGAAAAAGCTCAGTCGGCTGGCGACTCCTTTTTTGATGGAAAACAGCAAGCGTCCGGCAAAGGCGGTGTAGCTTTCGCCGCGGGAGCTGGCCACCAGCCGCAGTTTGGAGCGAGCGGCGACAGTGACAGTGGCGCCATTGACGCTGCGCAGCTGCAATATGGTCTGGGCGGGAGTTTCAATCACGGTGCCCGCGGCAAAGGTTTGCTTGGATCGGACTTCCACTTCCGCCGGCCTGCTGTTGGGGGTGGCTACCCGCACGCCCTGAGCAACGCCCACGTTCTGGCCATTGACTTGAATACCGGTCACTTGATGCTGTGCCAGCGCTTCTCCGGCCGTCAGGCAGATAAACAGTGCCACCACAGTCACGCTGGATAAATGGAATCTAATCATGATGGGTCTTCCCTGTAATTTGGATGTATCGCTAATGGGTTTAGCAACTGAAAAAATTGATTTAGTCTGATTCTTCTCAAATAATGGTTCCCAAATAAAGGAAGTGCAATACAGCAAACAAATTATTTCCCAAACTGATCGATTCACCTTTCTCGAAGAGAGTGGTTTGATAATGATAACGACTGGGTAACACCAATGGTTGTTCTTGAAAGGTGAAACCCATTGGGTTTGTCGAGCTCACCCCATCTTCGGCGTTAAGTATCGCCGCGCATAGTTCACTATAGCGCGACGACACCTGCCTTGAATCTGAGGCAAGCTCAACAATCG
>JAAUYD010117894.1_pt1 | contig 18266 bp, 16 predicted proteins | sample 7278101 | NCBI WGS metagenome assembly JAAUYD01 (sample SAMN14350128, study PRJNA611818) | marine sediment metagenome | isolation source: surface marine sediment (0.6m) | place: French Polynesia: Moorea | collected 2018-08
AAACCACCATCGCCCACCAGTTCCACAGCTCGCTCAGACGAGAATCCGCGCGAAACAGCCTGTTGCTTCCGAGCAACAAACCTGCTGTTTTTCCAGTAATTTCTTGCGGTTCGTGGTTGTTTATTCATTTCGACCTTATTAGAATCGCCTTCCCGTCGACGTGTCGACAGGGATTCCCTGTTTCGTTTGGAGGATTTTGGGATCGCCGTATCAAAACGCGTAAGGCGCAACGAGGAAATTGACGTTGCACAAGTCCGGGTCATTGACCAGGAAGGAGAGCAGCGGGGCGTAATGCCGATCGCGGACGCGATCGAGATGGCCCGGGACGAGTCACTGGATCTCGTTGAAGTTTCGCCGATGGCCGATCCGCCGGTTTGTCGAATCATGGATTTCGGCAAATACCTGTTTGAGCAGAAGAAGAAGTCTCAAGCATCCAAAGCCAAACAGAAACAGGTTCACGTCAAGGAGATCAAGTTCCGACCGGGAACGGAGGAAGGCGATTACCAGGTCAAGCTGAAGAAGCTTGTCCAGTTCCTTGAAAACGGTGACAAGACAAAAGTCACGTTAAGGTTCAGAGGCCGGGAGATGGCGCACCAGGAATTGGGTGCACAGCTGCTGGCCAGGGTCAGAGATGACCTTGAAGAGCTCGGTACTGTTGAGCAGATGCCATCGATGGAAGGCCGTCAGATGGTGATGGTGATGGCGCCGAAAAAGAAGTAAGGCCGGAAACGGCTTTGTCCCCGCCTGCAGCGGCCCGACTCGGGTACGTGGCATGGCCAGTTAAAGTGGAGACGACAAAATGTCGAAGATGAAAACGAACCGGGGCGCGGCCAAGCGCTTCCGCCGGACGGGTAAGGGCGGCTACAAGCGCGCTCAGTCCCACCTCAATCACATCCTTACGAAGAAGAAGTCCAAGCGTAAGCGCCAGTTGGGTCTCACCCAGCAGGTCGCCGAAGCGGACGTGAAGAGCGTGCGTCGCATGCTCCCTTACAGCTAAGAGGAGATTGAGACATGGCACGAGTTAAACGCGGCGTTGTCGCAAAGGCACGCCACAAGAAGGTCTTAAGCAAGGCGAAGGGCTACTACGGCGCTCGCAGCAAACTGTTCAAAACGGCCAAACAGGCTGTCATCAAGGCAGGTCAGTACGAGTACCGTGACCGCCGCCAGCGCAAGCGCCAGTTCCGCGCCCTGTGGATCACGCGCATCAACGCGGCGGCCCGTCTGCACGGATTGTCTTACAGCAGGCTGATCAATGGCCTCAACAAGGCAAACGTGGATATCGATCGCAAAGTACTTGCCGATATCGCTGTCCACGATCCTGATGCATTCGGCGCGATCGCCGAGCAGGCAAAGGCCGGTCTGGCACAAGCCAGCTAAGCGCTCCGTACCGAACCGGACGGGGCCAAGATGCAGGCACTCAAAGAGCTTGTTGATGCTGCGGCGTCTCAGATTGACGCCGCAGCTGACCTTGCCGTGCTTGACGAAATACGCGTCAGCTATCTCGGCAAGAAAGGCGAACTCACCGCTCTGCTGAAATCGCTAAGCTCTCTCTCGGCCGAGGAACGACCCGCAGCCGGGCAGAAGATCAACCAGGCGAAACAGGACGTTCAGCAACGACTGAATGCACGTCGAGAGGCGCTGGAGGCCGACGCGCTGGCAGCGCGCCTCGCTGCCGATGCCGTCGACGTCACGCTGCCTGGCCGGGGGCTGTCCGTCGGCGGGCGTCATCCTATTTCCCGCGCCCGTCTCCGCATTGAACAGATCTTCACCAATGCTGGCTTCGGTGTGCGTTCCGGGCCGGAAATCGAAGACGATTTTCACAATTTCACCGCGCTCAATATCCCGGACAACCACCCGGCACGCGCTATGCACGACACCTTCTATTTTCCGGGCGGCCGATTGCTGCGCACCCATACGTCGCCGGTGCAAATTCGGGCGCTCGTGAGCGAAGGTGTGCCGATCCGGGTGATTGCCCCGGGACGTGTCTATCGCCACGACTACGACCAGACTCATACGCCTATGTTCCACCAGGTCGAGGGACTGGTTATCGACCACGACATCAGTTTCGCCAACCTGAAGGCCGTACTGCACCAGTTCGTCGAACGCTTCTTCGAGCGTAAGGCTGAACTCCGTTTCAGGCCTTCGTATTTCCCGTTCACCGAGCCGTCGGCTGAGGTGGACGTGCTGTGGGGCGAAGACAAGTGGCTGGAGATTCTCGGCTGCGGCATGGTGCATCCGAATGTTCTCGAAAGTGCCGGCATCGATTCCGAAGAATTCACGGGTTACGCGTTCGGCATGGGCGTGGAGCGCCTGGCCATGCTGCGCTACGGCGTGACCGATCTTCGAAAGTTCTTCGAGAACGATCTCCGATTCCTCGGACAATTCAGGTAATCGTCGATGAAAGTTGCTGAATCCTGGCTTCGGAATTGGGTGGATCCTGAATTGGACACGATGGCCCTCGCGCATCAGCTGACGATGCTCGGGCACGAGGTCGATGGCGTCGAGATAATGGGAGAGAGTCTCGACGGTGTCGTCATCGGTGAGATCATCAGCTTCGAGAAGCATCCCGATGCGGACCGGCTGAATGTCTGCCAGGTATCCGACGGTTCCGGCGAAACGCTCGAAATCGTCTGCGGTGCGCCGAACGTGCGTGAGGGCATGAAGAGCCCGTTCGCGCCCGTCGGTGTGACATTGCCGAACGGCCTGAAGATCCGGAAATCCAAGATTCGTGGCGTTGTCTCGCACGGGATGTTGTGTTCAGCGGTGGAGCTTGGTCTGGGCGAGGAATCAGACGGCATCATGGATTTGCCGTCAGACGCACCCACTGGCAAGTCGTTCGCAAGCTTCCTCGGGTTGCCTGACGCCGTGATCGACCTGGACCTGACGCCGAACCGTGGCGATTGCTTCAATCTCTTCGGTATCGCTCGCGACCTGTCAGTCGTCACTGGGGCACCTCTCACAAACCCCGATGTTAAGCCTGTTGCGGCGACCATTGACGAGATCCATCCGGTCGTCATCAAGGACACTTCTCTTTGCCCGAGTTTCGGCGGCCGCGTTATCAGCGGAATCGATCCGTCTGCCAGTACACCTTTGTGGATGTTCGAGAAGCTCAGGCGCGCCGGTCTCAGGCCGATTCACCCGGTCGTAGACGTCACGAACTACGTCATGCTGGAACTGGGCCAGCCCTGCCATGCCTATGATCTCGATCTCATTGATGGGCCGATCGAACCTCGCCTTGCGAAGCCGGGCGAACGTGTGGTGCTTCTGGATGAGAAAGAGATTGAGGTCAACGACAACACGATCGTGATCTCGGATGACAGCGGCGCTATAGGACTGGCCGGCATCATGGGCGGACTGTCCACGGCTGTGTCCGACAAGACCACGCGGGTGTTCTTCGAGGCGGCGTTCTGGCCGACAGAGCACATGGCTGGACAGGCGCGTTCCTATGGCTTACACACGGATGCTTCGCTGCGATTCGAGCGTGGCGTAGATCCTCAGCAGCAGATGCGGGCCGTCGAATTCGCGACATCGCTGATTCTCGACATCTGTGGCGGCAGCGCCGGTCCCGCCGAGCACACGGTGGATTCTGACGCACTGCCAAACAACGTGCCGGTCACGCTGCGGCGGAAACGCCTGGAAAGGCTGCTGGGTGTCGGAATCGACGATGCGCGCGTAGAGGCGATCCTCGGCGGCCTGGCACTCGATATCGAGAAGACTGAGGAAGGTTGGACGACAATCCCGCCCAGCCATCGCTTTGACCTGTCTATCGAGGCGGACCTCATCGAAGAAGTCGCTCGCATTCACGGTTACAACAAGATCCCCGAGGCGACCGCCGTCGCGGCAATGCCGCTGGCGACCTCGACGGAGTCAACGATTGACCTCGACACGGTTGCTTCGGTCCTGATGGGTCGTGACTACCAGGAAGTGATTACCTACAGCTTCATTGAAGAGAGTCACGACCAGCTGTTCTCTGGTAACGATACCAGCATCACGCTCAGCAACCCGATCTCCTCGGAGATGTCAGTCATGCGTGGCTCATTGTGGCCAGGTATGCTGTCGGCCGCCGTCGCTAATGTGGCCAGGCAACAGGACCGTGTCCGCATCTTTGAGATCGGCCGATCGTTTCATGGCACGCTCGAAGCGCCTGAAGAGGTCGTCAGGGTTGCGGGCGTTTGTATCGGGTTGCGGAAGCCCGAACAGTGGGGAGAGAAATCGGAAGGGACTGACTTTTTCGACTTGAAGGCCGATGTCGAGGCGATGCTTCGGCTGACAGGTCATGCAGCGGATATTCGATTCGTTGTTGAAGACCATCCGGCGCTGCAACCGGGCCAGTCGGCTGCCATCTTAAGAAACGGAGTTCACGTTGGCGTGCTCGGTAAACTGCATCCGACCGCTGCCAAGGCGATCGGCCTCAAGCTGTCGGCATTCGTGTTCGAACTCGATGCCGAAAAAGCGTTCGCATCCGAAGCACCGACGGCCGAGCCGGTATCGCGTTTCCCCAGTATTCGCAGGGACATCGCCGTCGTCGTCGACGATGAGGTCAAAGTTGGCGATCTGGTCGACACGATAATGGATAGCGCGTCGGGCCTCGTCAAAGGTGTCAGGATTTTTGACATATACACAGGCGAACGAATAGAAGCCGGACGAAAAAGCGTAGCTTTAGGCTTGATTTTGCAGGAAACATCGCGCACCCTTACTGACGAAGACGCGGACACCGCAACAGCTCAAGCAGTGCAACTACTGCAACAAAAACACGCAGCTGAATTGAGAGAATAGATTCAATGGCACTGACCAAAGCAGACATGGCGGAATCCCTGTTCAATGAGCTTGGTTTGAACAAGCGTGAAGCGCGTGAACTCGTCGATATGTACTTTGAGGAACTGCGAGCGTCTCTCGCAGTTGGGGAGCAAGTGAAGCTTTCCGGTTTCGGAAACTTCGATCTTCGGGATAAGAAAGAACGGCCCGGTCGCAATCCCAAAACGGGAGAGGAAATTCCTATATCCGCTCGCCGCGTTGTGACCTTTAGGCCGGGACAAAAATTAAAGGCCCGAGTGGAAGCATATGCTGGAACCGGGGAATAACGACCAACTACCTCCAATACCTGGTAAACGCTACTTCACGATAGGTGAGGTCAGCGACCTGTGCGCCGTGAAGCCTCACGTGTTGCGTTACTGGGAACAGGAGTTTCCGCAACTGAAGCCGGTGAAACGCCGCGGCAACCGCCGTTACTACCAGCGTCAGGACGTGTTGATCATTCGCCAGATTCGTAGCTTGCTCTACGACGAAGGCTTCACGATTGGTGGCGCCAGGCAGCGCCTTACCGGCGATGAAGCCAAGTCAGACGTCAGCCAAAGTCAGCAGATAATCAAGCAGATGCGCATGGAACTTGAACAAGTTCTTAAGATTCTGCGTCGCTAATAATCTCTTTCACATTCTTGGGTCGGCAAGTATCATTGCCGTCCCTGCACGTTCTTGTGCATCTCGGTCGGGGCGTAGCGCAGCCTGGTAGCGCACCACAATGGGGTTGTGGGGGTCGGAGGTTCAAATCCTCTCGCCCCGACCATTTCTAAATGCAAAACGCCGGTGCCTCACCCAGACGGGGCAGCGGCGTTTTGCATTTAGAAATGTGTCGCGGGTCGGGAACGTCACTAGAGGTTCAGCGATTCGCGAAGCGAATCACAACGCGCGAACGCGCGCCCCGAAGGGGTGAACGGCCTAGCCGTGAATCAAATCCTCTCGCCCCGACCAACTTTATCGCTGAGGTGGTCACTCAGATCGGTAAAGGTTCGAACGAACGTGACGGTGGCCAAGTCGAACGATGACGGTAGGCTGACACTGATGGGGCAGGGGCTTTTTTCTTGGGTTCGATCATTGGTTGGGAGAGCTGGAAACTCCTTGTGAGTTCATCCGAGGGGAGCGTTGCTCGCCGACAAACGTCGCGCGGCGACGGTAAGTCCTCTCGCCCCGACCAACTTTGCCGCTGAGGTGGTCTCTCAGATCGGTAAAGATTCAAACGAATGTGACGGCGAATAAATCCAACGAAGAAAACCGTCTCGACCCTTCGCCTCTATGGCTTCCGTTCCGGGGTCGATTAACAAAGTCGAGCGACAGCGGATGGAAAACTCGTTTACGGACCCCGTCGCGCCAGTGCCAAGAGATAGTCGTACACCGCTTCGATCTCGCTATCGGTGAAACGTGAATAGCGCCAGCGAGACACACCGCCCATCAGCTTCAACTCACGATCACCTATAGGCTTGCCGGTCTTCATCAACGTGGAGAAGTCCTCCGCGGAGTATGCGGCCACTATCTGTAGACCGGGACGTGGCGGAGCATCCATCAATGGTTCGGTACTGCCTTGCAGATCCATACCGTGACACTCGGCACACGTAGCGCGGAGGATAAATCGAGCGTATGCGTGTTCGGGCCCCAGGTCGGGCGGTGCCTTGTCTTTCATCTCCGCAACTTGTTGCACCGAGTCCTTGAAGTAACCGCTCTCAATTTGTTTAGCCAGTGTCGGACCTATGGTCGGATCAGGGTGCACCACTCCTTTGGCTGGCAGCGTCTTCAAATAGCTGACGAGAGCAGCGATATCATCCGGGTGTAACTCCGAAAAGAGATAAGAGGGCATGTCCATCAGCGCACGATCCGGACGCTTGCCCTCCGAGATCATCGTCGTCAATTCCTCTTCCGAGTAAACAACTGCGCTTTGTGTGAGATTCGCCGTCCACAAAACACCCAGCTCAGGCTCAGTCCAGTCCTCGCCTGTCAGATCGAGTGTATGGCACCCAATGCATCCGAGCACGGCCGACAAGCGTTCACCCTGCTCGCCGGGATCTCCCGAGACGACTTCAAAGCGGTAGGGTGTAGCCGCAACGGGTTGTTGCGAACTGGTCTCAGGTCGGGAGCTGGACGCCTCGTCGCCGAATGCGGCAAGCGCAGTCAGAAGTGGTATTGCCGCTAGCAGTCTCATCTTCACTCCCTTGAAAAACACCGGGCATCTCCTCGGATCTCTAAAGGTTCGCTATGTGTTATGAGCGGCCACTGTATCAGAAACAAACCAGGTGTCCGCTACGAGCGGCGATCTGAATCTGACCGGCGCGGAGCACCAATCCTCGCTGCACGGTCAGCCGGTAGCATGTCAATGATGTTTTTCTGGTTCAGCTGCGATGTCCCGGCCGTAGATGTCGTGATAGAAGTAAACCGTATCGTCGGTACCGACCCTGGCCGTAAGATAGGTCACCTGCAGAGGTAAGGAGGACGGCAGGGCGATCGTCAGCGTTTCGCCGCTGCGGATCTGCTCGTCGATCCGACCACGTTCCCAGCCAAGGGGCTCGAGTAAATGCTCCCCGAGCTCCAACGGCTGCGCGATGCGAATGCACCCGTGGCTCAGCGCTCGCGACGAGTTCGCGAACAGGTATCGGCTGGGCGTATCGTGCATACATACACCATAATCGTTGGGGAACAGGAACTTGATCCGACCCAGTTCATTCATTGGCCCCGGCCCCTGCACGAGTGTGTAGGGGAAGTTATTCTCATGCAGATTCGCCCAGTCGATATCCGCAGGCGCTGCGAAGCCACCTTCGGTATCCACCAACTCGTACCCGCCTCGGGAGAGAAACGTAGGGTCTTCCCGGATTTTCGGGACCAGTTCCTCGATGGCGATCTTCCTGGGCACGGTCCATGTCGGGTTGAGCACGACATGAGATATCGCCGACTCGAAAAGGGGTGTTTTAGTCTCGGGCTCACCAATAATGGCTCTCTCCGCCCAGACGATTTCTCCTCCACGAACCAGGTAAGCCTCATAGGCCGGTACGTTAACCAGCAGGAAATCCGTTCGATCATCACGGAAGACCTCAGGTATGCGCTCCAGGTTGGTGCGAAGCTGAGAGAGCCGTTCTGCGACAGTGACGTTCATTGCGCGCAAGGTCTTCTTGCCGACAAGCATGTCCGGTTCGAGCCCGTGCCGCGTCTGGAAGCGCAGTACGGCGTTACTCAGAGCATTTCCCGCGTTGCTGTCTACTTGTGCGTCGCTCGTGAGGTCCCCGGTTGCGGCAAGTCGTTCCACCAGTAGCGGTACGCGTGGGTCATCGCTACCGGGTCTGATCGTTGGGCCCGGCGGGATGACGGGCCATCCGCCGGACTCGGCGATACGTTCGTATCGTTCCAGCGCAGCGAGCATACGATCGTATTCCGGGCCTGCACGGGATTCAGGGCGCGCTGGCGCTTCAGACGTAATCGTTTCCGATTCAGCGAGAACCGTTCCGCAGACGGCACAAGTTGAGAGCAGCCAGCTGACGCATACCGTGCGAAAAATCAGTAATTTAGAACGATTACTTGAAATTTTGTTTAGCGATACCATACTGGCGTATCATCGATACTCAGCGGCGCCCGCCCCATACCTCTACAGGCACCATGACTTACACTAAAACTAGAACGATTCTGATCGCGTTGCTATTCGGTCTTTCGCTTATTTCGATTGCCGGTTTGAGCCAGGGCAAGATTCTTAGCGATACGCGTGAACTGTCTTTCTATCACACACACACCGGCAAGCATCTCCATGTCGTGTACTGGCAGGATGGCGAGTACCTCGACACAGCCCTCGATGAGATCAACGTGTTTCTCTCGGACTTTCGGACGGGTGATAAGGTCGACATCGACCCGAAGTTGCTCGACCTGATCTACGATGTCAGGGCGTCACTGGGCAGCGGCGGTACCTACCAGATCATCTCGGCCTATCGATCGCCGCTTACTAATGAGATGCTCCGCGCGCGAAGCGCATCCAGCGGTGTAGCGAGGAAGAGCCAGCATGTTCTTGGCAAGGCAATCGATGTACGTCTCGAAGGCGTTTCTTCCGCGGAGCTGCGTGACGCCGCAATCCGATTGCAGCGAGGCGGCGTTGGCTACTACGAGAAATCAGACTTCGTTCACATGGACACGGGGCGCGTGCGCCGCTGGTAAGTAAGCTTGGGTCAGCGGCCCGGACTCTATCCAGGCGGATTCAGTAATCGACAGGAAAGAAAGCAGCAACGGCAAGCTCAGCCGCTACTCTTCTCCGGCTGGACCTTCGTGCCAGACTCCGTCGCCTGGTCTGAGGCGCGAAACTCCGCCAGTCTCTCCTTCAACCAGTCACCACTCGGAACTGGCTCTGCATCATCACACTCGATGAAGTAGGGCTTCTTCGACATCGAACTCTTGCTCGCGAGTCGATCGATGAAAGACTCGGCATCGCTGACGTAGCGTTTGCCACGCTTCAGTTTCATCCTCAGGTGCTTCTCGGCCGCCGTTGGAGAGTGGCGTTTGCCGTTCCTGACGAACGTGCAGCCGCTTACTGCAATGCTGTGGATCAGGTGTTCGATCTCGGCCGAGCTCTCTTCGTCGATGTCGGCATGTGCGGCCAGCGGGAGCAGCATAGTCGCGAACAGCAAAGCGAACCGTTTCATCGTGGCGTGATGCGGGTCAGGAATCGTTGCTCAGGACGAGCCTGACGTACATCGGGTTGTGATCGGAAGAATCCAGCTCGTGTGTCGTCGCCTGCGTCGCTTCCAGGCCTCGGACCAGGATGTGGTCCAGGGGCCAACCCATGAATCTCTTGCGGTGGTCTTCTTCGAACTCGACCGGGCTCAACTCATGGGCAGCCATCAAGTCTTCCACAAGACTGTGTCGTCCGCGTCGCCACGTATTGAAATCGCCGGACACAATGACCGGGCCGATGTGGCTCGAGATGATGTGACTTGCTTCATCAAGCTGCGTCTCGAGGGCGCCGAGTCCCATCGAGAAATTGACGCCGTGCAGGTTGATCACCAGCAGCGTCTCGTCGATACCGGAAATCGGGTAGTTTGTCACGAGCGTTGCCTTTCGCGTACGGAACACCGGCTCAAGTTCGGCAAACTGGCAGGCAGCAATCGGGCGTACGTCACTTAGCGTCATGACGCCGGTGAGATTGTCCCGAAAGCCGAAGCCCTCGGCGAATGACCAGTGGAGTCGGCCGAATTTTCTCGAGACCGGAAGGTCAGGCACGGCTTCCTGCAAGGTGACCAGGCTTGCCGTAGTGCCCAACCGTTCGAGGTCTGATGGCCACTCCGGGTGCTTTGCTTTCTTGATATTCCAATTCAGCAGGCTAAACCCATCCGCATCGAGTGCCTTGCTGTGGTTCTGTTCGCTGTTCTTCAGAGAGTCGACGCACGCGCTGAGCTCAGACTTGACCGGTACCTTCGCCAGATCGCCCGTCACCGGAGCGACAGCGCAGGATGCAAGGAAAACGAGGGTGGCCAGAAGACCTAAAAATCTGTTCATGCTGTCTGGAAAAAGGTGGTTGCAGGCCGCACTAGACGCGAACGTTGCCGTGCTGTGTTAACCCGCCGGGATCCTTTGCAGCGGGCAGCTTCTTGTCCTGAATGCCCAGCAGGATGGGTGGCGCGGTATCTCTGTAGATGTTCATCTTAGCATTGTATGCAAAGCGAGAGAGCCCATGCTTGTCGACAATTCTCAGTTTTCGGATGTCGAAATGCCCTTCGCCCATATGTTCGCCAGTCAGGTAGCACTTGATAGCTGTGACCCGCTCACCTGATAGCTCCATTCGGCTTAGCTTGCTCAGGCTGCCCTGGGCCCGCTCAAGGAAGTGCAGCGCGTCCATGCTGTTTACTGACGCAAGCTTTCGGGCCTCCTCGTCGGTGAAGTTCGCGAGAAAGTCGCCGACGAGGATCTGGCCGGGCAAAGCGGCATCGATCATTCTCGCGAGTTCTATCGTCACGTCACCGACGATGAAGTCGTGCATCGTCGGGTTCAGTCCTTCGGCCTGGTGAAATTCGTAGCAGCTACCGACGTGGAAACAGGCCCGGAGCTTCGGTACGGCCCGAGACGTCGACTTGCTCCTTGCGATCGCATTGTCAGCGAGGACGATGTGCAGGAAATGGTAGAGATTGACGTTGGCATCGATACCTTCGTCCCGGTTCCAGACGTAGAAGCCATCGCCGCTGGATGAGCGGGCGAAGTTGATGCCGACGTCCATCTCCAGCATCTTCGCGTGCGCCGAGTTCAGCGAGTAGGAGAGGCTGTTGAGCTGCGTCATCTGCTCGAACGGAGAGAGCAGGCTGAATCCGACGATATCGAACAGGGTCACCGCTCGACTGGCGATATAGTTGATGCCATACCGCCTGACCATTTTCTCAATGATCTCGCTTTCGACCGGATGGCCCGACAGCGGCTGCCGCAATGGGGTGTAAACGGGCTCAACGCCGAGCAGCCTTGCCACTTTCTGCATCTGCGTAAACGTCAGCTTTCGATTGCCTGAGATCAGGTCCGTGATAAAACGAGAGGACAGGCGAGGTTTTGCCTCGGTTTCCGCCGCGTACTCGGCGATCGCATAGTGAGGGACGACGAGGATCATAATCCCTTCTTCGAGCGGCGCCCAGCTCAGGATATTGTTCTGGCCGAGAGCCCAGAACTGATGAAGGCTGCGTTCAAGGTGAACGAGATTGCTGCGTTGTTTCAGCCCCATGTCCGTCGCCAGCCCGGCGAGCTGGTCCAGATGCGGCGAAAAGTCGGCGAGCCGCCGAATGCCGGACTGAGAAATATCGTCAAATTCCATGCCTGTCCCTAAAGCGAGGCAGATGGCGCGTAGTCTGCTGTTCTATCCGGGATCTACGTCTACATAAGGCTGTGCTCAGGCCAGGCCGTAGATGCGCCGCGCTCATCCTTGAACGAAAGTAATGCTTCGGACACGTCAGTGCAAGTATCGCGAAAAAGTGATTGAAATATAGTTAGATTTCGGCACCATCACAGCTGTTACAAGCGCGCTGAACCAAGTGATCCGCTCCTTGACGCGCGCAGGTTTCGGCCTCGGTACTTCCTATTATCGGCAGGTTTCCATAACACATGAGTCTTGAGCCCCCGACTATCGAAGAAATCTCCGCGCTTCGAGAGCGATTCGGCGACGAGATTGTCAGAACGCCGGTCATGTGGTGTCCCTGGGCTGAAGCCAGGATGGCGGAGGGTACGAAGGTGTGGGGCAAGCTTGAGTTCCTGCAGAAGACCGGGACGTTTAAGGCACGCGGCGCGCTGAGTAACCTCTGGTCGCTCGACGAGGACCAAAAACGACGCGGTGTAACTGCTGTCAGTGCCGGCAATCATGCGATCGCAACGGCCTTTGCTGCTGCCGCCGCCGAAACGTCGGCTAAAGTGGTCATGCTCAGGTCATCGAATGCTGCGAGGCAACAGGCCTGTCGGCACTACGGCGCAGAGATTGTCCTGGCGGAAGACGTGCACGAGGCTTTCGACATTGCCGCAGACATCGAGCGTGAGGAGGGGCGAACATTCGTGCATCCCTTCGAGGGTCGCGAAGTTGCACTGGGTACCGGCACTGTCGGCCTCGAAATGGTCGAGCAATGCCCGGAATTCGACACGCTGATTGTGCCCGTCGGCGGCGGCGGGCTGATCGCGGGCATCTCGAACGCGGTGAAACAACTCAAGCCGGAATGCACGATCATCGGTGTGGAGCCAGAGGGCGCTGATACGATGCGCCGGAGTTTCGAGGCGGGTACGCCCCAACCGATAGACGAGGTGACGACCATTGCGGATAGCCTCGGAGCGCCGTTCGCGATGCCGAACAGTTTCGAATTGACCAGAGACAATGTCGATCAGCTCGTCACTGTCACCGATGAACAACTCAAGGACTGTATGGGCTTGCTCTTTCGGGACATGAGGATTGCTGTGGAGCCCGCTTGCGCCGCTGCAACCGCAGCCATGCTCGGTCCGCTGAGAGAGCCGCTCGCCGGACGACGGGTGCTGCTGACGTTCTGCGGCAGCAATATTGATTGGCAGAGTTTTGCGACGCTTGCGAACTTCGATGGATAAGGATCTTCTTAAATCACTGCAGGCCATTGTCGGGCGCAGTGGCTGCGTTACGGATCCAGGGGCGCTCGAACCGCACCTGACAGAGTGGCGTGGCAAGGCGCGTGGCAGTACAGCCGTCATGCTCGTGCCGGTCTCGACGTCGGAGGTGGCCGAAGTGCTGGCCTTCTGCAATTCGCAAGGCATTGCCGTCGTCCCTCAGGGCGGAAACACTGGCTTGTGTGGCGGTGCGATTCCGGACGATTCGGGCGAGCAGGTCATCCTCAACCTGCGAAGACTCAACAGGGTTCGGGAGATTCGCCCGGACGACTTTTCGATAACCGTCGAGGCGGGATGTCTGCTCGCTGACGTGCAATCTGCCGCCGCGGACGCGGACAGGCTGTTTCCGTTGAGTCTCTCCGCAGAGGGCAGTTGTCAGATCGGTGGCAACCTGTCGACGGACGCAGGGGGCATAAACGTCATACGGTATGGCACTGCGCGCGAGCAGGTTCTCGGTCTCGAAGTTGTGCTCGCGAACGGCGACGTTATCGACGGTCTCAGGAGCCTTCGCAAGGACACGGCTGGGTACCGACTCGAAACGCTGTTTGTCGGCAGTGAAGGGACGCTCGGAATCATCACGGCGGCGACGCTGAAGCTGTATCCAAAGTCCGGTGAAACGGTCACTGCACTCGTCTCCATTCCGGATGCATCGGATTCCGTTAATCTGCTGAGCCGCCTGCGAGGCAATTGCGGGGACTCGATCGATGCGTTCGAGCTGATTTCGAGAACGGCACTGGAGTACGTGGTACGGCATATCCCTGATACCCGCGACCCGTTCCACGAAACGCATGACTGGTACGTCTTGCTGGAACTCAGTTCCGATCACATCAGGGACTCTCTCGAGGCCGTGCTGATGTCCTGCCTTACGGATAAGCTGATCACGGACGTCGTCATAGCCAAAAACGATGCCGAGGCGGAAGCGTTCTGGAGGATTCGGCATTCAATTTCGGCTGCGCAGAAATTTGAAGGCGCAAGCCTCAAGCACGATATCGGCGTACCGATCGATCGTATTCCCGAACTGATTGAGGCAGGCCGCGAACTCGTTGAGTCCCGACTCCCGGGCGGGCGGCTCTGTGCGTTCGGCCACGTGGGTGACGGCAATCTTCACTACAACGTTGGCCAGCCGCCGGGCGTGGATCCGGGACAATTCCTGGCGTCAGGCGAGGAATTCACGGAGGCTCTGTATGACCTGGTTCGCCAGTTTGGCGGTACATTCAGCGCCGAACACGGCGTTGGCATGTTCAAGAAGCACCATTTGACGCGCTTTCGAAGCGAGGCGGAGCTCGCGTTGATGAGAACGCTCAAAGCGGCCCTGGATCCCGCCAACATCCTGAATCCGGGCAAAGTATTGCCAACTGGTTCCGATTCCGGGACCGGAAATGGCGATAAAATGGGGTATTAAGCGTAACTGTACCGTCCAGCTATTTATGACCTCGCAAGCCAGAAGCCGGTCCGAACAACTCGTCGACGAACTGTCTGATCTCGATCAGCGGTCCGGTCGTGAGACTGACGACGTGTCACTGCTCAAGGGCATGCGCGACGGTCTCAGCCGGTTGGTTGAAAGCGCGGACGGCAATCTCGAGTCAATCCGCGAGATGCTGGTGAAGAGTCGAGACAAAGGCGAGCTTCGGCAAGAGACTTTCGAGCTGGTCACGAGCATGCTCGACAGCTATCGCACGGAGCACCAGGCAACCATCGTCGACGACAGCGTTCAGGCCGAAACCGGGGCACCGGCAGATATCGACAACGAGTCAGACGACGAATTCGCCTCCACGATGGTAATCAGCAAGGCGACGGCCCAAGCCGACCAACCGGAGCGCAGCCTGCAGGTCGGCTCCGTGCTGAGGGATCGATTCCTGCTGCAGGAACAGGTGTCGGGCGGCAGCATGGGCATTGTCTTCAAGGCGCTCGATCGTCGACTGGCAGAGACCGGGCATGAAGCTCCGTTCGTCGCGATCAAGGTGATTTCTCCGGTACTGGCAAAGAACGCCAAGGCGCTACGCGCGTTACAACAGGAGGCGGCCAAAGGGCGTTGCCTGACGCACAACCATATCGTCCGCTTCCTCGACTTCGATCGCGACGACGGACTGCATTTCATCGTCATGGAATGGCTCGACGGAGAGAACCTGGCGGACATGCTGGATCGGGGCGCGAGCATGGATGCCAAGCGGGCGCTGAAGATCACTCAGCAGGTTGGGCAGGCGCTGGGCTATGCCCATCGCTGTGGCATCGTCCATGCCGACATCAAACCGGCCAACGTCATGATCCTGCCGAATGGCGATGCGAAGCTGTTCGACTTCGGAGTCGCCCGTGCACGTCAGTCGGCAGAACAATCCGATCACCCGCCGGGCGATCTCGGTGCGATGACTCCAGCCTATTCGAGTATGCAGGTCCTGACTGGCGAGGAGCCTGCACCGGAGGACGATGTATTTTCGCTTGCCTGCCTTTACTACCGGCTCGTGGCCGGCTACCGGGTCTTCGGGCCCCGTAACGCGGCGGAGGCCGCTGAGGCGGGAATGACGCCCCAACCATTGCAGGGCGTCTCGGACGATCAGTGGAAGGCGGTCAAAAAGGCCTTGTCTTTCGCTCGCGTCACTCGCTACGCATCCGTGGATGAGCTTCTCGATGATCTGACACCCGCTGAAGGCGAGGAAATCATCGCCGCGGACCCGGGCTCTCGTATTGAGCTTGAGCCCGTACTGCCGGGCTCGAGCAAAGGGCCGTGGTTGGCCCTGGTTGTCGTCATACTGCTCGCAGGGGCCGCGGCCTATTTCGGCGGCTTCCTCGACCCCTACCTTGAGGATCTTCGCGAAGGGCCGTCGGTGCCGTTGACCCAGTCGCGCGATGCGCCGGAGATCGGAGAAGCGATTGACGCCTCGAACGAGTCAGTCAGCGGCGCAGGCGTTTTTGAGCCAGGAAGCGATGACGACACCATCGAAGCAGTATCGACGGTTTCGGCCAATAAGCGGGGCACGGGCGACGAGTCATCGGTCACATCGCCGGAACCGGCCGTTGGCGACGACAAGCCGGAGATCGAAGAGGCGGTAGACGGTCCGGTAGAGAGCCAGGATTCAGCGCGCGCAGAGCGTATGAGCGAGCCACGGCTCGAGCGCTTTCGGGAAATTCCGCCGGGAGACGTCCGTTTGCTCCTCGAGCCTGGCGTAAGTGCAGACGTAGTACTGGAGGAGTCGGCCGGAGCGGTTGCGCTCGACGTCATCCGCACGAGCAGGCTGGATTCGAGTGAACGGGTATTCGTCCAAGTGGCCGAGTACTCTGGCAACCGATCGCCGATAGAGACGGGCGACCTCGCGGTTTCGCCGTCGTCGGTCATCGAATTTCCTCCGGGCGTCGACCGCATGCAACTGGAGCTGTCGACACGCGACGATCCGCTTCGCGAGGCCGACCAGACCGTTACGCTGCTCCTGCAATCAGAGTCCGGAGTCGATGCGTTGATCAATATTGAACTGATAGACGACGACCAGCGACGCTTTGAGGCAAGTCTTCCGGCCAATACCGTGGCATTCGCCGCGGGCCAGGTCTCGGTCGAGGAACGTGACGCTGCCGTCCAGCTCGATGTTGTCAGGTTCAAACCGGATCAGCAGCCACTCACCGTCTATTTCACGGTTAGCGACGTGACGGCAACCGCCGATGCCGACTACTTCCCACCAGCCAGTTCGACCGTTGAGTTCGCGCCCGGTCAACGAATCGCAAGGATTCTCGTGCCGCTGGTTCAGGACACCGAAAGGGAAGGGAATGAAGCGTTTGTTCTCGAACTCATCAGCTCCAACCAGGTGACCGACGCCGAGATCTACCAACGGATCGCCGTCATGATCCGCGACGACGATTAATTCGCTAAACCTGCCAATTTTTCCTTGCTAGACTCGTTCCCCGTAATTGCAGTGGAACCCAGGGATGTCAGAAAAAGAACTGCGCCGCTATTCGCGTATTGTCGTTGACGGCAAGGCGCAGGCGCCCAGCCGTGCCATGCTCAGAGCTGTCGGTTTTACCGAAGAAGACTTTCGCAAACCGCAGGTCGGAATCGCATCGACATGGAGTATGGTCACGCCTTGCAATATGCATATTGATGGGCTTGCCAGAGACGCCGCCGCGGGCGCAGACGAGGCCGGCGCAAAAGCCGTCATATTCAATACGATTACGGTCTCTGACGGTATATCGATGGGCACACCCGGAATGCGGTACTCGCTGGTATCGCGGGAGGTGATCGCAGACTCGATCGAGACGGTGGTCGGCGGCGAGGGCTTTGACGGCATCGTCGCAATCGGCGGCTGCGACAAGAACATGCCCGGCTGCCTGATGGCGCTGGCGAGGATGAACAGGCCCGGAATATTCGTGTACGGCGGTACCATCCGCCCGGGCAGGGACAGAACAGATATCGTCTCCGTGTTTGAAGCGGTCGGCGCTGCGTCGAGCGGGAAAATCACCGATGAGGAACTGCTCGACGTCGAACGGAAAGCGATTCCCGGGCCGGGGTCCTGCGGCGGTATGTACACAGCTAACACGATGGCGTCCGCGATTGAGGCGCTGGGCATGAGCCTGCCGGACAGTTCCGCCCAGGAGGCGGTATCCAGCCAGAAGCTGTCGGATTGTCATCGCGCGGGCGAGGCGGTCATGAGGCTCATCGAGCAGGACATCAAACCGCGAGACATCATGACGCGGAACGCATTCGAGAACGCCATCACGGTCGTCATCGCGCTGGGCGGCTCGACGAACGCGGTACTGCACCTCATCGCGATAGCCCGGGAAGCCGGGGTGGAGCTGTCACTCGATGACTTCACGCGTATAGGCAAGCGGGTGCCAGTTCTGGCGGACCTTCGCCCCAGCGGCCGGTACATGATGTCCGAGCTCATCGAAGTCGGTGGCATTCGTCCGCTCATGAAACGCCTGCTCGACAAGGGGCTCTTGCACGGCGACTGCCTGACGGTCAGTGGCATAACGCTGGCCGAGGAGCTTAAGGACGTGGCTGACTACGCCGGCGACCAGGATATCGTCCGGTCCTTCGACGATCCGATCAAAACTGACAGCCACCTCAGCATCCTGTACGGAAACCTGGCTTCGGAGGGTGCCGTCGCGAAGATCACTGGCAAGGAGGGTCTTCGTTTTGAAGGGACCGCCAAAGTGTATGCGTCGGAAGAGGAGGCGCTCGAGGCCATCCTCTCGGACAAGATCGAAAAAGGCAACGTTGTCGTCATTCGATACGAGGGACCCAAAGGCGGTCCTGGCATGCGTGAAATGCTGAGCCCGACCGGCGCAATCATGGGCAAGGGCCTCGGCGCCGACGTCGCTCTGATTACTGACGGACGCTTCTCGGGCGGCAGCCACGGGTTCGTCGTCGGTCACGTGTCGCCCGAGGCAGCGGT